>Ga0209467_1002141_pt1 | contig 14731 bp, 17 predicted proteins | sample Higcelwee11metaG_FD_187175 | JGI IMG/M metagenome (GOLD analysis project Ga0209467, IMG submission 187175) | Freshwater pond sediment microbial communities from the University of Edinburgh, under environmental carbon perturbations - High... | ecosystem: Environmental > Aquatic > Freshwater >...
TGGATACGGTTTTAATTTCGGCATAATGTTCATCATTTTTGTATATGCCATTTTTTTGTTCCTTTTGTTCCAACGTAAGAATGTGTTCCATATCCATTGTATAAACTTCTATACGAAAACCATATACCAGTCGATATTGTACTTCTTTGCCTGTTTATTCTTCGCTAAATACAATCATCAGCTTGTAAAGGCATTTGCATGCGATGTTCTGATTTTTATACTATTTGATAATATTATGGAGTATGGTATTAAAAATATGCTATAATCGAAGTGAGGTGATTAATTTGTATAGACTGAAAGCAAAGAATGATTTTGTATTCCAGGCATACAAATAAATATCGAAATACAAATTGTAAATCAATATAATATGGATAAAAGAACATTGTTCTATTGGTCAAAGCTATATACTGAGCAATTGAATGAGGGGCAAGCGTTTAACGAATTAAAAAAGACCATAACTATAAATATTTTGGATTTTGAATATATCAAAGTTGATAATTATCATAGTGTATTTCATTTGTGGGAAGATAGTAGAAAAGATTATAAACTTACTGATGTACTTGAAATAAGATTTATTGAGCTTCCGAAGTTCAGAAAGACTAAGCCTGATATGGGCAAACCTCTAGATAGATGGTTGTTATTTCTAGAGGATTCACCTAAGGAGGTGTTGGATATGGCAATTAAAGCTGAACCAGCTATAGAAAAAGCACAGAAAGTACTGGAGTATTTGGGCACAAATGATGAAATAAGAAGATATTATGAGTTGAGAGAAAAGGCAATACATGACGAGATAACTAGATTAGAAGGTGCTAAAGAAGAAGGCTTACAGCAAGGTTTGCAGCAAGGTATTCAACAAGGAATACAGCAAGGTTTGCAGCAAGGAGAATATCAAAAAAGCTATGAAGTAGCTAAAAAGATGATTCTAGATGAAGTAGAGTATAGTATTATTGAAAAGTATACAGGCATTTCTAAAGCAGAATTAGAGAATTTAAGAAATAATATGTAGAATAAAAAGCCTGGAGCTGTTTCATCAAGGGCTTCTCACGTAGACAAAACCCATATCATTATCAAGAAAGAACACAATTTTCTGGATAGCTCAAAAGGTCGATAGGACTTTCAAATACACAAAGTTCATTAGAAGAACCTAGACAAGAATGGCAGTATGCTCCTGTGATGTGTAATTAACGCCACATCATGGGAGCTTTTTACACGTCTGAGTGTTACTGAATTGTTGGAACGGTTTATTGATAATGCCATGGTATAAAAGCGTTTATGTCAAAAAAATCGAAAATGAATTTGAACCCCCCTCAAGTAGGAAAAATTGCATGGATGATAAAGTTGACACATATGTTAAAAGATGCTATATTAGCAGAATAAAATGAATAAAAACGTAGTGACATTCAACTTTCTATAAATGGGGTGATGTATATGAGTGAGTATAATTATGACTCGTATTGTGGGCTCTATTGCGGTGCATGTGATATTATGTCTTCTTACAAGACTGGATGCAAAAGCAAATTCGCAGAATTCTGGGATAAATCTACATTGGAGGTTTATCAAAAGTGCAGAAAATATACAGATTATACCGATGAGGATCTTACGTTGATTTGTCACGGATGCAAATCAGATAAGGTTTTTATAAACTGCAGAGCTTGCCTTGTTAAAGATTGTGCAATAGAAAAGAATATAGAGCATTGTATTGATTGTAGTGATTATCCATGTAAACTCATAACAGATCTTAAAGATGGAGTTAAAATAATGCCTCATCTTGTTGAAAAAGAAGACAATTTAATAAGGATTAAGAAAATTGGCTTACAGAGCTGGCTTAAAGAGCAAGATGAAAAGTGGAAGTGTCCTGATTGCAAGGCTGCTCATTCGTGGTACGCAGTAAAATGTAATTCATGTGGAAAGAGCTTGAAAGGCAACAATTATAAATTTAATTGGGTTAACTCGGTGCTGTTTAAAATAGTGATTAAAACAGTTCTTAAAAAGAATTTTAAGTAATCAAAATCAGAGGTATACGAAATTTTAGTATAAATAAAGAAATTGTTTGGTGGATTAATAAGGAGGGGTAAAATGGAACATTACAATTCTATTGAAAACAAAAAGAAAAAAGGCAAAGAACCTAGTGGTATTGCTGCTGTTGTTATGGCTTTGGTGCCATTTGCTATATGGGGAATATCAACTGTATTGTCAATGATTGGAATAGAAATAAATTCGATAATAGTTTTTTTTCTAGGATTAATAATGATGGCAGTTATTATTTATTGTTTTATTGAGTCAATAAGAGGTCTTATAAAGGGTAAGAAAAAGTTATTGTTTGTTATTGCCCTTGTAATTAATTTTATTCCATTTGGTATGAATTTTATTAATGCCTTTTATTATTGATTGTAAAGGGATTAATTAGAAAATACGTTTGAGTGTCAAGCATTTTTGAAAATGTAACACGTTGAATTGAAAATGTACATAAAATGTGTTGCAATGTATATACTAGAGTGAAAGTCCAGCGGTAAAATGTCAAGAGATAAATGGAAAAAATAAAGGCTGAAAACGTATAGTTTTTGTAAAAAAGACGCAAAAGAACATCACCCTAATAAACCTACCAAAATCAAATGTTAAATATGGTAGGATATGGTACAACCAAAAGAAAATTAATTTCCTTTTGGTGGAACATAAAGCCGATTGCTATGCAGCAGAGCATAAACAAGTCGGACAAATTTTCTGGCAGTTAGTACAAGTGCTCTCTTATGTGCAGTTTTTGGGGTTTGGCTGTATTTTTTATCATAGAAGCGTTTTAACTCGTGATCGTGCAATCTCACTTTGTTAGTGGCTTCCATGAGGTAATAACGCAAATATCTATTACCAGATTTAATTAATTTGGTATATGCAGCCGTAAAATTGCCTGACTGGTGTTTTGTCCAGGCAATGCCCGCAAATTTTGCCAATGCAGCTTGATCATTGAAACGATGAATATCACCAATTTCTGCTATTATTCCAGCAGAGTAAACAGGACCAATTCCTTTGATTGAGGTCAAAGTATTAGGAATTAGCTTGATCTGTTCCTCGATTGCCTTATCAAAGATCTTAAGCTGTTCTTTGTAGGCTTTTATAGCTAAAAAAGATACAGAGAGAACCTGATTAACAGAGTCCGTAACCGTCTTGGGGAGACGATATGAACTTCTTGCTGCTTTTTGAACAGCGGCAGCAACTTCAACAGGGTTCTCAAAATGTCCTTTACCTTTTTTGTTGATGAACTCTACCAATTCTTCGATTGGCATATAAGAAATTTCATCTACAGAAAAGAAATCTTCAATGATGCTGCTGGATGTAGCTCCAAATCTATCTGAAAAAATCTTCTCTTGAGCAAGTGAAGAAAATTTCAAGAATAGATTGTTAAGGAACCAGTTCTTTTCTTTTGTAAGGCTTTGAACTGTATGGTATCTGGCTCTTGTAAGCTTTTGAAGAGCCTTATACTTATCATCCATGTAGACCTCCTTATTGATACGACCGAAGCGTAGATGTTCAGCTATGATCCAAGCGTCTATATCATCGGTTTTGGGAAGGTCAGGGTACATTTGCTTAAACTTATTGACCTGTGTGGGGTTAAGTACATGGATTTTAGTATTGAATCTATTAATTGCGGCGTCTTGCTTTAAGAAGTAAACAAGTGGATCGCCGTAGACTGAAGTAGATTCAAGACCTATTACAATTGAATCAAAATTATGTTTTTCTGCAACTGCTGCAACTCTTTGAGTAAAAGCTTTTGCACCAGTAACAGAGTTTAAAACAGTAAATTTTGAAAGGCTGGTTCCATCAGGATGGAGGATACGAACTTTGTTGTCTTTAAGACTAACATCAATACCTACCAATAATGAATTTGACAATGAAATCACCTCCTTCTTTGATTTATTATTAAATTAAAGCTATTGAACTTAACTAATGCCCGTGCTACCTGATGCATCAACATCCTCGCAATTAGAATACACCTCTTAAAGCACTATGCACGACTCCTTGAACTGCCATACAGGAGAGTGCTTTGAGAGAAAAACACCCAGCGGTTTAAAGCTAACATCAGGACAGGGGAACTGACTTTGAAAGAAGCAACCATAAAAGGTTCAACAGGAGAAAGCAGAACCGTCCTCAATAGCTTAATTATATTGTTTCACGAGCATTAGTTAAGTTCAATAGCAAAAAAGATTAATTTTTCAATGTACAGTGGCCGCAAGGCCGCTTAATACTAAGTATTAAGCATATACCTTATGTATGTTTTTTAGAGAGCCTTCGAAGAAATCTTTGAAGATGTCTTTGAAGTGAATTTTCAGTGAGTTTAAGGTGAACACGTAAGTGTTTAACTGGAAATTCTTATATAAAACCTTAACAAAAACTATTATACGAGGAGAAGGCATTATGACAAGCATTTTAGGCAAAAAAGAAAGAATTATTTGGATTTTAATAGTTATTGCCATGGTAGTGACCACCATATTTGTTGTTAATAAATATCAGACAACATTGAATATGTTTAATCAAAAAGCCTTAGAATTAAAAGCAGAGCAGACAAAATTTAATACGCTTAATCAAAAATTCTCGGAATTAAAAGCTGAGCAGACAACCTGGTCGAAGAAAGAAGAAACTTTGAATATGAAAGTTGCAAAGCTCACAGACGAATCTGAGGAGTGCTCTCTGATTATAAACGAAATTTCATCAAAAGATGAGAGTATTAATTTTGCTTTGAAACGTCAAGGATTTGATGTTAATGTGCAGGATATTAAAAAAGATCTCATGAAGCATAATGAATTAATTCCGAATAAAGGTGTTTTAGGAGGAAAGATGGGTTTCTATTCCGAAAAAGGTATAAGTGTTCTTTCGGATAAATGGGTTTTTGCAGAATTCGAGGATGGGCACATAGAAGGGAATATGTTGCTTAGTTATAGTGTAAAAAATGGGAAGATTTCATGGAAAGTGATAGATTCCCACTTATTAATATATTAATTTGGGTAAGACATACATTCCAAATTCGTATTATAGTTGATATTTTTATCAGATATGTATATAATAATTATATGAACATATGTTCGTGAAATTATTATTGGTGTGTAGGTGAAGTTTATGTCAGTATTTGTTTGTGATTATTCAGATGGGTTATTATCTGTAAAATTACCGTATTCGCTAGAAAATGTTAAAAAGATTAGGACAATTAATGGACGAAAATGGGTTCAATCTGATAAAATATGGTGTATACCAAATGATAAGAAATCAATTGACAGTATTAAAAAGCTTTTTGAAAAAGACAATATCATATTCTCAAACAGTCTTGTGGATGATAGAGATAATGATATTTTGAAAATTGCAAAAAATGAGATAAGGTTAAGAAATTACAGTTTTCAGACCGAAAAGAATTACCTTGGACATATTAAGAGATTTTTTGAATTTTGTGATAAGAAATTTGAAGAAATAGAAAAAGAAGATGTAAAGAAATTCCTTTTAAAATATGTTGAGGAAAAGAAATCAACAAACTATATAGACCAATCTATTAGTGCATTGAGGTTATTGTTTGGAGAATTAGGCGTAAATAGCGATTTTGAATTTGATATTAAGCGTCCTAAAAGAGAGCGAAAACTGCCAAGCGTATTAAGCAAAGATGAAGTTTTCAGAATCATTCAATCCATTGATAATTTAAAACACAAAACGATGGTGATGCTTATCTATTCAGCTGGTTTAAGGGTAAGTGAAGCAGCTAAGATAAGAATACAAGATATAGACAGTAATAGGAACCTGATATTTGTAAATGGTGCAAAAGGCAAAAAAGATAGATATACAATTTTATCAAAGGCTGCTTTGGAAATTAGCACACAATACCTTTCAGTATATAAACCAACAAACTGGTTGTTTGAAGGACAAGACAAGGATGACCATATTACTGAACGATCAATACAGAGAGCATTTGAAAATGCTGCGGTTAAAGCAGAAATAAAGAAAGATGTATCAGTACATACATTAAGGCATTCTTTTGCAACTCATTTGCTGGAAAGTGGGATTGATTTGAGGTATATTCAGGAATTACTTGAGCATTCAAGCTCAAAAACAACAGAAATTTATACTCATGTAAGTGAGAAAGATTTTTCGAGAATACAAAGTCCATTAGATAGAATTATGCAGGAATAGGTTACATACACGACACTAGTGTCGTGTATGTCGACGAATTGATTGTGTATATGATAGGTGTGTCGGGTATAGGACGATCTCCGACATATCCTGTTTTGCCCGCCATCCATGGCGGGGTTTTGCTAGGGTAAGGCTTTGAAGAATGGTGGTGAATATACTGAAAACACTAATTATTAACGGATCTCCAAGGGAAAATGGGAATTGTGCGACTTTAACAAAAGAAATGATAAAATACCTCAAAGGTGAGGTTAAAATTATAAATACATATTATGATGATATTAGTCCTTGTACAGATTGCAGATATTGTTGGGAAAATAATGGGTGTTCAATAAATGATGAAATGCAAGAAGTATATAAACTTTTTGATGAAGTTGACAATGTAATAATAGCTTCACCAATTTATTTCTCTGAACTAACAGGAAAACTATTAAGCTTTGCCAGTAGGCTTCAATATTTTTATTCATCAAGATATATTAGAAAAGATAGTAACTTCAGATTGAAGAGAAAAAATAGTATCCTTATATTAACTGGTGGTGGAGATGGAAGCATTAAGCCAGCAATAGAAAGAGCGAATATTATTTTTAGACATATAAATGCACAACAGATTGGAATTGTGTTATCTTTAAAGACAAATGAGGTTCAAGCAAATAAGGATGATGACGCATTAAATAATGCAAAAGAACTTGCTTTAAAGCTAAATAAATTAAGTAGTTGACTAAGCCAAGTTATATGAGGGAAATTCCCGTCCGTGGGAATTTCTGAATCACGGGTCAGGATACGTCGGAGATCAATGCATGGCTGTAAAGGTTCGGATTAGAAAATCATGAAGCAAAGCCTCTGGAGAAGGAGCATGTAGCAAGCCGCACCACACCGTTTCGCCGGCCACACAGTGGCTCTCACGGGTCATTCTCATAGGTCCGGCTCAAACGGCGTCAGCCATACTAAACGATCTCCGACATATCCTGTTTTTTCCGCCATCCATGGCGGAGTTTTGATAGGGAAAGGCTTTGGAGATTAACTAAATTTAGGAGTTGGTATACTTGAAAAAAGGGATGACAGCAATTCACATATGTTGGGTTTTGGTATCGGTAATATTTTTAACTTATTTAGTTGTTAAGTTTTATCCAAATTACAAAGATAATGAGTTTACGTTGTTTACAGATATTACAATGATTGTTTTTTTACCTGCATACTTTTCAATACTATGGTTGGTAATACACTTGAAAAGCATTTTTATAAAAAAGCAGAGGATTGATGTGATAATAAGTACTATAATATTATTAGTTGCTTTTATACATTCGATATTATTAATGGATTTTGGTTTTTATATAAATGGTATTATTTCATTTATTGGACTTACAATAGGATTTATACATTATTTTATAACGGAAGTTTTGTTTAGGAAAAGTGTTTTAAATACACGTTTAGCCTAAAACTTTAATAAGAAACTATTTTAGGCTTTTAGTGAGGAATTTCCGTCCGTGGAAATTTCTGAATTACGGGTCAGGATACGACGGAGATCAATGCATGGCTGTAAAGGTGCGGAACAGTAAGATCACGGAGTAAAGCCTCTGGAGAAGGAGCATGAAGTGTGCCGCACCACACCGTCTCGCCGGGCACGTAGTGCCGCTCACGGGTCTTTCTTAAGGGTCCGGCTCGAACGGCGTCAGCCATGCCGACGTTATGTGAAAGATGGTGCATTCGCAATTCGGAAATGTTTTCCTAATTATTGTAAGATATTTATATCTTTAATATTTGTAGATTAATGAGGGAGGGTTTTGAACAAGATGAAAAGATTTGGATTAGTTGGGCTGGCTTTATTAGGATTAGTGCTTATAAGCTGTAATGTGCAGAAAGAAAACAATAAAAGTGAAACAGATAGTCACCAAATTCAGACAACGCAGCAAAGCTCAGTTTCAATCAAGCTAACAGATGTTAACTTCGACAAAATTGTAAAAATTGGTATTGTATCGGTTCATAGTAACAAGGCAACAAAAAAGTATGAAGAAAAGGAAGAGAAAATAATTGACGATAGCAAGGTTATTAAAAAGTTTATTGATATATTGAAGAAGAGTAATGTAAATGAAAATTTATTTCTAGATAGATTACCAGGAGAATACAAAATAAATATTTATTTCGGAGATAAGACAAGTAAAACTGCTTATTTTTGGATTCAGCAAAAGGAATATAATTTCGACATTGAAGGTGTTGTTGGTGAGATTACGGTAAATAGTGAAGAAATGGACAATTTGATCATGGGTGCAGTTGGGGAAGTTGGACGAGAGAGAATCTTTGATCCTTACAACTGATTGGTCCGGCTTTGAATATCAATTTGAGTGGGGTTCCTTTTAAGAAGGGCTCTGCGGGGCACCATCCTCCACATAACAATGCATGGCAGTAAAGGTGCGGGCAAGAAGGTCATGGAGTAAATTCTCTGGAGAAGGAGCACGGAGCATGCCGCACCACATTCCATCGTCGGGTGACAAGCACCGCCTTCGAAGAAAAGCTCTGCGGGTCCGACTCTGGAACGTCTTCCATGCGGGACGATCTCCGACATATCCTGTTTGCTGCCATCCATGGCAGGATTTTGCTAGGGTAAGACTTTGAAGTTTAGTGTACTTGGAGGGATTATGACTTTAGATTATTATAAATGTACATTTAAGATAAGTGTATTAAAAAAATATACATGTGCTATTATTGATATTAAAGAAAAGGAATCAGCTGATGATATTAAGTTGTTGATTTGTAATTTTAGTAGATTTAAAGAGTGTGAGAAAATCTTAGTCTGTACCCAAAATAGTAAAGGAAACTTTGTTGTTGAAAAATATCCTTTTGAAAATGAAGATAGTGAAGACAGAGATGATGTTTTTAATATCATTATTAGATATATAGCAAATAAGTATGGTTATCAAAATGGGAATTTTATCATTACTTATGGTACTAAAAGAAAAACAGTTAAGATTCTTAGTAGTGTGGAGTTTTTAGATGTGGAAAACGGGAAAAAATCCAAAATTATAACTACAGTTGGACAAATGGAAAGTGGGCAAGTTAAATTTGGACAGAGTAGTGTTGAAAACGGTAATAAACAAGTTGAGTAGAAACACAGATAAGGTATATTTGAGGAATTCCCATCCGTGGGAATTTCTGAATCACGGGTCAGGATACGTCGGAGATCAATGCATGGCTGTAAAGATGCGGATTAGAAGATCATGAAGCAAAGCCTCTGGAGAAGGAGCATGAAGCAAGCCGCACCACACCGTTTCGCCGGCCGCACAGCGGCTCTCACGGGTCTTTCTCATGGGTCCGGCTCAAACGGCGTCAGCCATGCTAAACGATATACGCTATTCCTCTGAATAATTAGAGTCTTTGAAGGTTGTTGAATTCGGCTAACATATATAGTGAACTTTACCAATTAGCTATTCTGAAAAGGATTGATCGAAAATGGAAAGCGAAGAAACTCAATTAAGGTATGAAATAATTCATAAATTAAGAGATTTAGCAGAAAGAAATACGTCAGTAATAGACATGGTTAAATATTTGATAGAAGCATCAAATAATGACTCGGTGTTCAATATTATGAGATATTTTAGAAAGTCATTTTTTCTAAAAATAGATGAAATAAAACCAATAGGAGCATGGAATTATTTTAGTTTTTATGGTTCTAGTTGGAGCGATGAAGAAATTGAAAAAGAAATCAAGCCATTTATTGACGAACAAAGATGGAAGTTTTATTAATCATCTATATAAAGAGAAAATTGCTGGAGTATTATTTGCATTATTGGATTAAAAACTTTTATTTTTAGAAGAACTTTGGAGTTTTATTTTTAAGGGGAACAGCGTATATCAACGTATCTGAGTAAAGAGCATGCTTACGGGTCATCCTGCTCATATCGATTCATCGGGCACAAGTGCCGCCAAAGAAGAAAGGCTTCGAGGGTCCGATTTATCGACATCTCAGATACACACGTTAGATGAAATAGGCTGCATTGCCCCGACATCGTGTCGGGGTTTTCACAGGCAGTACTTTGGAGAAATATTATTATACTTAGATTGTAAGATATACAAATTGATTGATGATGTATTAATACCAGTTTTGAAAAGGTATAATGGGATACAAAGAAAACTTGACTGAAAGGATGACTGGTGTGAAAATAGATGAAAAGAATTCATTAATTAAAAAGATGATGGAGATAGAAGATGCTACTAAAACTGATAATATACAGTTTGAAAAGCAATTGAGCGAAATACTTATACCACTTCTAAAACATGAAGAGTACATAGCAAATTTTACACACGGTCCAGGTGATATGGGCATAGACATTCTTGCAGAAAGAAAACTTATAGATCAGGATAAGACTATAAAATTAGGGATAGAATGTAAAAATTCACATGTTAGCGCAAGAGATATATATGCATCATTTGGAATGTCTATGTTGAACAATTTTGATAAACTTTTAATAGTTACCAACAGGAAAGTTAATAAAAAAGTTCAAGAAATTATTCAACAAACCGAACCTATTTCTATTGAAATTTTAGATTTAGAAGGACTTAAAAGATGGATTGGAAAAATTGAAACTGAAAGTGATATAAATACTCTCGAAATTCAAGAAATTCTAAAGGCAATAAGTAAAAAGTTTGCCTCATTGGTTGCCGATGATCCAATGAATTTATATAAACTTGAATGGAGAGATATTGAAAGAATGATTGCAGAAATCTTTGATGGTATGGGATTTCATGTGAAATTAACCCCGAGTAGTAAAGATGGTGGTAAAGATATTATTTTACAATGTACTATAAATGGGGAAAAGAATACATATATAGTTGAAATAAAACATTGGCGTTCAGGGCAAAAGGTTGGCAAACAAGCAGTTAAAGATTTTCTAAATGTGATAGTCACTGAGAAGAGAGAATCAGGATTATATTTATCGACGTTCGGCTATTGTGATAATGCATTTCAAAGTTTATCAGAAATTGAAAGAAAAAAGTTAAGGTTTGGAGATAAGGAAAAAATTGTATCCTTATGTCAAACATATTTAAAGATAACATCTGGAATGTGGTCTCCTGCAATTAGCCTTCCAGAGATTTTGTGTGAAAAAACACTTAATTAGATTTAAGAAATTAAATTGGTTTTAGTATCGAGCAAAGAATTAAAGGGGCTCCCGTCCATGGTCGCCTCTGAGTTACGGGGCAGCCTACAACATCTAACAACAGATTCACACAAGGGCTCGTGAGAAAGAGCATGAAGAAGTTCTCTGGAGCATGAACATGAAGAATGGCTCGCCACATTCCTTCACCGGGCCAAAGGCCGCCTAAGAAGAAAAGCTCTGCGGGTCCGGTTCAGGAAAGTCGTGAATCAAGACGATATATGGAATTCCCTGCATTGCCGCCCCATCCGGGGCAATGTCATAAAGCTATCGTTACAGTAATTGGTATATGCACCTTAAACGAATCAATATTTAGAAAACTGAATTAAATTCAATATATTTTTATTAAAACACTTGACATTTCAAAATAAGCCCCAAAATCGTTTTGGATACCTTTTCCTACGGTATATCAATACGATAAAGGCTGATTAAACAATGAAAAACTTTACAAAAGCAATTGAACTATCTAAAGATATTATAAGTGATATTGATTTTATGTTAAATACCCGTCTTAAAAATACTTATTTTACCCGTGGAACGGGAAAATTAAATTTTGAAAATTTGTTACTTTTTATTTTGAATTTTGTTAAAAAGAGCTTACAATTAGAGTTAGATAATTTCTTTAAAAATGTTGTTAGGGGTGATTTTAAAATAACGAAACAAGCATATTCACAAGCTAGGAAAAAAATATCACCAGATGCGTTTAAAATAATGGACAGGAAGGTAGTTGAGTGGCTTTATAGTAATGAAAATAACTATAAAACATATAAAGGATACAGGCTATCAGCCATTGATGGTACTGTATTGGAATTAAATAATTCAAAGATACTTCGGGAAGAGTATGGTTATGTAGAAAATAAGACTACCCAAGTTGCACGAGCACTGGCATCAGGAATATATGATATTGAAAACAATATTATGTTGACAACAAAAATAACAAAATACAGAACGAGCGAAAGAGATTTAGCAAAGGATCTTATTGATCAATTAAAGGATATTGGTCTCAAAAACGACTTAATATTATTTGATAGAGGATATCCATCTAAAGACTTTATTGAATATCTTGAAACTACTGGAATAAGTTATCTTATGAGAGTTTCGAAATATTTCATACTTGAAGTAAATGAAGCTTTAAAAAATGATCAAACTGTTGAATTTTCAAGTAATGGCCAAATTATTAAAGCTAGAGTGGTTAGAGTGATTCTATCAAATGGTACAGAAGAAATCCTTATAACAAACTTGTTTGAAGACTCATTAACAACAGAAGACTTAAAAGTCTTATATTTCAAGCGGTGGGGTATTGAAACAAAATTTAAGGAAGTCAAATGTTGTCTTCAAATCGAGAATTTTACAGGTGATTCTAAAATATCTGTTGAGCAAGATTTTTATGCTTCCATGTATTTGATTAATATGGCATTAATAGCAAAAAATGATGCAAATGAAAATATTGCAGAAACTAATTCAAATAAGAATTTGAAATATGAATACAAGACTAATACAAATGTTTTGATTGGTAAGTTGAAAGATTCTTTGGTAATAATGCTTCTTGAAAATGAACCGTCAAAAAGGAATAAGATGCTTGATTCTATTATGGGCGAAATACAACGAAATCTAACTCCGATTAGAAATGACAGGAGTTATGTGAGGAATACAGTACTCAAGACAAATAAGCATTCGTTGAATAGAAAACGGTGTTTGTAAAAATTATCCACGATAGTTTGATGACATTGCCATCCGGGGGCGGGTGTTTTAAGAAGGGCTTTGTAGATTTGAATAAGTGATTGACTTATTAAACGGAAAGGTAAACAGTTTGTATGGGAGTAGACAGGAGTATTGAATTAAAAATAGCAACAGATATAAACTACTTTTCAGAGATTGTTCAGATACTTTATAAAGAGGGTTATACTTTTAATGCTGATGGAACACTTATGTCTCTGGCTGAAAACGATATTGATGATTATGATTACATTCAATATGAATCATTTGAAGCTGTAAGAAAAGTTCTTGATAAAAGGCAAGATAAAGGTCTTTCGAACTATATTGATATGTGGGATAAAAATATTGATGATAGATTACTTATAACTTGCAGAAAAACGAAAAATCATTATTTCAGGAATTATAGGAATTGTTTTGAAATTGAATTTAGTATAGGATATGGTGTAAGGATTAATGGAGCTGATAGATATACTGATTTTGGAGTTTATCTTAACAAATTGCTTCCAATTTTGATTAAAAACTCAATATATGTTTCTCAGGTTAACTGTAGTGATTTAAATTGCTGAATTTATATACTAAAAGGAGTAATTTGAGGCTCGGACATCCGTGTCCTCGTCTGGCTTCGCGGAGCAGGGAACTCCACATATCAACACATGCCCGTAAAAGTGCGGATAGAATGGCATGAAGAAATGCTTTGCGGGTCATTCCATGCAGAACATCCGCACTACACCACTTCACCGACGCAAGCGTGCCAAAGAAGAAGGGCTTTGCGGGTCCGGTTCAGTGGCGTCGGGCCATGTAAACGATATATGGAATTCCCTGCATTCCGACGCGTCCTGCGTCGGGTTTGATAGGGTAAGGCTTTGTAGATGTTTCGCAAGATACTGAATCTAAAATATTAGGGGTGTTTAAATGTATGGAAATTAATCAAATACGAAAGCAGCTAGAACCTAATATTCAGTTTTATGATGGTATCAGCTTTAATGAGTATAGAGATTTAGATAGATAAACGTTGGAATGAAGTTATTAAAATAGTTAATGAAGAGATTTTTAAATACGTTAACAATGAAGAATTATGTTTTAGTGAAGAAGATTTGTTTCCAATTAAGAGCAGGTTAACTGGCAATTATTATGTTGAATCTGTATCATACATCAGGCATGTGAATCCAATTGGATTTCAAATTATTGTAAAGACAAGACTTACAGAATATGTTTTAAATAAAGAAGATGACTATTTGGGGCTAGACATAACTTTATTTGTAAAGACTACAAAAGATGTTCTTGAAGTATGGGCAATAGATAGTTCGTCTATTTGATTTTATGTGATTTGACTATAATTAGTGTATATCTGAGGCTTGACCATCCGTGGTCAAGTCTGGCGTTGCGGGGCAGGGAACTCCACATATCAACACATGCCCGTAAAAGTGCGGATAGAAGGGCATGAAGAATTGCTTTGTGGGTCATCCCATGCAGAAGAGCCGCACTACATCGTTTCGCCGGCCGCATAGCGGCACTCACGGGTATTTCTTTGGGGTCCAGCTCAAACGGCGTCGGGCATGTACACGTTATTTGAAATGGAAGGCAGGCCTCGACATCGTGTCGAGGGTTTTTTGTGAAACAAAGTAAACCACCTGCTAAGCAGGTGGAAGAAAAAAGGCTTTTGCCGTTGAACAAAAAACCTCTTATGTTAAAATATTTGCAGGTCTGCC
>Ga0209467_1002142_pt1 | contig 14730 bp, 14 predicted proteins | sample Higcelwee11metaG_FD_187175 | JGI IMG/M metagenome (GOLD analysis project Ga0209467, IMG submission 187175) | Freshwater pond sediment microbial communities from the University of Edinburgh, under environmental carbon perturbations - High... | ecosystem: Environmental > Aquatic > Freshwater >...
AGGTTCCCCCCTGGCCGCCGGAGGCGTTCGCCCCTTACATACTTTCTCCCAAGAGCTCCCCGAACCGGGCGCAGCCCACGGTGGTCGCGCCGGGCATCTGTCCGGCCAGATCCACGGTCACCTGCTTGGAGGCCAAAACCTTGTTCACCGCGCCGTAGATACGCGCGGCGGCCTCGTTCCAGCCGAGGTGCTCAAAGAGCATGGCCCCGCACAGGATGAGGCTTCCGGGGTTGGCCATGTCCTTTCCGGCGATGCGCGGCGCGGTGCCGTGGGTGGCCTCGAAAAAGGCCAGGGAGTCGCTCATGTTCACGCCCGGGGCCAGCCCCAGGCCGCCGACCTGGGCGGCCAGGGCGTCGGAGATGTAGTCGCCGTTTAGGTTCGTGGTGGCGATGACGCTGTACTTTTCCGGCTCCATGAGCGCCACCTGGAACATGTTGTCGGCGATGCGGTCTTTGATCACGATGGGCTTGCGGCCGCCTGCGGCGGCCTCGTCCTCGGTCATGGTCGCCTCGCCGAATTCGGTCTTGGCCACCTCGTAGCCCCAGGCCCGGAAGGCCCCTTCGGTGAACTTCATGATGTTGCCCTTGTGCACCAGGGTGACGCTGTCGCGGCCATGGTCCACGGCGTGGCGGATGGCCTTGCGCACCAGACGTTTGCAGCCGCCTTCGGTCATGGGCTTGACGCCGACGCCAGCGCCCACATCCACCTTGGCCCCCAGCTCGTCGCGCAGAAATTCCAGGAGCTTTTTGGCCTGCGGGGTTCCGGCGGCGTATTCGATCCCGGCGTAGACATCCTCGGTGTTCTCCCGGAAGATGATCATGTCCACCTTCTCGGGATGTTTGACCGGCGACTCGATGCCCCCGAAGTGACGGATGGGCCGGATGCAGGCGTAGAGATCGAGCACCTGGCGCAGGGTGACGTTGAGGCTGCGGATGCCGCCGCCAACAGGGGTGCCCAGGGGGCCCTTCATGGCCAGTTCGGCCTTGGCCAGGGTGTCCAGGGTGGCCTGGGGCATATATTCGCCGGTTTCCTTGAAGGCCTTCTCACCGGCCAAAAGCTCGGTCCAGACAAGGGCGCGGTCGTCGCCGTAGGCGGCCTTGGCGGCGGCGTCGATGACCGGTCGGGCGGCCTTCCAAACCTCAGGGCCGATGCCGTCGCCCTCAATGTAATACACGGTCTTCTGCATGGGGGGGTCTCCAGGGGATGTTTCGGTGGAAGGTGGAGGGAAAAAAGTCGGCCCATAAAAAAAGAAGCCAACCCTTGTCAATCACGCGGGTTTTCCCGGCCTCCGGACGCACGGCGGCCACGCGCCGGACAACGGATGCGCCAGGGGCCGGTCATGGAACCAGATAGCGCTGCATGAACAGGTCAAGAACCTTCTTTTTATCGGCGTCGCTAAGCAGCATGAAATCCCGATCCGCCACCTTGAGGGTGAAAAATTCCAGGAGCTTCATGCGGCGGATGTCCAGGGGGGCCTTGCGAAATTCCGGCGTGCTCACGAAAATCGCCACATCGGGGGCCGCTTTGTCCACGTACCTGACGGAAAGGGGCACGGTTTGGGGGGGGCGACGATCCCCGGCCTCGTAACCGCCGCTTCTGGACTCCTGCTTCCAGGCCATGAAGTTGCTCATGAAGGTGTCATGGCGGCCATAGCGCAGATGATAAAATATCCCCGAAACGAGCAGAAGGAGCACCACGACGGCCAGGGCAATGCAGTTGCGGATGCGCATGACGCCTTCGCCTTTTCCGATGGAGTTCTGCCGACCGAGGCCGCAGGCGCGGCCCGTCCGGCGATCCGGGACTATTGGGGGATCTCGCCGCCGAAGCGGCGTATCTTCTGGGTCACGTTGTCCTCGAGCCACTTGGCGTCCCACCATTCGATGGGGATGACCTCCAGGCCGGAAAGGACCACGCTAAAGTGCAGATGGTCGCCGAAGGCCAGGCCCGTGGCGCCGGTGCGGCCGATGATCCGGCCCTTGGCCACGGCGTCGCCCGCCTTGACGTCGATCTGGCTCAGGTGCCCGTAAAGGGTCTGCAGGCCCAGGCCGTGGTCGATGACCACGGTTCGGCCGTAGAGCCCCATATCTCCGGCGAAGACCACCACCCCGTCGTTGGCCGCTGGCACAGCGGCCTTGGGGGTCGAGGCCAGGTCGATGCCCATGTGGTACTGCCGGTCGATCTGCTCGCCCTTGTAGACATAGGCGCGCTCGGCCCCAAAGGAGCCCAGGACCGACGACCCGGGCAGGTAGATGAAGGGACCGGTCCACAGGGGTTTGGGCGAGGTCTTGCGGCCCAGGTCGCGCAGGACGGCCTCGTCCTTGCGACGCTGGTCGCCGTTGACCTTGCGGAAAAGGTCCACGGGGTCGCGCGCGTCGGGATACTGGGCGGCGAAGGCGGGCATCTTGGCCGCCAGGAACTCGTCAGTGATCTCCACCCGCTCTTCCTTGAAACGCCGCTTGATGGCCATGTTCACGAAAAATCCGGTGCGCTCGTTTCCGGCCCGGTCCTCGGCATAGAGACGGGGCTTGTAGTCCTCGGCCTCCATGTCCCGGGGATAGGCGAACAGGCACAGGTAGGAGCCGGAATCCTGCTTGAAGCCGGGGAAAAACCGGTCGCCGACCATGACCCCGCTGCGTTCGGGCTCCTTGGAGACGGTGTAGACGACAAGCCCCACCCCGCCCTGGCGCATGTAATGCGTGGGCGTCAAAGGCCGCACGTTGGGCGGGGCCATGTCCAGGGTCATGCGGCGGTCGATGCGGGCGGAATTTCCAGCCCCGAAATTGAAAAAAGAGCCGTCTGTGACCGCCACCTGCAGGTCGAATTCGCCGCCGCGCAGTTCGGCCTTTTCCAGGCTAAAGGTTTCCAGCACGGCTTTTTGCAAGGCATCGTAGGACTTGCGCAGCACGGTATACTTTTTGAGCCCCTGGCCGGCCGTGACCACGATGGACTTGATGCCGGAACCCGGGTCTTCGGCCTTGACGGTGAACTCCTTTTTGAGCGAAACTGCGTCAATGAGGGGATAGAGCGCCACCGTCGGCTTCTCCATATCCTCCATAAGAAAAAGCGCGCCCACTCCCGCCGCAGCAAGCGGCGCCAAAATGACCACGGCCAGAATCACCACGCCGACCGGGCCGATTTTCTTTTTTTTCTTGGTGGGCTTCGTAATGCGCATAACGATCCTTCAACACGTACGCCACGCGGCATGCGAGGCGTGTGGTGTCATAAACGTTCGACGGGAGCAAGACAAGGTGCAGCCGACGATTCCCACCCCCCGCGACGCCGCCCCAACGCAGGAAATGGCGGGTTCCGCTTTCCGGAACGTCCTGCCTGGTTTGGGAAAACCCCACGTACTTCCCGTGGCGGCCCTTGCGGCAATGCTTCTTTTTTCGGCGATAGCCTTTTTCCAATCGCGCACCGAGTCCCTGGCCAACGAGACGGGCCGGGCGGCCGTGGAGCTATCCATGCGCATCGCAGACGCCCGGCTGGCCGGGGATCTCTTCGCCCCCTCTCCCGAACCGCGCCTGTTCGCGGTCACGGTCACGGCCTACAGCCCGACCCGGGACCAGACCTGGGGCGACCCCTGGACCGGGGCCATGGGCCGCCGGGTGCGTCCCGGAAAGACCCTGGCCGTTTCCCACGACCTCAAGCACCTTTTGGGCAGCCGGGTCTACGTCCAGGGCGTGGGCTACCTGGTGGCCGAGGATCTCATGCATCCCCGGTGGGAAAATAGAGTGGATCTGTGCCTGCGGACCCGCAGCCGGGCCGAGGCCTTCGGCATCAGACAATTGAACATGGTCGTGCTGGACTGATCCGCGACCGCCCCCCTGCCTCCCCAACGCCCGAAGCCGCATACGCCTCGGGCGCAACGCATCCGCCTATTCCAATCGCGTAAAGGCCACGGCGTCCACATCGCCCACGGCCATGGACGCCCCCACCTCCACCGAACCGTCAGCCAGATAGGCCGGGGAGGTGTAGGAGACCAGGGTATCCGGCAGATAGCCTTCCATCTTGATGGAATTTGGAATCTTTTCGGCCTTGCGCTTGTAGGCGTCGACGCACAGCAGCAGATTGCGCTTGGCGTTTTGCGCGGCGGCCTTCTGGGCCATGAGCGGCTCGCCTGCATCGGGCCGACTGGTTCCGGTGGCGGCGATGCGCTCGGCGTCCACCCGGCATTGTCCCGTTGGGCCGGAGATGGTGGACGGCGCGGCAGCCGACCCAGCGGATGCCTGGGTCGACGACGGCGCAACCGGGGCCTTGGCGGCCCCCGGGGCGGACGCGGCCGGGGCCTGTGACGGCGCGGCGCGCCTGGGATCGCCGGAAACCAGGGTCGGATCGGACACGCCCAGGGCGGCCAGGGCGGCCTTGGCCTCGGATTCGGTCCCCGCCATCTTGGCGTAGACCCGGTAATAGACCTTGCCTTGCGGCGTCCGCCCCTGCTCGATATCGCCCTGGTGCCCCCGGGCCGCCAGCACGTCGCGCAGGCTCACGGCATTGGCCTCGTGGGCGAACGATCCCACCTGGAACGTCAACAGCCCTGCGACGGGGGTTCCCGCCTGGGCGCCCTGGGTATAGGGGGAATGGGTCTGGCCCGCAGCCTGGCCCCGGGCGGCCTGGACCGGCTGGGCCACAGGCGCAGGCTGGACCGGAGCGGGGCCTGGCGCATAGGGCGGCAGGGGCTCCCCGCTGGTGGTGGACACGCTCGGCTGGGGCGACGAGGCATACGCCGCAGGCGCGGACTCCACAGGGGGCGGCGCCCCGCCAAGGTCGCGTTCGGCCGGGGCCGCCCGACCGACATTGCTCCCGGCGGCAGTGGGCGCCGGCGGCGATTCGGGCGGCGCTCCCAGTATCTCGTTTTCGAAAGCGGCCCGGCCGGAACACCCGGCCAAAAGGACCGCCAAAACCACAAGCTGCATGATCGTTTTCATGGTCTCCTCCATACCGGTTCGACGCCGTCTACGGGGTGACCGGCGACAAGACGCGGGGTCGCGCCGATGCATCGCCAAGGCCCGCTCACGGCCCCGGCGCAACCGCCTCGGCGCCCTGGCCGACCGTCGGCGAGGCATGCGCGGAAATGACGACCTCCGTGCCCACGTCCAGAATTTTGGCCAGTTCCAAGCCTTCGTCGTTGCGCATGCGGATGCACCCGTTGGTCACCCGCCTGCCGATGGACTTGGGATCGTTGTTGCCATGGATGCGATAGGCGAATCCATGGGAAAGATGCATCTTAAATGGCCCCATGGGATTTTTGACGCCAGGGGGCATGACGTCGGGCAGGCTGCGGCCCTTTTGTTTGGCCCGGCGTTTCATGTTCTCCGTAGGCCGCCACCAGGGTTCGAATTCAATCTGGGTGATGACGCCCCAGCCCGCCGGGGCTTCGACATCCCCCGCCGGGGTGGCCACGCGGTAGGTCTTGGCCGGACGCCGGACGCCGTCGGCCTGTTTTTCATACAAAACAAGGGTGTTGTCGGCCAGAAACACCTCGATCATGTATCGGTTTTTCCGTTCATAATAGTCCCGCCCGGCCGCGTCCAGCCGATCTGCGGACTGTGCTGCGGCGGGCCGCCGCAACTGGTCCAGGACATAGGCCACAAGGCGGTCGCCGCCCTGGGGATCGGCAGCGGGCGCACCGGCCGAAAGGCCCGACCCGGCTGCCGCGTCCGGGGCCATGGCCCTGGAGCCAAGAGGCTCTCCAGGCAGGGACGCGGACGACGCGGGAGAACCTGGAGTGGCCGGATCAGGACGGACATCCGCCGCCGGAACTGGAACGCCCGTTGCGGCATCGGCCGGTATGGACGGCGCGGCCGGTTGGGCCATCACGACGACGCCCGGCGGGGGCGGGACAGCCTGCCCGGGGGCTTCGGGTTCGGCCCTGGCGTCCACAAGCGACCCCACGGCGTCGCCGTCGCCCGGACGCCGCGCCACCTGAATCAAACGATCCCGGTAGGGGGCCGGAACCTCCTGGGAAAATCCCGTGAGGTAGCCGCCTAAAACGAAACCGCGCACGCCTCCCCGGGCCTCGATCTCCGCCCAGGCCCCGTCCGTAGAGACAACCCGGACCACCTCACCGGCCCGGAGCACCTTTTTCGTGGCGGCCCCGGCATCGGGTCCGGCCAGCAGGCACAGGCCCTGAAGACGCACGGCCTCGTGGCGCACGGGAGACGCCGCCAGGGCGCCCGTCCCGTCCGCCCCGCCCGCCCCGTTAGGCGCGGACGCCGCAAGGCCGGTCTGTCCGGTCGGCGCATCCTCGGCGTTGGCAGGCCCGCCCATCAGGGCAAACATCGCACCCAGCAAAATGACCGCAACCCACAGCCGCACCACCCGTTTCATGGTTCCCTCGTCCCCTCGTTTTCGAGATCATGTCCCGCCGCACCCGGCCCCTGCCATCCCTGCGGGACTTGGAAAAACCGCACCGGGGGACGAAGCCTGCCGGCGACCCTCTGGTATCGCTCGGTGGAATAGCCCAGGGCGACGACCGCGTAAACTGTCTCCTTCCGGTCAATGCCCAGGCTTTCCTGAATCTTTTTGTCGTGCTGCATGGCCGCCACGGCATACCCGATCAGACAGGTTCCAAGCCCCATGGCATGGGCCGCAAGCAGCATGTTCTGGCTGGCCAGCAGCGCGTCCTCGGCCGGGCAACTGGCCCCGGGCCGGGAGGTGACCACAATGGCCGCCGGTGCGCCATGGAAAAGCCTGTCTGTGCCGTCGCGCTCCCACAAGGCCAGCGCCTTTTTCACCGAGGCGTAATGCTCCCGGTAATAGTCGTCCAGGTCGGATCGGCCCACCAGGCGCATGCCCAACCGCAACAGGGGGCTTTCGGCCATGGCGTTGAGCTTTCGGAAAAACCGGGCCAGGGCGGCGCCCAGAAAGGTCACGGCCGGACGGTCGGGCAAAAGGGTGAAGGCCCATTTCTGGCTGTTGTGCCCGGAGGGGGCGCTGATTCCGGCCCGCACCAGATCCAGGAGCTCCTCCTTTGGTACGGGCCGCTGCAGATAGCTGCGCACGGAGCGCCGCGACCGCATCAGCCGGAGCAACTGGCCCGGATCGGCCTTGCCGGGGGCGAGCCAGTCCGGCGAGGTTTCGAAGGTGGCGAATTCGTTGGCAAAGGGGTCCAGTCCGGCCACGACCACCGCGCCCTCGGGACAGACCGCCTGGCAATGGCCGCAGATCAGGCAGGCCTGGTCCGTGACCACGGCCTTCCCGCCCTCCAGAGCCAGGGTTTTGGTGGGGCAGGAGCGCACGCACAGGCCGCAGCCCACGCACCGCGCGGCCTCCACTACGACCGACGTCGCCATATCGTCCCCGGCGCTCACGCGGCCCCCCGGAGCCGAGGGGGCGCGCCACGGGGCGCAACGCCCCCGGGGAAAAGGCCGGACACCGGGAACACAATGAGGCTGGGATGTTTTTTCATTCTGACGCGGGGTGTTAGAGGTTGGCCTTCGAGGCGTTCGGTTCCGTGGCCGCGCTGATCCGGCGTGAGCCGGCGGAGGCCGTCGCCGACGCGGCCTTGGCTGCGGGCGGGGCCGCAATGCGTCGGGCGGTCACATACCAGCGCGCATAATCCGGCGCGTCCATGCGTTCCACCCGGACCCCGGCGGATCGGGACGAAGAATGCAGCATGCGCCCGCCGCCGAGAAATATGCCCACATGGTTGATGCCCGCCGTGCGATCCGTGGAGAAAAAAAGCAGATCCCCGGGCATAAGCATGTCCCGTTCCACGGCCGCCCCCATGGCGGCCTGATGGGCGCTGTGCCGAGGCAGGGCGGCCCCCAGGCGCTGATAGACGGCCTTGGTCAGGCCCGAGCAGTCCACTCCGGCCGGGGTGTCGCCGCCAAACAGATAGGGCGCGCCAAGAAAACCTTCGGCTGCCTGCAGGATGGCCACGCCGCGCACGTCCAGCCCGGCCACGAGGTCGCCCGCACCCGGGGGAATCGTGTCCAAAATGGCGTTTTTCTCGCGCAAGGCCGAGACCAACACGGCATGGTCCGGCTTTTTCTCGCCCGGACGCAGGGTGCACAGTTCCTGGTACCGGGCATCCACCCGCCGGGTGCTGGTGTGCAGCATGCCCAGTCCGTCCTCGAAGCCGTAGATCGTCTGGGCCAGGGCGCCGACCGGACACGAAACGGCGCACACAAGCAGCGCCGCAGTCAACGCCCCCTTCCCCCGCCAGGCCCTCATGGCGCGTCCTGTGCCCGCAGGCAGGAGGCGACGCCGCCGCCCGGGTCCAGTCCCGCAAGCCCCGGGCGCCCCGCAAAGGTGATGCGGCATGGGGCCTCCACCCGCTTGAGCTTCATGCAGTCAGTCCGGAAAAGGCATCCATCCTGCCCGCAGATATCGAAACGCCCCCGGCCGAAACACGGCTCGAACCCCTCGGCGGCCTGGATCTCGCGCACGGCGTCCACGGCCGACAGGCCCACGATGTTCACCCCGGCCTGTCTGGCCTTGGTGGTCAGCAGGCAGGCGTCCAGGCCGTCGCCCAGCAGATCGCAGGAGGCGCCTGGGCTGCCGCCTGCGGCCGCGTCCTGCATGGGCATGGGCATGGGCAGGCGCAGGCTGACGGTGACGCCGCCTGTGCCTGGGCTGTGCAGCGACAGTTCGCCGCCGTGCTCCATGACGATCTTGCGGGCCATGGTCAGTCCGATCCCGGCCCCCCGGGCCTTGGTGGTGAAAAACGGATCGAATACGAAGGGAAGGCTGTGATCCGGTATTCCCGGTCCTGCATCGCTGACGGCGATCCGCCAGGCATGGTCTTCCTGGCGGGCCACAAGACGCACCCGGACCAGGCCCGGGTTGGAAAATTCCACGGCATTGCGCAAAATCTCCGTCAGAACCAGATCTAAAAGCCCCTGGTCCATGAAACACTCGCCCGCCTCCACCTGGATATCCCATTTTACCGTCCGTCCGGACTGTGCCGCCACCCGCCCGACGGCGGCCGTCACCCGTTCGACGAGCGGCAGAAGGGGCGAAAACATGGGCTTTGGACGCTGGATGGAGGCCAGCCGGACCACCGTGCCCACAATGCCTTCCAGGCGCAGGGCCTCGGAAAAGATGATGTCGGGATACTCGGTGGACAGGCCGTGCTCCTGCATGACGGCCCGCAGTTTCCGGGAGAAGCCTCCGATGGCGGCCGTCGGGTTGCGAATCTGATGGGCCACGGACAGGGCCAGATTGCCCAGGCTCTCGATGATGTCGTGCTGCAGGCGGTTTTTCTCGCGCAGCACGCTGGTCTCGCGCTCCCGGGCTTGGTGCAGTTCGGTGACGTCCTCGAAGATGCACACCACGCCGACCATCCGGCCGCTGCGGCGCACGCAGGAGACGTTTACGATCAGGCGCGACACATGGCCATCGGGTGTCGTATAGGCGATTTCACGCTGCTTCGCGCTGACGCCTTCGTCGGTTCCCTGTCTGACCAGGGCGGCGAACTCCGCACTCCCCGGCGTGTCAGAAAGGACATCACGCCACACCACACCTTTGAGCGGCTCCCGGGAAATCCCCAGAAGTGCCCCGGCGACAGGACTCGCGGCGGCGATGCGGCCGTCCCGGTCAATGACCAAAAGCCCCACGGGGATGCTTTTCAGGATGTATTCTTCGACCACACGCCTGGGCGTCGGCATGGCATACCTTTTCCCGAACGATTCACATGCCCGGGACAGCCGGAAATCCGTGCACGCCTACTTGATCTCCCGACAATCCGTGCATTCCTTGTTGTCCTTGCCCACAGCGCCGTTGGCTGCGACCTTGGCCTCCTTGCCGCCCGGCGCCGCAGCCCCGGATTTGGCGTTTTGCATGGCCTTGTCCACAGCATCAACGAAGACGGGCAGCGGGGCCGCACCACGGATGGACATGCCGCCGACGACATAGGTGGGAGTGCCCCGGAATTTGAATGCCCTGGCCTCTTCCAGATCCTTCTTCAGGCGCTCGTCAAGCTCGGGGCGCTTCATGTCGGCGTCCAGGCGCGCGGCGTCGGCCCCAAGCGACACGGCCAACTCCCGCAGGGCGGCCTCGCCGCCTTCGGCCAGCTTCTCCTGGTTGGCGAACACGGCGTCGTGGAAGGCCCAGGCCAGTTCCGGCTTTTGCATTCCCAGGGCCTCGAAGATCAGGGCGGCCTGGCGGGAGACCGGGGCGGCGGCGAAATGCTTGAAAACCACCTTGACCGCCTCCGGGCGGGCCTTGATCAGTTCCTTCATGATGCCGGCCCCGGCGGCGCAATAGTGGCAAAAAAAGTCGGAGTATTCCACGACGACAACCGGCGCGTCGGGTTTGCCCAGGGCCAACCTGCCCGGCTCAAGCACGGGTTTGAGGGGATTTTTCATCTCCTCCTCGATGCGCCTTTTCTCCTCGGCCTGTTGGCGCTCCTGGGCGGCCTCCTCCAGAATGCCGAGCACCTGGCCCTTTTCCTTGCGAAGGGCCTCAAGGAGAATCTCGGGGTGTTCCTTGAGCAGGGTCCGCATTTCAGCTTCCACATTCTGGGCGCCCCGGGCCGGAACCACAGAGAATCCAAAGATTACAAGCAGTGCTGCGATCACACGTCGTTTTGCCATGGTCTTTTCCTTTTCCGTGCTGATGTGGCGGGTTGCGGCATCCGGCGAGCGCCGTCAGGCTGGGGGCGCTCGAAACGCCCTGGCCGCAAATCTTCATTTTTCAGTGAAGATACAGAAGTCCCGCCACATTGTCATCCGCTTCCTGGACATGCCGCCTGGCGTGTGGCGCGCCGGAGGGCGACGCCATAGCAGGATGACAACGCCCCGGTTTTTCGAAACCGGCCGCCTTTCCGCCCCAAGCGGCCAAGCCGCCGGGAAAAACGGCACGATACTGCCTCGCTGGCTGCGCGGCCTCGCCGCGACCTGCCTGTGATTTTCAAGCACGCCCGTCGAGGATGACGCAGGCCGCTCGATCCTGTAGGGACAAAAAAGACGCAAACGAAGGAGATGTGGCATGGCCTATCTGGCGGTCATGGTCGCCGTGCTGGCGGTCATCGTGATTTTCTGCTTAAGCGGTCCCGCGATCGGTCCCAGGGCCTGAGGCCCCGGGCCTGCCTGCCGCCGTGCGCGGCGCCCCATTCCGGAGACGGAAAAGGCGGAAGACGGAAAAAAGAAGTGATGACCCGGCCGCAGTCCGGGAAGCGGGCCGCCGTCACGCCTTCTTGTTCACGATGGCGGCCTTGAAGGCCATTTCGATAGGCATCTCCCGGCTTATCATCATCTCTTCGAACTGCAACTGGGCCTTGACGCGCTGCTCGCCAGAAATCGTCAAGTATTCGGCGATGATTTCCATGGCTCGATTATGCGATATCTCCGGCGGCATGCTGAATCCGGATAGGGTCATGATCGATTTTCCCCCTGAGAAATCCGGCGCGCTTCGCAGATGGCGCTGGTTATGCTTTTCCCAAAATATCCTATCGGATTCGCCACCTTCGTTCTTTAGGATCACGCGGCGGCCTCCAAAAAATACTGGCCGCCCGGGGGACCCTGCCCTGGCCGATGGCTCCGGCCACACTTTTTTTCCAAAAATGCGTTTTTCCGTGGCTCGCGGCGTGAGATAACCTCCCGATTTTTTTACGGGCAAAGAACCGCTCCACGGAAAGCCGCACCGGACGCGATTTTCTGATCGTTGACATCCCCCCGGTTTCACTCCATGTTCCCCACGCCGGTCGGCGGTTCCCCCCTTTTTCCGTTGGTCCCGGCAGCACCAAACCGGAGGATATGACAAGGGGCGATGGAAAACACACTTCCTTGCATCGAACTGGAGCATGTTTCCAAACGTTTCGGGGACCAGCCGGTCCTTGGGGATATCCATCTCACCATCAATCACGGCGAGTTCCTCACCTTTCTCGGCCCCTCGGGTTGCGGCAAGACCACCATTTTGCGGCTTCTGGCCGGTTTCGAACACCCCTCCTCGGGACGGGTGCGCATCGGCGGCAAGGACGTCACCGATCTGCCCCCCCACAAACGGGCCGTAAACACCGTCTTTCAAAACTACGCGCTTTTTCCGCACATGACCGTCTTTGACAACGTGGCCTTCGGCCTGCGCATGCGCCGGACCCCGGCCAAGGTCATCGAAGAGGACGTGTTTTCGGCCCTGCGCATGGTCAAGATGGAGACGCACCATGCCCGCCGCCCCAGCCAGCTCTCCGGCGGCCAGCAGCAGCGGGTGGCCATCGCCCGGGCCGTGGTCAACAAGCCCCTGGTGCTGCTTCTCGACGAACCCCTGTCGGCCCTGGACTACAAGCTGCGCAAGGCCATGCAGATCGAACTCAAGGAGCTTCGCCGCACACTCGGCATCACCTTCGTCTTCGTCACCCACGACCAGGAGGAGGCCTTCTCCATGTCCGACCGGGTGGCGGTGATGAACGAGGGGGCCATTGAGCAGATCGATTCCCCAAGCGTCATCTACGAAAAGCCGAAAAACCTTTTTGTGGCCAAGTTCGTGGGGGAGATCAACACCTTCGAGGGCCGGGTGCTGTCCCGCAACGGGGTCTCCATGCAGGCCCTGGTGGAGGGCGAGGAGGTCCGGCTGTCGCTTGGCGGCAACGGCAACGGAAACGGCGCCCACTGTGCGTCCGGAGGACACGGAACGTCCTGCGGCTCTCTGGCCGCCGGGTCGCCGATCAAGGTGCTTTTGCGCCCCGAGGATGTGCGCCTGGAACGCGCCGCCCCTGGCGACGCCGGGGGGCTGACCGGCGCCATCGTGGATACCGTCTACAAGGGCATGACCATCGACCTGATCATCGAGATGTCGGGCGGCAAAAAGATTCTGGCCACGGAGTTTTTCAACGAGGACGCACCTGAGGCCCTTTTCTCCGTGGGCGAGCGGGTGCGCGTGGGCTGGGTCGAGGACTGGGAAGTGGTGTTGCCCGATGAAGGATCGCAGTCTCTTTAAGACCATGGCCGTGACCTTGACCGTGGGCTGGCTCACGGTCTTCGTCATCGTCCCCAACCTGCTGACGCTTTCGGCCGGATTCCTCACCCGTGGCGAACCGGAATTCGTCCTGCCGGTCTTTACCCTCGAAAACTATGTCCGGCTTTTCGACCCGGCCTTTCTCGACATCTTCCTCGATTCCGTGTGGCTGGCCCTGGGCGCCACGGTCCTATGCCTCCTGGTGGGCTATCCCTTCGCTTACATCCTGGCCCGGATGACCCCGGCCCGCCGCCGCCTGGGCCTTTTATTCGTCATCATCCCCTTTTGGACCAACTCGCTGATCCGCACCTACGCGCTCATCGCCATTTTAAACGTCAACGGCCTGTTCAATGCCGCCCTTTTATGGATGGGGATCATCTCCGAGCCCATGGAGCTTTTGTATACCAACACGGCGGTTTTCATCGGCTTCACCTACACCCTTTTGCCGTTCATGATCCTGCCGCTGTACGCCTCCATCGAGAAGCTGGACCACCGGCTCATCGAGGCCGCCCGGGATCTGGGGGCCGGTTCCTTCCAGACCTTTTTCCGGGTCAGCCTGCCGCTGACCCTGCCCGGGATCATCGCCGGAAGCATGCTGGTCTTTTTGCCGGCCTTAAGCATGTTCTACGTGCCGGACATTCTCGGCGGGGCCAAGAGCCTGCTGGTGGGCAACTTCATCCGCAACCAGTTCCTGGTGGCCCGGGACTGGCCCTTCGGCGCGGCGGCCAGCGTCCTTTTGACCGTGGTCATGGGCCTTTTGCTCTATGTCTACTGGCTGTGCCAGAAACGCGTGCGCCGGGCGGAACCGGCATGAAGCGCATGGTCAAGGCCGCCTACCTGGGGACCGTCTACCTCTTTTTGTATCTGCCCCTGGCCGTGCTCACGGTCTATTCCTTCAACGACGCCAAGCATGTGGTGACCTGGAAGGGATTCACCACCCGCTGGTATGTGAAGCTGGCCGAAAATTCCGTCCTTTTGGACGCCGCCGTCAACTCCCTGCTCCTAGCCGCCGCCTCGGCCACGGCGGCCACCATCATCGGCACCCTGGCGGCCATCGCGCTCAAACGTTACCGGTTCACGGGCCGCACCATCCTGTCCACCTCCATGTATGTGGTCATGATGTCCCCGGACATCGTCATGGGCATCTCGCTACTCATGCTCTTCGTCCTTTTGGGGCTGCCCCTGGGGTTCACCACCCTTTTCCTGTCGCATGTGACCTTTTGCCTGCCGTTCGTCACGGTGACCGTGCTGGCCCGCCTGACGGGCCTGGACGGCAATCTGGTGGAGGCGGCCATGGACCTGGGGGCCCGGGAATTCGAGGTGTTTTCCCGGATCATCCTGCCCCTGGCCATGCCCGGCGTTTTGGCCGGCTGGCTCTTAAGCTTCACCCTGTCGCTTGACGACGTGATCATCAGTTTTTTCGTCACCGGTCCCACCTTCGAGATCCTGCCGCTCAAGATCTATTCCATGGTCAGGCTGGGGGTGAAACCGGAGGTGAATGCGCTGTGCGCGGTGATGTTCGGCGTCACCCTGGCCGTGGTCTTTCTCACCCAACTCTGCTTCAAGGAGCGAAAATGAAAAAACATCTCCTGGCCCTCGCGGTCCTTTGGGCCGCCCTTGGCGTGGTCGTCCCGGCCCATGCCGCAGACAAGACGCTCAACGTCTTCATCTGGTCCGAATATCTGCCCGACGAGGTGGTGGCGGACTTCACCAAGGAAACGGGCATCAAGGTCAAGCTGACCACCTACGAAAGCAACGAAACCATGTACGCCAAGATCAAGATGCTCGGCGGCAAGGGCTACGACATCGTGGTGCCCTCGGCCGAATTCGTCAGCC
>Ga0209467_1002143_pt1 | contig 14720 bp, 15 predicted proteins | sample Higcelwee11metaG_FD_187175 | JGI IMG/M metagenome (GOLD analysis project Ga0209467, IMG submission 187175) | Freshwater pond sediment microbial communities from the University of Edinburgh, under environmental carbon perturbations - High... | ecosystem: Environmental > Aquatic > Freshwater >...
CTACACCGTGGCCGGGGGCAGCGCCGGGGCCGATCTCTCGTCCTCCTCTCCGGCGTTACAGCCCGGCAGCGGCGGCGGCGGCGGCGGCTGGGGTGTGGCCGACAACGGCGACGGCGGCGGCGGCGGCGGGGGTGGCGGCGCGCTCTATCTTCAGGCGGCGAGCGTCACGGTCACCGGCCTGCTCGACTGCTCCGGCGGCGGCGGCGGGGGCGACAGCAGCGGCCTAGACGGCGGCTCGGGCGGCGGCGGCTCCGGCGGCACCCTCTGGCTGGTCACCAGCAGCCTCAGCGTCTCCGGCGCCCTGCGCTGTGACGGCGGCCTCGGCGGTCAGACCGTTCTCGGCGGCACCAGCGCCCAAGGGGGCTACGGCGGAGACGGCGCCGACGGCGTGATCTGGCTCGACGCCGGGGCGGTGAGCGTCACGGGCACGGTGAGCCCGGCCTACCAGCTCGTGCCCTGAACTGGTCAATCATGCTTGACCATCCGGGCGCCGCGCGGTACGATGTCGTCACTCCCCGAGGTGCCCATGTCCAGCGGATTGACCCTCAGCCCCCTCGTCCCCGGCGTCTGGGGCTACGAGTACGACCTGATCATGCCCGGCGGCGTGCAGTTCACCGTGCGCCCCTTCGTGATCGTGCTGCCCGACGGCGGGGTGTGGCTGTGCTCACCGGGGCCGATCTCCGACGCCCTGGCGGCGCAGATTGAGGCCTTGGGCCCCGTGCGCCACCTCGTCTCGCCGAACACCTACCACCACGTCTATCTGGGCGACGCCAGCAGACGTTGGCCCGAGGCAAAGGTCTGGGCCCCGGCGGGTCTTGAGAAGAAGCGCCCCGACCTACGAATCGACGCCACGCTCAGCCCCGAGGCCGAGGCCGCCTGGGGCGGGGAGATTCAGCTCCGGCTGATCGAGGGCGCCCCCGACCTCAACGAGTGGGTCTTCTTTTACACGCCGAGCCGCGCGCTGATCGTGACCGACCTCGTGTTTAACCTCCAGCGCTGGGACTCCTGGATGTCGTCGATCGTGTTCTGGATGATGGGCGTGAACGAGCGCCGCCTCGCCCAGAGCCGCGCTTGGCGATTTATCTTGGGCAAAGATCACGCCGCGTTGGGCCGCAGCGCCCGGGCCGTCGTCGCCTTAGACGCCGAGGTCTTGTTGCCCAGCCACGGCGGCATCATCCAAGGCCAGGTGAAGCCTGAGCTAGAGCGCGCCATGGCCTGGATGCTCGCGGGCTGAGCAGGTCACACCATCTTCGGCCCCCGAAGCGCGACACCATGCCGCGCGGGCCGCCCCTCCGCTTGAGCGTCGGGGCGTATAAGATCCGCCTCCACCGAGGTGATCCATGTCCAGCGCGGAGACCTTAACACCCATCACAGAGGGCCTGTGGGGCTACGAGTACGATCTGTTTATGTTTGGGATCGTACACATCACCGTGCGCCCCCTCGTGGCGACCTTGCCCGAGGGTGGGGTGTGGCTGTGCTCACCGGGGCCGATCACCGACGCCCTCGCGGCGCAGATTGAGGCCCTGGGCCCCGTGCGCCACCTCGTCTCGCCGAACCTCTACCACCACCGCTATCTGGGAGACGCGGCGCGGCGCTGGCCCGAGGCGACGATCTGGGCGCCCGAGGGCCTCGCCAAAAAACGCCCCGACCTCCCTCCGCACAAGCTGCTCAGCGCCGAGGCCAAGGCCGCCTGGGGCGGCGTGTTTGACCTCTTGCTGATCGAGGGCAACCCCCACCTCAACGAGTGGGTGTTTTTTCACCGCCCGAGCCGAGCGCTGTTGGTGACCGACCTCTTGTTCAATCTCCAGCGCTGGCGCGGCTGGGCGGCGTCCGTCGCCTACTGGGCCACGGGCATCAGCCATCACCGCCTCGCCCAGACCGTCGAGTGGCGGATGCTGGTGCGGGACCGCGCCGCCACCGCCCGCAGCGCCCGGGCCCTCGTCGCCTGGGAGCCGCAGCTCCTTGTGCCCAGCCACGGCGACGTGCTGCGCGCGGACGTGGTCCCCGAGCTAAATCGGGCCTTGGCCTGGATGCTCGCGGGTTGATTGGTCAACCAACCAGCCCGAAAGGCTCCTCAGAGCAGGCCTTTCTCTCGCCGAGCGCGCTCACACTCCTTGTCGCCCGCCTGCACCCGCTTACAGCCGCCGGGGCGGTCTTGGTAGATGACGCAGAACACGGAGTAGCCCAGACGGCCGCGCAGGGCGTTGCAGCGGCCGGAGGGGTCTAAGCGCAGGTGGGGCTCGCCCTCGGCGTTGTGAACGACGTAGCGTTTGTTCAGAGTGTTGTCCCGCAAGAGCCGGCTCTTGGGGTCGTTCACGGAGATGTAATCGACGCTGCCCGCGTCTACGTTCGCCTGGGCGTTGCAGCAGCAGGCGCCACAACGCATACAGTCGAGCTTCTCGTTGTACGCCATCAGCCCTTCTTTGAGGGGCGCATCGCCGCCATGAACTGCTTCACCATCTCACGATCGTAGCCCGCGATGTGGCCGAACTCTTGGCCGCTGTACAGCCACTCGCCGCCGTCGATCACCACACACTCGCCAGTCATGAACGAGGCCATGTCGGACATCATGTAGGTGGCGAGGTCGGCGAGCTCCTCGGGCTTGCCGAAGCGGCGCAGCGGGATGTGGTTCAGCGCCTCTTCTTGCGCGCCGGGCATCATCAGCCGGGAGAACGCGCCCTCAGTGGGGAAGGGCCCCGGCGCGATGGCGTTGCAGCGGATGTTGTAGTGCGCCCACTCCACGGCCAAGGACCGCGCCATGGCCAACACGCCGGCCTTGGCGGCGGCGCTGGGCAGCACAAACGCCGAGCCCATCCAGGCGTAGGTGGTGACGATGGAGAGGATGACGCCGCCGGTGCCACGCTCGATCCAGCGGCGGCCGAGCTCTTGGGTGGTGTGGAAGGTGCCGTAGAGCACGATCTGCACGACGGAGTTGAAGGCGTTGGGGCTCAGCTCCTCGGACGGCGACAAGAAGTTGCCCGCGGCGTTGTTCACCAGGCCGTTGATCGGGCCGAGCTCAGCCTCCAGAGAGTCAACGGCGGCGGCGATGCTGGCCGGGTCGCGCACATCCGCGCTGGCCCAGGCCGCCACGCCGCCGAGGGCCTGGATCGCGGCGACCGTCTCTTGAAGGGGCTCGGGGCGGCGACCGAGCACCGCGACCTTCGCGCCGGCGCGGGCGAAGCCGAGGGCCATCGCGCGGCCAAGGCCGCTGCCTCCGCCGGTCACGAGGAAGGTCTTCTCACGGAGGGTGTCGGGCGTGAACATCGGGGGCTCCAGGCAGTTGCGCCCTGGTAACCGCTCCCCGGCTCACTCGCAGCCAGAGAGGCTCGTGATGAACGCCTCGATAAGCGCCACGCCCTCGGCGTCGACGACGTTTGAGCCCACCGCGGGCATGCGGTTTAGGTCGAGGGTGCTCATCCGGAGGGGCAGCACCGAGCGGGCGGGGTCGCCAGGGGCGATGATGCGGGCGTCGTCTACGCCCAGGTCTCCGGCGGTGGGCTCGGCGTCGCAGGCGCCGGTCTCGGCGAGGCCCACCGCAGCGCGCAGGTCGAGTCCGCCCAAGCCGGGGCCGCCGGGCTGGTGGCACATGGCGCAGTTGACCTCAAGGTAGGCCCGGGCGCGCTCGTCTACGGCGCCGTCGCCGTGGGGGTCGGGCAGGGGCGTCGACGCGGCGGGGGCGGCGGCGAGCAGGCCGATGGCCGCCCAGTCCTCAAGCTGGCCGTCGCGGTTGTTCTGGGCGAGGCTCAGGCCGAGCGTGCGCCCGGCGACCTCCGTGTGGCAGCCGAGGCACTGGGCGCGGCTGGGGTAGCTCCAGTCCTGATCGTTGAGGCCCAGCTCTCCTAAGTCCACCCGGGCTGAGGACAGGAGCAAGGTGGCGTCTTTGCCGTCAGCGTCCCACTGGTAGGTGTAGCCCGCCCAGCCGCCGTCCTCGTGGCGCACCATCAGCCGGGTCTCGATGGGCTGGCCGCTCACCCGGAACATCTTCACGATCACGCTGCCGACGGGCAGATCGAGGCGCCCGGTCGTCTCGTCTACAGAGATCGTGGCGTCGTCGGGGATGGCGAACCAGCGCTCTTTCTCGGCCCCGTCCGACCAGAACGGGGCGTTCACCTCGTAGCGCACGCTGCCAGAGGACGGCAGGCTGGGGTCGGCGGGGTCTACGCAGCCTGTGGCGCTGAGTTTGTCGGGGAAGGTGGAGGCCACGGGCTCCCCGGCGGGCTCAATCCAGTACAGACCGCCGCCGCCATAATCGACGATCAGCAGCTCTCCGGCGCTGCTCTCGCCGAAAGAGACGGGGGAGATGCCCGTGTCGTCCATGAGCACGACGGGGCTGGGATCGCCCGTGGTGGAATCGTAGCTGAGCGCCCACAGGCGGCCGCTGTAGGTGTCGGCGTAGAGGAAGTTTCCGACCAAAGCGGGCATCGCCGCGCCACGGTACACAAAGCCGCCGACGATGGACTTGTTGCCGTCGTCGTGGGTGTACTCAGCGACGGGCAGGATGAGGCCGGACTTGTCGCAGGAGTCGCCGCTGGGGAAACAGGCGCTGCCCTCCATCGTGTTCCAGCCGTAGTTGCCGCCGAGCTGGATGAGGTCCACCTCCTCCACCTTGTTCTGGCCGACGTCACCTGCCCAGAGCTCTCCCGTGGCGCGGTCAAAGCTCCAGCGCCAGGGGTTACGTAGGCCCCAGGCGAAGATCTCCGGGCGGCCTCCGACGCCGTCTGCGAAGGGGTTGTCGGCGGGGATGCCGTAGGGCGCCTCACCATCGACGTCGATGCGTAACATCTTGCCCAAGAGCGTGTCTGTGTCTTGTCCGGCGCCGAGGGGGTCTCCGGCGCTGCCGCCGTCGCCTAAGCCGAAGTACAGATACCCGTCGTGCCCAAAGCCGATGCCGCCGCCGTTGTGGTTGGAGTAGGGCTGCTCCAGCTTGAGCAGGAGCTCCTCGGACTCGGGGAGGAGCTCGCCGCCCGCCATCGTGAAGCGGCTGAGGTTTGAGTACAGCGTGCGGCCCTCTTTGGAGGTGTAGCTCAAGAAGACCTGCTGATTCGACACAAACTCGGGGTGAAAGGCCAAGCCGAGCAGGCCGAGCTCGGAGGAGCTGTCGTCAACGCGGTCGGTGAGATCGGCGATGAGCGTGGCCTCGGTCTCACCGTCGCGGATGGAGCGCACCCGACCGGCCTGCTCCAGCACATAAAACGTGGCGTCGTCGCCGGGGGCCTGGCCAACCCACACCGGGGAGCGGAAGGTCAGGCCGTCAAACGCCGGGGTCAAGGTGACCTCCCCCGTGGAGGGCGGGCGCTCGGGGGCGACGCAGGTGAGGTTCGGGGCGCGCACCTCGTCGGCCGGGTGGGTGTCGTCGGAGGCGGCGTCACCTCCTTTGCAGGCGGCGAGGCCGATCAGGAGGCCGATCACGGGGTAGATGAGGCGCATGGGGGTCTCCGGCGAGGAGCACACCGTAGCACGGGCGCCCCCGGCTCAAAGGCCCGCGCGGTAGGTCTCCAGCTCTTTGAGGTAGCGGGTGGTGCGCACCTTCACGCCCTCAGCGGGGCGCTCGGCGGCGGAGATCGCGGCATCTAAGTGGGCTTTCGCCTCGTCTTTTCGGCCCAAGGCCACGAGGATCTCCGCCCGTCGTTTCTCCGCGCGCAGGCGGTTGTCGCCATAGCCCGTCGTGACCGCGCGCTCGGCCTCAGCCAAGGCCTCCGGCAGCCGATCCAGGGTCAAGAGCTGGCCGGAGAGGGCGTGGTGAAAGGTGAACTCGTCGGGGTAGGCCGCCGCCGCCTGGGTCAAGAGCGCGAGGCCGTGGTCCACCTGGCCTGCGGAGATCCAGAGGTCGGCCAAGAAGCCGTAGTGGCCACGATCGACGGCGATGTCACCGCTGAGGTTTGACTCCAACAGCGCGGCCGCCGCGCCGAACAAGGCCGGCTGCTGGTCCGTGGGGGCCATCACCCCGAGCACATAGAGCAGGTCCGCGCCTTGGGCCGGGGGCAGCCGCGCCACGCCCGCCAACAAGGTCGCCCGCAGGGTCGCCGCGCCTTCAGCGCTCAGCTCGCCCAGGTCCAAGGCGGCAAAGGCGTACTCGTACACCCGCTCCGGCGCCAACACACAGAGCTGGGTGAGCGTGGCCTCGTCCGGGCTCAAGGCTAGGCGGGTGAGCAAGGCGTCCACGGAGGTGAGGCCTGGCGGCAACAGCGCCTTCGCCTCGTCCGCTCGATTGGCGCGGACCAGCCGCAGGGCGGCGGTGGCGGCCTCCTCAGGGCTCATCGTCGGGCCCTTGGCGGCGAGCTGGTCCAGGGGCAACATCCCGGCTTGAACCTGGGTTAACCACGCCTCAAACGCCTCTTCTCCAGGGTAACCCTCCAGGCGGTCGATCACGACGCCGTCCACATCCGTGACGATCAGGGTGGGGTAGGCGCCAACGGCGTAGCGGTCTTTCAGCGCCCAGCTCCAGGGCGCGTCGACATCGACCACCGCGACGACGAAGGGCGCGAGCGCCTCAGCGTCCTCAGGGTCGTGGAGCACCTCAGCGGCGAGCAGGTTGCAGGGCGGGCACCACACCGCCGAGAAGTCCAAGATCACCAGCCGCTCATCGGACTTGGCCCGGGCGAAGGCGGCCTCCACAGCGCCCTCTACGGCAAACATCGGCGGTGAGGCCGCATCAGCGTCTAACGCCACGCCGGGCTGCCGGGCGCGGCCACGCCAACCGGAGATCGGCAGGTCAAAGCCGACGTTCACCAGACGGCAGGTGGTGCCGCCGTCCTCACACAGAGACATCGAGAGGGCGCCCTCGACCGACGACACCCCCGACGGCAGCGCGAGCCGTAAACCCTCTTGGAGATCCAAGCCGCTGGCGTCGACCACCACACGCTGCTCCCCGATCCGCAGCTCGGCGGTGACCGGGGCCTCGGGGGCGACGTGCTCTCCGGCGGGCGGGCGTGTGGTGATCCAGCCCGTGGCGCCGTGCCAGCCCAGCTCAACCTCGGGGAGCTCCGCCGCGAAGGCGAAGGAGACGAGGCACATCCAGAGGGTCACAGGGGCTCCAGTCCGCCCAAGGCCCACTCAATGACCTTGCTGCGGGGGTGAAAAGGGCGAATCTGGCTGAGGCCGAGGCCACCCACGGCGGCGTGAAGGCGGGCGTCGGCGTCGGGCTCGTCGGGGGCATAAAAATCGGCGGCGGCCTGGAGCGCGCCCAGAGGCAGAAGCCCGATGAGCTCGGCGCCGGTCACCTCGACGCCGAGCTCGGCGGCCAAGACCTTGAGGCGCTCGACGACGACATGCGGCGGCGTCACCCGCCAGTCCACGAGGTTTGTGCTCACCTGGGCGCAGCCGTAGCCCTCGTGCCACCAGCCGATGGCGCGCACCGCGGGCAGCCCGCCGGCCAGCTCCCGCAGCGATCGGGCGAGGCGCCGGGCCACACGAACCTCTTGGGTGCTGAGGCAGAGGTTAAACGCGATGAGCACGTCCCGGGCGCCGATGGCCGCGCCCCCCGCCGTGGGGTGCGGGGTGTTGGGCCCAAAATCCGGCGGCTCTCGGAGGAGCTTCTCGGCGAGGCCCTCCCACTCCCCGCGGCGGACCTCGTGCAACAAGCGCCGATGGGCCGCCGTCGCCGCCGCGCCATAAAACCAGCCGGGCACCCCCAGCGCGCCGACCCGCGCCCCCAAGGCCTGCGCCGCGAGGACGGCGTCGTGCATCGTCACGCCCTGCCAAGGCACAAACGGCAGCACGTCGGCGGCGCCGAGGCGGGGGTGAACGCCATGGTGAAGGCGCATGTTGAGGGTGTTGATCGCCTGGGCCACGCCCCGCGCCGCGGCCTCGACGATGGCCTCTGGCGGCGCGAAGCAGGTGATCACCGCGCGGTTGGCGAAGGGATCGGCGTCGATCTCCAGCACCCGGGCGTTCGGCGCCGAGGCGATGGCGGCGGCGATGTCCTCCAGAACGGCCCGATCTCGCCCTTCAGAGAAGTTCGGCACACACTCCAGGAGCGCGCTCACGACTCGGCCCGGCCCGGGTAAACCTCGGCGGCGAGGCCCAGCGCGCGCACCCCAGCGGCGATCTCCTCCAGGCGTGGCACGTCGAGGGGGGCCACCCGGGGCGTCGCCGGGGTGCGAGCCACGGAGTAGACCTGCACCAGAGAGATGCGCCCGCCGCCGTCGATCACGTCCTTGAGGCGCCCGAGGTACGCCAGGATCTCCGCGTCCGAGGGGCCCTCCCCGTCGAGCCGCAGAAACATCGACTGCACCACGACAGGGTGCCGCGCCGCGAGCTCACCCAAGTTCTTCAGCACCCGCCCGAAGGGGAAGGTGGTGCCGTCGATGGCCTGAAACAGGGCCTCGGTGCCAGCGTCTAGCTTCACCCAGGCCTCGCCGCCCAAAGCGTAGAGCGCGTCGATGGCCTCGGCGACCCGGGGCCGGTGCAAGAGCGTGGCGTTGGTGAGCACGATGGGTTTGACACCGGCGAGGCCAAACGCCGCGAGACGTTTCCCGACCAAGGCCACGGCCTGTCCAAACCCGGCGTAGGCCGTGGGCTCTCCGTCCCCGGCGAAGGCGACGTCGTTCACCCGGCGCAGGGCCGGAGCCACGGTGTCAAAGGGCGGGACGTCCCACAGCGAGCCCGAGCTCACCAAGCCCAACAGCGCGTCGAGCTCTTCACCGAGCCGAAGAAGGTCCACCTCGGTGACCGTCGGGGGCACCGAGCGATCCACCTGGCAGTAGGGGCAGTCGAAGTTGCAGACCTTGTCGGGGTTGAGGTTCACCCCGATGGAGAGCCCCTTTGAGCGCCGCGAGACCACGGGGTAGACGTAGCGGTTGTCCCCCAAGGCGCGGCGGTGATCGGTGAAGTCGAGGCGGCGTGCGGCGCGGTCCATGCCCTGAATGTAGCGCGGCGGGGGCTGGGGCGGGCGAGCGGGTTGGAGGCATCCGAACGATCCCGTTCCAAACGGCATCCTCGCCATACCAGTATGCTCTATCGCCAAATAAACGCAGATTTATGCGCCCTTTTTGGCCCCCTCACCCTCGCCCGCCGCACCCCCGGATAGTCGAGGGTCGTGAGCACAACACCCCACGATCATCTCTTCAAGCTCGTGTTCAGCGAGCCCTCCGAGCTCGCGCCGGTCCTGCGCGCGCTGCTGCCACCCTCTGTGGCGCTGCACCTCGACCTCGCCCAGCTCAGCCCCGCGCCGACGGAGCAGCTTGATGGTGATCTCCGAATGCGCGCTCCCGACCTGCTCTACCGCGCGCCTTGGCGCAGCGGCGACCGGGCCGAGGTCGTGTTCGTCATCGAGCACCAGTCGAGCCCCGACCCTTTGATGCCTCTGCGGGCCCTACGCACGACGGTGCGGGTGTGGGAACAGGTCGAAGGGTCACGCCTGCCGATGGTCGTCACCCTGCTCTTCGCCCACGGCGCCAAACCTTGGACGGCGCCAACTCGAGTCTCCGAGCTCTACGACGCCCCTCCCGACGCCGTCGAGGGCCTGGGCGGCGCCCTCCCCGAGCTGAGCTTGGTGCTGCAAGACCTCGCCATCACCCCCGATGAGGCCATGCCCGGCGAAGGTGGCGGCAAGCTCGCCTTGATCCTCTTGCGCCACGCCCACAAGGGCAACGTCTGGGATGCGCTTGAGGCGAATGTGCCCCTGTTCGCTGAGGCGGTCAAGCGTCTAGGTGACAGCCGCGCCGTGGGTCTGTTAACCTATGCCATGCACGTCAGCGACGTCCCTTGGGAGCGTAGACTCGCTGAGAAGATCCTGCCGCTCCTTAAACCACCACAACGAGAGGTGATCGTGGGCTACGCAGACCGACGTTTTGAGGAAGGAGTCGCCGTAGGCGAGCAGCGGGGAGAGCAGCGTGGTCGCCTCCTGGAGCGCCGCGAGAACATCCTCGGCATGTTCCAGCGCCGCTTCAAATCCTTCACCTCGGCGCACGAGGCCGTCATCCTCAACGCCGACATGGATCAGCTTGAGCAGCTGAAGGACAGCCTCTTCACGATTGAGCACCCCGACGAGCTCCTCAATGGCCAAGCCGATCAGGAGAGGTGATCGTGGGCTACGCAGACCGACGTTTTGAGGAAGGAGTCGCCGTAGGCGAGCAGCGTGGTCGCCTCCTGGAGCGCCGCGAGAACATCCTCGGCATGTTCCAGCGCCGCTTCAAATCCTTCACCTCGGCGCACGAGGCCGTCATTCTCAACGCCGACATGGATCAACTTGAGCACCTGAAGGACAGCCTCTTCACGATTGAGCACCCCGACGAGCTCCTCACCCATCAGAACAAGCGCGAGTCGTGAGCATGGGCTACGCCGATCAACGTTTTGAGGAGGGCTTCGCCATCGGGTTCGAGCGCGGCTTTGAGCGCGGCTTCGAGCGCGGCTTCAAGCGCGGCTTGGCCAACGGGCGCCGCGATGTCACCCTTGAGGTTTACCGGCGCCGCTTCAAATCCTTCACCCCCGCACACGAGGCCGTCATCCTCAACGCAGACCTCGATCAGCTCGATCGTCTGATGGACGACGTCTTCACCATGACCCACCCCGACGAGCTCCTCACCGGCCAAGCTGACCTCCGCGCAGGCTGACAGCGCCCCACAACAGGATAAGCCGCCCGGGTGACCGGCTGGTCACGCCGAGGTGAGCATGACGACGCCCCCGCACCGCGCCGGTCTGACTGAAGGGCCTGTCGCGCGGCAGCTTCTTGGGCTCGCCGCCCCGATGGTCGCTGGGGTGCTCTCGGTCATCCTGCTCGCGGCCATCGACACCTACTTTGTCGGCAAGCTCGGCGCCGACGCCTTGGCGGCGATCAGCTTCACCTTCCCCGTCGTCGCGCTCATCGCCAACCTCACCATCGGCCTGAGCATCGGCGCCACGGCCGCCATCGCCCGGGCCATCGGCACCGGCCGCGAGCACGAGGTCAAGCGCCTCACCACCGACGCGCTCCTGCTCGCCGGGGCCATCGTCATGTTCGCCTCGGTGATCGGCTACCTCACCATCGACCCGGTCTTCACGGCCATGGGCGCCGACGCGACGACGCTGCCGATGATCCGGCAGTACATGGGCCCCTGGTACCTGAGCATCGTGCTGCTCGTGGTGCCGATGATGGGCAACGCCGCGCTGCGGGCCTCGGGCGACTCCATGACCCAGGCCCGCACGATGATCATCTCGGCGATCCTCAACGGCATTCTGGATCCCATCCTCATCTTCGGCTGGGGGCCCATCGAGGGCATGGGCGTGACCGGCGCCGCCGTGGCGAGCATCATCGCCCGCGGGGTCGCCGCCGCGCTCACGCTGTGGGTGCTCATCCGCGGCGCCGATCTGGTGAGCTTTGAGCGGGTGCCCTTCGCCGAGGTGAAGGCGTCGTGGCGGCAGATCCTCAAGGTGGGCGCCCCCGCCGCCGCCACCAACATCGTGCCGTCGGTCGCCAGCGCCATGCTCACCCGGCTGGTGAGCGGCTTCGGCCACGTCGCCGTCGCGGCCTTCGGCGCGGGCTCACGCATCGAGCAGATGGCGCTGATCTTGCCCTTGGCGCTCACCTCAGCGCTCGGCCCCTTCGTCGGTCAGAACTGGGGCGCGGGCCACAACCAGCGCGCTCGGGACGCCATCGTGCTCAGCGAGCGCCTGAGCTTCGGCTGGGGCCTCGTCGTGTGGAGCCTGCTGGCGCTGACGGCGGCCCCCATCGCCCAACGTTTCGCCGGAGAACCTGACGTCGTCGCGCCGCTCCAGAGCTACCTCGTGTTGGCCACCTTCGGCCTCGCCTTTCAGGGCATCACCTTCTCCACCAGCGCCTCGTTCAACTCCATCGCCCAGCCCCTCAAGAGCACGTCCTTGGCGCTCTTACGCACCACGGTGTTGGCCTTGCCGCTCGCCTGGATCGGCGCCCAATGGAACGGGCTTGAGGGTCTGTTTGTCGGCGTCGCGGCGGCGAACATCATCACCGGCCTCGCCGCGTTCTGGATGGCCCGGCCCCTTCGCGCGGGCATCTTGCCCGACCCCGGCGCGCGCTGAGCCAACGCCACGCTTGCGGCCACAACACACCTCGCGTACCGTAAGCGCCTAAGATTCCAGCACCCTCTGAGTCAGCGAGGCCAAGATGCGCCCCCGGCTCCTGTTTGTTTTGGCGCCGCTCGGCGCCTGCGTCGAGTACGATCTCACCTTCAACACCAAAGGCTCCGGCGGCCTGGAGGACACCGGCCCCAGCGGCGGCGGGGACGGGCCCTCAGTCACCGACACCGAGCTTGGCGCGGAGCCGATCATCGGCGACTGCGCCTGCCCGGACGGCTTCAGCGCCACCCCCGACGGCGACTCCTGCACCCGCCGGGTGAGCGTGCCCGCCACATGGAACGGCGCAGCGCTAGAGGTCTGCCGAGGCGCCGTCGACGCCGTCTATGGCAAGTTCGGCGCGCTCTACCCCGACGGCGCCAACGTGCAGGACAACTACTGGGGCGATCTGGACGAGGAGGCCGACGGGCGGCTGAACGAGGTCGGCGTGTGGAGCTGCGGCGGGGCCTCGGTGAACTACGAGCCCAACGACGAGTGGATCGGCTTCGCCACCTGCGTTGAGCTGCCCGCCGCGGGCGACTACCTCCTGGGAATCGCCGGAGACAACAACGTCCGGATGCGGGTGGACGGCGTAGAGCTCTACAGCGACACCCGCGGCGACACCCTGCCGTTCAACTACTGGAATCTGCGCGCGGTGAGCCTCAGCTCGGGCCGCCACCACGTCGAGCTAGAGGGGCTCAACCAAGGCTCCATCGCCAGCTTCGGCGCCGAGCTCGCCGGGCCCTTTAAGGCCGGCAGCCTCACCGATGACGCCACGATGATCGCCGCCGACTACGACGGCCGCCGCGTGTTCAGCTCCCTTGACCGCGAAGGCGGCACCTTTGAGCTCGGCGCCACCACCGGCTGGTCTTGCCCCGATGGCGCCGCGCTCAACGTCTGCGACGAGGAGCCCGAGTGTACGACGACGGAGCGTGTGGAGTGCCAGTGAGCCCCGCGTCAGCGTTTTAGGCGCGGCGTCAGGGTTTGAGTCGTGGCGTCAGGGATCAGCCCCAAGGCAACACCGGCGCCCGACCGGCGAACTTGGCCTCATGGTCGAGCAGCCACCGCTTTCGCGCCACCCCGCCGGCGTAGCCCGTGAGCGCCCCGCGCTGGCCGATGACCCGGTGGCAAGGAATGATCAGCCCGATGGGGTTTCGGCCGTTCGCCAAGCCGACGGCGCGGGTGGCCAGCGGATCGCCGAGCAGCCGAGAGAGCGCGCCGTAGGTGATCGTCTCGGCGTAAGGGATCTCCAACAGGGCCGCCCACACCCGGCGCTGAAACTCCGTGCCTTGGGGCGCCAAGGGCAGCTCAAAGACCTGCCGTGCCCCGGCGAAGTACTCATCGAGCTGGGTGACGGCGGCGGCCAGCGCGGGGTGCTCAGCGCGCTCTTCAGCGTCCGCGGGCGGCGCGGCGGGCGGATCCATGATCAAGGCGGCGAGGGCGTCGCCCCGGGCGATGAGGCGCAGGGGCCCCAGAGGGCTGGGGGTGGTCGTCCAGGTGAGCTGGGTTTGGGGCACGTTCACGGCGGGGCGGTCTCCGAGCGGCCGGAGAGGTTAACGCAACTCCTAGGCCCTCGTGGAATCATTGAGGGGCCGACCAGGATGCCCGATGCTCGTCCAGCAGCTCATGTTCTTCACCGTCGCGATGAGCCTCTGGGCGGGGATGCACGTCTATGTGTACCGCCGTTTGGCCGCCGGGTTTGAGCCCGCCTCCCCCTGGCGCCGCCGCGTGAAGGCGCTGTTGGGGCTCTCCTGGGCGGTGGCGCCCTTGACCTTCTCCCAGCTCCGCAGCTCCGGCGCGCCGCTCCCCGATCTCATCCAGGCCATCGGTTACCCGTTGTTGGGCATCTTCTCCTTGGTCATCGGGCTGATGCTGTTTAAGGACGTCGCCTGGCTGGTGTTGGTCGGCGTCGACAAGCTCGTCGCCCGGGCGAGCGGCGCCGATGTGCTGCCCAAAGACCCGGATCGCCGCCGACTCTTTGAGCGCGCGCTCAACGGCGCCGTGCTCACCGCCGCCGGGGCCTTGGGCGCCGTCGGGCTCAGCCAGGCCCGCCAGGCCGCAGAGGTGATCCGCGTGACCCTGGCGATCCCTGAGCTGCCCCAGGCCCTGATCGGCCTACGCATCGCCCAGGTGAGCGACATCCACGTCGGCCCGACGATCCGCAAAGAGCGCACGGCCGAGATCGCCCAGGCCGTCAACGCCCTCTCCCCCGACCTCATCGCCGTGACCGGCGACCTCGTGGACGGCGTCGTCACCGGCATCGGCGAGCACGTCGCGCCCTTGGGCGAGATGAAGGCGCCGATGGGCGTGTTCTTCGTCACCGGCAACCACGAGTACTACTCCGGCGTCGATGAGTGGCTTGAGTTTGTGCGCAGCTTGGGCTGGCGCACGCTCACGAACGAGCACGTCACGCTCACCAAAGACGGCGCGACGCTCGTGGTCGCGGGCACCCCCGACCGCTCCTCGTCCCGGCTCAAGCCCGAGCACGTCGAGGATCTAGACGCCGCCCTGGCCGGTGCGCCGGAGGCCGCGGTGCGCATCCTGCTCGCCCACCAGCCGCGCACCGCCTACAAAGCCGTCGAGCGCGGCTTCGACCTCATGCTCAGCGGCCACACCCACGGCGGGCAGTACTTCCCCTACACCCTCTTGATCCACCTCGCCCAGCCGTTCAGCGCCGAGGCGTAGACGACCGGGAAGTCGAGCTGGTGCTC
>Ga0209467_1002145_pt1 | contig 14708 bp, 15 predicted proteins | sample Higcelwee11metaG_FD_187175 | JGI IMG/M metagenome (GOLD analysis project Ga0209467, IMG submission 187175) | Freshwater pond sediment microbial communities from the University of Edinburgh, under environmental carbon perturbations - High... | ecosystem: Environmental > Aquatic > Freshwater >...
GGCCCTACGTGTTCGAGGGCGGCGACTTCGACGCCCACCACGTGGGCACGGACTACGGCTTTCTGCCCAACGAACTGCGCGCCGAGGCCTTCCTCGACCTCTCCCGGCCCGAGGACTCCCGGCGCTACGCCGGCCTCGCGGAAAAGTACCTCACCGGCCCGGACCCGCTCAAGGAGCTGAACAAGCCGGGCCTGTGGGTCTCGAAGTCCGACCCCTACTGTTTTCTGTATCGGCCGTATGAGGTGCAGGGCCTGGCCTGCGCCGCCAGGAAGGACGCCGCGTGCCTGGACAGGTACATCGCCCTGCTCAGGGACTACAAGGCGCCGGGCGCGGCCTCGGCCTACGCCGGCGACGCCATCGACCCGCACCGTCTCAGCCTGGCGCGGCTGCTCATGGCCAAGGGCGACTACCAGGGCGCGCTGGACGCGCTGGCGAGCACGGACGACGTGCAGGGCCAGCGCGACCTGTTCGCGCTGTTCGGCGGCTCGGCGCAGTACGAGCACGAGCTTCTGCCGCGGCAGTTCATGGCCGGGCACGCCCTGCTCATGCTCGGCCGCGATGCCGACGCCGCGCAGCTTTTGACTCCGCTGCTGGACAACCCGGCCGTGCAGACCATGGGCAACATCCGCTGGATGCTCCTGCAGGACGTGGCGCGCATCGAGCGCCGGCGGAAGCAGGCGGACAAGGCCGTGGCGCACCTCGCCCAGGCCATCGACATCCTGGAGAGCCAGCGTTCGACCCTGCGCACCGAGGCCATGAAGATCGGCTTCGTGGGCGACAAGCAGAGCGTGTATCGGGACGTCATCGGCCTGCTGGTGGAGCAGGGCAGGGCGGAGGCCGCCTTCGAGTACGCCGAGCGCGCCAAGTCGCGCACCCTGGTGGACCTGCTGGCCGAGCGCCAGAACTTCGCGCCCGCCGCGCCGGGACAGGATCCTGCGCAGACGCTCATGCAGCTCGCCAGCCTGGAGCGCAGCTACAGCCGCGAGACGCGGCGTCCGGAGGCCGAAAGCGCGCGCCTGCGCTCGGCCCTGGGCGCGGCCCGGCAAAGCCTGCGGCAGAGCGCGCCGGAGCTGGCCTCGCTGGTCAGCGTGAGCGCGGCCAGCGCCAGGCAGGTGCAGGGCTTCCTGGCCCCGGACGAGACGCTGCTGGAATACTACCTCGCCGGCGACGAGGCCTTCGTGTTCGCCGTCACACGTGAAGGAGTCCGGGCGCAGCGCCTGGACGGCCGCGGCCTGGAGCGAGAGGTCCGCGCCTTCCGCGACGCCCTGCGCGAATATGGCCGCGAAGGCTACCGCAACTTCGCGCGCTCGCTCTTCGAGCGGCTCGTCGCGCCCGTGGCCGGGGCATTGGAGCGGCCCAGGCTGCTCATCGTGGCCCACGGCCCGCTGCACTATCTGCCCTGGAGCGCCCTGCACGACGGCCAGGGCTTTCTCATCGACCGCGTGAGCCTGCGGCAGCTGCCCTCGGCCAGCGTCATGCAGTACCTGGCCGTGCGCAGGTCCTCGGCGCGACAGGACATGCTGCTGCTGGGCAATCCGGACCTGGGCGACCCCGGGCTGGACCTGCCCGGGGCCGAGGCCGAGGCCCGCGCCATCAAGGGCATCTGGCCCGGGGCCACGGTGCTCACGCGCAAGTCCGCCAGCAAGGCCGCGCTCAGCCGCGGCGGCGGGCTCTACCGCATGATCCACCTGGCGGCCCACGGCCTGTTCGCCAGCGACCAGCCCCTGGATTCGCGCATCCTGTTGAGCCCCGAGGGGGCCGACGACGGCAGGCTCACGGCCGGCGACATGTACGGCCTGCGGCTGGACGCGGACCTGGTGACGCTCTCGGCCTGCGAGACGGGCATGGGCGCGGTGCTCTCGGGAGACGACGTGGTGGGCCTGACGCGCGGCTTTCTCTACGCCGGCGCGGGCAACATCGTGGCCTCGCTCTGGCCGGTGTCCGACGCGGAGACCACCCTGCTCATGGCGAGTTTCTACAAGAATCTGAAGCAGATGTCCAAGGCGGACGCGCTGCGCCAGGCCCAGCTCGAAACAAAGGCGCGCTACCCGCACCCGTTCTACTGGTCCGCGTTCCAGCTCACCGGCCTGGGCCGCTAGTCTTCGGAGAGGTACACGGACAGGCGCCGCGCGCGGATTTCGCGCATCTGCCGCGCGCCCTCGCTGCCCGCGCCGGCGGCCGCCAGGGTCTCGATGGAGAAGGCGTTCAGCGCCTCGGTCACGGACAGCGTGCCCACGGCCGAGTCCTTGCGCGCGGTGAAGGGCAGGGTGTCCGGCCCGCGCTGGGCCTTGCACCCGATGTTCACCCGGCTCACCAGGTTGGCCAGGCGGTCGGTCAGCCGGCCGAGCGCCGCGAGATCGCTCCCGAACAGGCTGGCCTGCTGGCCGTAGTCCGAGCGCGCCAGGGCGCGCAGCACCTCGGCTTCGTCCGAGAACGCGGCCACCGGGCACAGCGGCCCGAACTGCTCCTCGCGGAACACGCGCATGTCCGGCGTGACGCCGGAAAGCACCGTGGGCGCGAAGGTCGTGGCGTCCAGCGGGCCGCTGCGTCTGGTGGACACGCGCGCGCCCTTGGCCAGGGCGTCCCTGAGCAGCGCGTCCAGGAACGCCGCCTTGCCCGGCTCGGGCAGGGGGGTGATGGCCGCGCCCGGCGCCCAGGGCAGGCCGATTGTGAGGCCGTCCGCCGCCTCGGCCAGCCGCCGCGTGAACTCCGGCGCGATTTCCTTTGCTGCGAACACCAGCTTGAGGGCCGTGCAGCGCTGGCCGTTGAACCCGAAGGCCCCGCGCAGCACCTGCCTCACCGCCAGGTCCAGGTCCGCGTCGGCCAGCACGATGGCCGCGTTCTTGGCCTCCAGGCCGAACACGCAGCGCAGGCGGTTGGGCCGGGGATGCAGGGAGCGCATGGCCTCGGCCGCGCGGCTGGTGCCGATGAAGGCCAGGACGTCCACCTTGCCCGAGGTCATCACCGGGGCGACCGCCTCCGTGCCGCCGCAGAGCACGTTGACCACGCCGCGCGGAAAGGCGTCCCGCAGGCAGTCCATGAGCGGGAAGAACAGCAGCCGGCCGATGCGCGGCAGCTTGACCACGGCCGTGTTGCCCATGAGCAGGGCCGGGATGAGCGTGGCCAGGGTCTCGTTGAGCGGGAAGTTGAATGGCCCCATGCAGAGCGCCACGCCGATGGGCGAACGCCGCGCCTGGGCCAGCATGCCGCCGGTCTCGATGAGCACGGAACTGGCGCGCAGCAGGGCCTCGTGCGCGGCGAGCGTGTCCCGGATGTTCTCGATGGTGCGGTGGAACTCCTGTTCGCACTCCGGCCCGGCCTTGCAGATCTCCAGCTGCATGAGCCGCACGATCTCGGCCTTCTTCGCGGCCATGCGCCGGGCGAAATCCGCCACGCAGGCCGCGCGCTGGGCCGGGGGACGGCAGGGCCAGTCGCCAAGGCCGCCGCCCCAGGCGGCCACCGCGGCCTCCAGGGCCTGTTCGCCGACCTCGGCGTCGTGCACCGGACAGAGGCCGAGCAGCGGGTGCTCCGGCCCGTCGGGGCCTTCCAGAAAGAACGGCGCGCGCACCTCCTGCATGGGCCCGGACCACTGGCGCAGCTCGCCGTCCAGCAGGTGTCGGCGGCACTCCAGGGGCCTGTCCAGGCCGAGCCCGGACGGAAGGTCGGCGCAACGCGCCAGCAGCGGCTGATCGCTCATGGGCGAGGATCCTCGAAGGAACGCGGCGGGCCGGGTTACAGGACGGCCACGGCCTCGATCTCGACCTGGAACACGGCGTCCACCAGGCGCGCCACCTCCACGATGGTGGTGGCCGGGCGGATCTCGCCGAAGACCGCGCCGTGCGCCTTGGCGATGGCGTCGAACTGGCCGGCGTCGGTGACGAAGATGCGCGTGCGCACCACGTCCCGCATGGTCGCCCCGGCCTGGGCCAGCGCGGCCTCGATGATCTCCAGGGCGCGGGCGGCCTGCCGCCCCATGTCCGGGGACACGGAGCCGTCGGCCTCCACGCCGCAGGTGCCGGAGACGTAGATGGTGTCGCCGGCCTTCACCGCGCGCGAGTAGCCAAGCAGCGGCTCCCACTTGGACCCGGAGGTGATGAGCGTCTTTTCGGTCATGGGGCTTCTCCAGAAGGTATTTCGCGCTGCGCACGAAGGCGCTTCATGCCAGACTTCGCGGCAAAGCGGAAGAGGCCGGATCTCAGGTCCAGCGGAAGAGGAAGGCGCAGCGCCGCGCGCCCTGGGCGATGGTTTCCGGGCGTTCCAGGCTGAGTCGGGGCGAATAGCCCGCGGCGAAGGCCGCGTCGCGGCTGCACGAAAGCGCAGCGTGCAGCCCGGCCGGGATGCCGAGGTCGCGGTAGATGTTCACGTAGCCGCAGCGGATGACGCTGAAGGAGAGGCTTGTTTCGTCCTGCCGGATGTCCGCGATGTCGAGCGCGCCGCCCATCTGCCAGATGTCGAGCACCTTGGCGAAGTGCTCCAGGCTGGGAACTCCGCCCGGAGCCTTGGACGCGAAGGCCTGGCCCGCGCTGAAGGCCGCGGTGGCGATGGCGTCGTCGAGGATCGCCCGGGCCTCCAGATCGCCCACGCGCTTCTCGGCCGAGACCATGATTTTTGTGATGATTTCCGCCTCGATGGCCCGCCGAGCAGACAGGGGGATCTTGCTCAGAACGCTGTCCACAGAACCTCCGTTGCGTTTGTCGCCGCCTTCACCTATACCAGCGCCCGCAGGGGCAGAAGCGCCCCGGACACGCCAACATCGGAGCTGACCATGCGCATCCGTACCATCATCGTGCTGTTCGCGGTCCTGGCCGCAGCCGTGCTGCCCCAGACCGCCCAGGCCAACAAGCTCGCTGACGCGATCCAGAAACGCTACGACTCCTTAAGCTCTTTCCAGGCGGATTTCCAGCAGGAATTGACCAACGCCGCCAGCGGCTCGGTGGAGAAGCGCAGCGGCAGGATCTGGTTCAAGCTGCCCAACCAGGTGCGCTGGGACACCCAGAAGCCCGAGAAGGAGCTCCTTGTGGTGGGCCAGCACGTGGTCTGGGACTACTTCGAGGTGGACAAGGTGGTCATGAAGTACCGCGCCAACCAGGTCTTCAACGCCAAGACCAAGTCCATGCTGCGCTTCCTGTCCGGCAAGGCGAACCTCAAGGAAGACTTTAAGATCGAGGAGCAGGGCGTCGAGGACGGGCTGACCAAGCTGCGCCTGATCCCCAAGGAGCCCGAGCCCACCATGGTCCTGGCCTACCTCTGGGTGGACGCCAAGGCCGCCATGGTCGCCCGCGTGCTCATCGTGGACTTCTACGGCAACGGCAACCAGGTGAATTTGTCGGGCCTGGTGCTGGACAAGCGCGTGGACGCCAGGATGTTCGACTTCACCCCGCCGGCCGGCGTGCAGGTGCGCGACAACACCAAGCAGCCCTAGGCCGGAAGCGGCGGCAGCCCCACGGCCCGGCGCAGGGCGTTCTCCTCGTCCGGGGCGAGCGCCCTGCACTGGCCGGGGTTGAGCGCGCCCAGGCGCAGCGGCCCCTGGGCCACGCGGATGAGCCGCAGCACGGTCAGGTCCAGGTCGCGGCACATGCGCCGTATCTGCCTGTTCAGCCCCTGCAGGAGCGTCAGCTCCAGCCACGTCGCCCCGGCGTTCATTCCTTCATCAGCGCGCAGGATCCGCGCCTGCACCGGCGCGAGCTTCTCGCCCTCGGTCAGGGTCATGCCGCGGCGCATGACGTTGAGCTTGGCCTCGCTGGTCACGCCGCGCACGAGCACGTGGTAGACCTTGGGCAAATGCCAGCGCGGATGGATGAGCCGGTTCACCAGGCTGCCGTCCGTGGCAAGCAAAAGCAATCCCTCGGAAAAGTAGTCCAGACGACCCACATGGAGCAATCGCTTTTCTCTATACTCTTGCGGGAGAATGTCGAACACCGTCTGCCGGCCCTGCGGGTCGCGCCGCGTAGTCACGACCTGTTTGGGCTTGTGCAGCAATACCGTGAGGTTGTCCGAAGAGCCTGGCAGTTGGGAAGGATGCCGCACCGGTGTGTCGTCCACCAGCACCATGTCGCTTTCCGGCGCGACCTTTGCCCCGGGTTCCGCCACCACAACGCCATTGAGCCGCACCCGGCCGGCCAGGATGAGTTCGTCCGCGCCGCGGCGCGAGGCCACGCCGCACTCGGACAGGTACTTGTTGATGCGCAGCAGGGGCGATTTCTCGTGAGTCATGTATTCCAACCAGTTAGATTACTCTAGACTTTTTATAGATATTCTCTAACGCCATTTGTGTTGCCATGTAAGCAAAAAAACGACCGAATGTGCGTTGCCGCACCCTGGCGATTTCCATTGCCAGCACGGCCCGCTGCCGGTACATCTTGCAGCGGTCAAAAGCATCCACGGCCCAGGAGAGTCCATGCGCATCAACCCCAGCCTCGTGAGCCCGGCCCTGACCCTGCTGTACCGGGCCTGGATACGCAGCATCCGCTTCGACGACGGCGGGGGCCTCACGGCCGTCCTTGCCGCCGCGGATTCCGGCCGGCCGGCGATGCTGGCCCTCTGGCACGCGGAGCTGTTCGCGCTCACGGGCTACGGCATGCGCTACCTGGACGGCCGGCTGGCCACCGTGGTCAGCGAGAGCCGCGACGGCGAACTCATCGCCCAGGTGCTGGAGCGCATCGGCTACGGCACGGCGCGCGGCTCCAGCACCCGCGGCGGCCTCAAGGCCCTCATCAGCTTGAAAAAACACATCGAGCGCGGCCGCATCGGAGTCATCACCGTGGACGGCCCGCGCGGCCCGCGCCACAAGGTCAAGGACGGAGCCGTGTACCTGGCGCACCGCACCGGCGCGCTGCTGTTCCCCGTGCGCTCGCGGCCTTCGGCGCGGCACGTGTTCGCGCGCTCCTGGGACCGTTTCGAGCTGCCCGCTCCCTTTTGCCGCTGCCGGGTCTTCTTCGGCGCGCCCCTGGAGTTCCTGGAGGAAAAGGCCACGCCGGAAATGCTGGCCCGCGAGGGCCTACGCCTGGAGGCCGCCATGGCGGCCACTCTGCCAGACTGACGCCGCCATGGCGGCCACCCTGCCCGAAAAATAAGGCCGGAGGAGTCGCGCTCCCCCGGCCGTGTCTTCACCGCTAGGCCAGCTTCATGCGCGCCGTGCCCTTGGCGTAGAAGGGCAGGGCCGCGCGTCTGGCCGGCAGGTCGCCGCGCTGCGTGCGCACCAGGAAGTCCGTGTTCTCGGCGTATTCCGCCTTCACGTAGGCCAGGGCCACGCAGTGCCCCAGGCTGGGACCGAACGAGCCGCTGGTGACCATGCCGGCCTCGGTCCCGTCCGGCAGCACGATGTGGTCATAATGCCGCGCGCTGCGGCGGCCCTCCAGCACCAGCGGGACGAGGCGCTCCTTCACGGTGGCGAGGGCCGCCTGTCCGGTGAAGGGCGTCTTCTTGCCGGTCAGCGCGCCGAAGCCGGCCTCCACGGGGGTGTGCGCCGTGTCCAGATCCTGGCCGTAGAGCGGGTAGCCCAGCTCCAGGCGCAGGGTGTCGCGCGCGCCCAGGCCCACGGGCTTCACCAGCGGGTGCGCGGCCAGCGCCTCCCAGAGCGCCGGGGCAAGGCCGGCGTCGTGGTACAGCTCATAGCCCAGCTCGCCGGTGTACCCGGTGCGGCTGACGAGGACCGGCTGGCCGCGCCAGCTCGTGCGCTGGAAGCTGAAGTAGCCCGGCGACACGCAGCCGTCACCCAGGATGTCCCCCAGCACCTCGAAGGACTTTGGTCCCTGCAGGTCGATCTTGGCGGTCTGCTCGGAGATGTTCGTGAATTTCGGGCCGGGTGCGAGGCGCCCGGCGATCCAGGCGAAGTCGCCGGCCTCGCAGGCACCGTTGACCACGAGCATGTAGTCGTCCTCGCCCAGGCAGTAGATGATCAGGTCGTCGAGCACGCCGCCGGACTCGTTGGGCAGAAAGCCGTAGCGGCACTTGCCCGGGGCCAGCGTGTCCAGGTCCTGGGTCACCAGCGCGCCGAGGGCGGCCTTTGCGCCCGGCCCGGCGAGCGAGAACTCGCCCATGTGGCAGATGTCGAAGATGCCGGCGGCCTGCCGGGTGTGGTTGTGCTCGGCGATGATGCCCTCGTACTGGATGGGCATCTCGAACCCGGCGAAGGGGGCCATTTTCGCCCCTTTGGCCTTGTGCCAGTCCGTGAGCGGGGTGTGTCTCAATTCTTCCACGTAGCGCTCCTTAGCTTGAGATTTCGGGGTTGCCCGCACAGAATGCCACAAACACGGAACGGGCTCAATGCCGCAGATTGCCCCGCCGCCGCGCCCCGGTTCGCGAGTTGACGCTTGGTGCGATTTTCTTTAACAAATCCCCGAGGGCGGCAACGCCCTGGAGGTTGACCATGCGAAAGCTCGATCAGTGTCCGCGCGTCGCCATCAACGCCAAGTACTGCACCTGCACCTATCCCTCGTGCAGCCGCCACGGCCTGTGCTGCGAATGCCTGCACTACCACCGGCTGCGCGGCGAGTTGCCCGCGTGTTATTTCACTCCGGAGGAGGAAAAGACCTTCAACCGGAGCGTCGAGTTCTTCATCCAACGCCGCTCGGGAAAGTAGGTGACCATGTCCCTTCGTCTGCGCAATCCGCTCAAGATGCTGCGCAGTCACCAGATCGCGCTGGATTTCGGCTCCGGATGCTGCCTCATCGCGTCGCCCGTGGGCGACATCCTCCTCGACGAACCCTCGGTCATCGCCCTGGAGCAGGGCACGGTCCTCGCCGTGGGCACGGAGGCCAAGAGCTTCCTTGGCAAGGCCCCGGAACGCATCCGCGTCGCCCGGCCCGTGGAGGCCGGCGTCATCCTGGACTTCGAGGCCGCGCGGCAGCTTCTGCGCCAGTATCTCAACCGGGTTGTGCCCGACGACGGCAGCCGCGTCAGGGTCAGCATGGTCGTGGCCCAGGGCGTCACGGCCCTGGAGAAGCGCACCTTTTCCGACTGCTGCAAGGCCGTCGGCATCGGCAACTGCGACCTCATCGGCGCGCCGCTGGCAGCCGCGGCCGGAGCCGGGCTGGACATCCGGCAGCCCAAGGGCCTGCTCGTGCTCGGCATCGGGCACGGCCTTGCCGAGGCCTCGGTGCTCTGCCTGGCCGACGTGGTGCAGAGCGAGTCCTCACGCTACGGGGCGCAGTCCTTTCACGAGGCCGTGGCCCAGCACCTGGCCGGGCGCTACCAGGTCGGCATCGGCGAGAACATGGCCGAGCAGGCCGCCATCCAACTGGCCTGGGCCACGCGGCCGGAAACCCCGCGGACCATGACCCTCACCGGCAAGTACACCTCCAACGGCACGCCCTGCGCCCTGGAGCTCACGGACGCTGACCTGGAGCACGCCCTGGACACTCCCCTGGCCGAGCTGGAGGCGCTGGTGCGCCGCGTCATGGAGAAGGCCCCGGCCGAGCTGGTGGCGGACATCGCCGAGACGGGCCTGAGCCTCTATGGCGGCGGCGCGCAGCTCGCCGGACTGGACCGCTGCCTCGGCCAGCGCCTTGGCCTGCGCACCCGCGTGGTGCGGGAGCCGCGCCTTGCGGCCGTGCGCGGCGCCGCGGCCACCCTGCGGCCGGACCTGGACTATCGCCGGCTGCTGGTGCGCTGACATGGGCGCGGACGCCCACGCCTTCCATGATCTTCTGCCGCGCATCGAGGCGGCGGTGCGCGAGGCCGGCGGACTGCTGCGCGAGCACCACCTGCGTCCCCGGAACATCCGTTGCAAGGCCAGCGTCAAGGATCTGGTGACCGAGACCGACCTGGCCGTGGAGGCCATGCTCCGCGCCAGTCTTGGGGCCATCCTGCCCGAGGCCGGCTTCCTGGGCGAGGAGGGCAGCGCGGACCTCGGCCTGGCCGGGCTCACATGGGTGGTGGACCCGGTGGACGGCACCACGAATTTCGCCCACGGCCTGCCGTTCGTGGCCACGTCCGTGGCCCTGTGCCGGGACGGCGAGCCGCTCCTCGGCCTGGTGAACCTGCCGCTCCTGGGCGAGCTGTTTTGCGCCTCGCGCGGGCGTGGGGCCTGGCTCAACGGCGAGACCATGCGCGTCTCCGCCACGGACAGCCTCATCGAGTCGCTGGTGGCCACGGGCTTCCCGTACCGCATCGAGCCGCATTTGGCGGCGATCCTGCGGCAGCTGGAACTGGCCATGCCGGCCACGCGCGGGGTGCGCCGCGCCGGGGCCGCGGCGCTGGACCTGGCCTTTGTCGCCTGCGGCCGCTACGACGGTTTTTTCGAGTTCGCGCTCAACGCCTGGGACACCGCGGCCGGGGTGCTGCTGGTGGAGGAGGCCGGCGGCCGGGTGGGGCGCATGACCGGAGGGGCCTACCGGCTGGGCGCCGCGGACATACTGGCGACCAATGGCCGGGTGCATGGCCTGCTCGAAGATCTGCTCAGGGCCGCCGCCCCTTGAAGCTCATCGCCTCGGCCAGGAGCAGGAAGCGCGGCGAGACCAGCTCGCGGAAGTCGCGCAACAGGCAGTTCAGCTCCTCCGGGGTGAAGGCGTAGTCTCCGGAGTCCTGCTCCGCGCCGGAAGGCGACGGCAGCTCCGGCCGGCTGAGGGCGAACACGTGCAGGTGCTCGTTGCCGTTTTCCGGCAGGGCCGGAAGCTCCAGCACCAGGCGCATGCGCTCGGCGTGGATGCCCAGCCCGGCTTCGAGGATGCGCGTGGCCGCGTCCTGCAGGGACTCGCCGCTGCGCGCCGCGCCGCGCGCCGAGGTGTCCCAGCGTCCGGCGGCGTGGTTTTTCGTGGCGTCGCGGCGGCGCAGGAACAGCCGCCCGGCCTCGTCGTAGAGCAGGATGGCGATGGTGCGGTGGCGCAGCAGTTGCCGGCGCGCCTCGGCCTCGGGCAGCACGACCACGGCGCGGCCGCGCTCGTCCAGAACCTCCACCAGCGGGCCGGCCTGGGCCTCCGCGTGGATCTGGCTGGCTGCACGGTCGGCGGTCATGGCGATTGTCTCCTTCGGGTGCGCGCGTGCGGTTGAAACTAGCAGGACAGGGGCCGGATGCACAACGTCAAAAGCGAGCTCCTGGGCGTGGCGGACATCGCCGGGGTCATGGATCTCGAGCGCATGTGCTTCCGCACCCGCTGGACGCGCGAACAGTTCCTGCTGGGGCTGGAGCGCCGCGCCTTCCGCATCCTGGGCGTGCGGCTGCGCGATGTGCTCGTGGCGTATGCCGCCTTCTCGGTCATCGCCGGGGAGATGGAGATCCTGAACATCGCGGTGCACCCCTTCCACCGCCGCAAGGGCCTGGCCAGGCTGCTTCTGGCCGACGTGCTGGAGGCCTGCCGCGCGGAAAAGGTGGAGCAGGGCTTCCTGGAGGTGCGGCGTTCCAACACCGGGGCCATTGACCTGTACGAGAAATTCGGGTTTATCCAGGTGGGCGCGCGCAAGAACTATTACCCGGACAACCACGAGGACGCGCTGCTGTACCGGCTGGACATTTGCCGGAACGAAGCCGCCGGGCAACCGACAACGCAGGGAGAGGGCGCATGATCAAGCTGTTCGCCGCCAACTGGAAGATGCACAAGACCGCCGCCGAGGCCAGACAGACCGCCAGCGACCTCGTGCGCCTGAGCGCGAGCGCCCTGCCGCAGGGCCGCGAGGTGCTCATCCTGCCGCCCTTCACCGCGCTTTCCGCCGTGCGCGAGGGGCTCGGCGGCGCGCCGCGCTTCAGCCTGGGCGCGCAGAATTTCTACCCGCAGAAACAGGGCGCCTTCACCGGCGAGATCGCACCGGGCATGCTGCTGGACCAGGGCGCGACCCATGCCCTCACCGGACACTCCGAACGCCGCCATGTGCTCGGCGAAAGCGACGAGTTCGTGGGCCGGAAGACCGCCTTCGGCCTGGAGGCCGGGCTTGTGATCATCCTCTGCGTGGGCGAGAAGATCGAGGAGCGCCGGGCCGGCAGCCTGGGCGCTGTCCTGGCGCGGCAGCTCACGGCCGGCGTGGCCGCAGTCCCGCGCGACATCGCCCCGGAGCGGCTGGTCGTCGCCTACGAGCCGGTCTGGGCCATCGGCACCGGCGAGGTGGCCGGGCCCAAGGAGATCCTTGAGGCGCACGCCCTGGTGCGCTCCCTGCTTTCCGATCTTTTCGGGGGGGCGGCCGCCGGGATGCGCATCCTCTATGGAGGCAGCGTGAAGCCGGACAATGCTTCCGAGATTATTGCGCTTGACAACGTCGATGGTGTGTTGGTAGGAGGCGCGAGCTTGACGGCTGACGACTTCAGCCGCATAGTTTTGGCCTAGCGCTTTGGCCGGCCAGAGCCCCCAATCGAGGAGAGAGACGTGCAAACCCTGGTTCTGACCATCCACATCCTGACCTGCGTGTTCCTGGTGCTCTTTGTGCTGCTCCAGTCCGGTCAGGAAGGCATGGGCGTCATCTTCGGCGGCGGCAGCGGCTCGGTTTTCGGCAGCACCGGCGCCGGCGGCCTGCTTGTGCGCGTCACCGGTGTGCTTGCGGCGATTTTCCTTGTTACTTCACTGGCATATAATATCTTGACAAGGCCCAGCGCCATGAGTGATTCAACGCTGATGACGCAGGGCGCGGCGGGCATGGCCGCTCCCGCACCGGCCCCGGTGCCCGCGCCCGGAGCGGTGACCTTCCAGGAGACGACCCTGCCCAAACCGGCTGACGCCGCGGGAGACAAGAAATAGCCTCTGTGCCGAGGTGGTGGAACTGGTAGACACGCTACTTTGAGGTGGTAGTGGGAGAAATCCTGTGGGGGTTCGAGTCCCCCCTTCGGCACCAAAAGCAAAAATCGACCGGCCTTGCGCCGGTCTTTTTTTCGCCCCGCGCCGGGTCGCATCCGCCGCCGGGCCGCCAAAGCCCTTGAGCCCAGCGCCCACTGGTGGTACGCAGTCACCACCGCGTTGCGGCATTTGATCCCCCCAACCGCTATCACCCACGGGATGCGCATGGCACTCAAAGTCTTCGTCACCGGCGGCGCCGGCTACCTCGGCTCCACGCTTGTGCCCCTGCTGCTCCAGCAGGGCTGCGAGGTCACTGTCCTGGACAACCTGATGCACGGCCAGCACGTTTTGCTGGAGTGCTGCGCCGACAAGGGCTTCGACTTCGTCAAGGGCGACATCTGCGACTATGGGCTCGTCAACGGCCTCATGGCCAAGCACGACGTCGTCATCCCGCTTGCCGCCATCGTGGGCGCGCCGGCCTGCAAGCTCAACCCGACCCTGACCGAGATGGTGAACCGCGAGGCGCACCTGAACATGGTCCGCAACACGAGCAAGGACCAGCTCGTGATCTTCCCCACCACCAACTCCGGCTACGGCATCGGCGAGAAGGACGCCTTCTGCACCGAGGAGTCGCCGCTTCGGCCCCTTTCCTCCTACGGCGTCACCAAGGTGGAGATCGAGAAGGCCTTTTTGGACAAGGGCAACGCCATCACCTTCCGCCTGGCCACCGTGTTCGGCATGAGCCCGCGCATGCGCATGGACCTGCTGGTGAACGACTTCACCTACCGCGCCTACAAGGACCGCTCGGTGATCCTGTTCGAGGACCACTTCCGGCGCAACTACATTCACGTGCGCGACGTGGCCTCGGCGTTTGTGTTCGGCATGGCCAACGCCGGGCGCATGAAGGGCCAGCCCTTCAACGTGGGCCTGTCCTCGGCCAACCTGACCAAGCGCCAGCTGGCCGAGAAGATCAGGGAATACGTGCCCGGTTTCTACATCCATTCCGCGCCCATCGGCGAAGACCCGGACAAGCGCGACTACCTGGTGAGCAACGCCAGGATCGAGGGTCTGGGCTGGCGGCCCGGACACAGCCTCGACGACGGCATCCAGGAATTGCTCAAGGGCTACAAAATCCTGAAACCGAACCGTTTCGCCAACGTCTAGGGGCCATGACCGGCTTCGCTGAGTGCACGGCATATGTCCTGGCGGGCGGGCTCGGCGTCCGTCTCCGCCCGGCCGTGCCCGACCGTCCCAAGGCCCTGGCCGAGATCCTCGGCCGGCCGTACGTCTTCCACCTGCTCGACAGGCTGGCGCGCCTGGGCCTGCGCCGCGTGGTCCTGTGCACAGGGCACCTGGCCGGACAGCTTGAGCGCGCGCTCGGCGGCTCCTACCGGGGCATGGACCTGCTGTTCTCCCGCGAGGACACCCCCCTGGGCACGGCCGGGGCCCTGCGCCTGGCGCTCAAGCGCCACCCGGCCGAGCTTGTCCTGGCCGTGAACGGCGACTCCCTCAGCGACGCCGACCTCACCGCCTATCTGGCCTGGTTCCGGGCGGGCGGCCTTCCGGCCGCGCTTCTGCTGCACCCTGTGCCGGACGCCGCGCGCTACGGCCGCGTGGAGCTGGACGGCCAGGGCCGGGTCGGCGGCTTCATGGAAAAGGGCGCGTCCGGACCGGGGCGCGTCAACGCCGGCGTGTACCTCCTGCGGCCCGAGGTGCTGGCCGGCATCGCGCCAGGCCAGGCCGCCTCGCTGGAGCACGACGTGTTCCCGCAACTCGCCGCCGCCGGCAGGCTCGGCGGATACGAATCGCAGGCTCGCTTTCTGGACATCGGCACGCCGGAAGCCTACGCCGGGGCCGGCCGCTTCCTGCTCGGCGATGGGCCCGGCGATTCGGGCGGGCAGGGCAGGGCGGCGGTGTTCCTGGACCGCGACGGCACGCTCATCGCGGAGCGCAACTACCTGAGCGACCCGGCCGGGGTGGAGCTCCTGCCCGGCGCGGCGGAGGGCGTCC
>Ga0209467_1002148_pt1 | contig 14675 bp, 24 predicted proteins | sample Higcelwee11metaG_FD_187175 | JGI IMG/M metagenome (GOLD analysis project Ga0209467, IMG submission 187175) | Freshwater pond sediment microbial communities from the University of Edinburgh, under environmental carbon perturbations - High... | ecosystem: Environmental > Aquatic > Freshwater >...
ATCTCCAAAAAACTTGAAGGACAGGTAAAAGCATGAATATAGCCAAGGTACGGAGTCTAAGAAACGTTCGACGTTTTAATTTTGAATTTTGCAACCACTACCAATCTGTAGCAGAACATTCGTTCTTTGTTGCACTGTTGGCACACCAGATTGCGAAAATTGTTGGTGTTAGTTCGTGGCATGCGATGGAAGCAGGTCTTTTCCATGATCTTGCAGAATCGGTCACTGGCGACATACCGTTTTTAGTTCGTCGTTCCTTAGACCCCGTTGCCTTGGCTACTCTTGATCACAAGGCAGAAATTGAACTTGGTGTTGATCTGTCCTACCCAAGAGATATTCTTGAGGTAGTGAGTTACGCAGACGCTCTTGATTGTGCGATCTATTTAAAAGAAGAGCGTGAATCTGGTAACACCACGTTACTGGATATTGAAAAAGAAACCCTGGGCAGACTGAAAAGGAAGATTGGTAACAAGTGGGCACCAGAATGGGTCTTCGCCGCAAAATTGCTTGGTGTGAAGTGCAACGTTGAAACAAAAGGAATAACAAATGAACTCAAGCACTGAACCCGTAACATGTAATAATGTAATGGAACTCGACCTTGATGAAGTAAGAGTTCGACTGTTTGAATTGGTAGAAAAACATGATCTTTCGCTGACCCTTGATACAGAACTTTATGTTAGACTTCTTGGTGAATATGCAGGTTTGTATCAATATGTTTCTGAAATTTATGTTTATCTGATAGCCAGGGTTCGAGCCTTCACCGAAGCCAAGAACATTTTCAAAAAGATCAAAGCACAGGACAGGAGAGACTGTCTTGAACACATACTCAAAGTTATTAAATTCAATTATGATTCATTAAGCCGGAAAGTCACGATACTCTCACAAGAGGATAGAGAATGAACCAGATCATGGAAATGTTGCTTGAAAGGAAAAAGAGACTTTACGTAAAAATAGCAGAACTTAACAAAAAAGTAATGTCGATCAATTGTGAGATAGGTGCGATCAAACATTCGTTGAAGTATCCGGTTGGTTCGACGCAGTTTATTTCAGGTTCTGCCTATCGCGTGTATGGATACAACGAAAACTCAATTCTTTGTAATGAGATATTGAAAGACGGTTCATTGTCTAAAACAAGTAAACACATACCAGTATGACAAAGCAATGTAAAGAAGTGCTTGACGCCTGTGATTTCAATGTTTCAGATGTCAAGCTGATAGAAACATTTGTTGCAAAATGCTCAACCAAACAAATTATAAATCTTGTGTGGAAAAAAGACCCAGGCGGTGAACACCAAGCTGAATGGTTCGTTCCGTTTTTTACTAATGGATATCTAAAATCAAAAAATGAAGTCATATGTTCTTTCAGTGACGAATTTTGGTTGGCCTATGATTGGTTTTCGCAGTGTATATCCGAATTTTCTGTTTTTGATTTTCCGTTAATAGATGATATGTCTAAGGACACACAAAGGATGAAGAAAGCTTTTGGTAAGAGCAGGGTTCAAAGTCTTGCTTACATACATAAAGTTTTCATTGGTATTGAATCAACAAAGTCTTACAATAACAATATTGGTATGGTTGATTTTAGTATCACGTCCGGTGTTGTGAAAACCAAGGAATACTAATGACATTAATTGAGTACATAGAAAACGAAGGACTGAAGCCAATCAAGAGAGGAAATCGACATTGGATGACCTGTCCTTTCCATGCAGACGAAAACCCATCATTTACAATTTCTGAAAAAGATGGTGGCCAGGTTTGGTTTTGTTATTCGTGCAAACATGGTGGTGGTCCTGCTCAATTTCTATCTGAATACAAGGATATTCCGCTATATGAAGCCAAAAGGGAATGGGCCAAACTTAACGGTGAAGCACCACCCGATGGTGACCGAGAACTTCTTACACGAATAGTTGAAAGTCTGCCGCCACACCAATATCTGGTAGATCGCGGAATCACAAAAGAAACACAGACTCGTTTTCATGTTGGATATTGTGCAGACTATAAAGCACTACTCAAAAGTTTTAATATCACAGAAGAAAGAGCCGCAGAACTTGGACTTTTTGATCTTACCAATAGAATGGTTTATCCGTTTTACGATCAAGAAGGTGTTTATAAGATCAGCTCAAGACCAATTGACATAAAAGACTACAAGAGTTCAGACGAAAAATCGAAGTTTTTTAAACGCGGTCTTTGGGGATGGCAGTTACTTCGCGGCGAAGAAGCCTGGGTTTTTGAAGGACAGCATGATGCGATGGTCGCACGACAGGCTAAATATCAATCACTCTCTGCTGGTGGGACTGAAATCACACCTGATGGCTGGGAAGAAATAAGAAAGAATGGAATAAAAAGACTAATTCTTGTTCCTGATGGTGATGCTGGTGGTCGTGGTTGGTTTGAGCGTGTAGCACGTAAAGCACCAAAAGGTCTTTCTGTGGAGTTCGTTGTAATTCCGTCCGGTGACCCTGATGACGCCATACTTGATGGGACGTTCAAGACTTTAAAAAGACTTAACCCGTTTGAATGGTATGTTACTGCAAAATGGGGTTCTCCTTCGGACCTTGCAGAAAAATGCAGAATGTTGATTGATGCAAAAGAAATTTACCAGCGAATGCCTCCACAAGATCGTGCCGCCGCCAGGGTTTGGTTTAAACAAGCCTTTGGTGATGATGAATCGCTTGTGCATTTGCCTCTTGATGTACAAAAGGATATTGAAGCAGAGCGTGTTGTACTTGCGAACTGCTTATATTCGAACAATGCAAGAATTGAAGCCCTGCAGGAGCTTGAGGAAGAGTATTTTACAACTGACATTTTCAGAAGATGTTTCAGTTTGATTCGTGAAGTACAGGCCACACCACAACTTCTTTTTGTTGAGCTTGGTATTGATCTTTCAAATTATGCAGACATAGTGAACTATCGACGTTATATCGACAGGGTTTATGAAATCGGGTCCGAAACAAAGGTATCAACATTATTGAAGACTGCTGATGCTTCAAACGTTGGTGAGATCATTGAAAATTTGTACAAGATTACTGACAAGGTTGTAACACCCGATGGTGCGTCATTGGTTCGTAAGACCATGGGAACAATCAACAAGAGAACAAAAGACCCGAACGTTCTTGGGATTGAAATAGCAAACTTCCCAACACTCAACAAAGCACTGCTTGGTTGGTGCCCAGGTAGATTGATTTTGGTGTCTGGAAATTCAGGACACGGAAAAACCACCATGGCATGTAATTTTCTGAACAATGTTGTTGATGAAAGTGCGTCGTTATTTTTCAGTCTTGAAATGTCAGACAGTGAACTGATGGAAAAGTTGATAGCAATACGATCTGGTGTTCCTTCGATGAAAATAGCTACTGGTTCGATGGAGCAGTTTGAATATGAAGCAGTCTCAAAAACTGCAGATTCGTTCTTACACGGAAATCTCGAAATAGTTACTGGGGTGACTGACCTGCACAAGATTATTGCAATTGCAAAGGCACAGATCATACGTCGTAAGGTTCGTTTCATTTTTATAGACTATGTGCAACTCATAACACTGAAGTCCAGGGCCGAAAGATGGGAACAGCTTATGGAGATAACCAAGACAATCAAAAATCAGATATGTATGACTTCAGCTGTTACAGTTGTTGCAATTTCGCAGTTGAAGAAAAGTTCATTAAATTCAGACATTCCAGACGCCGCTGACCAGGCTGGTTCTTATGGAATGCTTGCAGACGCTGATGCGGCTATTGCGGCCAAAAAGGTCAATCCTGAAGAAACCAAAGATGGTTCAAATTTTATGATGGTGGTAGGAAAGAATCGTTTCGGATGGGACGATATTGTTATACCGTGTAGTTTTGATAGAACAACACAACGAATAGTTGAAAAGGTCTAGGAGGACACAAATGGTTTATTGTTTTTGCGGCTTTCCTCTTTCTGGCAAAAGTACTCTTGCAAAAAAATTGTCTGAAAAAATTGGTGTTGAGCGTGTTTCAACTGGTGACATTGCACGAAGTTTGGGAATGGGACTTGAACCATCTATACAAACTCATGACCTTTCAGTGGTTCACAACGAAGAAATCACCAAACGCGCCATTGAAGCTGTAAAGCAGGGCAAAATACTGGACGGTTTTCCGCGATCACTTGAACAGATTCACTTGCTCAACGAAACTGGCGTTGAATTTTGTGTAGTATTTGTTACCGAAAACCCGATGGTCGTTTTTGATCGAATAAATGCAAGAGCCGCCGAGGGTGGAAGACCTGAAGACAAGCCTGAAATTGTATCTGGCAGACTTCGGCAGTCTATGAGCTTGATGCATGATATCATGTCAAACATTGGCCGAAAGTGTATTGTTTTTCCATCAAGACTTGGTTTTGATGAACTTCTTGTAGTGTTGGGAGTCGAAAAATGAGAAAATTCATTGGTAGAATAATTGAATGGTTTATCGGTTATGACCATGAGGTTGTGGTTTCAATGGACGCTGGAGCAGTGATGCCATTCCATAAGTACCCAGGTGATGCCGGTTACGACCTTTATTGTAACGAAAAGCTTTACATTAAGCCAGGCGCAACACGTGAGGTCAAGTCTGGTATTTACATGGACTGCAGGGAACAAATTTGGCTTGAAATCAAAGCCAGGAGTTCTACGCTCAAGGTCAAGGGTCTTGAAGTTGTTGATGCGGTTATTGATCGTGACTATCGTGGTGAACTTTTGGCCATCATTCATAATCCAACTGTTGAAACGCAGGTTGTTGAGGTTGGCGATCGCGTAATTCAAATAGTGCCACACAGACTTGTTCCGCTATGTTTTCGTATTGGAAAGTTGTCTGATAGCCCAAGAAACACCAAAGGCTTTGGGAGCACTGGGGTTTGATTATTGTTTTGGTACTTCGAGGACACTTTAGGTTTTAGGAGTATCAAAACATGGGTTATATTGATTTGCACTTACACGGTCAGTTCAGTCTTCTTGATGGACTGATCAGACCTGACGCATTAATAGAAAAATGTAAAAAACTTGGTCGAAATTCTGTTGCACTTACAGATCATGGTTCGTTGGCCGGTCTTGCTGAATTCCACAAATCAGCCATTGCTGGTGGTGTGAAGCCTTTACTTGGGTGTGAATTCTATCACGAAAGAGGCCAAACTAATCACCACCTGATCATAATAGCACGAAACTTGGTTGGATATCGCAATCTTGTAAAACTGAACAATCTTGCACAAGAAAACTTCTACAAAAAACCCAGGATTTCCGATGAAATGATACGAACACATGGTCAGGGCCTAATTGCTCTGACAGCTTGTGTTGCAGGATACTTACCATCATCAATAGTAAAGGGAACTCCTGATTGGCAGTGGTTTAGTGCTCTTACTTCGTGGGTGGACAAAGCATATCTTGAAGTACAAAACCACGGTATTCCTGAAGAAAAGATTGTTGTTGATGCTTTCATGGCTTCGGGTCTACCTTGTGTTGCGACGACTGACGCGCACTTCCTCAACAAAGAGCACGAACTTTCGCATGATGTTGGTCTTGCGGTTTCGATGAACAAGAAGGTTGGGGAATTTAAATTTCAGGGCACGGGTTATTACGTGAAAGAAGAATCTGAAATTCTACTTCCAGTCCAGTGCATCGAAAGGACACAGGAAGTTGCAGATTTGGTCGAGATTTATGATTTTGGTCATGAAACTTGGCAACTTCCGCTTATGGAGATTAACGAAGAAAAAGAGCTTATGAAGCTTGAATTCAAGCTCAACGACTACTTGATTGACAAGTTTGGGTTTGAAGCTGTGGAATGTGACCCAACCGGCGAAATGGAAGAATATCTTAAACGATTAGCGTTCGAATTTGACGTAATTAGCAAGAACGGTTTCCTTCCTTATTTCCAAATCGTTGCAGACATCTGCAGGTTTGTTGATGAAGACCTGAAATCATTACGTGGTTGGGGTCGTGGTTCTGCCGCAGGTTCGCTGGTTTCAATGTTATATGGAATTACGAAGATCGACCCTATCGAATGGGAACTTTATTTTGAACGATTTTTAAATCCTGACCGAATTTCGCCGCCAGATATTGATCTTGATTTCAAACCCGAAGATAGACAGCCTGTGCTTGAATATATGCGCAACAAGTATGGTCGTGTCTACCAAATTGGAACATATACGACTCTTGGTTCGCGTGAGGTAATACTTTCATGCTCAAGAGCAATGAACGTAAAAACAGACCTTGCGGAATATGTGCCCGTTGAAGCACCGGTTCCAACAATTGCAAAACTTATGGAGCGCGAGTCTTTTGCAGAACACGTGAGGGAAACTGGTATTGAAGATTTTGTTGACGTTTGTATGGTGCTTGAAGGTCTTCCCAAAAATGCTTCTGCTCATGCTTCTGGTGTTGTAATTGATGCAACTGACGAAATACCAGTGAGAATTTCAAAATCTGGCGCGAACGCTGGAATTCCAGTAACGGCCTATGACATGTACTCACTTGAGGAATTGAAATTCACGAAATTTGATATTCTTGGTGTAAACGTGCTGTCGATAGTCGAGCGTGTTTGTAGTGCGGTTGGAAGAAAGGTTGAAAGTTTTCCGCTTGACGACCCTTACACGTTCGAGTCTTTCAATAAAGGGAACACACTTGGTGTTTTCCAGTTTGAAACCCATGCATTCTCCAAGCTTATTAAAGAATTGCATCCAGACACATTTGATGAACTTGTTGATCTTAACACACTTGGCCGACCAGGGTGTCTTGAGTCTGGAATGACTGACGAGTACATAGAACGAAAGTTTGGAAGGAAAGAACGTAAGGCCATACACTCGACCATTCGTGACACTGGACATCAAGGACTTCCGCTGTTTCAGGAACAGATGATGGTCATATCTCGTGAGTTTGCAGGTTTCACTATGGCCGAAGCTGACACACTACGAAAAGCTATTGGTAAAAAAAAGAAAGACCTCATGGACTCACTACATCAAAAATTTGTTGATGGTGCGATAAAATTAAAGGGTGTGACCGCAGAAGAGGCCGACGATGTTTGGTCAACCCTGGAAAAGAGTGCCCGATATACATGGAACCTGTCACATGCAGTGTGTTATACACTCATTTCCTATTGGACAATGTACCTTTCGGCCAATTATCCGGTTGAGTTCTTTTGCGAATTGCTTAATGGTGCATCGGGTTCAAGTGATGCCGCAACGAGAAGACGAATTTTGTTGTCTGAATGCAGACGCCGTGGAATTCCGGTATCAAGACCAAACGCAAATTTGTCGCAAAAAGAATATGCAGTTTTCGGCGGTCAGATACTCTTAGGCCTTTCGGGTATCAAATTTGTTGGTGACAAATCAGTTGATTTGATCATAGAATCAAGAAAGAACGGCGACTTTCTAGATTCTGGTGATTTGAAGTCTCGATCAAAAGTGAATTCCAGAGTCATTGACTATTTATTGAAAGCTGGTTGTTTTCCGCTTGAGCACGAATGCACGAGAGAAGACGAACTTGAATCCCTGGGTTATTCAGTGTCCGGACGTGCTATCGACCAAGGTTGGTTGAAGTACGTGCAGGGAGCCGGTGAAATACTTGAAATCAAGAATACAGTAACGAAGAAAAACGATCCCATGAGCTTTGTTTCAGTTGACTTTCATGAGGAAACCCGATCGTTGGTTGTTTTCCCTAAAGTGCACGAAAGGTACAAAGAACTTTTTGTTCGTGGTGGTGTTTACGGCTTTGCGACTGACGGCGACATACTACAAGCACTATTTGATGTGACCGATCTTCAAGCCATGAATATTGAAATTCCTGACCATTCGGTTGATTCTTTCATGTCGTTTTATCCGTCGTGCTCTGGAATACCGAATATTTACTGCAATGGATATGCCGTGGCCTCTGTTAAAATGAGTGAACAAATGGTGGCTTTTGTGGAAGCTGAATTTGGCATTATTCGCATTTTCTCTCGTGGACACTAAAAAATGGAGGAATACATGAACGAACAAGAAATTGTGGAAGAAACCACAGAGCTGATCGAAACACCGGCCCAAGCGTTGAGTAAAACTATTGATCAGCTAATTGCGGAAATGAACAGCACAACCATTGCTACACAAGAGCAGTACACTTTTGTTGAAAACTGGTTACGCAAAAACAGGGAGACGCAAAAGGTTGTTGAAACCTTCTTCGAAGCTGATCGTGTTGAAGCCAAGAAGAAATATGACGAAATTCTCGAAAACCGTCGTGCATTCAACAAACCTCTTGAAGCCGCCGAAGCCGTTGCACGGTCTAAAATGACTGTTTACGCGACAGAGCAGGAGAAAAAACGCCGAGCCGAAGCCAAGATTGAAGAAGATCGTCGCCGCAAGGAAGCCGAAGATGCACAGCTCGAAAAGGCTGAAGAGCTTTCTTCTATGGGCAGGACCGAACAGGCCGAAAAAGTGCTTGATCGCAAGGTGTCAGTTGGCAAGGTTGAAACCGAAACCCAAAAGGTAGGCAAAACCCTGGAAGTCTGGACCGTCAAGGTTACCGACAAAACCAAATTCCTGTCTGAAATTTCGGCCATGCCGTCGGTTCTGGATTGTATTGACATTTCGGAATCTAAACTTGCAAACCTGTTCAAGACCAAGGGAATTAAGGAATTCTCCGGTCTGGTGATTGAGCAAACATTCAGGCCCGTATTATGAACAGAAAACAAGCTGTAGCGGCATGGAACTGTGCCGTGCAACAAGAACCAATTGGTGTTGACTGTGACAATGATGTAGTGAGTCCATTCACAACATTTGGTGTTGTAGCACTAACACACCTACCAAGCCAGGGTTTGTTACTTTCACCCGCTATACCAATATCGGCCACTAATTCTTTCGTTAGAAATTCAGAAGTGGTGAGTTTCTTGCGAGAAATAGCCGACGCACTGGAAGGTAAGAATGGAAATTAATACCGTAAACCTTACGTATCGCCAAACACTGGCCGACGAAGCCGCAAACAAACGACAACGAAAACAGCGTCATTATCCATCTGGTGCGTGTGCCATTCTTTCCAACGGGAAATTCGTTGGTAAATGTCGCCGTGCTACTTGGTATGAGTGGTATGGTGAAGCAAAAACCAATCCTCCAGACGCACCTGCTCTCTTCAAAATGCGTGTTGGTGACATGATTCATGAACATCTTGATGATCTTCTCAACAGAGCACTTCTTGGTGAAAACTGGAAGGTCGATAAATTCGGCGGCGAGAATGGTTCGATTTCTGAAGGAATTGGAGCAGAAACAGCTCTGGTCTGGCAACCCGAAGGATTGAAATATCCATTTTCTGGAAGACTGGACAAACGACTCATTTCGCCTTCTGGTATGAGAATCGCCGCCGAGTGGAAGAGCACATATGGTCGTGGGTCTGATGATGTAAAAGCCAACGGCCCGAAAGAAGATGCTCTCCTGCAGTGCGCTTGTTATCTTGAACAGGACGTATTTCCGGTTGATGAAGTTGTCAACATGTACGCGGCCAGAGATTCAGGGTACCTACAGGGTTTTGCGATTTCAAAGTCGAATGATGGTCTTCTTCTTGAATGGATGGGTTCGACAAAGGTAACTTTTTCACCCATCAACTTTGAGATGATTAAAACTGCAACAGCTGAACTCGAAGAATTTCTGGAGAATCCGGTCCCACCACCCAGGGACTACGGACCTGACAATCCAGACAAGGCCAACAAATGGCGATGTGAGTATTGCTCATATAAAAACACTTGTTTCAAATAAATCATCGGGGACCCTTAGGGGTCCCTTTGGAGTACTATGTCATATCGAACTTTCAAAATAGCTGTTATCAAGAATGCTGACTATCAGTGTGAAAATCCGCATTGTGATGCAAACGCGGACCAGGTTCACCATTTTTTGAAGCAATCTACTTTTCCACAGTACAAAGAAGACCCTGATAACGGAATGGCCGTTTGTGGTCTTTGTCATTCAGAAATTGAGCGTCGAGAGCGTGAAGGTGAAAACGTTGTTGAATTGATGCCGGTACGCAGATTGCGCAAAATGCTTGATAAGGCTGGTGTAAAGCCTGAAAAATACGAAGGAGTATGGGATTGAACAAACTTGCAGAACACGAACCAAGCCCAACTGGAAACGGACAGATCATCATTGAACTTGTGCGAAAAGACCTTGAAGATCGAGCCGAGGTTGGTAAAAAGAAGTATGGCACATACCTTCGTGCTCATAATAGTCGTGATGCTTTGGTTGATGCACTTCAGGAAGCTTACGACCTTGTGATGTATCTCCGACAAGCTATATACGAAAGGGATGGAGAATGAAACCTTTATCTATCGAAGAAAAAGACGCTCTGGTTTTTGGTTTGAGTATGAGGGCTGGATATATAGAAACTGGTGACCCAATGATGCGTGCCGTGGACGCTTACAACTCTGGACACAAAGATCAAGTCAAGCCACTAACGACTGAACAGATGAAGCTTTTAATACTGATGGAGGAATTGTCTGTTAAAATTCTGAACAATCAGGTTGGTGTGGTATGACAGTACTTGGTATCGACCCACACATCACAAAACAATATGGATATGCAGTTTTGAAGGACGGGAAACTGATCTGTTCTGGTGAAGCTGTTTTAATTGAAATTTATGATCTGATGGTCAACTATTCTCCAGACCTTGTTGCTATCGAAGACCAGTATATGGCCCTGAATTATAACACAGCCAAAAAGCTGTCTTGGTCAGCAGGTAAGGTGATGGGCCTGGCTCAATTCCGTGGCATTCGTTTTGAAGATGTCAACGTAGCCACTTGGAAAGCCAAGATGAAAGCCAGGGACGGCGGTCACATAGATAGGGTCCTTGAGCTTTTTGACTATGTTGCAACTGACGACGAAGCTTCGGCTATACTCATTGCCGCTTACTCGGAAGAGTACCTGAAGGAACCAAAGAAGGTGGTTCCGAAAAAACGGAAGAAGAAAAAGAATATCACGGTGGGTGTGAAGGTCACAAAGTGCAAGGGAAATACCGTCCTTGTGGCCTCCGAGGTGTTCGAAAGTGCCCGTTCGATATGTTACAGCTGTTCTAAGGTTTCAGAATGCCCCATACGGATTCCGGTTGGTGGTAAATGCCCATGTCTTCAACAGAATAATTGACAAAGTGCTACAATTTGTGGTATAATTTAAGTATGGGGACGAAGAGCCTCAAAGGAGTTTGAAATGAAGGTAATGTACAAGACATCAAAGATGGTACACTCCCGCTACGGTTATGCCGAGCGGGTGGAAACCAGAATCCAGCCAGTGGCCGACGAAAAGAAGGTCATGGAGCTGGTGGAAAAGCTTCGGCAAAGGCCGGACGTTTTTGAGATCAGAATTTTGAAGAACTAGAAGTTGGACCCCGAAAGGGGTCCTTCGCTTATTTGGGGATTGAATTCAGGACACTTCCATTATAGGAGGTTGAAATGAAAACCAGATATATCAAAGTTGCGTTTGATGCAAGTTCAAAGCTTTACAACTACAAGACCAGGCTTGACGTTGAAGTTGGTGATTTCGTGGTTGTACAGACCTATACGCGCAGTTATGCCGTGGCCAGGGTCGCCGCTGTCAATGACGAACCCAACAGCATGGCCCGAAAATGGGCACTATGGACACCTGATCTTGACGAAATCCGAGAGCTTGAGCAGGACGATCGCGACAGGGAACAAGCAGTTGAGAACATCAAGTCCGTTCTTGATGAAAAGCTCAAGGAAAAGAAAAAACTTGGCAAGTATGCCGTTCTTTCCGACGACCCCGAAGCTGTACGGTTAATCCGTGAGCTTGCAAAACTCGAAGGAACCATCTGATGAATAGCCGCGTGAAACGAAATATTCTGTTTTGCGTGGCTATTTTGATTTTTGTTTTGCAGGTCTGCAGAAAACAAAGTATCGAAATAGTTGAAATTTCAGACCTTTCAGTCACTTATTTAATCAAAAATGAACATAAGACGGTCGTTTTCGGAAACGAGCACGACTTTAAAACATATCTGCTGTATTTAAATACGAAATATGAGGTGATCAATGGAAAAGTATTTGATCTACGATAAAAACAAGGATATAGTGAACAAACATGGTATCGAACGCTTTGATCTTCGTTCATATTCTTGTGTATGGGATGAAATTAATGCCCGTTGGTGTGTCAACAATCCTCACCAACACCCAGTCATCAGAGCCTGGGACATCAACACCCCAGGGTTTGTTTTTAATGGAATAGCATTTGAAACCATCATTGACAGTTGTGTCACAATAGTCACTGGTTGTAATGAGAAAAACTTTAAAAAGGTTGTGTTTATGCCAAAAGCCGAGTATGAGAAAATGATCAACGAAATGAATGACGACGAATTGTTTGCAGAAAACATTCGGGTAGTCAAGGACACAACAAAACCGGAAGTCCATTCGATGAATGGTTGTTCTGCGTTCGAGAAATGCAAGATCATTGTTGATCGCTGGGTAACCCTGGGCAAGAAGGAAAACTATATCAGGGCCTATAATGAGGCCATAGGTCCAAGGGAATGATCTACCTCAAGTTTACGACCAAAACGAAATACGAAGTACCATTTGCTGAAGGAAAGATAGGTTCGGCGTTTTCGTTGTTGTTTCGTGGTCAACGCTGTTCGGATTGTGATAACTGTATGATGTCACACGTCACGTGTATATATCCTGGCCGCCGTATAATTGCTTTGAAGTACTTGATTGCTTCGTTCGTTTCAGCTATTAATCCAGTTAAGTTGGTGGGACACTTAAAGTTTTGGCTATCAAAAATAAAGAAATAGGAGGTTAATTAATGGTTCAGTCTACGGTCTTCCCTTGCTATCAATGTTTCCCATTTGATGAAGTGATCGAGTCCTTGGAAATTGTTGTGGTAAGACCGAAAACCAGACGTCCAGTGAACCAAATGGCCAAACGCGTGGAAAATGGGTCACGTAGTAGCTAACAACAAGGATACAATGTTTGCGTTCCAATCTTGTTGTAATGGGTTCACTGAACAAATTATACCGCCAATCAGCGGTTAAGGCTTAGAGCCAATGGGCCGTCAGCGAGTAATGGCGGCCCTTTCGGGAGTGTAGGCCAGCGGCAGACCGGGCAGAATGTAGTATGCCAGCAAGTGGGACACGTACTAAACGTGATTAACCACTAACGCCGTGCCTTTAGTAAGTACGGCGTGCGCGGGTTCGATCCCCGCCGCTTCCAGTCCAGACCATGGCACACTGTCTGTGGACGCCGAGTGAAACTCTCGGAACAGGTCTGTTGGTTCACCTGCTTGAAAGAATCAACAAACGCTTGGACCATCTCGGCGTTGAAACGAAATAGATGGGTGGTGTGATTCTGGTAATACGATTCCAGAACCAAAAACCTGGGGGATTACGGCATTCCCATCCGAAAGGACCGATCTGAAATGACAGGGACGTGGCGCGATTCCATCTTGTGTGAATGGTGGAGGATTTGACGACTACTCCGGTGCAGTTTCGCCGGTATCCACTGGAATGGAAAAGGTCAAACATGGTATGGGTGCTGATCTGCTAAGCTAGACCCGCCAATAGCTCCGAGCTACATAATCGGCAAAGTCCAGCGCAATTCCGTCCTGTGTGAATGACGGCAACACCGGTCTTGGTGAAGTAGTAACGCGGAAACAGCGGACTATCCTTAATAGGACCAACTCCACAGTTTCCATTCGTCAGGTGCGATTCCTGACAGACCGATAGCCCTTGTGGGTGAACATGGTGTGGGTAAAGACTGCTAGTAACTTCTCAGTCTCCACACCAGTTTTATTTTAAAAGAGGTAAAAGCATGCAAGGACACTTACATCCAGACAAAGACAAAAAAGTCTGTGAATTCGAAATAGCCCGTGGTACAAAGATGGGCCGTTGTGGTAAAGTGGCCGTTGCAAGCATAGACGACAGGTATTTTTGTGCAGAATGTGTTGTTGATGTGCTTGATCGTTTTGAATGCACATTGGTTGAAGATCGCACCATGTCAATCATTACCACCCAACAATTCATCGACAAATGCCGTGTTCTACAGGAACAGAAAAATGCCAATTATCACCCGTGATCAAAAACTACACCTGGCAAACCGCTGTGATAGAATGCCCAACGGACTGATCTTCGTTCCATACTTTGTAATCAAAAAATACTGGGAATTTACACACGACTACAAACCCACTGGTGATGTTCGTGAACTAATAAGATCATTTTACAACGAATTTGAAGTAAGGGAAGTGTTATGAACCTTTTTTGGATTATGATGCTTTCTTTCGCAGTTGGTGTGGCTTGTTGCCTGGATTACGTAAAGTCCAGGGACTTGTTTGTATTCATGATTGGAAGTATATCACTAATGGTCTTTGTTATAGACCTTTGTGTGGTGTTGTTCAAGTAAGGAGTTCCGAATGAAAGCGATTATTATCATCGTTCTGTTGTGGTTGGCCATGATGGCCCTTTGCTTACTTGGTATGTCAGGTCTTGTAAAATGATCGACCCTATCGAAGAGGAAAAACTGTTCGTCCAATACTGTGACGAAATAGGCTTTCCTGAAGAGCATCGAGAGCTGTGCCGTGGAATGATAAAAGCGACACTGAACTATAATATTTTCAGACTAAGAATTGAAGTTGAAAAACTTAGAAAATGTTATGCAGATTCCATGCTCTGTGACCAGTGGAAAAAGTTTCTTGAAGAACGCAAAAAACTGGTTGAAGAATAGGGGGGGGGAGAGGGTGAAAAACCAA
>Ga0209467_1002149_pt1 | contig 14675 bp, 9 predicted proteins | sample Higcelwee11metaG_FD_187175 | JGI IMG/M metagenome (GOLD analysis project Ga0209467, IMG submission 187175) | Freshwater pond sediment microbial communities from the University of Edinburgh, under environmental carbon perturbations - High... | ecosystem: Environmental > Aquatic > Freshwater > Pond...
GTAGCCGGAGGCCTCGCCGTCGTGAAAGGAGCGGATGACGGTTTTGGGATCGTCGAGCGCGGTTGTCATGAGCACCTTCACGCGGGGGCGGGCGGGCGTGGCCTGCTCCATGGCGCGTATGCGGCCCAGCGCCTCCAGTCCGTCCATTTCCGGCATCATTATGTCCATGAGCAGCAGATCGTAGGGCCTGCCTTCCTCGTGCGCCAGCTTGAAGGCCTCGACCGCCTCAACGCCATTGACCACGACATCCACCTCGAACAGGGTGTTCAGGAAAACCGAAAGCACCTTCCGGCCCAGAAATTCATCTTCGGCGACGAGCGCGCGCATGGTTTCCTCCTGACGCAGATACTCCGCTTTGTCTTTCAGGTTATTCGCATAAGCGGGCAAAAAGTCAACAACGGCCTGAAGGGCGGGGGCGCGGCGGGCTTGCGCCGGGGGCCGGTGTCGGGTAGAAGCCCGCCCATGCGAGGATTCATCACACCAGAGCGCACCGAGCGCATCAAGACCGTCCTGTCGCGCCGTCAGAAGGACGTCACCCTGGTCATGGACAACATCTGGGACCCGCACAACGTCTCGGCCATTCTGCGCAGTTGCGACGCCTTCGGCCTGTTCCGCGTGCACCTGTACTACACCACGGAAAAGTGGCCCGAGCTGGGCAAGAAGTCCTCGGCCTCGGCTAAAAAATGGGTGGAGCGCGTGTGCCACGACAGCGCCCCGGAGATGCTGGCCGGGTTTGCCCAGGCCGGGGTCCAGGTCATCCGCACCGGGTTTTCCGCTTCGGCCAGGCCGCTGTACGATTTCGACTTCACCAGGCCCACGGCGGTGATCTTGTCCAACGAACACCGCGGGGCCGGGCCGGAGCTCATCGAACAGGTGGCGCAGGAGCTGTACATACCCATGCAGGGCATGGTGCAGAGCCTGAACGTCTCCGTGGCCGCGGCGGTCATCCTCTACGAGATGTTTTCCCAGCGCAGGCGCGCGGGCCTGCTGGACTCCCCGGCGTTTTCGCCGGAGGAGCTGGCGGCGCTGGAGTTGGAGTGGAGCGACAAATAGCGCCACGCGCAAAAGACTCTGCCGAAAAGGCCCGGGAGCGGTGGGGTTGCCCCGGCTAAACCGGACACCCTGCGGTTGCTGACGAGCGGATGAATTCCCTGGGCGATTTCATCCGCAGCCCCTTGTGGGGGTGCCTCTCGTTGTAGTCCTCGAACCAGCCGGGAAGCTGGGCCAGAACCGTTGCCGCATCGGGACGGGCGTGGACACGCACATAATCCCGCTTGAAAGTGTTCACAAAGGCCTCTGCCATGCCGTTGCTCTCCGGACTGCGCACCGGCGCACGGCGTGTATGCCGTACCGTTAACGCATGGCCTGGGCCAGCCGCACGGCCCTTTGCCCCACGATGAGGTGCAACACGCCGGGCCCTGCCTGCATCACCGCCGCCACTCCGGCCCGCTTGGCCGCCTCCAGGTCGAAGCGGCTGGCATCGGCCAGCTCCACGCGCAGGCGCGAGAACGCCACCGGCGCAAGCTGTAGCACATTGGCGCTGCCTCCCAGAGCCTCAAGCATCTTCGCGGCATCCGTTGACAGGCTCGCCTCGTCTGGTTCGGATTGCAAGGTGGCAGCCGGGGCCCCCGCCGGAAAGGTCGCCGCTCCCGGTTCGGCAGTGGCAGCGCCGGCGGCGCCATCGGCTTCCGGTCCGGCGGTCAGCAGATACTCCTCCATGTCCGTCTTGAGATTCCCGGACGCCGGGCCGAAGATGGCCTGCACGCCGTCGCCCACCATCATGACCCCCGTGGCGCCCAGTGCCTTAAGCCGGCGCTCGTCCACGAGGGCGGGGTTGCCAACCTGCACGCGCAGGCGGGTGATGCAGGCGTCCAGGCTCGCGATGTTGTTGCGGCCGCCAAAGGCCAGCACGAGGTCCAGGGCGCGGCTGTGTTCGTCCGCGGGAAGCGCGGCCTGCGCCGCTCCGGCATCTTCGCGGCCAGGAGTCTTGAGGTTCAGCCACCGGATGGCCACCCGGAACACCGCGTAGTAGATGACGGCGTAAATCGGCCCGACGACGAGCACCAGCCACCACTTCTGGCTGAACTTGCCCAGGGCGTTGAAGACCAGGAAATCGATGCCGCCTTGGGAAAACGTAAAGCCCATGTGCATGCCCAGGGTATTGGCCACAAACTGCGTGGACGCCGCCAGGATCGCGTGCAGCAGGTACAGCACCGGGGCAACAAAAAGAAATGAGAACTCAATGGGTTCGGTTATGCCGGTGAGCAGCGAGGTGAGCGCCGCAGAGATCATCAGCCCGCCCACGGCCACACGGCTTTCCGGCTTGGCGCTGTGCCACATGGCGATGGCCGCCGCAGGCAGACCGAACATCTTGAACAGGAAGGCCCCGGCCAGAACGCCCGCCGTGGGATCGCCCGCGAAGAAGCGGTTGATGTCTCCGTGCACCACAACGCCCGAGGCATCGGTATAACTGCCCATTTCGAAAAAGAAGGGCACGTTCCAAATGTGGTGCAGGCCAAAGGGGATGAGCAGACGTTCCACAAAGCCGTACAGCGTGGCCGCCGTGCGCGGGTCGCTCACCGCGGCCCAGTGCGAAAAGGCGTTGATGCCGCTTTGCACCGGAGGCCAGACAACGGAGAGCACCACGCCGAGCAGGATGGCCGCCACGGCCGTGATGATGGGCACGAAGCGTTTGCCCGCGAAAAAGGCTAAGTAGGCAGGAAGATTGATGTGGTAGAAGCGGTTGAACATGGCCGCCGCCAGCCCACCGGCCAGGATGCCGCCGAACACCCCGGTCTGAATGGACTTGATGCCCATGATGGGTGTGGCTTGCGCCCCCCAAACCGTGGCCATGACCCCCAGGGTGGCCAGGAGCACCACGTAGCCGATGGCCGCTGCAATGGCGGAAACGCCGTCGTTGTTCGTGAAGCCCAGGGCCACGGCGATGGCAAAGATGAGCGGCAGGTTGCCGAAGATGACATCGCCGGAGTTCTTCATCAGGGCGGACAGGATCGACGGTATCCATTCGAAGTTGGCCGCGCCGATGCCCAGCAGCAACCCGGACACGGGCAGCACCGCCACCGGAAGCATGAGCGATTTGCCGATCTTTTGCAGGAATGAGAAGAGATTCTTGAACATATTCGACTCCTGTATGGGCGTGGGGCAGGGTTACTGCGCCAGCGCGGCAAGACGCGCCCGGACCTCGGCGGCGGTAGACATTTTCAGCACCTCCGCCGCCAGGGACCGGCATTCGGCCAGCGACGCCCGGCCCACGGCAGCCTTCACCGCCGAAATGCTCGGCACGGACACGGACAGCTCGTCCATCCCCAGGCCGAGGAGCAGGGGTACGGCCAGCACATCCGAGGCCACGCCGCCGCAAATTCCCACCCATTTGCCGTGCCGGTGCGCGGCTTCCGCCGTCATGGCCATGAGCCGAAGCACCGCCGGGTGCACTGCATCGGCCTGCTTGGCGAGCTTGGGGTGGCCGCGGTCCATGGCCAGGGTGTATTGGGTCAGGTCGTTGGAGCCGATGGAGAAGAAGTCCACCTCCGGGGCCAAAACATCGGCCAGCAGCGCTGCCGAAGGAACCTCGATCATGATGCCCAGCTTGGCGCTGAGCCCAAGAGCCACCGCCTCCTCTGCCAAGTGCCCCTTGGCGGCGCGCAGTTCGTCCAGGCTGGCGATCATGGGGAACATGATGTGCAGGTTGCTGCCGGGCGCGGTGCGCAGAATGGCGCGCAACTGGGTGCGGAAGAGCTCCGGCTGCTCCAGGCAGAGGCGGATTCCGCGCACGCCCAGGAAGGGATTGTCCTCGCGCGGCATGGGCAGGTAGGACAACGGCTTGTCCCCGCCCACGTCCAGGGTGCGGATGATCATCCGCCGTTGCGGGCCCAGGGCCTCTGCCACGGCGGCATAGGCCTTGTATTGCTCTTCTTCGTCGGGCGCGCTGTCCCGCTTGTCGAACAAAAACTCGGAGCGCAGGAGCCCCACGCCGTCGCCACCGCCCGCAACCGCGTCGCGGGCCTCCTGGGCGTTGCGGATATTTGCCGCCACCTCAATGGTATGCCCGTCCGTGGTCACGGCGGGCTTGCCCGCGGCGGCCAGTTCCTGTTCGCGTTGTGCGGCGTGCTCGGCCCTGTGCTGTTTGGCCTTGGCCAGCTCCTCCTCGTCTGGATCGCGGCGCAGGATGCCCCGGTCGCCGTCCAGCAGCACGAGGGTGCCGTCCGCCAGGGCCAGCGCGGCCTCGTCCATGCCGAAGATGGCCGGGATGCCCAGGGAGCGGGCCAGAATGGCCGCATGGCTGGTGGCTCCGCCCGTGGTGGCGCAGAAGCCGAGGACCTTGGTCCGGTCAAGGGCGGCGGTGTCCGAGGGGCTCAACTCCTCGGCGATGAGGATGGTCTCGGCCTGGGTCACCACCCGGGCCTTGGTTGCGCCAGCGCCCGCCAAGAGAACCAGCACCCGGCGGCCCACGTCGCGGATATCCCCTGCGCGCTCGCGCAGCAGCGGGTTGTTCAGGGCCTCCAGCTGGGCCGCGTAATGGGTGAAGGCCTCGCGCCAAGCGTAGGCCGCGCTTTTGCCGCCCTCAAGCCCCGCCGCAGCCAGGCCCGTGAGTTCGGGATCATCCAAGAGTTCAAAGTGTGCGCCCAGAATTTGGACCTTGCTATCGTCCGTGGCCTGGCGTCGGGCAATGTCCACCTGCTGACGGGCCATGCTCAGGGCAGCCTGCAAGAGTATCAGTTCTTCGGCCTGGCCAGTCCCCTGTTCTTGCACCTCTATGTCCCCGGGGCGGTACTGCTGCACACGGCCCACGGCCAGCCCAGGCGAGGCCGGAACGCCCGCGAACTCCTTGGCGTCGCGCGGGGTCGCGGCCGGTGCGGACGCGGGAGCCGTCTCCACCGCCGGGGCCTCCACGGCCTTTTCCCCGCAGCCTTCGGCCAAGAGTTCCGCCAGTGCAGCCGCAGCAACCACGGCGTCTGAACCCATGGCCTTGATGCGCACGGCCTCGCCCTTGCGCAGCGACAGCCCCATAATGGCCAGCATGCTCTTGGCGTTCACCTCGTCGGTCCCGCGCTGAAGCCGGAGAGTTGCGCTGTAGGTCTTGGCCTTGGCGGCCAGGACAGCGGCGGGCCGGGCGTGCATCCCCGAAGGGTTGGGCAGGTTCACAGGGGCGGAGAGCACCGCCTCGCCGGAAGTTTGGGACGGCCCGGCGCCTGCCTGCGGCGCGTCCGCCAGCTCCAGGGTCAGAATAACGTCCTGCCCGGCGCGCACCAGGCCGGTGGCGGTTGTCATGCTCCGCACGCTTTCGCCGTTCGCCACAACAATCTGCGTGAGCAGACTCTTGGCCTTGCCCGCCACAAAGTCCGCGTCAAAGGACAGAAGCGGCTGCCCGGCGCGCACGGTGTCGCCCTTGTTCACCATGGGCGTGAAGCCCTGCCCCCGGAGCAGCACCGTGTCGATGCCGATGTGGATCAGGATTACCACCCCGCCGCACATGATGGCCAGGGCATGATGCGCCTCGTGCAGTTGTGTCACCACCCCGGCCACAGGGGCCAAAATTTCGCAGGAGGTGGGGTCTATCGAGATGCCATCTCCGGCCATTTTCTGCGCGAACACGGGGTCCGGCACGGTCTCAAGCGGGACAAGCACCCCGGAAAGGGGCGAAAGGACTTCAAGGCGGGACACAACGGGGGCCATAGGGCGCTCCTTGTGAGAAGGTGACGGGGCCAGTGCCATGCCCAGGGGCTTGCGCACCGCAAAACGCACTGGCCGGGCTGCTCTTTGTGCTTCCTCTGAATTCAACTCATACTTTACAATTCGCCAATGTCAAAAATTAAGACTGTTGCACAATCCCCCGTCCATTTCAAACATCTTTTGGAGGATTGCTGAACGGTATTTTTTGCGAACAGCACAGCCGTGGCAACTGGCGTGGCCGCAGGCGAGGCCGTCCGCCTTCCGCGCCACGTCCGGTTCGTTCCGCTGCGGCGTCAGCCGAACTCATTTCGTGCGCGTCTCACCCGCTCCCAATCCGTTCTGCACAACGGCAGCGGCCCCTGCGCCCACTTCAGCGTCCTCAAATGTCGGGGCAAGGGGCTTTTTTTCATGGAACTGCACTGTTTCCAACGAGGTAACGTCCTCAAGGGTCAATGAAAACGCCGCGCCCAGGAAGGAATCCACCCAGCCGGTGATGTTATTGCGCCGGACATTCTCACGCAGCTTGTGCATGCGCATTTTGCGCTCCAAGAGCGGCAGTTGGCAGGCGGCATGGAGCGCATCGGCCACTTCCTCGATGTCATAGGGGTTCACGAGAAACACGCCCAGTCTTTGGAACTGCGCCGCGGCTCCGGCAAATTCGCTCAAGATGAGCGCGCCGTCCTCGTTGACGTTGCTGGAGCAATACTCTTTGGCCACCAGGTTCATGCCGTCGCGCAGGGGGGTGACCATGGCGATGTCCGCCGCCCGGTAGTGGGCCACGAGCTCCGGGCGATCAAGATTGCGGTAGAGATGATGAATGGGCACCCAGCCCGCCACGGTGAACTCCCCGTTGATCTGGGTCACCAGCCGTTCAATTTCGTTCTTGAGCTCCTGGTATTCGCCCACGCCTTCCCGGCTGGGCACCAATACCTGGATGTAGGTGATGTGTTCGCGCATGGAGGGATAGCGGGTCAAGGCGTTGCGAATGGCCTCCAGCCGTTGCGGAATGCCCTTGGAGTAGTCCAGCCTGTCCACGCCCAGAACAAGCGTGCGCCCATTGATTGCCGCCCGGATCTTGGCCACCTCCACCGTGGTTTCCCGTTTGGCTGCAAGCTTGGCAAAGGCAGCGTGGTCGATGCTGATGGGGAAGGTGCCGAGGCGCACGTTTCTCCCATTGACCCCCACGGTGATGACGGAGCCACGCCCCCAGATCTCTGTGCGGGGAAAAAGCACCCGCAGACACCGCTCGAAATTTTTGCGGTCGCCCAGGGTTTGGAAGCCCACCAGGTCATGCTCCAAGAGCGCCAGAAGCACCTGCTTGCGCCACGGCAGTTTGAGGAAGATATCCGGTGCCGGGAAGGGGATGTGCAGGAAAAATCCGCACCGCCGCTTCGCGCCCTGCTCTTTGAGGCATTGGGCCACATGCATGAGGTGGTAGTCGTGGATCCAGACATAGTCGTCCTGACGGGAATTTCCGGCTACGGTGTGTGCGAACCTCCCATTCACCTCCAGATAACTGGTCCAGTATTCCGGCACAAAATTGCAGCGCGACTGGAAGTCGTGGAACAGAGGCCAGATGATCTCGTTGGAGAAGCCCTCATAATAGTTGCGGTGCTCGGACTCGGTCAATTCGATGGGCAGAAGACCATAGCCGGCCTCTTTGGAGAACTCCGCAAAGGGCGCCGTGGGGTCGCCCTCTCCCACCTGGCCGGAGGAGCCCACCCACAGCCCGCCGCGGTCGCGCAGCACAGGGGCGAGGGCTGTGACCAGACCGCCTGCTCCGGCCTTGACGGTCCAGTCGTTCCCCTGGCGCACGAGGGTCACCGGGAGCCGGTTCGAGACAACAATGAGCCTTCCGCGCAGCCGGGGTTGAGCCTCCGGCCCTGGGGCCGACGCCAGCGTGGAGTTCGCAGACCTTGCCGTGTTTCGCGGCCCGGACCGGGTCATCAGGCAGGACTGCAGGAACTCTATCAATTCGCCGGGCGGCCTGAGCAAATAGCTGGCTTGGCTTTTTCTGCGCTTACGGCCCATCAGGATGCAGAGCCCCAATCCGCTCAAGGCCGCAAAGGCGTCCTCGTCCGTCAGATCGTCGCCCAGGAAAGCCGCGGCCAAATGCACGCCATAGCGGAGTGTTTCCTCGGCCAGCAGCATCTTCACCACACGGCCCTTGTTAAAGGCTGCGGGCCGTAATTCCACCCCTCCGTTGAACAGCAGAATTTCAGCGTCCGCCGGACGGCCAATGAGACCAAGGGCTCGGCTGGCCTCCGCAACGATTTCCGCGGCGCGGGGAGGCGTGAAACCACGGACATGGATGACCAGACAGCCATGCTTTTCTTCCAGCACATCGCCAAGTCCCTGTCCCTCGGCCCAAAAGCGCGCGTCAGCCAATGCTTTCACGTGGCCGGCGCCGAGATCCTTGCGCACCAGCTGCCCCGCTGCATCCAAAAACTCACCGCCATGACAGCCGATGATCTCCACATTTTTTTCCGCCCCAAGCAAGCCCGACACCTCGAGTGCGGAACGTCCGGAGACAATGACCACGCGCCACCCAGGCTTTTGCGCCAATCCGTTCAGCATTTGCCGCACGCCGGGGTAAGGGGCGGCTTTTTGCCGTTCCACAGTGAAAGGAGCCAGGGTGCCGTCATAGTCGAGCATCAGAAGTTTGCGCTGGGCTACGAGCAAGGCTCGGAACTCGCGTGATCGCAGGAGTTGCGTCCAATCCTTCATGTCTGGATCTCCTTTTCCGGATAAACCGGATTTTCCAGCAACCAGCCGATGTTTCGGAGCAGGCTGGACAGGCCGGAGCGTTCCTGCTCCGATTCTGGCATGTCGCTCCATGCTTCCAGGACTTGGCCGAGTTCCACAATGGTCTGATCGAGCAAGAAAGTCGTCAAAACAAGATGGAGGTTTGATTGCCCCTGAGGCAGGAAGGCAGCGTCTCCCGCAGTCGCCAGATAGCTGCGCAGAAACTGCCCGCCCATGCGCATGCGCCAGTGTTCCGCTCAGGGCCGCAGTTGCTCTTCATCCGCCCGGCGCAACAACGCGTGGGTGTTCAGGGCCGCTTCCGACAGGCGGGACAAGGAATTCAACAGATCGGAAACGTCACGCAGCGGGGAGCGTTTGAGCTTGCGGGCCGAAAGAGAACGCATCGCGCGGCCCTCGAAGTCCACGATCATGAAGTCGTGCCCGGTGAAGAGCAGATGCCGCAGGGTGTATTCGCCATGGACTCTGGTTTTGAGGCCCTTGACGGACGTGTCGCGAAACATTTGCAGCGTCGCGGCAAGCCGGTCACGGTGGGTCAGGACTTGCGCCGCCTGTTGGCCCAGCGCGGGCTTTAAGCGAGGCAGAGCCTGCTCCAGCTTGTCCAAAATGCGCCGGGCTTTTCCGAACACATCCTGGAACACCGCGCGCCGGTAGCTCTTGTCAAAAGGCTCCGGGGCAAAAGCCGGGGCCTCTGTTTTCCTCGCCAGGGCCGTATGCATTTCCGCCGTGCGCCGTCCTATCATTTCCATGAGCGCCAGGGAGGCCTCATCTGGAGCCGCCGCGTCAGCCGAGACCTCCTCCGCGCCGGAGACAAAGGCGGCCATTGAGATTCTTGAAGGCGGCGCCTTTTGCGCGGCCAAAACCTGGTGAAAATAGAGGCCCAGCGCAGTGGCGCACAAGTCCCAGGCCGTGGATTTGCTCGGCACGTATTGGCGCAGCATGGCCAAGACCATGGGCTCGTGCCCTGGCCGCGCATAGTGGAGTGCGCCGAAAAATTGCGGAGTGTGGGGAAATGCTGCGACTTCCGTGAGATGGCGCAGCACCTCAAGGTCAGAGTTGCCGCCCTCCGCAATGTGCCGGAAGATCTTCAGCAGCGCCCGCCCCCCATACACGATGAGCAGGTTTTCCGAATTTTCCGATATTCTTTCCGCATCAGATTTGCTGGCCGACAGCTCCCGAATGACCTTGCTGCGCTTGCCGCGGAGTATGCGGAATTCACCATGGAGCCCCCGGACGTGGAGGTTCTGGGTGAAAAATTTAAGAAGCCCGGCATGCGCCTGCCGCTCATCGACGCCTTCCACCAAGGCCGCTTCGCGTGGGGGCGCTTCGCTGGGTGCGGCGCTCAAGGTTTTCGCGCGGGGGCGTGGTCCGCTGAGGGTGCAAATATAGCGTTCCGGGTGTTCCAAAACAATCCCGCGCGCCTGGTCCGGATCCGCAATGGATAGGAGCAACGTCCGGTTTTCTGTGCCGCCGCAGTCCAGTTTCACTTCCAGCACGCAGAGCCAGGAAGGCGAGCGCGTTGTGCCCACGGGCAAGGCGTCGAGCAGCTTGACCGAGGCGACCGCCCTGCTGGTCCCCGTCCGCCCGGACCGCTGGCGAAGATACTGCGGGAGAATGGTTCCCTGAAGAAGGGCCTTCTGCCCGGCATCGAGAAAACGCCAGTTCCCGTTCCCTTCATGGCAGCGCATCCGCTGGACCGGAGGTGGTGCTTCGGGTCTCTGCGTTCCGCACATTTCCAGAATATACGTGCCATGAGGAGCCAGGGGCAGCGAATAGAGGTCGCTTGTGATGACCGGAAAACGCGCACGGCCGAAGACCTCGACCGGGACGCTTCCGGCGTGGGCCGAGAGGTCCAGCCTGGCGACCTGGGCATGGCGTGAGAGGTTCGCCACCACAAGAAGACAGTCCTGCCCATGTTCGCGGAGATAGGCGAGCACTTTGGAGGAGTCCTGCCGCACGAAGCGCATGCTGCCGCGCCCCAATTCCTGGCGACGCTTGCGCAGGGCGATGAGCTGCTTCATCCACCAGAGAAGCGAGGACGGGTTGCGCTGTTGGTTTTCCACGTTCACGGACTGGTGGTGGTATTCCGGGTCGATGACCACGGGGAGATACAGTTGCTGTGGATTGACACGGGAGAACCCGGCGTTTTTGTCCGGGCTCCATTGCATTGGCGTGCGCACGCCGTTGCGGTCGCCCAGGTAGTAGTTGTCGCCCATGCCGATTTCATCGCCATAATAGATGACGGGAGAACCAGGCATGGTCATGAGCAGCACGTTCATCAGCTCAATTTTCCGGCGGTCGTTGTGCAGGAGCGGCGCCAAACGGCGGCGGATGCCCAGATTGATGCGCGCGCGCCTGTCGCGGGCGTAGACCTGGTACATGAAGTCGCGCTCTTCCTCGGAGACCATCTCCAGGGTCAGCTCGTCGTGGTTGCGCAAAAAAATGGCCCACTGGCAGTTCTCCGGAATGTCCGGGGTCTGCTCAAGAATGTCCACGATGGGGGTGCGGTCCTCCATTTCCAGCGCCACAAACAGGCGCGTCATGAGCGGGAAGTGGAAGGTCATGTGGCAGATGTCGCCAGCGCCAAAATAGCGGGCGGCGTCCTCGGGCCACTGGTTGGCCTCGGCCAGAAGCATGCGCCCGGGATACTTCGTGTCCACATGGGCGCGCAGTTTTTTGAGCAGGGCAAAGGTCTCGGGCAGGTTCTCGCAGTTGGTCCCCTCGCGTTCGTAGAGGTACGGCACAGCGTCAAGCCGCAACCCGTCCACCCCCATGCGGAGCCAGAAGTCCACCACGTGCAGAAGTTCGGCCGCCACGCGGGGGGTGTCGAAATTCAGGTCCGGCTGGTGCGCATAGAAGCGATGCCAGAAATACGCCCCAGCCACCGAATCCCAGGTCCAATTGGCTGTCTCGAAGTCCTTGAAGATAATCCTCGTGCCCGCGTATTTCTTGGGAGAATCGCTCCAGACATAATACTCCCGTTCGGCGGAGCCGGGCTTGGCCAGTCGCGCCCGGCGGAACCAGGGGTGCTGGTCCGAGGTGTGGTTCAACACCAATTCAGTGATGACCCGAATGCCCCGGCTGTGGGCCTCGCGCAGGAAGGCGCGGAATTCCGTCAACGTCCCGTAGCTCTGATGGATGCTGCAATAATCCTCTATGTCGTATCCGTCATCGCGCAAAGGTGAAGGGTAGAAGGGCAAAAGCCACAGGGTGTTGATGCCGAGGTCCTGCAAGTAGTCGAGTTTGCTGGTCAACCCTGGAAAGTCGCCCTGCCCGTCCTGGTTGCTGTCAAAGAACGAGCGGACATGGACCTCATAGATGACGGCGTCCTTGTACCAGGCAGGGTCCAGGTTCTCAGACTCTTGGTTGTTCATGTTCATGCTCCTCAAGCGGGCGGCTCTTTCTCGGAGGCAGCATTATACGGGCCTGGGGCAGGGAATCGGGATGAATGTCGCGGATATATTCAACCATGCGCTCGCGCACCAGACACCGCAGATCCCAATTGCGCGTGGAGTTGGCCGAGCTGACCAGCGCCCGCAGCTCCAGCGTGGCGGCTCCGGCTTCCGTGACCTGCAAGCCGCAGACGTGGCCGTCCCAGAGGTCACCGTTTTGCTCATGGCAAATGCGCTGAAGTTCAGCGCGCAGCGCTTGCACCGGAGCCCGGTAGTCCACCTGCAGAAACACCGTGCCCAGGATGCTCGCCGTGTTGCGCGTCCAGTTCTGGATAGGTCGGTCAAGAAAATACATGACGGGCACCACGAGGCGGCGCTCGTCCCAGATGCGCACCACGACATAGGTCAGGGTGATCTCTTCAACATGGCCCCATTCACCCTCCACCACCACCACGTCGTCCAGGCGAATGGGCTGGGTCAGCGCTATCTGCATGCCGGCGAAGATGGTGGTCAAAAATCTCTGGGCGGAAAGACCGGCCACGGCTCCGGCGATGCCGGCCGAAGCAAGGACGCTGGCGCCGAGGTTACGCGTGGCCTCAAAAATCATGAGGATGGCGGACAGCGCCACGATGCACACAATGATGGAGAAAACGCGCCGGAACATCCGCACTTGCGTAAGAATCTTGCGTGCGTGCAGGTTGTCCTCGGAGAGGATGTCATAGGAGCGCTGTAGCCAAAGCGTCAGGATGCCGCCCAGAGCAATGGCGAGCCAGGCGAAGACGCCCACCCAGCAGAGATCCAGAATCTTCTGCGTGAAAAGTTGCGCCGCCGCGGGCAGGGGCTGGACGGCCAGAGCTATCTCCAAGGCCAGCAGCAAGGCTCCGAAACGCGTGGGCTTCTGGATCAACCGCAGCCAGAGGAAGTTCCCCGTGGGGTGAGCGTATCGCACGACCCGCTGCACAAGGGAATGAGCCGCCAGGGTGGTCAGGGCGCAGCCCAGGGGCAGCCCGAGGGTTCGGAACAATGCATAGGCCGGATCAAAGAAAAGAGACATAGGCACTCACAAGGGCACGGATGCCCGGCTTCCTGTATTCGTGAGCGAAACAAGCGGTCTTTCCTCGAAGGGTGCAATCCTCCAAGAGTATTGGGCCTTGCACATTGCCTCGCAGAGGATTCTGGCTGCCGACAAGCGCGATGCGCTGATCTGCCGTGGGGGCCGTGTGTCCTGCATTCGCCAACTGTTGCTGTTTTCCACCGTTGCCGCTTTCATTTTTTGAACCGGATTGAGTCAAGCAGACTTTCTCGCAGTGTGCCCGTGGTCGATTCCGTTGGCATTGCACGGACCGTATCAACCTATGTTTCCCCGCTGGTCGGCGTAACGAAGACGTTGCCGAAAGAGGCCACACACACCGCAAGAGATTGTGGGTACTTCTTAAGATAACAGTGGCAAAGAATCGGCAGAACGTCCGTGTGGTGCAGCACATTGGAGCGAAGTTTCTCCCGCCTTGCTCCGGTCCGCTTACCAGAAACTGGACCATTCAACGTGTGAAAACATTCCGTTAGGTTTGGCTCACCCCGAACCGAAGGATTATCGCGTGGAAAAACCGCAGGTCACAGCAAAGGACGGCACGCGGTTGCGCCCGGGTGCGTGGAGCGAAATTCCATGTGAAGGCGGAAGGGAGCAACGTTTTCCGTTCAAACCTTGGCGCTTGGGGTGGCGGGCCAGGGCGCGCCGGGCGCCATACCGCGGGAACAGAACGCCAAGCTGTTCGCTGTCGCACAGACACCAATCCCATCTCCGCGCCTCCCCTTCGTCTGACCTCCTGGCGGAGGGAGTCCGGCCTTTGGGCGGCAGCCCCGCTGGGCCGCACACCGCTGGGCGGAGGCGCGCCCGGGCCAGCACTGGGCACCGGAACGCTGGGAACAACGTGGCAAAAAACAACATTTCGAGCCCGGCCGCTTAAAGCGGAACCGGCGTGGCGACAATAACGGAATGCCCGCCCGGGGCAACGGGGGCAACGGGGGCGGCAACAACAGGCGCTGAGGTCAGCGGAGGCCGCACACAGTCCTTTCAACCGTATGGTTCAGAATCCCGCCGCCGCAGGCGCTGAGGTCCTCGGGGAGCACAGCATGAGCATTGTAGGAAAAGTGGCGCTGGTCACTGGCGCAGGGCAGGGCTGCTTGCGTCTGTGACGCAAAAAAGCCGCCCGGATCGCCCATGCAAGAGGGGGCGACCCGGACAGCTTCAGATGTATGGCTGGGACCGGAAGCGGGCTTCCGGCAAGGGGCCTAGTGGTGGCCTTCCTTCTTGCCCTGCTGGATGCGGATGAAGGCCACGGTGATGATCCAGGCCAGATAGATGAAGATAAGGGAGACGCCAACGGTTCCCTGGCTGGTGCTGTGGGCCATGTCCTTCAAGAGTTCGCCGAGCATGGGTCGTTCCTCCGGTTTTTCTTTGGCTGGCCCGTGTGGGCCGAAGCGGGTCTATTTCACCGGAACGCCGGGAAATGTCAAGGGGGCTTCCCTTCCCGGATCGGATGGGGGGGCCTTGCACCAGGGCCGCGCACGCGCTACCAGTCGCCATTGCAACGTCAAGGAGGCGCACATGACATCGACCCCGCGCATTGTGGTGCTCGACGCTTTTACCATGGGCCAGGACATTTCCTGGGAGCAACTGGCCGCATTGGGCGAGCTGCATTTGTACGACCGCACCCCGCCGGAGCAGGTTGTGGCGCGCGCCAAAGGCGCCCACGTGCTGTTCACCAACAAGACCGTGCTGGACCGGGCGGCCATCGAGGCCCTGCCGGAGCTGGCGGCCATCTTCGTTCT
>Ga0209467_1002150_pt1 | contig 14664 bp, 10 predicted proteins | sample Higcelwee11metaG_FD_187175 | JGI IMG/M metagenome (GOLD analysis project Ga0209467, IMG submission 187175) | Freshwater pond sediment microbial communities from the University of Edinburgh, under environmental carbon perturbations - High... | ecosystem: Environmental > Aquatic > Freshwater >...
GACCAAGGACAACCTGCACCAGTTCAAGGAGATCTTCCACCTGGCCGAGGACTTGGGCGCGTCGGCCTGGCACATCTTCCTGCTGGTGCCCACGGGCCGCGCCGCCGAGCTTGGCGCGCAGGTCATCACCGCGGCCGAGTACGAGGACGTGCTCAACTGGTTCTACGACTTTCGCAAGACCACGAAGATGCAGCTGAAAGCCACCTGCGCGCCGCACTACCACCGCATCCTGCGCCAGCGGGCCAGGGAGGAGGGCGTGCCGGTGAACTTCGAGACCTTCGGGCTCGACGCGGTTTCCCGGGGCTGCCTGGGCGGGGTGGGCTTCTGCTTCATCTCCCACTCCGGCATCGTGCAGCCCTGCGGCTACCTGGACCTGGTGTGCGGCGACGTGCGCACAACCCGGTTCCCGGACATTTGGAAGAGCAGCCCTGAGTTCCTGAACCTGCGCAATCCCTCGGTGTACGAGGGCAAGTGCGGGGTGTGCGAGTACGAGAAGGTCTGCGGCGGCTGCCGCGCGCGCGCGGCCACCATGCGCGGCCACTACCTGCGCGAGGAGCCTTTGTGCTCCCACACGCCGGTGAAGCTGCGCGGCAAAGAGCACGGGAAGGACTGATGGACTCCTTTGACAAGGCCATTCTGGACATCATCCAGTCGCATTTCCCGCTGGACCCGCGGCCCTACGCCGTGGTGGGCGAACAGGTGGGCCTCACCGAGGCCGAGGTGCTGGCCCGCGTGCGCCGCTTGAAGGGCCAGGGCGTGATCCGGCGCATGGGCGCGAACTTCGGCTCGCGGCAGCTGGGCTGGAAGTCCACCCTCTGCGGGGCCGAGGCGCCCCAGGACAAGCTCGACGCCTTCGTGGCCGAGGTCAACCGGCATCCCGGCATCACGCACAACTACCTGCGCGACCACCAGTTCAACGTCTGGTTCGCGCTCATCGCTCCGGACGAGGCCGCGGTGGAGGCGATCCTGGCGGACATCACGGCCAAGACCGGCGTCCCGATCATGAACCTGCCGGCCAGCAAGCTGTTCAAGATCAAGGTGGATTTCGCCATGGGCGACGGCCAGGAATAGGCGACGCGCCCGCATGCGACGCAACGCGCCCCCAATGCGCCCCGAAGGGGCAAGGAGCCCGTCATGATCCTCTCGCCCTCGCTGCTCTCCTGCGATTTCGCCCGCCTGGCCGACGAGCTGGCCGCGCTCAAGGCCGCCGGGGTTCAGTGGGCGCACCTGGACGTCATGGACGGCCGCTTCGTGCCCAACATCACCTTCGGCCCGCCGGTCATCGCGGCCATGCGCAAGACCAGCACGCTCTTCTTCGACACGCACCTGATGATCGAGGAGCCGGGCCGCTTTGTCGAGGACTTCGCCAAGGCCGGCGCGGACCTCATCTGCGTCCACGCCGAGGCCGACCGCCACCTGGAGCGCAGCTGCGCGGCCATCGCCCAGGCCGGGTGCAAGCCCGCCGTGGCCCTCAACCCGGCCACTCCGCTGGAGTGCGTGCGCTACCTTCTGCCGCAGCTTTACATGGTGCTGATCATGAGCGTGAACCCCGGCTTCGGCGGCCAGGGCTTCATCCCCTTCTGCCTGGACAAGGTGCGCGAGCTCAAGGCCATGATCACGGCCGCCGGAGCGCGGACGCTCATCCAGGTGGACGGCGGCGTGACGCTGGAGAACTGCGCCGAGCTGACGGCCGCCGGGGCCGACGTGCTGGTGTCCGGCTCGGCCTTCTTCGGGCATCCGCCCTATGCCGAGCGGCTGCGCCAGTTCCAGGCGCGCTGCGGCGCATAGTTCTGGTTTCGTTTCCGCGCGGTTGCCAAGCCTGAGGCATCGGGCTATACCTGGGCCATGATGCGGCGCATGCCGCCTTGTGCCCCAGCAAGCCGGAGCCGAGATGCCGCGCCAGACCAGCCTCATCCTCTGCCTCGCCCTCTGCCTTGCGGTCCTGCAGGCCGCCTTCGCGTGCCCTGCCTTTGCGGCGGAGCGCCTGGGCGTGGTGCTCCTGCACGACAAGAACGGCGCGCCGGAAAAGGGCGGCATCGTGGAGACCGAGCGCCTGCTGCGCAATGTCGGCTTCCTGGTGGTTTCGCCCGAACTGCCCTGGTCGCGCAAGCGCGGTTTTGACGCCACCTACCAACAGGCGCTGGTGGAGATCGGCCTGGCCGTGCAGGAGCTGCGCCTGGAAGGCGCCGCGCGCATCGCCCTGGTGGGCCACGGCCTGGGGGCCAACGCGGCCCTGGGCTTCGCCGCCAGCCGCGGCGGCATCGACGCCCTGGTCTGCCTGGCCCCCTCGCACGATCCGGAGCGCTACCGCGAGGTCTTCATGCCCGACGTGCGCAAGGCCAGGCACATGCTCTCCGTCGGCGGCGGCGACGCGCGCTCCCTGTTCATGGACGTCTCCCAGGACAGGAACTATGACCTGTCCACCACGGCCGAGGTCTACCTGAGCTACAACGACCCGGACGGGGCCGCCGTGATGCCGCGCTCGGCCGCCGCGCTCAAGACGCCGGTGCCGCTTCTCTGGGTGGTGGGGACAAAGGATCCGCTCTCGCACCTCGGCCGCTCCTATGCCTTCGCCAAGGCCCCGGACCACCCCAGGAGCAGCTTCGAGGAGGTCATGGCCACCCATGCCCGCGTGCCCAGCGAGGCCGCGCACCTGGTGGCGGAGTGGCTGCGTTCCCTGCTGCGGTAGCGCGCCGGAGCTACGGCGTCATGCGTCCGGGGTCGTTGTAGATCCAGAAGCTGTCGGCCTTGATGTTGCCGACCAGCGTGAGCCCGATTTTGCGCGCCAGCTCCACCGAGAAGCTGGTGGCCACGGCCGTGGAGGCCAGCACCGACACCCCGATGCGCACGCACTTGAGCAGGATCTCCGAGGCCACCCGCCCGGTGGTCACGATCATCTTGTCCTCGGTGGGCATGCCGCTCAGGAAGCACTCGCCCACGATCATGTCGATGGCGTTGTGCCGGCCGATGTCCTCGCGGAACAGCAGCATCTCGCCCGGCGTGCACAACGACGCGTTGTGGCAGCCGCGCGTGCGGCCGTAGAGCGTGCTGCGGCGTTTCAGCTCCGCGGCCAGGGCGAGCAGCTGCGCCGGGCTCACGCGCAGGTCCGACTCCACGCGGCGTCTGGAGATGGTGGCCACGTTGCGGTCGAAGTTGGTGCCCTTGCCGCAGCCGCTGGTGATGGAACGCTGGATCTCGCGGCCGCCGGCGAAGGGGTCGTGGCGCACGCGGACCTGGGCCGTGATGCGCGCGCCCTCGTCCTGGATGTCCACGCTCTCAAGCTGGTCCAGGCTGGTGATCAACGCGTCGGACTTGAGGAAGCCCACGGCCAGGTGCTTGGGGTAGCGCGCGCTGCACAGGAGCGTCACCACCTCGCGGTCGTTGAGGAAGATGGTCAGGGGCGCCTCGCGGATGGCTTCGATGGCGAGCCGCCTGGGCCCGTTTGGGCCGTATTCGGTGATCTCGAAGGGAAAGGCGTCGGGCATGGCTCCTCGTTGCGTGCGGCGGCTTATTGCGACTGGGATGGTAGTCTTTCGGGGCGGCCGCGTCAACCGCCCTGGCCGAAGAGCGTGTCCTGCAACAGCAGCATGTTCAGCCCCACCACCACGATGCTGATCACCGCGAGCACCAGGTTGTGCCAGGGGGTGTTGGCGTATTCGCCCATGACCCGCTTCGAGGCCGTGAGCCGGAATTGCAGGAAGATGGTGAGCGGCAGCTGCACGCTCAAGAGGATCTGCGAGACCACCAGGCCCTGGAAGGGCGTGGCGATGAGCAGGATGCCCAGGGCCGCCGGGACCAGCGTCAGCGCCACGCCGAGCCGGCTGTGCGCGTCCTTGATGTCGAAGGGCTCGGAGAAGATGCCCGCGAAGATGCTGCCCCCGGCCATGCCCGCCGTGACGCTGGAGGACAGGCCGGCCATGAGCAGGGCGATGGCGAAGACCAGCGCGGCGGAGTCGCCCAGGATGGGCCGGAGCATGGCCTGGGCCTGCTCCAGCTGGTCCACCGGCACGCCCTGGGCGAAGAAGGTCGCCGCGGCCACCAGGATCATGGCGCTGTTGATGCCCCAGCCCACGAGCATGGAAAGCAGCGTGTCCGCGAACTCGAAGCGCAGCTGGTGGCGGATCACCGCCTTGTCCTCCAGGTTCCACTGCCGGCTCTGGATGACCTCCGAGTGCAGGAACAGGTTGTGCGGCATGACCACCGCGCCCAGCACGCTCATGATGATCGGGATGGCGCCCTGCGGCAGGCAGGGGGTCAGCCAGGACTGCGCGGCCTGGCGCCAGGGGATGTCCACCAGGGTCAGCTCGTAGACGAAGGACAGGCCGATGAGCGAGACGAAGGCGATGATGAAGCGCTCGATGCGGCGGTAGGAGTTGGAGTAGAGCATCCAGGCCACGAAGGCCGTGGTGAGCAGCGTCCCGGCCCAGATGGGCAGCCGGAAGAGCATGTTCAGGGCTATGGCCGCGCCGAGCAGCTCGGCCAGCGCGGTGGCCACGGCCGCCAGCATGGCCGAGCCGAGCAGGAAGCGGGCCAGCGCCGGGCGCATGTGCGCCACGGCCGCCTCGGACAGGCACAGGCCCGTGGCGATGCCGAGGTGCGCGGCGTTGTGCTGCAGCACGATGAGCATGAGCGTGGCCAGCGTGACCATCCAGAGCAGCGAGTAGCCGAAGCCCGCGCCCGCGGCCACGTTGGCGGCCCAGTTGCCGGGGTCGATGAAGCCCACCGTGACCAGCAGGCCCGGCCCGATGTACTTGAGGATGTCCAGGCCGGAGAAGCGCGGCCGGTGATGTTCGCTGAACCATTTGCGCAGGGTCTTGGCGATCACGGTTCTGGCCCCATCCTTGCTATAGCGTCCAGGGGGGCAGATACTGCCCGCCATGCTGTCAGTTCCTATCCGCAGGGGCGGACGCTGTAAAGCGCGGCCTCAGGTCCGTTGCGGCGCGGGAATTGCCAGGGTGTGCGCCCTCGGGTAAGAGGGGTCCATGTCCGCCATCCGAATCTTCGAGGAGTGCCGCATGCGCACGGGAAGAACGCTCATTTTTGCGCTCGCCGCGCTGATTCTGCTCACCTCCCCGGCGCTCGCCGCCGGAGGGCGCTACGCCCTGGTCATCGGCAACTCGTCCTACAAGGACAAACCGCTGAAGAACCCGGCCAACGACGCCGGCGACATGGCCAGGTCGCTCCAGCGCCTGGGCTTCGACGTGCAGCTCAAGACCAACGCGTCCCTGCGCGAGATGGAGGACGCCATCCGCGACTTCGGGGTCAAGCTCAAGCGCGGCGGCGTGGGCATGTTCTACTACGCCGGGCACGGCATCCAGGTGCAGGGCGTGAACTACCTCGTGCCCGTGGGCGCGAAGCTCTCCACCGAGTCCGACGCCAAGTACGAGTGCGTGGACGCCGGCCGCGTGCTGGGCAAGATGGAGGACGCCGGCAACGAGCTGAACATCGTGATCCTCGACGCCTGCCGCAACAACCCCTTTGCGCGCTCCTTCCGCTCGGCCGACCAGGGCCTGGCGCGCATGGACGCGCCCACCGGGTCGCTGGTGGCCTACGCCACCGCGCCCAACTCCGTGGCCTCCGACGGGAAGGGCGGCAACGGGCTGTACACCAAGCACCTGCTGGAGAACATCGGCACTCAGGGCATCGCCATCGAGGAGGTCTTCAAGCGCGTGCGCATCGGCGTCATGGGCGAGACCGGCAAGAAGCAGGTGCCCTGGGAGTCCTCGTCCATCTCCGGCTACTTCTACCTGGCCGGGGGCCAGCCCCCTGGCGCGCAGCAGGTCGCGCAGCAGGGCGTGGCCCAGGCCGCGGCGGCCCAGACCCTGGCCCAGCAGCGCCAGCAGGACCAGAGGCTCAAGGAGTACATCGCCGGCCTGGAGGCGGAGAAGCGCCAGGTGGAGCAGCAGAAGACCGAGCTGGAGCGCCTGCGCCGGCAGCTGGACGCCGACGCGGCCAGCAAGCTCAAGCAGCAGCAGGCCCCGCAGGAGCAGCACCTGCGCGACCAGTTGGCCGTGCTGGAGGCCGAACGCCACAAGCTGGAGCAGGAGCGCCTGGAACTGGCCAAGGCCCGCCAGAAGGCCGAGGCCGCTCAGCTCCAGGCCCAGCAGGCCCAGGCCGCGGCGCAGCAGCAGGTCAAGGCCGCGGCCCAGGCCGCGCCCAAGGTCGCCAGCGCCGACCCCAAGGCCCCGCTGCCCAAGGTTCAGCAGCCCCAGGCCTCGCTGCCCCAGGCCCGGCCGCAGCAGAAGCCGCGCGGCGAGGACCGCGCCAGCATCCTTGCGCGGCTGTCCGGGGTTTGGCGCTTCGAGACCGACGGCAACCTGCCCATTCCGCTGCTCTCGCTCCAGCCCGGCGGCGATACGCTCTACGGCACCCTGGTGGGCGAGGAGCACCTGCTGCGCCGGGTGAGCCTCACCGGCCTGGCCATGGAGGGCGCCACGCTGCATGTGCGCATGAGCGTCCAGCCGCAGACGCGCGCCTTTGGCGCGCATCCGCCGCGCCTCAACGGGCTGGTGCGCGGCGGCCAGGGCGGGCGGATCTTCGAATGCGAGGGGGACGTGAACGCCGGCGACGGGAGCAGCTTCCCGGTGGTCTGCCAGCGCGTGGACCCCGGCGCGCCGCCCGAGGCCCAGCGCCGCAAGGAGTCCGGCCGCATGATCCGCACCTCGGCCACGCGCGGTTGGTAGACGAAACCCCACAAGGATCGCCGCATGAAGTACCTGGGCAACATCAAGGCCATGAACCAGACCCTGGCCGAGGCCCTCGGCAGGGCCAACGCCGAGCAGCTCGTCACCCTGCCGCTGGAGATCACCCTCACCGCGCTGCTCAAGTGCAACTACCGCTGCCGCATGTGCTACCAGGGCAGCTACGAGGGCGAGCTGCCCTGGGAGGTGGTGGAGAGGATCGAGCCCCTGCTGCCCTTCGCCAAGACGCTGCAGATCTTCGGCGGCGAGCCGCTGCTCTACCACCGCATCACCGACCTCTACGCCATGGCGCGCCGCAACGGCTGCGCCATCACCACCATCTCCAACGGCTCGCTGCTCACCGAGCGCATGTGCGAGGAGATCGTGGAAAACCAGGTGGGCTGCATCAAGTTCAGCATCGACGCGGGCACGGCCGCCACCTACAAGCGCATCCGCGGCGGCGACTTCGCCAAGGTCATGGCCGGCATCGAGCGCATCTCCCAGCTCAAGGCGCGGCGCGGCACGCCGTACCCGGTGCTGGACTTCAACTTCCTGGCCATGCGCTCCAACCTGCCGGAGCTGCCCAGGCTCCTGCGCATCGCCTCCAGCCTGGGCATCCGCGAGGTCAACGTGTTCTACCCCGGCATGCACAAGGAGGAGCTGGTGGAGGACTGCGTCTTCTTCGACCAGGAGCGCAGCGACGAACTCCTGCTGGCGGCCCGGGACATCGCGCCCCGGCTCGGCGTGCATTTGAACTCGCCGGCGCTCTTCAGCGAGGCCCCGGAGCCGGGCTTCCGCGAGGTCATCACGGACAAGCCGCCCTGCCTGGACCCCTGGACCAAGCTCATGGTGGGCGTGGACGGCGAGGCCTCCCTGTGCTGCGCCGGGCCCACCGTCATCGGCAACCTGGTCGAGGCGGAGTTCGACTCCTTCTGGAACGGCAAGAAGGCGGCCGGCTTCCGCAGGCTGGTGAACACGGACAAGGCCCCGGCCTTCTGCCGCGTGTGCGGCATCCGGCAGGGCAGCCCGCGCGAGGCCGCCTTCCATCTCAAGACCCCGGAGCTCTTGGCCAAATACTCAGGCGGCCTGGCGCAGTAGACCCCGCCGCGACGCAAGAAGGCCCGGAGCATCCGCCCCGGGCCTTCTTGCGTGCGCGCCGTCGGCCGCCCGTCAGCTCACGAGCATCCCGGCATAGCCCACCACGCGGCGCATCTCGCCGTTGATCTGCCCGGAGGTGGCGTAGGCCGTGACCTCGCTTTCCGACCGCCGAGCTCGCGGGCCGCCGCGATGCCCACGGTCATGGGCAGCACCCCGCACATGCTGATGCCCTCGCCGCGCACGGTGCTGTAGAAGGTCTCGGCGTCCAGGCGCAGGGCCGGGTCCAGGGCCTGGGCGTCCTGCCGGCGGGCCGTGTCGTGGTGCACGAAGTGGCTCATGTCCGAACTTACGAGAATGCTCACCGGCCGTTCGAAGCCGCGCAGCGCGCGGCCGATGGCCTTGCCCACGGAGAGCAGCGTGTCCAGGCCCGGGTGCGCGACGCACACCGGCACGATGCGCGTGTCCGGGTCGATGGCCGCCAGGAAGGGCAGCATGACCTCAAGGGAGTGCTCGCGCTGGTGGGCGAGCGTGTCCGGGACGAGGTGCGGCTCCTTGTCGCAGAGCAGCGCCGCCAGCTCCGCGTCCACTGCGAGCGTGCCGCCGGGAAAGAGCCAGCGGCCGTCCGGCCACACGGCGAAGGGCTTGCCCAGGCCGCTGTGGTTGGGGCCGAGCAGCAGCACGGTCTGCGCCAGGTTGGCCTGGCCCAGGGTGGCCCCGGCCACCGCGCCGGAGAAGTAGTAGCCCGCGTGCGGGGCCATGGCCAGGATGGTGTGCGCCGTGTTCTTCTCCGCGGCCTTGGAAAGGTAGCCGCGCACCTCCCGCTGCAGCGCGTCGGCGTCATTGGTGTAGAACTGCCCGGCCACGGCGGGCTGGCGGTCGTGGGCGACGGCGTACGGCATGGGCATGGCGGCCTCCTTTGCGCTGCGGGGCGCGGCGCGGTCAGCGTTGGGCCTTGGTCAGATAGTTCTGCAGGCGCTGGTCCAGCGCGTTGGACTCCAGCGCCTGGCTGGCCATGCGCGAGTACACCGTGTTGGGCTTCTTCTTGATGATGTCCGCGAGCAGCGCCTTCCATTCGTCGGCCATGCCGCCCCGGCGGTAGATGTCCGCCAGGCGCAGGCGCACCGGCGCCCAGTCGGGGTCGGAGTCCGGGATGATGCGGTCGAATTCCCGGCTCCACTTGATGGTTTCCTTGAAGCGGCCGGAGCGCTCGGTGGCGGTGATGGCCATGAGCAGGCAGTCCTTGATCTTTTCCGGCTCGCTGTGGGTGGCGAGCAGTTGCGCCAGCGCTTCCTGGGACAGGGCGAAGAGCCGGAGCATGTCCTGCTTTCGCGCGGCGTCCTTGGCCAGCACGTATGTGGCGTGGGCGCGGGTGGCCGGGTCGGCGCCCTGGTCGGCGGCGATGCGCGTCCACAGGGGCAGGCTCTTCTCGGTCTCGCCCTGGTTTTCGAGCGCCATGGCCCGGGCGACCTCGAACTGGGCCTTCTGCCGGGGCGAGAGCTTCCAGGCGCTGTTGGCCTTGCCCGCCAGGTCCGCGATGCGCTTCCACTCCTTGCGCTCCACGAAGATGTTCATGGCCAGGTCCAGCGCCATCTCGGAGTACTTGGGCGCCTGCTTCTTGCCCAGGAAGCGGCCGGCCAGTTTCAGGGCGCGTTCCGGGTCGCCGCGCTTCCAGGCGCTCACGGCGATGGCCATCTGGGCCTCGTCGCCGAGCTTGTCGTGGTTGTCCTTGACAAAGGGCGAGGCGTCGTAGAGCTGCAGGACGCGCGCGTAGTTGCCCTCCTGCACGAGCAGCGGCAGGGCCTGGATGAAGGCCTGGAAGCCCAGCTCGCGCGCCTTGCCGACCAGCGGGCTCTTGGGATGCTTCTCCAAAAACGAGCTGGCCGTGTTCATGGCGTCCAGGTAGGCCTTGGAGTAGAACTGCCACATGCCGAGCTTGATGTGGGCCAGCGGGGCCAGGGGGCTCTGCGGATACTTGCTCATGATGAGCTCGTAGGTCTCGTTGGGCTTGAGCGACTCCGGCCTGCCGAACACCGAGACCATCTCGCCCATGGTCGGGTCGTCGTAGATGCCCTCCTCGGCGATGCGCATGCGCGCCACCTGCCCGCCCTCGCGGTCGGGGAAGTCGCGCACGACCTTCTGGTAGACCTCCTTGGCGGCGGGGCGCTTGTTTTGGCGCAGGTAGATGTCGCCGATGCGCACCAGCGTGATGTCCGCCAGCTCGTCGTGGGGGTTGATGTTGTAGTAGGTCCAGTAGTGGTCCTTGGCCTGCTGGAGCTTGTCCACCTTCTCCTCGACCTCGCCCGCGAGCTTGAGGAAGGCCGGGGCCTCCATGTAGAAGAGCGGCCAGCGCTTGTCGATGTAGTCCACGATCTGGAAGGCCTTGTCGAAGCTGCCGAGCTTGCGCAGGGTCTGGGCCAGGATGTAGGCGGTCTCCTTGGCCAGGCGGTTGTCCGGGTAGTCCTGGATGAGCTTCTGGTACTGCTCCGCGGCCTTGGCCAGGTCGCCCTTGCCCCGGTGATACTCGCCCAGGGAGAAGGGCACGATGGCCGCGCTCTGGTCGTGGGGGTACTTCTTCTTGAGCACGTTGAAGTAGGCCGTGGCCTCCTTGAGGTTGCCCACCTTGAGGTTGAGCAGGCCCAGGTTCAGCAGGGCCTTGGGCACGCGCGGCGACTTCTGGTTGGCGTTCATGGCCGCCTGCTGCGCGCCCGCGATCTTGTCGAAGTTGGCGGCCAGGCTGTCCTTGTAGGCCTGCATGTAGGCGTCGGCCAGGGTGTAGAGCGTCTCCTCGCGCAGCGGGCCCTTCATGGCCGGCTCGCGCATCAGCGCCTCGATCTGCTTCACGGCCTCGGTCCACTTGCCCGCCACCATGTCCGACTGGGCCTTGAGCAGCTGGTCCTTGATCTGGTCCACCGTGAGCGGCCCCTGCGCCTCCTTGTCCTTGCCGTCCTTGCCGCCGCCCTTGGCCGGGGCGTGGGCGTCCTTGGCGGGCTCGGGAGCGGGGGCCGGGGCATGCTCCGAGGCGTTGGCCGCCGGCGCCGGGGCATGCTCCGAGGCGTTGGCCGCGACGCCGGGCTGCGGCGCGTGGGCGTCCTTGGCGGCCTCCGGCGCCGGGGCGGCCGGCGTGGCGGAACCCGCCGCCGCGGGTTCGGACGCGGCCGCGACCTGCGGCAGGGTGGCGTTGGCCGAGGAGCCCGTCGGCGCCACGGTCTTCTGCACCGGCTGGCGCAGCTCCCAGGGTTTGGCCTGGGCCGGCTGGCCGGACTGGGGCGAAGCGCCCGAGGGGCCTGCCGCCGCCAGACGCGCGCCCGCCGGCAGGCCGGAGAGCACCTCGGCCGGCCGCGCCTCGGCCGGGCCGTGGCGTTCGGCGCGGAAGCGCACGTCCGTGCGGCCCTTGTCCGGGGCCACGTCCACGGGCGGGCCGGGCGGCTGCGGCAGGACAGCCGGGGCCGGGGTCTCGACCGCGTGGGGCGGCGCTGCCGAGGTCGTCTGCTCCTGCAAAATGGGTTTCTCCACCACGCCGGGGGGCAGCTTGCCGCCGGCCTGCTTCTCGGGCGCGTGCGCCGCCGGCTTGGCGGGAGCGGAGGGCGCGGCCGGCGCCACGGACGCCTGCCCGGCCACCGGGGGCAGGGTGGCTGTGCCGGCCGACGGCAGGCCGACCACGGTCTTGTTCACCGGGGCGCGCATGGAATAGGGCACGGAAAAGAAGGGCTGGCCCTGGCTGGCGTCGGCCAGCTGGGCCGGACTCTGGGCCGCTGCCGGTGCGGCGGGCGCCTGTGCGGCGAGAACGGGCGCCGGCGCTGCCTGGGGAGGCTCCGGCGCGACCGCGGCCTTGGAGGGGTGCGCGTGCCGCGCGTCCTCGGCCTCCCGGGCGATCCTGGCCTCCTGCTCGCGCCTGGTCTGGGCGGTCTGCTCGCGCCTGGCCTCGGCCTCGGCCTTTTTGCGCTGGGCCTCCTCGGTCCGGGCCTGTTCCTTCTTCTGCTTTTCCGAGAGCCTGTCGGCCTTGAGGCGCTCGGCCTCGGCCTTCTTGTCCGCGGCCGGCTTCGCCGCCTCGGGCTTGTCCGGGTTCGGTTTTTTTCCCGCAGGAGCCTTCGGCTCGCTTCCCGGCTCGGCCTTGGCCGCGGGCGCGCCCCACAGGGAGCCGACGGAGTCCTGGAATATCTGGATGCTGAGCTGGGACTTCGTCTTGTTGGGGAAGTTCACGTAGCCGAACGCGCTGGTCTTGAGCAGGATCTTGAATCCGCCGGGCACGGGCCGCACGCCGGCCACCAGCTTGGAGCCGCCCGCGCCGGGCGCGGCCGGGGGCTTCTCTCCGGGCGCGAAGCTGACGGTGAGCTCCCTGGCCCCGGTGCGGCGCACGGTGTATTTGGGCAGGCTGCCGGCCTCAGCGGTCACGGTGAGGGTGTCGGAGTCGCCGCCGGCGCGAAAGTCCGCCTGCAGGGCCGCGCCCTCCTGCGGGCGCAGGAGATCCCCGGCGGCGAGGGCCGCCAGCAGGCCGAGGGTGGCGGTGATGCGTCGCAAGCTCACGGTATGGCCTTGCCGATCCCCTGCAACCGGCGCCGGCGCGCGGGAAGCCTACGCGTCCAGCAGGTTGCGCTTCTTGAGTTTCTCGATGAGCGTGGTGCGCTTGATGCCCAATAGCTCGGCGGCCTGGTTCTTGACGCCCGAGGCCTCCTTGAGGGCCTCATGCAAAAGCCGCTCCTCAACCTCATCCAGAAATTCCTTGAGTCCGAGGCCCTTGTCGCGCAGATCCTGGAGCACCGGCCACTGGAACCCCGCCGGCGCGGCGGTCGCCGGGGCCTGGGGCTGCTGCGCCGGCATGCCCGTGTCGCGCTGGATCTTTTCCGGCAGGTCCAGGGGAGTCACCTGCGGCCCCTCGCAGAGGATGGACAGGCGCTCCATGAAGTTCTCCAGCTCGCGCACGTTGCCCGGCCAGGTGTAGGCCATGAGCATGGCCTTGGCCTGCTGGCTCATGCAGAGGGTCTTGCGGTCCTTGTCGCTGCAGAAGCCCTCCAGGAAATGCGCGGCCAGCGTCATGATGTCCTCGCCGCGTTCGCGCAGGGGCGGCAGGTGCAGCGGAATGACGTTCAGGCGGTAGAACAGATCCTCGCGGAAGCGCCCGGCCGCGACCTCGGTCTCCAGGTCGCGGTTGGTGGCGGCCACCACGCGCACGTCCACGTGCTTGGTGACAGTGCCGCCCACGCGCTCGATCTCCTTCTCCTGGAGCGCGCGCAGGATCTTGACCTGCAGGCTCAAGTCCATCTCGCCGATCTCGTCGAGGAAGATGGTGCCGCCGTCGGCCAGCTCGAAGCGGCCGGGCCGCGAGCGGATGGCGTGGGTGAACGCGCCCTTTTCGTGGCCGAAGAGCTCGGACTCCAGCAGCTCCCTGGGAATGGCCCCGCAGTTGATGGGCACGAAGGGCTTCTCGTGGCGGCGGCTGTTCTTGTGCAGGGCGCGCACGAGCAGTTCCTTGCCCGTGCCGGACTCGCCTGTGACGAGCACGGTGGAGTCCGTGGGCGCGACCTTCTCCAGGATCTTGTAGACCTCGCGCAGGACGGGGCTGGTCCCGATGATGCCGTCGATGTTGAGCGCCATTGCTCCTCCCCAGATTGTTCCTGGACGGCCCCGGACGGCGGGCGCGACAGTGGACGCCCGCAAGGCGTGCCTCCTCCCTGTCAAGGAAATGACGCGAAGTCAACCGTTTTCTAGAATTTATTTATAAGCGCGGACCTTGGAGATGCAAAGCGGCGCCTAGACCACAAAGGAGATGTAGGAGTAGCCGGAGATCTCCAGATGCTTCACGTTGCGCGCGTATTGCGCGAACAGCACCAGCCCGAGCTGGTTCAGCTCGCCGGGCGTGGCCTGGAGCAGCGACTCCGGCAGGGCGAAGTTGTTGATGTCGTCCATCATGTGGCCAGAGACCATCTCCGTGAAACAGCCTTCCTCCGTGCGCGCGACGCGCAGGGTCAGGGAGCGCCCGTTCTCCGCGGATTCCTCGGAGGCCATGTGGCAGAAGACCTCCTCGCAGCACAGGGAGAGCATGTTGAAGCGTTCCTCGGTGAGCCCGAGCTTCTGCCGGCCCGAGGCCAGGAGCCGCTGCAGGGCCGCCAGCTCCGACACCCGGGCCTGGAACACGCCGGAGATGCCGCGTTTTGGCGCGAGGTAGGCCAGGGTGCTCAGCACGAAGGCCGTGAACCCGCCCACGGCCACGCTGTTCTGCAAAAGCGGGCTTAGGCTCGCCGGCACCACGCCCGGGAAGAACGACTTGCCCCCGGCCACCAGCCCCACCACCAGGCTCAGGCCCAGGATGAGCCCGTGCTGGTTGCTCAGCTTGGTCATGGCCACCAGGCCGAAGCCCGCGTGGAACAAGAGCGCGGCGATGACCACCAGAAAGCCGCCGATGACCGGGCCGGGCATGTCCAGGATCACGCCGCTGATCTTGGGCATGAAGGCGAGCAGGAGCAGGATGCCCGCGCCCATGGCCCCGATGCGCCGGGAGGCCACCCCGGTCATCTCGATGAGCGGCAGGTTGTCGCAGTACACCGAGGGCACGGCCGTGCCCAGCAGGCCGGAGGCGATCTTGCTCAAACCGTCGCAGTACAGGCCGCTCTGCACCTGGTCGTAGGACACCCGCCGGAAGTTGCGCGTGGAGATCTGCTGCACGAGCATGATGTTGCCCGTGCTCTCGATCATGCTGGCCACCATGCCCATGCCGAAGGCCAAAAGCAGCGGCAGGTGCGCGCCGCCGATGGACAGCTCCAAACCGGGCCAGGCCGACAGGTTCGGCAGGCCGAACCAGGCCGCGCGGGCGGTGTGCTCGAAGTCCAGCCCGCCGGTGAGAAAGGCCGTGCCGTAGCCGCTGGCCATGGCGATGAGCGGGCTCCACAGG
>Ga0209467_1002153_pt1 | contig 14641 bp, 11 predicted proteins | sample Higcelwee11metaG_FD_187175 | JGI IMG/M metagenome (GOLD analysis project Ga0209467, IMG submission 187175) | Freshwater pond sediment microbial communities from the University of Edinburgh, under environmental carbon perturbations - High... | ecosystem: Environmental > Aquatic > Freshwater >...
TCGCATGCCGACGCGGTCGGCGGTAGCCCGCAGGGCCAGCTCTCTCAGGGCGGAGAGATTCTTCTGAGAGAAAAAGGCTGACATTGCCCGCCGGGCCTGCCTGCCCTTGTAGATTTTTTCGCTCTTGAGGCGTTCGAGGAGGCTCCCTGCCTCAATGTCGACAAGCTCGACCTGCCATGCGTCCAGGAACACCGTGTCAGGCACAGTCTCGTGGACTACCACGCCCGTGATTTCGGCAACGATATCATTGAGGCTTTCCAGATGCTGCACGTTCATCGTGGTGTATACGTTGATGCCCAGGGCAAGAAGCTCGTCGAGGTACTGGTACCTCTTTGGATGTTTCATGCTCTGTTCGTTTGTGTGGGCCAATTCGTCGAGGAGTACTATCTCGGGCTTTCTTCTCGCGATGGCGTCGAAATCGGGTTCATAGAGCGTGATATTCCGGTACGTCAGCTTGATCGCAGGAATGACAGGCAGGCCCTGAGCCAGTTTGAGGGTATCAGGTCGGGCATGGGGCTCGATGTAGCCGATAACCACATCCTTGCCCTCCGCCTGAGCGGCACGGGCGGCCAGAAGCATTGCGTAGGTCTTGCCCACGCCAGCGGCATAGCCGAAAAATATACGCAACTTCCCGAGGCCACCTTGCATATCTCTTCGCGTCGCTTCCAGGATGGCATCCGCGTCGGGCCGGGCATGTTCATCGGCTTCAGTCATATCCATTACCTTCTCCAAGCAAGGCTAATCCCCAGCGGCGAGCCTGTCCAGTTCGATATTGAGGGTCAACACGTTTACTGTCCTGCTGCCTGCCATGAATCCGCCAGGCAACCTGCTCGAGCTTTCTACGAGCGCACGCAGCTCGGTCTGGGGAAGGTTTCTCGCAACGGCTATCCGCGGGACTTGGTATAGTGCGGCGACTTCAGTTATGTCCGGATCGACGCCGCTACCCGAAGCCGTGACGAGGTCGAGCGGAACGGGCTTGTGTTCCGATGCGCCCAGGCGAACGAGTATAGACATAGCGCGTTCGGCGATTTTGGGATTGGTCGGCGAGAGGTTGGAGCCGCCCGTCGCCGCCGCGTTGTAATCGACTGCGGAGGGTCGTGGCCAGAAATACCCGTCGGAGACGAATGCCTGGGCGATCCTTTCGCTGCCGATCGGATTGCCTGCTTCGTCATGAAGAATGGAACCGGAGGCGGTGAATGGAAAAGCCGCAGACGCGAAGGCCGTCAGTGCGAGCGGATAGGCGACCGCGCATACGAGAACGCTGATCGCGGCGAGCCGCAAGGCAATCAATAAATCCTTCATGGTTTCCTTCCTTAACATAAAGTGATCACGCAAGCCCGAGGGCAGCCAGGCCAAGGTCTATCAGCTTGATGCCGACGAACGGGGCCACCAGCCCTCCAAGCCCGTAGACGAAGGTGTTCATCAGAAGCAACCTGTCCGCGCCTACTGGCCGGTATTTCACGCCGTGGATGGCGATGGGGATGAGCAGCGGAATGATGACGGCGTTGAATATCACCGCAGACAGGATGGCGCTGTAGGGCGTGGCCAGTCCCATGATGTTGAGTACTGCAAGATGAGGGAGGGCGAGCATGAACATCGCGGGAATTATGGCGAAATATTTGGCCACGTCGTTGGCTATCGAGAAGGTCGTGAGAGCGCCCCGCGTGATCAGAAGCTGCTTCCCTATCTCGATGATCCTGATGAGCTTCGTCGGGTCGCTGTCCAGGTCCACCATGTTGCTCGCCTCCTTGGCGGCCTGGGTACCGGAATTCATGGCAAGCCCGATATCTGCCTGGGCGAGCGCAGGGGCGTCGTTCGTTCCGTCTCCCATCATGGCTACAAGCCTACCCTGGGCTTGTTCCTCCCTGATGTAGGCTAGTTTCATTTCCGGCGTCGCTTCGGCGATGAAATCGTCCACTCCGGCGGATGCCGCTATGGTAGCGGCCGTGAGCGGGTTGTCGCCGGTGATCATTATCACCCGGAGGCCCATCTTCCTGAGGCTCGTCACCTTTTCATGGATCCCTTTTTTCAGGATATCCGAAAGCCCGGCAACGCCCAGGACTTGGGCGTCACGCGCCACGACGACGGGAGTCTTGCCTTCTTTCGCTATCGCTTCGACATAACGCAGGGCGTCCTCCGGCATGCGGGAGCCTTGTTCGCCCACGAACGACCTGATGGCGTCGACCGCACCTTTCCGGTATCGATGCCCGCCCGCGACGTCCATGCCGCTTATCCGGGTCTTCGCGGAGAATTCTATGACGCGAACATCGTCGACAGGCCCTGGGATATCCGATCCGAGTTGCCTCCTCGAGAAATCGACGATGGATCTTCCCTCTGGGGTCCTGTCCCCGAGCGATGCCAGGAGCGCCGCCTTATAGAGCTCTATCTGCGTAACCCCGGCGACGGGACGGAGTTCCGTCGCCTGGCGATCGCCCACGGTAATGGTCCCCGTCTTGTCGAGGAGAAGGGTATCGATGTCTCCGGCGAGCTCGACCGCCTTGCCGCTTTTCGCGAGCACGTTGGCCCTGAGCGCCCGGTCCATGCCTGCGAGACCGATGGCCGCTAGAAGAGCGCCTATCGTTGTGGGTATGAGACAGACGAGAAGTGCGACGAGGGTGGGAATATCCAGCTTGACCCCGAAATACGATGCGCTCGGAGGCAATGCCGCCACGACGAGGAGGAATACGAGTGTGAGCCCAGCCAGGACGACGGTGAGGGCAAGCTCGTTCGGAGTCTTCTGCCTGATCGCGCCTTCCACGAGGGCTATCATCCTGTCAAGGAAAGATTCCCCCTTTGATGAAGTGACCATGATCTTGATCTCGTCCGACAGGACCGTTGTGCCGCCCGTGACACCTGACCGGTCCCCGCCGGCCTCGCGGATAACCGGAGCAGACTCTCCCGTAATCGCGGATTCGTCAACGCTCGCCGCGCCTTCAATGACTTCTCCGTCGTTTGGGATCACTTCGCCGGCCCGCACGATCACTATGTCTCCGGCTTCGATTCCATCGGAGGTGACGTCCTCGATTTTTTCCCCGACAAGCTTGTGTGCCATCGTGGAGACGCGTCGTTTCCTGAGCGAATTGGCCTGGGCCTTGCCCCGCGCCTCGGCGAGGGCCTCCGCGAAGTTGGCGAACAATACGGTCAGCCAAAGAAGGAGAGTGAGCGCGAGGAAATACCCGAAGCGCGGACCTCCGCTTGAAAGCTCGATGCTGGTATAGATGGTTGAAATGGCCGCCCCTATCTCGGTGACGAACATCACGGGGTTGCGCATCATGCGGATGGGATTCAGCATCGCCATGGACTGCCTGAGCGCGGCCATGACGGTGTCCCTGTCCGAGAAAATCGATCGTGTATTCGAAGTTGCATTCATGTCTTGTCACTCCTCACATCATCAGTTCGAGGTGCTCTGAAATCGGTCCGAGGACCGCCGCGGGAAGGAAAAGGAGTGCGCCCACGATGACTATGGTGGCCAAAAGCAACCCCGCGAAGACCGGCCCGTCCGTATCCAGGGTTCCGCTCGTTAGTGGCGTCGGTTTTTTCAAAGCAAGGGTTCCCGCGATAGCCAGCGGAAATATGATGGGAATAAAGCGGGCCAGAAGCATCACGATTCCCGTGGCCAGGTTCCATGGAACCGTATTGTCGCCGAGCCCCTCGAATCCCGAACCGTTGTTCGCAGCTGCCGAAGAAAACTCGTATAGTATTTCGGAAAAGCCATGGCTTCCGGGATTGTTGACGGTACCCGCGCCGAGCGGCGTCGCGGCGAAAATGGCAGTACCCCCGAGGATGAAAAGAGGATGGATTATGAGTGCGATGAGCGCGAGTTTCATCTCCTTGGTCTCAACCTTACGTCCCAGGTATTCGGGTGTCCTTCCAACCATGAGACCGGCTATGAAAACTGCGATGATAATGTATATAAACATATTTATATAGCCTACGCCGACACCGCCGAATATGAGATTGAGCCACATTCCGGCCATCGGCGCGAGGCTTGTAAGCGGGTTGAGGCTGTCATGCATGGAGTTCACCGAGCCGTTGCTGGTCGCCGTGGTGCTTACCGCCCAGAGAGCTCCCGCATCGGTACCGAACCTGAGTTCCTTTCCCTCCAGATTGACGTTTCCTTCCATCACCGGCAGGCCCGCCAGGGCTTTGGTGGATTCCCTTTCATTAAGTACGGCAAAGCCGACCAGCGAGAGATAGAGTACCCCCATAACGGCGAAAACGATGGTTGCGTGTTTTATCCGTTTCGTCATGAAGCCGACCATCCAGACGCTTGCCATGGGGATGACGATTATCGCCCAGTTGGAAATGATATTGGTGTAGAAGCTCGGGTTCTCGAAGGGGTGCGTTGAATTGGGACCGAAGAAGCCTCCGCCGTTCGTGCCGAGCTGCTTGATAGCCGTGAACGCGGCCACTGGTCCGCGGGCTATTGTCTGAACCGCGCCTTCAAGGGTTCGCACCGCCGCCGCTCCGTCGAACGTCATGGGCATTCCAAGGATGACGAACAAGGCACCGACTAACGCCGTCAGTGGAAGGAGTACGAGGAACGTGGCTCTCGCTAGATCGACGTAGAAGTTGCCCAGCAGTCTCCTGCCCGACAAGCCTCGCGCGAGCGCAACGAGGGCGGCCATACCGGTCGCAGCCGATATGAATTGGAGCCACATAAGTGCCATCTGCGACAGATAGCTCATCGTCACCTCTCCCGAGTAGTGCTGCAGGTTGGTGTTGGCGACAAACGAGGATACCGTATGGAATATGAGGCTCGGTTCGATCGGCCCCTTCCCGTCGGGATTCAAGGGCAGGATATGCTGGAACGAAAGTACTCCGTACACCAGGGCGAACATGACGGCGTTGAACAGAAGCATGCTGAGTGTGTATCCCATCCAGTCCTGAGTTCGGGATCCAGCTCCGACGGCATGACGGTCTACGATCCTGCGGAGACCTTTCGGGTATCCGTCATCCGGTCCCGTATCGAAAACCCATTTCATATAGCGTCCGAGCGGCCACGAGACGAGGACCGCCGAGCCGATTATCAGTAGAAAGAAAATGAAAGACATGCACGCCTCCCTTAGAATTTCTCAGGTCGAATGATCGCAACCAACAAGTAAATAAAACAGAACACCACGGCAACCGTCACCAGTATCGTCATTTCAGTCTCCTTCGATGCTTCCAGCTAGATCTTGTCCGTTACCTTCGTCAACGCGAACAAGAGGACGAAAATAGCCACGGAAATCACGATCGTTATCATGTGCATGACCTTGCTCCTATGAGGCGCACATACAACGCCTCGCATCCATGGAAATGAATGTATATGAATGGGTATTGGAATGGCGTATGAAAACATTCTGATGGTATTGGGTTTGCATAAAGATATTGGGGGTAAGCCCTTGCTTTTGATGCTTTCGAAGGGCAATTGCCTCAGTCTGCTCTTTGATGCCCATGGTTGTTCAGGGCACTGAAGGTGTGGATGTCGGAATATTCAGGACGGCGGCAAGCCTGGATACGTGAGATGGCGAAGAACCGATGGGCGTCCGTCTTGTCTGTCGGGCCAAAAGGGACGCACTGCCGCCGGCAGTTGCGTGGAAGGGCGAGTGGCATGTGTGGGTGGAACCGCTTGCCACCTGTCCGCGCTCGTTGACCTCGCGTTGTTCCGCAGGAATGAATACTGCAGCTTCAATTTCGATGCGTGTTCACATGGCTGGCATTTGGTCGCCCAGTCGCCGATGGCCGGCGCTGGGCACGCATGGTGTGAACAACTCCTACGGGTACTTAATCATCCAGTCCGAGTCCGTCGAATATTCTGGGAATGCACTTCTCTACGCGCGTTTCGCGTGTCTTTGGCTGCTTGGGTTGAGAAAAGTGGAAGAGGTATCCCCGCTGCCGTCCAGGTGTCAGGGCCTCGAAGGCTGACTTCAATGCCGGATCTGCATCCAGCCTGCTCTGAAATTCCTCGGGTACCGGAAAATCTGATGTCTTCTTCCTTTCAACCTTCAGGCCGGCAGCTTCTATGCGTATCGCTTCCTGAACATAGCCTCGCAACGTATCTTCCAGCGCTTCAATCTCATGGATCGTGGAGAACCTGATCTGGCGCCCCGCCTGGACATTTTCGGTCTGCTGTATGAGCAGGCCCTTGGGATCATCCATCAGCGCACCCTTGATGAAGAGCAACGCACAATAATCCTTGAATCCGTGGATTATGACCACATTCTTGCCATCATGTGTGTAACATGGCTGTCCCCACTTCAGTTCTTCGGTAAGGTTGCATCCAAGGACTATTCGCCTGAGCTTCCGGAATTCCTTCTGCCACTGCTCTTCCCTGTCCATGAATTCGTCGATCTTTGGATTCATGCCATTCTCCCCGAACCCGCGAAGTGCATGCGATGACTTCTGCATGGAATGCCAACGGCATCCGCGCTAGAAGATACTTACAATCCCGAGTCCAGGCACCATTGTTGTTGCCAGCGCGGGTGGCTCAAGGTTTCATTGACAGAACCAGCATGAAGGCCAACAATGACGGTGTTGGCGGTGCCGCATGCATAGCGGCGGCGGGAGGATATGCCATGAAGATGTACCTGTGCCGGAAGTGCAAGGCTGTTGTCCAGGGAACCGGCAACCCTGATGCCAAGGGATGTCCAGCCGGCGGTCTGCATGATTATACCTACATAGCGGAGACCGGTCCAAAACTCTATCTCTGTGCAAAGTGCCGGATCCTGGTCAGTACCTTTGCCGAGCCTGCCGCCTTCGGGTGCCCGGAGGGTCCGTACCACACGTGGAACCTGCTCGGACAGTCTGGCCCCCTGGCCTTTACCTGCAAGAAGTGCTCGGTCACGGTCATGGCAGGAGCGGTCCCGGATTCGAAGAACTGTCCTGCCGGCGGCCTGCACCAGTGGAAGAAGGGCTGAGCCCTGCTTCGACCTGTCCCTGGTTCGGCGCCGTGGTCCGGTTTGCATGCCCGCCCGGTTTCGGGGTATGCTTTCCCCCACAAAAGGGGGCTCGAAATGAAGTATTGCTGGTGCACGATACAGGTACGGGACCTGGAAAGATCACTGAAATTCTACCAGAGCATTCTGAATCTCCGGCTCAACAGGCGCTTCACGTCGCCGGATGGTTCGGTCATAGCCTTCCTGTCCGATGGTGAATCAGCCGACGTCGAACTCATCTATAGCGAGAAGTCAGTCAAGTATGATGGCAAGGGAATCAGCATCGGGTTCAAGGTACCGGATCTGGAAGTGGCCCTGGCCGAGGTCAAGGCCAAGGGCATTGCCGATATCAATGGCCCGTTCAAGGTTGGCGGCGGTACGCAGTTCTTCTACATCAAGGATCCCGACGGACTCGACATTCAGATAGTGCAACCCGGGTTCTAGTTCACCGGGGCGCTGCACGGTGGAACGAGCAAGGTCAACCCGTACCCTGTGGCAACGTCGGGTTGCCGCTCAATCGTGGCCTTGAGCTGGCTGGCCAGTGTCTCGATGAGCAGGGTGCCAATCCCACCGCTTGGCACGTCGTGTCTGGTCACGCCAACTCCATCATCACGTACGGTCAGCGTTAGGTATCCATCGTGGCGCCTCTTGGCGCGTATCTCGATGATCCCGGCTCGGTTGTCCGGAAATGCGTATTTGAAGGCATTGGTCAGGAGTTCATTCAGGATCAGGGCCAGCGGAACCATCTGGTCCAGGGAATAGTTGAGCCCCGAGTCGCTGTCGATTCGCACCGTGACGCTATCCCGCATGCCATAGGCATCCTGGATGGCCTGGACCAGTGCCTCGATATAGAGGCCGAAGTCATCCCGGCTGCTCGCGGGCACCGTATACAGTAGTTCGTGGAGCATGGCAATTGCCCCGACCCTGCCTATGGCCATCTCGATCGTCTGTGTGGCACTCTCGGGATACTCCTGGATCCTGTCGGCTCCGAAGCGCAACACGGTCTGAACGATGGCCAGATTGTTCTTGATGCGGTGGTTCACCTCGCGGAAGAGCGACTCCTGGTGTTCCAGCTGCCGCTGTAGCTCCCCGGCCTTGACCGCGCGGTTCCATTGTATCAGCGAGTACGCAAGCAACGCTCCAATCACCAGCGCAAACACCATGACAATCGATACGATCATGGCGGTGCGCGCCCGCCATGGCGCCAGGAATATCGCAGGATCGGCCTCAAAACGAACCCTGAGCGGCATGTCGTCTAGGGCCATCTCCTGGCCAATGGTGCTCGATGCGCTGGTCGCGTCTCCAAGATCGAGCGATGCACCGGTGGCATCCAAGAGTCGAGCCGACGCGTAGGATTTTGATGCGATCGCATCAAGCGCGCCCTGGATCGATTGTCCGGTGAAAAGGGCCACCGCAAAGTGCGGTGCTGCGGCGGCGCTGGCTATATGGCGGATCATCGCCAGGGCTCTTCCGCCCTCATTCGGAGCTTCGACTATTCTGTAATCAACCTTGGCGCCTTGCATGAGCCGCAGCAGCCGCTGTTGATCCAGTTTCAGCTTTGGCGCATTGCGGCTGTAGGCCGTAGCCAGCACGTCAGAGTGCTCATCGAGCGCATAGACATTGCTGGCCTGGGGCATGCCGAGGGCAACATCGTTCAGTGACTCGGTTATCGTGCTTCCACCATAGGCAAGGGTGGACAGCCTCGCGTCGGCGGCCAGCAGGATTGAGTTCAATCGCGTGGCCGACAAGACCGTATTGAAGAGGAGCTCTTCCCTGGCGGCTTCCTCTGCAGTGGTTCGGTCGTTGTGAATGGATATTCCCAGTATCAGAATGGTGCCCGTGACGATCAGGAGCAGTGCTACGACCCACAGATTCCTGGTCACCGCTTGCCGGCTGCCTTTCATTTGAGGTCGCCTGCGCCATCCAGCCGTTCGAGCACCGCGAGTATGGCCGGAGAGACGCTCAGCCTTCCCGCCATATCGCTTTGCCCGGCCAATAGGCGCGCCTTGGCAATGGCTTGCTCCTGGCCGGTCGGTACATAGACCATCATGCCCCGGCCTACCAGGTTGCGCTTGGCGTCTTCCTGCGCTTTGACCGCTTCGTCCCGAAAGGTGGCGACCACCTCTGCCCAGGTCGAAGTGAACATGAGCCTCTGCGATCCATCGAGTCTATCCCAGAATTGTGTGCTGACCAGCGGCACATAGAATGGATAGTACTCCCTGTCCTCGAGCACCGTGCGTAGCCCCATGGCATCGAGGCCGGCACTATCGATGGTCTCGTACGTGGTCAAGACGCCATCGACCTTGTTCTGCTCGATAAAGACAGGCAAGTCTGACAATGCAATCGATACGGGGCTGCCACCAAGCGCTCGTATGCGCTCCTCATTGCCCTTGCCACCAGCCACACGGATACGCTTTCCCCTGATATCAGCTATCGACTTGATCCGTCCATGCACGCTGAAGATGTGCCCGTAGCCAAGATCCAGCCATGCGCCAAGAACCACCGTCCTGGTTGCAGGCTCGATGGATCTGGAAAGAGCCAGACCGAGCTCGCCATCCACAATGCCTCGAATCCAGACCTGATTCCTGGCATACAGGGTTGGCAGCATCATCGCCGCCGTGTCGGGGGCGACCTTGTCAAATTGCCAAATTCCAGGAGCCGCCATCTCTAGGTCGCCACGAGCAAGGGCCGCGAGTGCATTCGCGTCACGGTACAGCGTGGCTCCATCGTAGTATTCCACCTTCAGAGCCGAGCCGGCCCGCTTGCGAAGCAAGTCCGAGAATTTTCTCAGTGCCCGGGCCTGGACGTGCGATGATGGATTCTCGGTGGATATGCGACAGAGGATCTGAGCCTGCACGGCTGCGGGCGACACGAGGACCATGCATAGTGCCATAAGGCAGGCGGCTGAAAGAGCGCCGGGCCTAGCGCTCGTTCTGGTCATTGCCATGGACACTATTCTAACGATTGCCATACCATAGTCAAGAATTTTCGCAAGCGCTGAACCCGAGGCGAAATCCGAGATCAACACCATGGTTGCCCGCGCCATCGTTGACCTCGATAAATATAAGTGGAATACTAATGTAAGTGAATCGATGATTATCGAGGTTCTGGATGGAGGTCCGTGATGAATACAGCGCCCAATGTGCTGCACTTGATAGGCAAGACTCCACTTGTCGCAATTCCTGAGCCCGATCTGCATGCCGAGCTGTATGCAAAACTGGAGTACTGCAACCCCGGTGGCTCGCTGAAGGACAGGCTCGCGCTTGCGATGATAGAGGCGGCCGAACGCGACGGAACGCTTGCCGGCAATTCGGTTATCATTGAACCGACCAGCGGCAATACGGGCATAGGACTTGCGATGGTCGCCGCCATCAAGGGATATCGGCTGATCATCGTGATGCCTGACAGCATGAGCATCGAGCGAAGAAGGCTGATAGCGGCGTATGGCGCCGAGCTGGTATTGACGCCTGCAGCTCTTGGCATGAAGGGCGCCATCGCGAAGGCAGAAGACCTGGCCGGGCAGATTCCGCATGCCTTCGTTCCATCACAGTTCGCGAATCCAGCCAACGCGCGTATGCACCGTGAGACCACGGCGCAGGAGCTCTGGCAGGATACCGATGGCCTGATCGATGTGTTTGTTGCCGGGGTTGGTACCGGTGGTACGATCACCGGGGTCGGCGAGGCGCTCAAGCGGCACAATCCGGATATTCGTGTTGTCGCGGTAGAGCCGGCTGATTCCCCGGTACTCTCCGGTGGTGCCGCCGGGGCGCACCGGATACAGGGAATAGGAGCGGGATTCGTGCCCGCGATATTGAACCGCGACATAATCGATGAGGTGCGCACCGTGACGACCGGGCAGGCCGTCACGGCGATGCGCTTGCTCGCGCATCGACACGGCATTCTGTGCGGCATTTCTTCCGGCGCAACATGCTTCGTCGCTCTGGAGCTGGCACAATCGAATGACTATGCCGGCAGGAAGATTGTGTTCATGGTGGCCGATAACGGTGAGCGGTACCTGTCCGAGAGCTACCATCAGAACGAGGAATAGATGAAGCAACTGGAAAGCACCATCAATGACATTGTCGCGAAGCTGACCGATGAATCTCCTGTCAGGGACTTCTATCCCGCCCAGCCGACCCGGTTGCCTTCGGTGCAGGCGGTCAAGGACATGGCGGAGCTTGGATTCCAGCTGTTCTTTCCCGGGTTCTATACCGAACATCGCTCCGACAACCTGTTCAACGCCTTCAATACCGGCAGTCTGCTCTTTCGCCTGTCCGATATGCTCAAGGAACAATGCCTTTTGAGCCTGTGCTTTGTGTGCACCGCAGATGGATCGGACAGATGCCTCGAATGCGAGGAGCGCGCCTTGGCGATTGTGGAAGGATTTCTGAGGGCGCTGCCGCAGATACGCATCAAGTTATATTCCGATATCAGGGCCATATACGACGGAGACCCGGCTGCGGCTTCGTACGCGGAGATCATATACTGCTACCCTGCCGTACGGGCGATGCTCCACTTCCGTATGGCCCATGAGCTCTTCATGCTTGGCATACCCATCCTGCCGCGGCTGATGACAGAGCTGGCGCACCAGTCCACCGGCATCGACATCCACCCAGGCGCGACCATTGGCGAGGCATTGGCAATCGATCATGGTACCGGCATCGTGATTGGCGAGACATGCATCATCGGTGACCATGTCAAGCTGTATCAGGGCGTGACGCTGGGTGCCAGGAGTTTCTCGCTCGATGAGCGTGGTTTGCCGGTCAAGGGGGTGCCGCGCCACCCAATAGTCGAGGATGGCGTCGTGATCTATGCGAATGCCACGGTTCTGGGGCGCATCACCATCGGGAAGAATTCGGTCATTGGCGGCAATGTCTGGCTGACGCAGAGCGTGCCGGAAGGAAGCATCATAAAGGTATGAGATGCACACCCTGATGAAAGCGGCACCAGTGCCGGACCGATGCCGTGGGCGTGCGGCGGGTCGATGTAGCCTGCTTTGCGGGGCGCTCGTCTGCGCCATCATCGTATCGGGTTGCGCCTCGCATGCACCGGCCGCCAGTGCTGGCCTCACCCTGGCGCCATCCGCCAGCCCGCGCGGCGTGTACATCAATATCGCGACCATCCTGAACACGCGGACCAGAGCGGCATGGTTTGACAGGCTTGCCGCGCTCCACCCCGATCTCATCGTTGTCTATGGCATGCACGGCCAGCTGCGAAACAGCATGCCGGCGTCAGGGGTACTCCGGTCGTTGCGGCTGTTGCTGCCGGACACCACGCTGGCTGTCTCGGGCGAGAGCGCCGCATTCTTTCAGTCCGTCGCGGCCGACCGCAACCTGGCGGGGCTCTTCGGTGTGTTCAACTACGAGTTCGAGTTCTGGAATCCGGGCAACTATGGCTATCACTCCAAGGCGGACGCGCTCGACCGCGCCTGTACGGACCTCTCGGAGATGCGCGCGCTGGCTGACCGCCTGGGTATACACATCGACATGTACCTGGGCTGGTTCGACGATGCCGATGCCTTGCGGCTCTTCCCGCTGCTGGACGGCATATTGCTCCATGCGTATGTGCAGTCGATCGACAGGATCGAGGCCTACCTTGCCGGACGCCTTGCCGTGGTGCGGCGGCTGGACTCGATTATGGGCAGGGCAATCGAGTGGCGGTTGCTCCTGTCGGCCGAGACGCGATTCATGGGAACGATGCTGAGCGAGCATGGTCTGGACTGGGTGGAGTCGAAGGCGGTCGAATCCTGTGTCGGCGAACCTGGCTGGTCAGGCATCCAGTGGTTTACGGCAGAGTTGCTGTACGAGCATCCTGGCCCTTGATGGCCTCTGCCTTGGGTGGCGATCCGAAGCCTTTGCGCTTCATGGCGCCCCAGCCACTCGAACCGACGAGATATGAAACGCATGCGCTGACCCTGATCGCTCCCATCAATTGGCGGAATCCGAAATTCTCGGCAATGGCAAACCCGATGAGCGTGGCGTCTTCCGCCGGGCTGAAGTACAGGACCTGGCGTTCTCCGACTACGAGTGACGATATCGATATGAAGACGCCCATCAGTATGGCCGAGGTAAAGACGAACAGGGCCAACGGCGCAGGCACCAGCCCCGCGATGGCACCGACCAGCATCAGCAGCCAGCCGCCGAGCTCGTATATCGGGCCTATCGTTTCAAACAACAGGTAGTAGGGTAGTATCAGTGTGCCTATTCTGCCATATCGCGGGTTGCCCATCATCTTCCTGTGCAGCAGCAGTATCTCCAGCAGGCCACGCTGCCATCGATCCCGCTGGCGTGACAGCGTTGGGAGTTCTTCAGGCACCTCGGTCCAGCAATTCGCATCAAAGGCGTACCGGATTGCATAGGGCGCAGAACGCTCGCGCGCTTCGCGGGTCAGCCTGACGACCAGCTCCATATCCTCGCCCACGGTATCCCTGCCGTGCCTCGATCGTTTGGTCAGGTAGCCACCCGAATCGATGACGCGCCGCCGCGAGAACAGGCCGAAGGCGCCGGATATTATCAGGAGCCCGTTCAGTCGCGACCAGCCAAGCCGGCCGGCCAGGAACGCCCTGACATATTCGGCTGTCTGGAATCGTGCGAGTATGGCCTTGGGGAGCCCGATCCGCATCAGCGAACCATCCCGCGTTGTGCAACCATTGACCGGCAGGATATTGCCGCCGACCGCAATGACCTCCGCGTCCTCGTCGAGCTGCACCGACGCCGCCCTGAGCAGTGCGTCGGGCTCCAGAAGGCTGTCCGCGTCGATGCCGCAGATATAGTCGCCGCGGGCAACGTTGATACCCGCGTTGAGCGAATCGGCCTTGCCACCGTTGGCCTTGTCGACGACAGCGAGGTTTGGATACAGGGCGCTGCGGTAGTAGCCCAATTCCGGGGCGGTATCCAGCTCATGTGCCGCAGTGCGGGATCTGCGTTCCAGCGCGAATGATTCAATCAGCACATCGAGGGTACGATCCGGCGAGCCGTCGTTGACGACGACAACCTCGAAGTCAGGGTAGCGTTGCGACAGCAAGGCGCGGACAGTCTGATCGATTGATGCTTCCTCGTTGAATGCTGGTACGATGATCGAGACCGAAGGCAACCGGTGCTTCAGGAATGACGATGACTCCGACTTGGATCGCTTGAGCCGCAGTTGCCTGGCCAGTTCCCGGGTGGACAGTACGAGCAGTATCATCGATATCGTATTTATCGCTACGGCATACCATCCAAAGTAGTGCAGGTAGAATGAGACGAATGAACCCAGCATGCCCGCCCCGGCGATATGGTCTGAAACCATGAAGAGAACGATGGGCAGCGCCACCGCGATTGCCAGAACCGCGCCAAGGAGTGGCTTGTCACGGGCGGCGGCTACGAGGTGACGCGTGCGCTCCATCTTTGCCGGTTCTGGCAGCCCAAGCCTGAGCCGTATGTCAGCCCGCAACGATGCCGAAAGGTCGGCGCGGGTACGACTCGACGCTGCTCCAGCCTCGGCCAGCTGGCTCGTCATCACATCGGTTATGGCTTTTTCTGTCGACGGATCATGGTTCCTGTTCAGAAAGGATACGATGCCGAAGATGTTGCCGCTCCGGGTCAGGCTGGCCACGAGACGCAGTATGGCCGTGCGCCTCGTTGAACGCAGATCCAGCAGAAAGAAGTCTATGCGGTCGTCCAGAATCGATGCGAGTCGATCCCTGACGGTCTCGGAATCGGTATTGTAGAAGGCCCGCAGTATCT
>Ga0209467_1002154_pt1 | contig 14631 bp, 13 predicted proteins | sample Higcelwee11metaG_FD_187175 | JGI IMG/M metagenome (GOLD analysis project Ga0209467, IMG submission 187175) | Freshwater pond sediment microbial communities from the University of Edinburgh, under environmental carbon perturbations - High... | ecosystem: Environmental > Aquatic > Freshwater >...
TCCATTTTAACCTTATATTTTAACTGGTTAGAAAATATTTCGTAACCTGCCAAAATAATGAATAAAATGATATTGTCAATATGATTGTATATATAAAATCAAATTTTTAACCCTTTATTGGCATTAAATATGCAACAGGGGAACCCCAATGGAATACTGGGATCAAAAAAATGAATGCATGAGCCGGGATGAAATTCGGCAGATTCAGCTTGAAAAACTCCAGGCCACCTTGCACCGGGTCTATAAAAATGTCCGGCATTACCGAAAAATTTTCAGGGAAGTGGATTTCATGCCCGAGGACATGGGGTCTTTTTCCGATTTTAGAAAGTTGCCGCTGATCGATCGCAGGGATTTAAGCGAAAACTATCCTTATGATATGTTTGCCGTGCCGCTTCGGGAAGTGGTGCGTCTGCATACGGCGTCCATTCATTTTGAAGATCCTATTGTCATCGGGTTCACCCGCAATGATATCAACCAGTGGGCCGAGCTCATGGCTCGTAATTTTACGGCAGTGGGCGTGAACCGCGACGATGTGGTCCAGATCGCCATGAATTTCGGCATCACCACCGGTCCCTTTGGAGTGCAGGTGGGGGCGGAGAAAATCGGGGCCTCCGTGATTCCCATGTCTTCCGGCAAACTTCCGGCTCAGGTGAAGATCATGCGCGATTTTCGCACCACCGTGCTGGTGTCCACCCCGACCCTGGCCGTCAGTCTGGTGCGACAGATGGAGGAAATGAATATGGACCCCCGGAGTCTTTCGCTAAAATACGGGGTGTTCGGTTGCGAGCCCTGGTCCGAGGCCATGCGCGCGGAGATCGAAACCCGTATGCACATCATCGCCACCGACACTTATGGCATGACCGAACTTTTTGGGCCGGGCGTAGCGTGGGAATGTCCTGAAAAAAGCGGGATGCATATCGCGGAAGATCATTTTATTCCGGAGATTATTGATCCCGTTACCCTGGAATCCCTTCCCCCGGGCCAGACCGGGGAACTGGTGCTGACATCCATTTCCAAGGAAGCCTTTCCTCTGATCCGGTTCCGTACCGGAGATATCACCAGTATAAATTATGAACCCTGCGCCTGCGGTCGCACCCATTGCCGGATTTCCAGAATTTTTAAACGTTCCGATGATGTGATGGTGGTCCGGGGGATGAGCATTACGCCAGCGCAGATCGCCCAGGTTCTGGCCAGGGTCGGCGGGGGCGAACCGGTTTTTCAGGTCCAGGTGGAACGCCGGGACGGTCTGGACCAGCTCACGGTGTTGCTGGAAATCTCAAATCTGAATTTTTTTGATCAGATGAAAAAGCAGCACCTGTTTGTGGAGCAACTGCACCGGGAATTGTCCGAGCTGATCGGCTGGGAGGTTGCGGTCCGGCTGGTGGAACCCGGAACTTTCGATTCAGATCGCAAAGTTAAGGATACCCGGCGGTTTCAATAATTCCAATTTATCCTGATACATCAGAGGGGGCCTTGACAGGGGGGATACCCGATGGTAAAGTAGCTCATATTTATCTGTCTTTATCTAATTAAGTAATTGATATAAAAGGAAATATATATGCGCGGAAAAATAACATTATTAATACACAACGAGGCTGGATCCTTTACGCACAGGAAAGTTTTTCATAAAAAAACCCTCCGGGGCGCAACGGTTGTCGGAATCGGACTGGTGATGATGTTATGTTTCATCCTTTTTGATTATGCAGGCCTGAAATATTCAAGCCTGAAATACCGCAACCTGAAAACGGAAAACCATACGTTGAAGGCGGACATCGAAAACCGGGACGCCCAGATTGAATCTTTTTATACCCGTATTTATGCGCTCCAAATGAAGCTGGTGGAATTAAATAAACTGGAGAAGGAAATCCGGTTCGCCACAGGCATCAAAAATACGTCTCCCAAAACGGGGGAATTCGGGGTGGGCGGCACGTTTCCGTCTGATATGGATGAAAAAATTATGAATCCGGATGTTTACAATCAATTTTTAAATAATCTCGATAAAGAAGTGCTTCAGCTTGATGGCGATCTAAAAAACCAGTCCCAGGATCTTCAGGCATTATGGGAAACATTAAGGGAGCAGATTATTATCCAGAATTCAACCCCTTCGCTGCGACCTGTGGAAGGCGGGTATGTTTCTTCCGGATTCGGTTACCGCAAATCGCCGTTTTCCAGCAAGCGTGAATTCCACTCCGGTGTTGATATTGCCGTCGGCAAGGGAACGCCGGTGCAGGCAACCGCCAATGGCGTTGTTGTTTCTGTCGGTTATGAAGGCGGACTTGGAAAAACCGTGGTGGTGGATCACGGAAAAGGGATAACCACGCGATATGCCCATTTAAGCAGTTATAGTGTGAAAGAAGACCAGAAAATTCAGCGCGGCGAGATTGTGGGCAAGGTCGGCAGCACCGGCCGCAGCACCGGCCCCCATTTGCATTACGAAGTCCGTTTAAAGGACAAGCCGGTGAATGCCGAAAAATATATGTCTGAATATCTGGCCCAAAAAAATCCTTCATGACGCCTCGCTGACGGGAACCTCCTCTTTTTTATCCAAATTTTTATGAAATCATCTGAAAATACGGCGCTCCCAATCATGGGGGTGCCCGGACGATTTTCAGCCGTTGTATCCCTGTGGACCGTTAATCTGTTGATAAGGAAATGAAAATGAGTCTGGCGGCAATCAATCAGTTTCTGCTGAAAGTGTTCGGCAGTCAAAACGAACGAACCATCAAAGGTTTTTCTCCCATAATAACCGCGATCAATGCCCTTGAAAATCAAATCAAGGCGTTAAGCGATGCCGAAATGGCGGCGCAAACCGGGAAATTAAAACAGCGTCTGGCAAGCGGCGCGACCCTGGACGATCTTCTCCCCGAAGCATTCGCCACCGTCCGGGAAGCCACCTGGCGGACCCTTGGCATGCGGCATTTTGATGTTCAGCTCATGGGCGGTATCGTGCTTCATGAGGGTAATATCGCGGAAATGAAGACCGGTGAAGGAAAAACCCTGGTGGCGCCTTTGGCCGCGTATCTCAATTCCCTGACCGGCAAAGGCGTTCATGTTGTCACGGTCAATGATTATTTGGCAAGGCGCGATGCGGAATGGATGGGCAAGGTCTTTCGTTTCCTGGGGCTGTCCGTGGGGGTGATTCTTCACGGATTGACGGACGCGGAACGTAAAATCGCCTATAATGCGGACATCACCTATGGGACCAACAACGAGTTCGGGTTTGATTACCTTCGCGATAACATGAAATTCAATAAGGAATCCCTGGCGCAAAAGGCCCTGCATTTCGCCATTGTGGATGAGGTGGATAGCATTTTGATTGACGAGGCCCGAACCCCGCTCATTATTTCCGGGCCCGCGGAAAAATCCACCAGCCTGTATTATGACGTGAACAATATTATTCCCGGATTAAAGCCGGAAGAACATTTCACCGTGGATGAAAAATCCAAAACCGCCGTGTTGACCGAGGACGGCGTGGCCAGAGCCGAACAACTGCTTCATGTGGACAATCTCTATGACACCAAAAATATTGATGTGCTCCACCATGTCAATCAGGCTCTCAAGGCCCATGCCCTGTTCACGCGGGATGTGGATTATATCGTAAAAGACGGTGAAGTGATTATCGTGGATGAATTCACCGGACGGCTCATGCCGGGCCGGCGATACAGCGAAGGGCTCCACCAGGCCCTGGAGGCCAAGGAAAAAGTCAAAATCGCCAATGAAAACCAGACGCTGGCCACCATTACCTTTCAGAATTTTTTCCGCATGTATGAAAAACTCGCCGGCATGACCGGCACTGCCGAGACCGAAGCCGCTGAATTTGAAAAAATATACAACCTCAGCGTGGTGGCCATCCCCACCAACAAGCCCATGATCCGCACGGATTTTGCCGATGTGATTTTTCGCACCAAAAAAGAAAAATTCGAGGCGGTTTTGGATGAAATTGTCGCGCTTCATAAAAAAGGCCAGCCCGTGCTGGTGGGAACGGTCAATATTGATGTGTCGGAGGCGGTGAGCGAAAAATTAAAAAAAAGGGGCGTACCGCACAATGTGTTAAACGCCAAAAACCATGAACACGAGGCGGAAATTGTGGCCAACGCCGGACAAAAAGGCACGGTGACCATTTCCACCAACATGGCCGGGCGCGGAACGGATATTGTGCTGGGGGAGGGGGTGACGGACCTGGGCGGGCTTCATATCCTTGGCACCGAACGTCATGAAAGCAGGCGCATTGACAACCAGCTCCGGGGCCGGTCCGGACGTCAGGGCGATCCGGGTTCCTCCCGGTTCTATCTGTCCCTTGAGGATGATCTGCTCCGGATTTTCGGGGGCGAGCGCATCTCCGGCATTATGAGCCGCCTGGGCATGCAGGAAGGGGAGCCTATTGAACACCGGATGATTTCCCGGGCCATTGAAAACGCCCAGAGCAAGGTGGAGGGCCATAATTTCAATATCCGGAAACAGATTCTCGAATATGACGATGTCATGAACCAGCAGCGGCAGGTCATTTATAAACAGCGATACCAGTTTATCACCACGGAAAGCCTAAGGCCGCTGATTGATGACATGATGGAAGAGTTTGCCGATGATATGGTCATGGGGCACACAGACCCCAAAACATCCCCGTTGGACTGGGATATGAAGGGGCTTTTGGAGGATGTCTATAAACAGTTTAATTTCCGCTTCACCATTTCTGATTTCGATTTGCGGAATATGACCCCGGAAAAATTGAAGGGTTTGATTCACGACGCAGCGGTATCCCTGTACAATCAGAAAGAATCCGGCATCGGGGATGCCGATTTTCGCAATATCGAGCGGTATGTGCTGCTTCAGACCATGGATAACCTCTGGAAAGACCATCTGCTGTCCATGGACCATTTAAAGGAAGGCATCGGCCTGCGGAGCTACGCCCAGCAGAATCCCCTGATGATATATAAAAAAGAAGCGTTTGAGATGTTTCAGGACATGATTCAGCGGGCCCGCGAGGAGACGCTTTCCATCCTGTTCCGCATTCAACTGGCGGAACCCGCCGCCGTGAGCGAGCTGGCGGCCCCGCCCAAGGAGCAGGACTTAAATTTTTCCCATAAAGGAGAAGGCGTTAAAAAAAGGCCGGTGGTGCGGCAAAGCGATAAGGTCGGCCGAAATGATCCGTGCCCCTGCGGCAGCGGGAAAAAATACAAGAAATGTTGCGGACATTAGACATCCGCATTCCCTTCATTATTTTTTTGTAAAATCAGAGAAAAAATGGCAATCTCTTATTGGGTGATTATTTTTGCTAAGAACATCATCTGGAGGATGTAAATGAGCGGCGTGAGCCCGGCAACCCGTGATGCGGTGGTTTCGAAAACCCGGGATCAGATACAAGAGCCACCTATGTACCGGCTGCTGCTGCACAACGACGACTACACCACCATGGAGTTTGTGGTGGAGGTGCTCATGGGGGTGTGTCATAAATCTTTTGAAGAGGCCGCCCGGATCATGATGAGCGTTCACAAGCGAGGTTCCGGCGTGTGCGGTATTTATACCTATGAAATCGCGGAAACAAAGTCCGAGACCATTCACAAGATGGCGAGGGAACGGGGGTTTCCGTTGAAAAGTTCAATTGAAAAGGTGTAATAATCATGATTAGCAAGACATTAAGCGCCATATTGAGCCAGGCGGTCAAGGAAGCCCGCAAACGGCGGCATGAGTATGTCTGCATTGAGCATATTCTGTATGCGATTGTTCATGATACCGCAGGCATCGGGCTCATCGAAAGCTGCGGCGGCGATGTGAACAGTATCGCGCATGAACTGGAAAATTTTTTTGACAACAAGCTGGACCGGGTGCCGGATGACCGGGAATATGTGCTTCAGCAGACCATGCGGTTTCAGCGCGTGATTCAGAGGGCCGTCAACCATGCCCGGTCAGCGGAAAAAGACGCGGTGTATATCGGGGATGTGCTGGCTTCCATGCTGGAGGAGAAAAAATCCCATGCCGCCTATTTTATGGCCGCCCAGGGGATTACCCGGCTGGATGTGCTCAATGTCATCTCTCACGGGGTCCGGGAAAATGAGTTCAAGGGTTGTCCGGAATGCGAGGTCGGCGGAGATAAAAAAGCCAAAAAAGACCGGATAGACCCCCTTGAGGCATTTACCGTGGATCTGGTGGACCGGGCCGAGAAGGGGCAACTGGATCCCCTCATCGGCCGGCAGGTTGAAATGGAGCGCACCATCCAGGTGCTGTGCCGCCGCCGAAAAAACAATCCGGTGTTCGTGGGAGACGCGGGGGTGGGAAAAACCGCCATGGCCGAGGGGTTGGCCCGGAAAATCGCGGAGAAAACCGTGCCGGAGCAGCTTGCGGACACCCGGATTTACGCCCTGGATCTGGGGGCTTTGCTTGCCGGAACCAAATACCGCGGGGATTTTGAAGCCCGCCTGAAAGGCGTGATCGCGGCGTTACAGAAAAAGAAAAACGCCATTTTGTTTATCGATGAAATCCACACCATCATCGGCGCCGGGGCCACCAGCTCCGGCGCCATGGATGCGTCCAATATTTTAAAACCCTCTTTGTTAAGCAACGAATTGCGGTGCATTGGTTCCACCACCTACCAGGAATACAAGAATTTCTTTGACAAAGACCGGGCGTTTTCCCGAAGGTTTGAAAAAATTGAAATCATTGAGCCCTCCATACCGGATACGGTGGAAATTCTAAAAGGCCTGAAATCCTGTTATGAAGACCACCATCAGATCCGATATTCCGAAAAAGCCCTTCAGGCTGCCGCCGAACTCTCCGCCAAATACATCAATGAGCGTTTTTTGCCGGACAAGGCCATTGATGTGATGGATGAGGCGGGGGTGCTGCTCAGGCTTTCCGTGGGCGGAAAACGCAAGACCGTTTCGCCGGGGGATATCGAGAAAGTGGTGTCCAAAATCGCCAAAATCCCCACCCGGAGCGTCACGGCCACGGACCGGTCCAATCTGGAGCATTTGTCCGACCGTCTGAAGCAGAAAATTTTCGGCCAGGATGACGCCATCGAGTCTCTCACGGCGGCCATCCGGCGCTCCCGGGCCGGGCTTTCGTCGCCCCAGCGGCCCATCGGGTCTTTTTTGTTCACCGGTCCCACGGGCGTGGGCAAGACGGAAGTCGCCAAACAATTGGCCATGCTGCTGGGCGTTGAGTTTTTGCGGTTTGATATGAGCGAATATATGGAAAAACATGCCGTGTCGCGACTCATCGGCGCGCCGCCCGGCTATATCGGGTTTGATCAGGGGGGGCTTCTCACGGACCAGATCCGGAAACACCCATACAGTGTGCTGCTTTTGGATGAGATCGAAAAAGCCCACATGGATATGTACAGCATTCTGCTTCAGGTCATGGACCACGCGGCCCTCACCGACAATAACGGGATCAAGGCCGATTTCAGAAATATTATTCTGATCATGACCTCCAATGCCGGGGCCAGGGAGATGATCAGCGCCAGCATCGGATTCGGTGGAGAAAAAAATGGTGATCCGGCGGCCAAAAGCAAAAAAGCCATTGATCAGTTTTTCAGCCCGGAGTTCCGGAACCGTTTGGATGATATTATTACCTTTCGGGCCTTAAATTTGAAGATTATGGAGAAGGTGGTGGACAAGCTGGTTCTTGAAATGAAACCCCAGCTTGCGGCCAAAAAGGTTACTCTCCGCCTTTCGGGGGATGCCCGGCGGTGGCTGGCCAAAAACGGCTTTGATCCGCATTTCGGGGCCCGGCCCCTGGACCGGCTGATCCAGAAGGAAATCAAGGACGTCCTGACTTCCCAAATCCTTTTCGGGGAGTTGACCGGCGGCGGCAGCGTTTTTGTGAAAGTAAAAGAAGATCGCCTGACATTTTCGTATTCCTGATTATAATGCCGGTATTTCGCCTGTCTGAACGCATTTCCTTTCCGCCGCCCCATTTCGCGGAAGCCCAGGGGCTGCTGGCCGTGGGGGGCGATTTAAGTGAAGCCCGTATTCTGCTGGCCTATAAAATGGGCATATTCCCCTGGTTCTCGGATTCGGATCCCATTCTGTGGTGGTCTCCGGACCCCCGGCTGGTGCTTTACCCCGCAGGTATCCAGGTTTCCCGCCGCCTGGAGCGCACCATCCGGCGGAATATTTTTCATGTGACCTGTGATACGGCGTTTAACGAGGTGATTGCCGCATGCGCCGGGGACAGGCTTTTAAAAAATCAGGGGACATGGATTCATGATGAAATGATCGATGCTTACTCCCGGCTCTTTGCATCCGGGTACGCCCATTCATTGGAAGTCTGGCGCGAGGGCCTTTTATCAGGCGGACTGTACGGCATTTCCCTGGGAGGCGGTTTTTTCGGAGAGTCCATGTTTTCAAGGGTTTCCGATGCCTCCAAAGTCGCACTGGTTGCCTTGTGCCGCTATCTGCGGAAATTGTCCTTTGATATGGTGGACTGTCAGGTGCCCACGGACCATTTGATGCGCATGGGCGCGGTGAAAATTTCCCGGACGCGGTTTTTAAGGGATCTGCAAACGTCACTAAAAAGGCCCACCTTTCGGGGATCCTGGCGGGAATCATTTGAAAACGTATTATAAAGAGTGTGTCATGGAACATTGGGATTAGGGGGAGATTTGTTCGTGGCATCCTCGATTTTTGAAAAAACATACCGCGCTTATCTATCGGAGATCGGGCAATATGATTTTACTCCCCATGAGGCGCATCTTGGGGTTCAATGCAGCGGGGACCGGGTCATTGTCCCGTTTTTCGGCAAACATTATTCGGTGTCGCCCGCCGGTATTTTCATTGATGACGGGGATGAAACCGGGCAATCCCCAGGGTTTGCGGCATGCGTTGTTATCTGCAAATACCTGCTCATGGGAAGAATGCTCGGTGACATCCCGAAAGATGACGCATGGGCTTCCTATAAGGATTTTAAAGACGCGGCCCCGCTCCTGGATTATTTCAGGCATGATGTGGAAAACGCCATTTCAGCCTGTTTTTCCGGCCGGATGCCTTATCTTGAATCCGCTGTGTTGAAACTGGGCGGGCAGCATATAGATAGTGATTTGTCTTTTGATCTTAAGCTGCGCCTGGACGCGTTGCCCAGATTACCGGTATTTTTGCTTTTCAACGATGCGGATGCGGAGTTCCCAGCAGAAACCCGCGTTTTGTTTGAGCGCCGGACGGAAAGCTATCTGGATATGGAATCATTGGCCATTGTCGGGGCGCTCGCGGCGGATTATCTTAAAAACGCAACAACAATGGATGAACCAAGGTAAAAGGAAAAACGAATGATTACGTATGCATACTGGGTTGGGCTGGTTGCCCTCATTATCGCCGTGATTTATGGCGTGGGCGTTAAGGCGAACAGTTGGAAGACCGGTATTGGGATTGCAGCAATAATCCTGGCGGTCGGCTGGGGATCCTATGCATTTCATTTTCAGCAGATTTTTGTCAAGCGGTATGGCGGGGAAATGACCATCCGGGTTCCGGATGGCCAGTTGCATATCGGTGTCACCTGGAAGGATGACAATATGTGGATCGAAAATTATGACCCCAAAACCAATACCTGTATTTTCAGTGAGTATTCCAAGGGGAATCTGCTGCAGGGCAGGGTTTTTATCAAAAACTGCAATCCTCTCATGCCGTCTCAATAACCCCAAGAACAGAGATCATATTGCTGATATCGGGCCATCCCTATGAAATTAATTGTTCAAATCCCCTGCTTTAATGAAGAACATACCCTGCCGCAAACCGTGGCGGATATTCCCCGTCATATTGCGGGCGTGGACGCCGTGGAAATCCTTATTATCGACGACGGCAGCACGGACCGGACAGTGGATGTGGCCCGGAAAATCGGCGTGAACCATATTGTCAGCCACCGCAGGAACCGGGGGCTGGCCCTGTCTTTTATGACGGGCATTGAGGCCTGCCTTGCGCTGGGCGCGGATATTATCGTCAATACCGATGGGGACAATCAGTATTGCGGGGCGGATATACCCGCCCTGATACGCCCGGTTTTAGACAATAAGGCCGATATGGTGATCGGAGACCGGAAAACCGATACCATTGACCATTTCAGCTTTGTGAAGAAAAAGCTTCAAAAAGCCGGAAGTAAAATTGTCCGGTTATTGTCCCAGACCCGGGTGCCGGACGCGGTGAGCGGATTTCGCGCCTTTTCCAGGGAGGCGGCCATGCAGATCAATATCGTATCCCGCTATTCCTATACCATTGAGACCGTGATCCAGGCAGGCAACAAATCGCTTGCCATCACCAGCGTTCCAGTGCGGACCAATCCCAAGACCCGGGAATCCAGACTTTTTAAAAGCATTCCGAATTTTATCTTTTATCAGATGTCCACCATGGTGCGCATGTACGCCATGTTCCGCCCGCTCAAGGTGTTTTTTATCATGGGCGGGCTTTGTCTTCTGGGCGGACTGATCCCGTCGGCCCGGTTTCTGTTTTTCTATCTGGCGGGCAAGGGCGAGGGGCATATCCAGTCCCTGATTATGGCCGCTGTGCTGTTTATCGTGGGGTTTCAGATACTTGTCCTGGGTCTTCTGGGGGATTTGATCTCCCATAACCGAAAGCTGATCGAAGAGGCGCTTTTGCGGGTCCGGCGCATGGAACTGGACAAGGAGAAGGAAACGGATTGGCAAGGAATATTGAAATGAAAACCATTTTAGAGGGCAAACATATTGTTCTGGGGGTATGCGGCGGCATCGCGGCGTATAAGAGCGTTGAACTGTTGCGGCTCTTGCAGAAATCCGGTGCGGATATACGGGTTATTATGACCGCGAACGCGGAAAATTTTGTGGGCCCCATGACCTTTGAGGCCATTTCCGGTCATCCGGTGTTTCTGGGCATGTATGGCAACCATCAGGACGCGGAAATGCGCCATATTGCCTGGGCCGAGGCCGCGGACGCGGTGGTGATCGCCCCGGCTACCGCCAACATCATCGGAAAACTCGCCTGCGGCATTGCCGATGACGCGCTCACAACGTTCATGCTGGCGGCCACGGCCCCAAAAATTCTGTGCCCGTCCATGAATACCCACATGTATGAAAACCGGGCCGTGCAGCGGAACCTGGACATACTGGAGGGGGACGGGTTTGTGATTGTGGAGCCAGGGTCGGGGGAGCTGGCCTGCGGGGCTGTGGGGGCAGGCCGACTGCCGGAACCGGTCTTTATCGCGGATCGCGTGGCGGACTGTTTTTATCCCAAAGACCTGAAAGGCCAAAAGGTGATGGTGACGGCCGGCCCCACACGGGAGCCCATTGATCCGGTGCGGTTTGTCAGCAATCCATCTTCCGGGAAAATGGGGTATGCCCTGGCCCGCGCAGCCGCAGCCCGTGGCGCGGAAGTCTTTTTGATTTCCGGCCCTACGGCCCTCTCCTGTCCATTCGGGGTTCGCCGGATAGACGTCATCACCGCAAGGGATATGGCGGATGCGGTGTTTGAACACGCGGATGCCATGGGCATCATTGTCAAGGTGGCGGCGGTGTCGGATTATACCCCGTCCGAACCAGCCGCCCATAAAATTAAAAAAGGCCAGGATGCCGTTTCCATTCCCATGAAAAGAACCGTGGATATTCTTGAAGAACTGGGCCGCCGCAAAACCCGCCAGATTCTCGTGGGGTTCGCCGCCGAAACCAGGGATCTGGAAACCTATGCCGCCGCCAAATTAAAGCAGAAAAATCTGGATATGATCGCAGGCAATCTGGTGATGGGCCCGGACTCTGGATTCTGCTCGGATGATAATAAAATCAAACTTTTTTATCAAAATGGCGGCATCGAAGACCTGCCCATGATGGACAAGGACGCTGCGGCCCATGTGATATTCGACAGAATCCGGGATCGCGTCCGCTGCCCCGTTACCGCTTCCATCAAGGGAACGCCGGTTGATGCCTGAAGGAAAAAGTGAAAATATATCCCCTGCCAGGCGCTTTCTGGAAATCACCGAAGAGGCGTCCGCTTACCTGCGTTTTTTGGCTGAACTTGGCGGCGCCGGTTTTGATCTTTCCGGGCCGAGTCTGACCGCTGTCGCCTCCTGGGGACAATCCGCATCCAAAAATTCGGAACCTACCGGCATATTGGATCATTTTATCAAGTGCCGGAAATGCGCCTTGGCCGGACACGGTCAGCGGGTGATCAGGGGCAGGGGAAATCCATCGGCCCGGTTAATGATCATCGGCGGTGTCCCGGAGGCGGAGGACGCGCAAACCGGCAAACCCTATTCTGGCCGGGCCGGGGCATTGCTGGATAATATGCTGGGAGCCATGGCCTTGGCCCGGGATGACGTTTATCTGACGTTTGCGGTTAAATGCTGTCTTTCGGATGCCGAAAAACCCGGCATCAGCGTGGTGAACAGTTGCCGGGCCTATCTCAGGAGTGAGCTGATGCGGCTTCGTCCGGAAATCATTATTGCTTTTGGCCAGATTGCCGCCACGTCGCTCCTGGAAACAGCCTTGCCGCTGTCAGGGCTGCGCGGGCGTTTTCATGATTACAAGGGCACCCCTTTGATGCCCACCCATGCGCCGGAATATCTGATGGAACACACGGATGCCAAGCGGGAAACATGGGAAGATCTCAAGCAGGTGATGGCCCGGCTGGAAATTAAAGATTGAGCTTTAAAATTGATTGACAATATCATCAAAGATTGGTTTAAAAAATATAATTCAATGACTTATATTTTATGGCGGAGGCCGCTGGTCTCCGTTTTGTATTTTATGGAAAAGCGAATTGTCAGCAGGTTTGAAAATGATGATCCCACCGTCTGAACTGGCCTTTGATATTGATGGCGTGTTTGCTGATACCATGTCTCTCTTTATTGAGATCGCGCATGGGGATTTCGGTATTAAGAATTTGAAATATCAAGAAATCACTGAATATGATCTTCGAAATCTGGCAGGTATTGACGAGGAAATTTGCATTGAGATCATTATGCGCATTCTTGAAGGCCGTCATTCAGGGGTTTTAAACGCACTGGAGGGTGCCGTGCAAGTGCTGAAGCGGCTAAACCAGCGCCATTGTCCCACGTTGTTTGTGACCGCACGTCCCAACGCGGACCAGGCCCAGGAATGGATTCTGGACACGCTGGGGCTGGGGCCTGCCCATATTGACGTTTTCGCCACCGGGTCTTTTGATGATAAACAGGCCGTGCTGCGGCAAAACGGAATCAAGTATTTTGTTGAAGACCGGCTTGAAACCTGTTTTACATTAATGGAGGCCGGAATTACGCCCATTGTATTTAAGCAACCCTGGAACCGGAAACCGCATCCGTTTATGGAAGTCGGCACCTGGCAGGAACTGGAATCCCTGATTTTATTTGATTAATTGTATGAAATGATCTGATTTGAATGGACTATTCGTCGCTACAAGAATTGCTCGACACGTTTGTGGATTTTTTGTCCACGGAAAAAGGCTATTCCGTCAATACCTGCCGGGCCTATCAACATGATCTGGAGGATTTTATTGCTTTCTTTTTCACCCACCGGGCACTGGTCCTGACGGGTTCGGAAGAAGACGGGGAGGAAATTGACGTTCAGGATGCCACCGCCATCAGCGGGTTGATGATCCGAAGTTATCTTGGGGTTTTACACAAACAGAAAATCAAAAAATCGTCGGTGGCCCGAAAGCTGTCATCCATTCGTTCATTCATGAAATTTTTGCAGAAACACGGCGTGATCGATGAAAATCCGGCCGTTGCTGTTTTGACGCCCAGGCAGGAAAAGCCCATACCCAACTATCTTTCGGTGGATGATATGTTCCGGCTTCTGGATTCCATAAAAACGGATACGCTGGCCGGAAAGCGGAACAGGGCCATGCTGGAAACCATGTATTCCACCGGCATCCGAGTGTCTGAGTTGGTGGGCCTCAATGTGCCGGATGTGGATTTTAAAGGCAAAGTCATCCGCGTGACCGGCAAGGGAAATGTGGAGCGGATGGCGCCCATCGGGCAGAAAGCCTTGGATATAGTAAAAGATTACCGGGACACCTTGCATGCGGAAAAGGGTATCCCGGATTATTCCGCCCAGCCCTTATTTTTAAATAAAAGCAAGGGCCGGATCACGGCGCGATCGGTGGCCCGGATGCTTGAAAAATACGCCCTTGAAGCCGGATTGACAGCGCCGGTGGCGCCTCATGATTTTCGCCATTCATTTGCCACGCACATGCTGGATGCCGGCCTTGACTTGCGGGTGGTTCAGGAAATGCTCGGTCATAAACAGCTTTCCACCACCCAGAAATATACCCATGTCAGCATTGACCGGCTGATGGCGGCTTACGATTCGGCGCATCCGAGAAAGTGAGAGATATGACATTTCATGGCACCACCATTCTGGCGGTCCGGCATAACGGGAAAGTCGCCGTGGCCGGTGACGGGCAGGTCACCTTAAACACGTCCGTGATGAAACATCATGCCCGGAAAGTCCGGCGCATCTATAAGGACAGCATTGTGGTGGGTTTTGCGGGCGCCACCGCCGATGCCTTCACCCTGTCGGAAAAGCTGGAAGCCAAGCTGGAACGCTATAACGGTAGTTTGACGCGGGCGGCCGTGGAACTGGCCCGGGACTGGCGCACCGATAAATACCTGCGGCGCCTGGAAGCCATGATGATCGCCGTGGACGCCACCCAGATGCTGCTGATTTCCGGAAACGGGGAC
>Ga0209467_1002155_pt1 | contig 14614 bp, 14 predicted proteins | sample Higcelwee11metaG_FD_187175 | JGI IMG/M metagenome (GOLD analysis project Ga0209467, IMG submission 187175) | Freshwater pond sediment microbial communities from the University of Edinburgh, under environmental carbon perturbations - High... | ecosystem: Environmental > Aquatic > Freshwater >...
TTTTTTTATCAAAACAGTATTGCAGTAAATACGCACTATAGTTTCTTGGAACGAAAACTCTCATTCAATTACTCTGATTTGATAACTCTTCTTTCCTCCGGCGGCGAAGCCGTCTGCCCAACATTTGCTTGACCTGCGAGACGTAATTGGCGCAGTTTGTGCCGGCCGAAGGCCGAAAGCACAAACTGTGACAATAGTCGAGTCAGGTCGAAGCAGTTGTTAGAGATCTGCGCCATAATTCACAACATGTGACGCCAATTTATTATACTGCAGTTCCACGAATAAGCGGAAACAGACTTTTTATTGACTAATATATCAAACGCGCATCGTATTTAACTTTGACTTTGCAATAACGGTTAATCAACTTGGCGCGCCACGTGGGAAATTGATTAAAAATGACTGACTAATTTTAGCTACTTGTTAATAAGTGAGTTAACCGGACAAGCATCGTATGGAACTTTGAATTGCAATTATGTTAATCAACTCGGCGCGCCACGTGGGATGATTGCTTTAAGATTGCAAACTACTTTTAATTACATACTAATAGTGAGTTAGCCGCACGAGCATTGTATGGAACTTTGAATGATCACTTACGTTAATCAACTCGGCGCATAACATGGGAAATAATATTAATATATATTTTATACTTTCTTACGCGCCGCGAAGCGGCGTCGCTCTAACATTTGCTTAACCGGTAATTTCGTGCCCGTAGGGCTTGGCGTGAAAATTGCCGAGCGAAGCGACAGCAATTTTCATGACAAAGAAATTATCCGGTTGAAGCAGTTGTTATGTTTCTTAATTGAGCCCGTAGGGCGATCTTTAATTTCATATGGAAATGAGGCCGTAGGCCGAGCCTTAACTCTTTAATTTAATTGAGCCCGAAGGGCGATTCTTTACTGTAATATTGAATTGAGGCCGCAGGCCGAGTCTTCACTATTCAATTGTAATCCATTTACTTATTCTAAACAAAACAGGTAATGAAACAACAATAATTGCTGAGATAAAAATAGTTGAAGTAATTATATTAATGAATTCTAATTCCTTCATTGATTCATATAGTATATAACTACCAATAGGTAAGTTTAATGCTATTGCCGTAATTAAACCTGGTGCATATCTTCTTAATGCAATTGTTGCTACTAGATGCGGAAATATTGCGTTTAGTACCATCATGCCTACATAGCCAAGATATAGACTATTCATAATTTTATTATCATAAATGCTATTTAGAAATGTAAGTAAAACACCTAATATTGTAATTATTAACACTGCAAATATAAACTCGTTGAAATCAACCGATTTGTGAAACTTCTTTGCATGTTTTGACCAGCGAGGCAACCAAACGGCTTCTTCAATGTTGTGAATTACAAATGCGAAAACGAAAAGGATGTTAATCATGTACTCCACGCTTTTTACGAAGTGTTCTGTTTGATTACAATATTTTATTACTTGATATTACTTAAGAAATCTGTATGTAACGGCAAAGTTAACCGTTTGCAGATATTATATTATTCATCGCCCGCGCCGAAGGCGACGACATAACATTTGCTTGACCTGCGAGACGTAATTGGCGCAGTTTGTGCCGCGCGAAGCGCGAAGGCACAAACTGTGACAATAGTCGAGTCAGGTCGAAGCAGTTGTTCTACGGAGGCCCCGCGTAGATCGGCGGAGCCAGGACGGCGACGCCGAATTATCCTCCATTTTTTACTGCTTTGCTCTTATTTGCTTCTTCAATTCATATTCTTCTTCGTCTACAGCTATGATTTTGAACTTCTCTTTCAAATATAAAGACAATCCTATTCTATTGAGTTTGTCACAATAGACCGTTATATCATTATGATTATTTTTACTAATTATTCTTCATATAATCCAAGTAGTATTTTCCCATATCCATTATGAAAAAATTTGGATCAATAAATAAGCGATTGAGTTGAGCTATAGTAATTTCTCCTAAGATAAATCCTGTGATTGAATTATGTATGATTAAAACCTTATAGAATAATGAGCCATTCTTTATGTGTGGGATAATTCCAGAATGATTTTTTATTGCATACCATTCTTTGTTTATATTTTCAATTTGATGTACTGAATAACGTTCTAAATAGGCGACTTTCCATGATTGTAGTGCAATTTTACATACAGAATCATGATCTTCTATAGTGAAATCTCTGATTTCCATTATGATTCCAGTTCACGCACCACGGATGGTGCGTGCGTGAATTTCTTGCTGGGCCGTCTCGTCCGTAGAACATTTGCTTGACCTGCGAGACGTAATTGGCGCAGTTTGTGCCGCGCGAAGCGCGAAAGCACAAACTGTGACAATAGTCGAGTCAGGTCGAAGCAGTTGTTAGAGATCTGCGCCATAATTCACAACATGTGACGCCAATTTATTATACTGCAGCTCCGCGAATAAGCGAATATAGACTTTTTATTGACTAATATATCAAACGCGCATCGTATTTAACCTTGACTTTACAATAACGGTTAATCAACTTGGCGCGCCGCGTGGGAAATTGATTAAAAATGACTGACTAATTTTAGCTACTTGTTAATAAGTGAGTTAACCGGACAAGCATCGTATGGAACTTTGAATTGCAATTACGTTAGTCAACTCGGCGCGCCACGAGGGATAATTGCTTAAAGATCGCAAACTACTTTTAATTACATACTAATAGTGAGTTAGCCGCACCACCATCGTATGGAACTTTGAATAACTAATTACGTTTATCAACTCGACGCATAACGTGGGATTTATTATTTATATACATTTTTCACTTTCTTACGCGCCGCGAAGCGGCGTCGCTCTAACATTTGCTTGAGCTGCATTGCCGCGCCCGAAGGGCTTGGCGTAAAACTTGCCGAGCGTAGCGACTGCAAGTTTTATGACAAAGGCAATGTCCGCTCGAAGCAGTTGTTAGGTAATTTTTCCTGAATATATTTCCGTATTATAATTAAATGAAATGGCACCATTTTCAGAATACTGTTCAAATGCCTTAACTATTAACTCTTTAATTATTCCATATTCTTTTGTATTCTCTTTTGGAGTATATGATGATGAACTTAATCGGCCTAATACCCCTTCAAGATCAAAAACCTGATTGTTTTGAAATATAACTTTCGAATAGTCTCTGATTAAGAAGCTTTTAATAATTTCTTCGCTGACATTTTTATGATTAACAACAGTATATTCCGGTATTTTATCTACTAATATTTCTTCATATGCTCTTAAAAAAGGGGTATTAGATATTCGGTTGTTCCAAATAAGAAATACTAAAGCCTCATCTTTTAATATCCTCTTAAATTCTTCCCTTGTCTTATCGATATTAAACCAATGAAATGCTTGGGCAACTGTAATGCCATTTAACGATTTAGCATCTAATGTTGTTATTTCAGATGTTCCATTAATAGATTTATATGATTTAAACGATGAAAGTTTTTTATTAGCGGCAATACGCATTTCTTGGTTTGGTTCAATCGCATATACTAACTTACATTTTGGTAATAGTTTTTCAGTAAAGAGGCCTGTACCAGAACCAATATCTGCGATAACAGAATCTTTTGATAAACCAAAATTGCCAATAATATAATTGATGGTTTCATCTGTATACGAGGGACGAAACTTTTGATAATTGTCTACACGATCACTAAAGCGTTCTGTATTATTCATTATATTTCCTCGCCCGCCGAAGGCGTGTACCTAACATTTGCTTGACCTGCGAGACGTAATTGGCGCAGTTTGTGCCGCGCGTAGCGCGAAAGCACAAACTGTGACAATAGTCGAGTCAGGTCGAAGCAGTTGTTCTACGGAGGCCCCACGTAGATCGGCGGAGCCAGGACGGCGACGCCGAATTCTCTTCATTTTCTTACTGCCTTTCCCATATTTGCTTCTTCAATACATATTCTTCTTCGTCTTCATTAATAATTTTGAATTGCTGTTTCATATAAAATGCTAATCCAATTCTATTGAGTTTGTCACAATAGACCGTTATATAATTATGATTATTTTTTATTAATTCTTCTTTAAATAATCCAAGTAGTATTTTCCCATATCCATTATGAAAATAATTTTGATCAATATATAAGCGATTAAGTTGAGCTTTAGTAATTTCTCCTAAGATAAATCCTATGATTGAATTATGTATGATTAAAACCTTATAGAATAATGAGCAATTTTTGATGAGTGGAATCATTCCAGAATGATTTTCTATTGAATACCATTCTTTGATTATATTTTCAATTTGATGTACTGAATAACGCTCTGAATAGGCGACTTTCCATGATTGTAGTGCAATTTTACATACAGAATCGTGATCTTCTATAGTGAAATTTCTGATTTCAATTATGGTTCCAGTTCACGCACCACGGATGGTGCGTGCGTGAATTTCTTGCTGGGCCGTCTCGTCCGTAGAACATTTGCTTGACCTGCGAGACGTAATTGGCGCAGTTTGTGCCGCGCGAAGCGCGAAAGCACAAACTGTGACAATAGTCGAGTCAGGTCGAAGCAGTTGTTAGAGATCTGCGCCATATTTCACGACATGTTACGCCAATTTATTATACTGCAGTTCTACTAATAACCGGATATAGACTTTTTATGGAAAAATAATTCAAACATGCATCGTATTTAACTTCGACTCTTCAATAACGGATAATCAACTCGGCGCGCCACGTGGGAAATTGATTAATTAGACTGACTAACTTTAGCTAATTATTAATATGTGAGTTAACCGGACAAGCATCGTATGGAACTTTGAATCGCAATTACGTTAGTCAACTCGGCGCGCCACGTGGGATGATTGCTTAAAGATAGCTAACAACTTTCTATTTACATGCTAATAGTGAGTTAGCCGCACGAGCATCGTATGGAACTTTGAATGTCCTCTTACGTTAATCAACTCGGCGCATAACATGGGAAATAATATTAATATACATTTTATACTTTCTCACGCGCCGCGAAGCGGCGTCGCTCTAACATTTGCTTAACCTGTATTTTCGTGCCCGTAGGGCTTGGCGCATTTTGTGCACCAGGAGCGTAGCGACGCACAAAATGTGCCAAAGAAAATATCAGGTTGAAGCAGTTGTTATATGAAATTTATTTTATAAGCTCAAGATACTCAGCTTTACTATATTTTTTTGAAGTGTTTTTCCAGTTAGAAGCGATTCCAATATCATATCCAGTTACATAATATAACTCAATGACATCTACTTCTTGTGAAATAGAATATGTTTTTAGAACAGAAAATATTTCTTTTGTTAAAATATCATTATCAACAAATTGATTGTCCTTTATACAAGAAACTCGTAAATATGATGTTGTGTTTGTTGTTTTATCATTTCCAGTAAATGTCGTTGTCCCTTTATAGATACTGACGTGATGTATTTTATATTTAGTCTGTATATCAGATTGCATTTTTACTAAATCAGTTATATTTTCTTGTGATGATATAAGTTTAACTATTAACATTATTATTATAACAAGAACCATTGGTGTAAAAGAGTAGAAGAATACGGTATTTGATACATGTTGAAAATCGGAACAACGAGTATCAGCATCAACTACATAAGTATTGGTAATAACATCGTGTAATAATTGTTTTGATTTTCCACTAAAACAGAGAAAATACACTTCAGAAAGAAGTAAGCTAAACAATACAAAACCAATAATTTGTAATACGATAGAATTCGGATCAATTGGAAGTGTCCAATTATTTAATAATGCTAATGTTGGTAAGAAAAGTGACCGGATTGTACTCTTTAACAATGAAAGGCTGTTTCCATGATTATCTACTATTTTTATTTTTAGTATTTTTTGCCCGATTGTTTGTCCATTTAGTAAATGACTATTAAATACAGTGAAATATATAAGGGTTATTGTGAAGCCAACAAATCTCCCATGCCAACCCATTAGTATAAATGTTCTAGTAAAGAGAAAACCCAGGCTAATTCCTATAAGACCTAAGAATATGCTGTCAATAATAAAAGCCAAAAATCTTTTAAGATACTTTGCTGATGATTCAGCTTGAACTGACTGATTTGCAATGTTTTCCATTTTAACTCCTTTTCCTCTGCCCGAAGGGTCCATATAACATTTGCTTGAGCTGCATTGCCGCGCCCGAAGGGCTTGGCGTAAAACTTGCCGAGCGCAGCGACAGCAAGTTTTATGACAAAGGCAATGTCCGCTCGAAGCAGTTGTTAGGCAGCTATTTTTTTTCTTATATCACTTTCCCAGAAATCAAAAATACTTTTTGCGTATTTTGCCTGTTTTGCATTATCTTTATTTTGTATTTCATTGATCTGATTATATATTTTTTCAAAACGTGGGTATTTATTGAAAACTTCGCCCCATGTCATATTTGGACTTTCAAGAATTACTACCATTGTACTTAACATAAACTTTTTATAAGAACACAATGATATATATGCAAGATGAGACTTATAATAATCATTTATATTTGTGTTATTATACGTTTGAATTAAATCTTCACAATTAGAAATGATCTCACTAATTATTGAATTTTGCATTTTATTGTCATTACGATAACGCTCTTCTAGGGAATTAAAATAGAAAAACACATTCATTCTTTCATGTTTCATAAAAACAGAAATCGAATCTAAATTGTCTTTCTGAAAACTGTTTAAAACAAATTGCTCAAATTCAGAAAGAATCCGATTTTGAAGATATGTCTCAATAAACTCTGCTTCGATGTGAATAGCATCTAGTTCAAACCAATACTCTTCTTTTTTGTTGTTTTTTGCTTCTAAATATAGCTTTTGATTTGTTGTAAAATCATATAAATGTCTCATTTCGTGCATCATAATAACAAGGTGGATAGTTTTTCCTTTTCTATAAGTATCAAGAAACCTTCTGCCAAAACTGAAGTCTGTTTCACCAGTTTTTGTGTTGTAACCAAATGACATACCACCAAGGATAGTGTCTTTTTCAGGATCAATCGAAAAATGAATTTTTTCAGTCGTGATGCAGTTATTTGTAATCGTGTAGACGTCTATGATATTTTTTGAATACTTACCGTTTTTGATTATCTCATCGATATCTGTGAGCATTGAATTAATTATTTTTTCATACTTATCGAGATCAAAATTTACGTCGTTTGAAAAACCAGTGAATGCTAAAATTATTAGAAGCATGGAAATGTATAATTTCTTCAAATTATTCCTCCGCCCGCGCAGCGTGTGCCTAACATTTGCTTGACCTGCGAGACGTAATTGGCGCAGTTTGTGCCGCGCGTAGCGCGAAAGCACAAACTGTGACAATAGTCGAGTCAGGTCGAAGCAGTTGTTAGAGATCTGCGCCATAATTCACAACATGTTACGCCAATTTATTATACTGCAGTTCTACTAATAACCGTATATAGCCTTTTTATGGACTAATATTTCAAACACGCATCGTATTTAACTTTGACTCTTCAATAATTGATAATCAACTCGGCGCGCCACGTGGGAAATTGATTAATTATGCTGACAAACTTTAGCTACTTATAATTAGTGAGTTAACCGGACAAGCATCGTATGGAACTTTGAATAACTAATTATGATAATCAACTTGGCGCGCCACTTGGGATGATTGCATAAAGATCGCAAACTACTTTTAATTACATACTAATAGTGAGTTAGCCGCACGAGCATCGTATGGAACTTTGAATGTCCTCTTACGTTAATCAACTCGGCGCATAACATGGGAAATAATATTAATATATATTTTATACTTTCTTACGCGCCGCGAAGCGGCGTCGCTCTAACATTTGCTTGACCTGCTTTGCCGGCCCGAAGGGCTTGGCGTGGAAATTGCCGAGCGTAGCGACAGCAATTTCCATGACAAAGGCAATGACAGGTCGAAGCAGTTGTTAGGTATCTTTTGGTTAATCGCGTATGTTACACAAACATAAAGATGGCTCAAACCTGAAGATGCTAAAGATTTCAGACAAGCCTGGCCATTTCAAGGTTCGTTACACTTCAAAACGCAACGACAAATCAAATATTTAATATTTTCTTTATATCTTTTCTATTGTTTTATTTAATCTTTCCCACGATGTCGCGATCATGCTTCCAGATTTACATTCGATTCCATACTCGGTTAGTAGATGTTCCGCTTCCGCCGCAGGCTGGACCTAACATTTGCTTAACCTGTATTTTCGCGCCCGCAGGGCTTGGCGCATTTTGTGCGTCAGGAGCGCAGCGACAGCACAAAATGTGACAAAGAAAATATCAGGTTGAAGCAGTTGTTAGGTAAGTGCTCTTAATCTTCTTCAACTAATAAAACTGATGATATATCCGTAAGTGTTGTTTGTCGATCTTTCATGTTTATAGTCCCAACACATGATAAAAACTGCTTGGTTTTGTGAGCCTCTTGGGCAATTAAGTAATTATCAGGATTTAATACCATTTTTACTTTTTTTAATTTACCTTCAATTATAGATGTAAGAGTAATTTCACCTTCTTCTTCAGTTGGTTCTTGATGAAGTTTTGTGACATAGCCAGTAATTCTATAATTTTCTTCAGAAAGATCCTTTTTATAGTATTCACGTACGTCATTAATTAGTGGAATGAATTCTCTTTTAATGTCAATTGATTTGATATCTTCACTTTTGTCTATTCCATTGTTATACGAAATACTTATGTTGATATCATGCTTGCCATTCGAACTAATCTCTGAAATTGCATTACACAAGTTCGAACTAACACCGGATTGATATGCTGAATCAAATATTGATATATCATTATTTGTTTGATATTCATTTGCCTTTGTTACCAAATCGACTACAGAATTCTCTAGTACATTCAAAGCTTTCCGTGTAAAGGATTCTTCGGTTGAATCAATTAATCGCCCATCTTCGTCTTCATAGTAATATTTCGGAACAAAAATGTTTAAAACAAAACTCCCTTCTTCTGTTTGCCCTAATTGAATGTTGTTAATTACCTCGTTTACTGAGTCTGGCCTAGGTCCCATAAAGTTCTTTTTCCGTTTTCTAATAGCAAGAAAAGACGATACAAGCATTTCTTTAGTATTTTCTATAAGCCGAACGCCATCGGTTAATGGAATAATACCATCTTGTGTTGTTTTGCTTTTTATACTTAACTTAACTTTATCATTAACACTATTAAGATAATCATCAATAATTAGTGAAATGCTTTTATTATAGTAAACAGCAAGGTTTTCAAATATCTGAAAAAATGTTTCTTCATTCTTTTTGAATTGATTATTTTCAGGAACAATCAATTCATATTCTGTTTGATCTGGTTCCAATCGATGCCATATAGTAAAAATTTCATTATATTTACCATCATTATTCCAGCCATACTTTTTTAAGTAGTTAGAGAAAAGAATAAAGTTAAACTCATTAATAAAACGATTCAATTTTAAATTCATAGCGCTATTCCGTTACTTGCATTATCCATAAGATTTTTGAAGGCATCTTTTGTGAATTTATTTGTTATAGGTATGCGAATTGTAACTGATTCATCATTGTTGACAGGCGGCAATCCTTTTAATGAATACCAGAATGCTTTATATCGCATGGATAATTCTTCTTCTTTTATTTCTATCCAATCTTCTTCATTTTCAGGTATACAAACAACTATTAGATACGATGGATTGGCTTGATTTGATCCAATTAAATCTTCGTAGTTTTTTACTGGTAATGGATAATGTAAATATCCGTCTGCAGATGTAGTTTTTTTTGTGCATTTTAGTTGAAGATTAATTTGAGGATTACGAATTGCTTGTGTTTGTGCATATTTAGCTGAAAAAAGAATATCAACACTGTCATTATCAACTTCAAACTTTCCAGGATTAAATCCTAAGGGTGCAGCGATTGCTTTAACATATGCGATACTAAATTGTTCTTGTTTCATTGATTTATACATTTTTTTCCTTTCTTACGAGCGCCGAAGGCGTCTACCTAACATTTGCTTGACCTGCTTTGCCGGCCCGAAGGGCTTGGCGTGGAAATTGCCGAGCGTAGCGACAGCAATTTCCATGACAAAGGCAATGACAGGTCGAAGCAGTTGTTAGGTATCTTTTGGTTAATCGCGTATGTTACACAAACATAAAGATGGCTCAAACCTGAAGATGCTAAAGATTTCAGACAAGCCTGGCCATTTCAAGGTTCGTTACACTTCAAAACGCAACGACAAATCAAATATTTATTCTTTTCTTTATATCTTTTCTATTGTTATATTTGATCTTTCCCACGATGTCGCGATCATGCTTCCAGCCCTACATTCGATTCCATACTCGGTTAGTAGATGTTCCGCTTCCGCCGCAGGCTGGACCTAACATTTGCTTGACCTGCTTTGCCGGCCCGAAGGGCTTGGCGTAAAACTTGCCGAGCGTAACGACAGCAAGTTTTATGACAAAGGCAATGTCAGGTCGAAGCAGTTGTTAGAAATCTCTTCCTCTTTTTTGTTGTCCTAATTTACCAGATTATTATTTTCCCATTCTGTTGAATGAGTTTCACATTCAAGAATGTGAATTTAACCTATCGTTGAGTGAATTTCACTCTCGAGAGAGTGAAATTCACATACCGATGAATGAACTTCACATTCCGGAATAGTAAATTCATATATCATTGCGTGAGATTCACTCTCGCGCGAGTGAATCTCACATTCTGGAATGTCTCTGAGATATACCGTTGAATGAAATTCACATTCCTTTATGGTAATTTCACATTCCAGTACATGAAAATCACATTCTGGAATGTGATGTACCCATTTCAAACAGTCTCAGCCACTTTCTTCTTTGATCTCTTGAAGAAATCTGACATCTCAGCAGATACAACCTTTAACCCAGGAACCCGCTCGCTATTGAGTTTTACTGAAGAATATATGTCGAGTGCTCCATTTATTGCATCTGATCTGACGGCAGTTACTGTATCGTTCAAACTGTCTGATATTTGATGTACTAAATCAACGATTTCAGTTAAGTCTTTTGAAAGAAGATAATCACGTTTGAATTCAGCAACATCGAAAATGCCGGGCATTATTTCTGGGTGACTAGTAACTGCATTGTATGCTTTTTCCACAAATGGAGCATACCCATTTCCAGCCTTAAAGAGCGAATGAATCTCAGACCCCTTTAAGGTGAGAAGAAAACTAAGACTCTTTTTTACAGAGTTTAGTTTTTCCATTACATCAGCTTTTGTATCAGCCGAAAGTGTGGCTGAAATCAAGTTCTGCGTAGCCATAGTGACCTCCTATTTTTTTATCATCGTGCGATGATAATGTACGAGTTTTTCACACATTGGCTGACTGACAATTGATGATTATATAGTCATTACTATTACATAACCGTTATTTAGATGCACTTGTGTTTGCAAAAAAATTACTAAAGGCAAAATTTAATTTTTCTTCTGCCGCGCCGAAGGCGTCGTTCTAACATTTGCTTGAGCTGCATTGCCGCGCCCGAAGGGCTTGGCGTAAAACTTGCCGAGCGTAGCGACAGCAAGTTTTATGACAAAGGCAATGTCCGCTCGAAGCAGTTGTTAGAAGTCTTTTTTTATTAATTCACACTATTAGTGGTTTTGTACTGTTATTTACGAGTAATTACTTTTTTCTTATTACTAGATTAAATAAGTGCCAATGCTTTACTGTTCCATCAGCAATTTTACCGTCTTCATCAATTTCTATATAATATTCTGGATTATATCCAATTAAAAGATCGTCAACTTCTTCATTTGTAACAAAAGACATATCTGAAATAGTGGACCAATCGTCATTAATACCAAATAATTGACCTGCGAATATCCCATTAGTTTTTAATCCATGATATATATTTTTCCAAGTAATCGCAAAATCTGATTTATTACAAAATGGTAAAGAAAATGATGCATTAATTAAATCATATGTATTTATGCCAATATCATAATTTTGAATTAATGTATGTTCAAAAGTTGCTTTGTCTTGATATAGATTTTTTGTTTTTGTTTTCAGAATTTCAATTGCATTAATGTCTTGATCCAAGGCCTTTACGCAGAATCCATTTTCCAATAAATAGACTGAATCGCATCCGGTTCCTGATCCAATATCAAGTGCTGTTTTGTTGGTTTGCTTGGTAAATTGTTTTACCGCATATACAACTGTTTTATTTGGTTCTTTATTAAGTGTTGTTTTATAGTAATCACTCCAAGGGCTTTTTATCAGATTATACTCCAGTATGTTTGCTAGTATAATGTTTATTATCAATAAAGTATGGGTGAACTCTCATAACAAACAAAAAAAAGAGTTTTTCTTCTTTTTTCCTCTGCCCGAAGGGTCCTTCTAACATTTGCTTAACCTGTAATTCCGGCCCGTAGGGATTGGCGCACTTTTTGCCGAGCGAAGCGACTGCAAAAAGTGTGACAAAAGGAATTATCAGGTTGAAGCAGTTGTTAGGTTATTTCACCTTAAATATTTTCTCAATTATTTTTTCAATATTAGCAGTAGAATACTTAACAACATTAGCCAAATCTTCATTAGCCGGACTATATGGAAAAGTCCAGAGTGAATATTGATTCTCATCAAGTATTTCAATTAAAGGAACAGTCATTGTTGACTGCTTATACATTTTATTAATGCTATATTTACTGATATTGTTGTATTGATGTTTTAAATTCAGTTCTAATATTTTTTCATCATCGTTTGGATCAATTTCTTTTTCTACAAGAGCAATATATTGATCATCGAATTGTGTAATATATTTTTTTTCATTTTTTGATACAGACAATTTCCAACTTATTTTTTTTTCTTGTGTTAACCACATTAACTGGGTTACTATTTTTGTAGTGTCTTCAAAGTTATAATTCATTGATTCGTCCTCCATTCATTATCACTCATATATTCATTAAGATCTGCTAGTATTTCAACAAGCTTAACATAATGATCGCGTACTTTTTCAATAGTATAATCAGTTGCTTCGAGTTGTTTTACAAATCTGTCAATCTTCCTCTTATTTTCTCCATTAATTTTTTTTGAAAGAGAATGAAGTAAAGATTTTATATTAATTACTAATTCCTTTACTTGTTCCTGATTCTCATTAAATGCTCCTAAAAGCTTTGATAATTCCGAACGAAATCCTTGTAGGGTAATTATCTGTTTTGGAAGTCGGGCCTTCCGAATGTAAAAGTTTTCTAAACTTACTACTTTATATAAAGTAAACAGAGTAAATAAAAAACCTAGAATACTTGCCCAGTCTGCCACATTTGTAACCGACACACGCAACCCTCCTTTAAGATATAAATTTTATTTTTTCAGATTATTAACTTTTCCTCGCCCGCCGAAGGCGTGAACCTAACATTTGCTTGACCTGCGAGACGTAATTGGCGCAGTTTGTGCCGCGCGAAGCGCGAAAGCACAAACTGTGACAATAGTCGAGTCAGGTCGAAGCAGTTGTTAGAGATCTGCGCCATAATTCACAACATGTTACGCCAATTTATTATACTGCAGTTCTACTAATAACCGTATATAGCCTTTTTATGGACTAATATTTCAAACACGCATCGTATTTAACTTTGACTCTTCAATAATTGATAATCAACTCGGCGCGCCACGTGGGAAATTGATTAATTATGCTGACAAACTTTAGCTACTTATAATTAGTGAGTTAACCGGACAAGCATCGTATGGAACTTTGAATAACTAATTATGATAATCAACTTGGCGCGCCACTTGGGATGATTGCATAAAGATCGCAAACTACTTTTAATTACATACTAATAGTGAGTTAGCCGCACGAGCATCGTATGGAACTTTGAATGTCCTCTTACGTTAATCAACTCGGCGCATAACATGGGAAATAATATTAATATATATTTTATACTTTCTTACGCGCCGCGAAGCGGCGTCGCTCTAACATTTGCTTAACCTGCGAGGCGTACATTGGCGCACTTTTTGCCGCACGAAGTGCGAAAGCAAAAAGTGTGACAATAGCCGAGTCAGGTTGAAGCAGTTGTTAGAACAAATTTTCAATAATATTTATTAATTTCTCATTCTCTACTTGTTTTGCAAAATCCAAGGCAGATCGGCCCGCTTTATTTTTATTGTTATAATCCCCTTTATTTTTAATTATTAATTCTACCATTTCATAATTTCTACCTTTACAATTAAATACAGAAGTCCAAGTTGCGTTATTTCCATATTTATCAATATTATTAATATCTATTCCTTTTTCAATTATTAATTTAGCCAGATCTATGTTTTGATAAGGTTCATTACATAATAACGCTAATGCATTTTGATTGTCTTTATTTTTTATGTTTACATCAATTCCAGATGATACTAAAAAAAGTGCGATATCTATATTCTTACCAGCTATTGCTAAATGTAGTAGACTGCTTCCATTACTATTTTTTGTATTTATATCATTCGCGATAAAGCATTTCTTAAATTCTATCAGATTTCCATATTGAGCTATTGTGAAAATATCTGCTTTTTCTGTTATCGCCATATATCACTCCTGAGTTCACAAAACTTACAACATATTATGTAATTAATACTTTATGAACCGCCCCGGGATTGCCGGAGACCACAAAGTTTGAGAGGATATGGTCATGGGCAAAGAAACACGGTTTTCACCCGAGGTGAAAGAGCGGGCGGTTCGGCTGGTATACGAGCAGCAAAAGGAATC
>Ga0209467_1002157_pt1 | contig 14604 bp, 15 predicted proteins | sample Higcelwee11metaG_FD_187175 | JGI IMG/M metagenome (GOLD analysis project Ga0209467, IMG submission 187175) | Freshwater pond sediment microbial communities from the University of Edinburgh, under environmental carbon perturbations - High... | ecosystem: Environmental > Aquatic > Freshwater >...
CGATGTCCGCGCTTGTTTCTTCGATCAGGCGTACAAGACCATCCGGGCCATGGTGCCTGATGCTGCCTGAACGAGGGATAGCGCCGCTGAGACAGAGTGCGGCGGCAGGGTAGGCCGTTGCGGCTCTGCGCAGTCCATCCTCGTCGCGGTGTGCCGAAAGCCCCACAACCGTGAAACGATCATGGTGCCTGGCAATGACATCGAGTGTCTGCCGGCCGATCGAACCGGTCGATCCGATGAGTATGACTCGCTTCGGTTCTGGTCCGGGCATTGAGGCTCCGATCAGGGCAAGAGTCCCATCGCCGCGATGAAGGCCGCAAATAATGGGGCGGAGAGGAGCAGACTGTCGAATGAATCGAGCATGCCACCGCGTCCAGGGACAATCGTGCCGGAATCCTTGACGCCGGCGGCTCGCTTCAGTGCCGATTCAAGCAGGTCACCGGTCACGACGGCTGCTCCGATGGAAAGACCGAGGCCGACCAGCAGCAACCAGTTGGCCGCAATCAATGTTGGAAAGACGACAGGACCGAGCAGGGCCGCGACAAGGCTTCCACCAATGCCGGCTACCGTCCCTTCCAGACTCTTGTTTGGGGACACGGCAAAGATGCCTCGATGTTTGCCCAGCGTCACACCGGCGAGCCAGGCCATGCTGTCATTGCCAAAGACCATGAATGCGAACCAGACCAGCAGCATTCCAGCTCCCCTTGGGGCTCCGAGAATGGCTATCATCGCCGAGCTCAGTGCTCCAGGATACAGCAGGTACAGCGCGTTGGCACCGGTTCTGGCAATTGCCGTTCTGATCATCACCTCGCTTCGAGGAAAGGCGACAGGGATGGCTCCAATCGAAAACGCGGCGATAATCGCAATGGAGAGTGGGGCAAGCCAGCCGACAACGATGCTGTCTCCGTCACGCACCAGGCGTGCCAGATAGACGGTAACAGGTGGAGTCAATGCCATGACAAGGGCCATTGCCGAACGATGCACGCCTGCATCGGGTTCTATTATCGCGCGCAGCTCGAGAGCCGAGCCGCCGCAAAATACGAGGATGATGACGACGACGGGGAGATGGTTATATGAAGGTACCAGCAGTATCAGGGCAAACAACACCGGTACTATGATGCCTACAAAAAGCACCCTGGTCATGAAGTTGTTCATCGTGCGTTACCATACCTTCGCTCGCGCCGCATGTATTCCTCTACCGCACTTTCAAGGTGCTCGGCGGTCCAGTCGGGCCAAAGCACGTCTGAAAAATACAACTCGGAATAGGCAGCTTGCCATATCAGAAAATTGGATAGCCTGAGTTCTCCACCGGCCCTGATTATCAGATCGGGATCCGGCATGCCCGGCACATCGAGGTAGTCTCTGAACTGCTCCTCGGTTATGGCCGAATGTCCTGCGGGCAGTCGCTGTATCGCGCGGACTATCTCATCGCGACCACCATAATTGATGGCCAGATTCACGGTAATTCCGGTGAAGGGGGCGGTATCTGCCATGACCTGTCTGATGGCGGCCTGCACCTCAGGTGGCAGGCCATCGATGTCCCCCGAGTGAACGACGCGCACACCCTGCTCGCGGTAGAAATCGAATTCCGCACACAGATAGGTACTGACCAGGCCCATCAGGAAACGGACTTCGTCCTGGGCGCGCTTCCAGTTTTCGGTGCTGAAGGTATAAAGCGTCAAATACCCGATGCCGAGGGTCCTGGCGGCCAGTACTATTCTCTTGGCCGCCTTCAAGCCTTCACGGTGCCCTTCGGTGCGGGGCATCCCACGGGCTTTGGCCCAGCGACCGTTGCCATCCATGAAAATGGCGACATGCGCCGGTATCGATCGCGTTGTGGTGGGCATACCTAGACTTCCAGGATTTCCTTCTCTTTTTCTTCAAGCGTCTTGTTGATCTGCGCTATATAGGAGTCGGTCAGCTTCTGGAATTCTTCTTCGGCCTTCTTCACCGAGTCTTCGGGAACGTCGGTCTTCTTCTTCAAGTCTTCAAGTCCATCACGCCTGATATTCCTGATGGCAACGCGAGAAGTCTCGGCCATGCTCTTGGCACTTTTGACGAGTTCCTTGCGCCGCTGTTCGGTCAGAGGCGGAATCGCTATCCGGATTACCTTGCCGTCATTGGATGGGTTCAGTCCAAGTTCCGACTTCTGGATGGATTTCTCGATTTCGCTGATCAGCCCACGATCCCATGGCTGGATGACGATGAGCCTGGCCTCGGGTACCGAAACGGTCGCCACCTGGGCTATTGGTGATTTCTGCCCATAATAGTCGACCCTGAGCTTGTCTAGAATCGTCGGTGAGGCGCGTCCGGTCCTGATCGCCGCGAAATCGTCCCTGAGCGAGGCTACGGTCTTCTTCATGCGTTCTTCGCATGCGTTCTTGATATCGTCCATTGCACTCCCTTTCGAGCATCCTCTCAAGCAGGATCCATAGACCAATGAGGCCGGCTCCGCGAACGGAACCGGCCAACCTTCAGGCTTGTATCAGTTGTCTCCAACCTTGAAATAGATATAATCGACGATACTCAGCTTGGCTCCGGCTGCTTTTCCAACCGCATCCATCACGGCCTTGACCGTCTGCTTCTCATCCTTCACAAAGCCTTGGTCGACCAGGCATATTTCGCTCATCAGCTTCTTGAGCTTGCCTGCGAGAATGCCGTCAACGACCTTGGCCGGCTTTCCGCTCATCTTCTCGTCGCCTTCTACCTGCTTCTTGAAGATGTCCTGCTGCTCCTTGACCCAATCGACGCTGATCCGGCTCTGGTCCACAAACATCGGGGCGAAGGCCGCGACATGCAGGGCCAGATCATGCACAAATGTGGCGACTTCGGCGTTCTTGAAGGCCTCGGGCTTGTCTGCCTGGAGTTTGACGACCACGCCGAGCTTGCCTTCGCCATGGGTGTATGCGTGCAGGTATTCATTGGCCCCGGCCTTGACCAGCGAGACACGTTTCAGCGTGATGTTCTCTTTAATGACGCTGGCAAGATCCTGAACAATCGCCTCGAGCTCGGCGTTGGGCGCGGCATAGTTCTTGTCCAGACTGAGCTTTGCCATCGTGTTGCCGCCCTTGATGAAATCATCATTGCGGCAGACGAAGTCGGTCTCGCAGGCTACGTCGACCATGGCAATAGCGGAATTGCCTTCGGCGATGAAGACACGGCCTTCGTTGGTCGCGCGGCCGGAACGCTTGGCCACACCGGCAAGTCCCCATTCCTTAAGCTTCCGCTCGGCAAGGGCAAAATCGCCTTCGGCCTCGACGAGGGCCTTCTTGCAGTCCATCATTCCAGCGCCTGTCTTCTCGCGCAGATTCTTTATGTCGCTTGCCTTGACTTCCATTACAGGCTCCTTATTTGGCGTAATACTTGTCTTCTTCGACGATCGGCTCCTCGACGGCGCCAGCCACCGATGGCGCAGCGGCCACCGGCTCAGCGGCGGCCACATAGTTCGCCGGATCGACTTCGACTTCTTCTTCCTCGGCCTCGGGCTTGGCTTCCGCAACGGCGGGCGCCGCCTCTTCGTCTTCCTGGAGGGTCTCGATGATCTTGAGGCCCGTCTCGCTCTCGGCTTCGACCACGGCATTGGCGATGATCTGCGTGAACAGGGAGATCGAGCGGATGGCGTCATCATTACCCGGAATGGGGTAGTCGATGCCTTCGGGATTGCAGTTGGTGTCGACAACGGCGACGATGGGGATGCCCAGACGTCGAGCCTCGGCTACCGCAATGGCTTCCTTGCGGGTATCGATGACGAACAGGATGCCTGGTAGCTTGGTCATGCCCTTGATCCCGCAGAGGTTCTTGTCGAGCTTGGCCTTCTCCTTCTGGAGCTGGGCCTGTTCCTTCTTGGTGAAGCTCGAGAAGTCTTCCTTTTCGAGTTTGATCAGGCGCTCGATCGATTTGCGTACGGTGGCAAAGTTGGTAAGCATGCCGCCGAGCCAGCGGTTGTTCACATAGAACTGCTCGCAACGCTCGGCTTCCTTCTGGATCGCCTGCTGCGCCTGCTTCTTGGTGCCGACGAACAGCACGGGCTTGCCGGCGGCGACCGTCTTGCGGACGACTTCGTATGCTTCCTTGATGGACTGGATGGTCTTCTGCAGGTCGATGATGTGAATGCCATTGCGCTCCGCGAAGATGAACTTCTTCATGCGCGGGTCCCAGCGCTTGACCTGGTGTCCAAAGTGTACGCCAGACTCAAGCAGGCTCTTCATGGTGACTACAGCCACGTGTTCCTCCATTGGCTTCCAATATAACCGGAAGCCCCCTTCACTGTTTCTCGCCGTATCGGTGCATGCTGGCATGCGCCACGGCGGAAGATTCGGTCACCGAGCCATGAGGCCCGGCAGTACCGTGTCGGCTTTCGATCCAAACTGGATCGGATAGCCAGACGACATTAGAATGGCATAAAACTCATGCAGTGGCAACCCCACGACTCCGGAAAAGGAGCCATCGATTCGCCGAATGAAGAATGCGCCACGCTCCTGTGCGCGATAGGCACCTGCAACACCAATCCATTCTCCTGTATCAAGATAGCCCTCTATATCCACATCACGCATCGGTGCAAAGGTTACCTGGGTTTCTGACAGGGCGGACGCCTTCGTGCCCGTTCTCCGATTGATGACGCATATTCCGGTGGACACGGTATGGGTCCTGCCCTCCAGCATCCTGAGCATCGATCGGGCCTCGGCGCGGTCGGCAGCCTTGCCCAATGCGACATCATCGACCGACACCAGCGTGTCGGCTCCAAGCGCCCAGTATGGCGGGAATGGCGCGCGGCGCGAGCCTTCCACCACCTTCAGTTCGGCCAGCGCGACGACACGTCTGGCTATGGGCATGTCGTCAAAGACCCGCTCATCAATGTCGGCTGGCGAGCAGGTTATGTTGAAGCCATGATCTCGTAGCAGGGCGAGGCGCCGGGGAGATGCGCTGGCCAGGAGCAGTTGCGACCCACCGTTCATGTCAGTCATGAACCGATGCTATACCAGGCGGCATGCCGCTGTAAAGCTTGACAATGGCATCACTTCCATCGTACTACTTGCATGTCGAGCGATTAGCTCATATGGATAGAGCGGCAGCCTCCGGAGCTGCAGGTGGCCGGTTCGAGCCCGGCATCGCTCAGCAGACGCGCTTGCACCCATGGTGCCTGCGCGTTTTTTTTGCCACGGACTTGTCAGCCGATTGCCTCCCGTCGGACATAAGGATTATAGTGCCCCACGCATGGGGGAGTAATCGATGGCTTCTCTGACTCTACAGCGGCTTACCGAAAGCACCTATATCATCCCGTCTCCAGCAACCATGGGCGTATGGGTGTCAGATAACCAGGCAACGCTGATCGATGCGGGCAATGACGAGGAGGCGGGCAGGCAAGTCCTCAGGCTGCTCACCGAGCGTGGATGGAACCTTGAAATGATTGTCTGCACCCACTCCAATGCCGACCATGTCGGGGGCAATGCCTTCCTGCAGAAGCGGACGGGGTGCAGAATCGCCGCCACCTCAATCGAGGCGGCCTTCATCGATCACCCCCTGCTCGAACCGACGCTGCTGTACGGAGGGTTTCCGTCAAAGGCGCTCCGCAACAAGTTCCTGATGGCCAAACCGTCGCATGTGACCGACCGCATCGCGGATGATGGCGTGATTCCGGGCAGTCCGCTTCGAGCGATGCCGCTACCCGGTCACTTCGTCGGCATGGTCGGCATTGTGACGCCCGACGATGTCTGGTTCCTCGCCGATAGCCTCTTCTCGGAGCACATCATCAACAAGTATCCCATATTCTTCCTGTATGATGTTGCCGGACACCTGGGGACTCTGGAAAACCTGCGCCATCTCCATGGGAGCTGGTTCGTGCCCAGCCATGCCGAGCACACCCAGAACATCACCGCGCTGATCGATGCCAACGAGCGCCGGATAGCCGGCACCCTTGACGCCATAACGAGATCGTGCGGTGATGACGGTGCTCCATTCGATATCATTCTGCAACGTGTCTGTTCGATGCTCGGGATCGTTCTGGACATGAATCAATACGTGCTGGTTGGTAGCGCCATCAGGTCTATGCTCTCATACCTTGTGGATTGTGGCACTGTCGAGCCACATGTCGCGGACGGCACCGTGCTGTGGACCTGTACCAGCCCTGGTGCGACCAATCGCTCTATCGATTGACGCTTACAGCAGAGCGAGCATACCATGTCGCCACCATGAAACCACTGCGTTACACAGGTTCAATCGTGTTCATCACGGGCGGATCGAGCGGAATCGGGCTTGCCACCGCCGTCGCCTTTGCCCGCCAGGGCGCGGCAGTCCACCTGTTGGCCCGCACGCCAGCCAGGCTCGCGACCGCCGTAGAGACTATTCACCAGCGTCTTTCCGACTATGGCATGGATGCATCATCCTGGCCTTCGATTACCACGTCGAGCATCGATGTGGCATCGGCCGCAGATGTCGATTCGATACTGGCTGCCGATTTCAGGCGAGTTGGCGTCCCCGACGTCCTGGTCAACTGTGCCGGCACGGCCAGGCCGGGATATTTTCAGGAATTGACGCCAGCCATCATGCAGACCACGATTCAGACCAACCTGCTGGGCACCATGTATGTCTGTCTGGCCGTTTACCGGGCGATGATTGCGGGCGGCAAGCGCGGGCACATCGTCAATGTCTCCTCATTGGCGGGTCTGGTCGGTGTATTTGGCTATACGGCCTATGGCGCCTCCAAGTTCGGTATCATAGGATTCTCCGCCACGCTCAGGGCCGAGGGGCGGCTCCACGGCATCAAGGTGTCGGTCCTGTGCCCGCCCGATACGGATACGCCACAGTTGCATGAGGAAAACAAGTATAAACCGGCCGAAACGCGGGCCGTCGCCGGAAATGCCAGGCTGCTTTCACCTGAAACGGTAGCGGAAGCCCTCCTTGCGAAGCTGCCTTCGAATCGGTTCATCATTTTTGCCGATCGCACCAGCGCGATGATTCATGCCGTCAATCGATTCATGCCTTGGCTCGTGGAATTCTTTATGCATCAGGATGTCATGAAGGTTCAGAAACAGGTTTCCACCTCGAAAGGAATACAACGATGAGCACGCCGTCACCGACGATGCACAGCACGCGAAGCGATATTTTCGACAAGTGCAATGATTTTGTCGAGGCCGAGGAAGCGCGGGCAGGCGGATGGTATCCGTATTTCAGACCGATAGAGTCCAATCGTGGCTCAAAGGTTGTCATAGAGGGCCGCGAGATGATCATGGCAGGCTCCAACAACTATCTGGGCCTGGCATTTGACGAACGGGTCCGTGAGGCAGCGATCAGGGCCGTCGAGAAGTATGGGACGAGCTGTTCCGGTTCGCGCTTCATGAACGGCACGCTGGCTCTGCATGAAGAGCTGGAGGAAAAGCTCGCGAGGTTCGTCGGCATGGAGGCGGCGCTTACGTTCACGACTGGCTACCAGTCCAACCTCGGTGCCATTTCGGCGCTGCTTGGCCGAAATGATCATGTCGTTACCGACAAGCTCGATCATGCCTCGATCATGGATGGCATTTTCCTGGCACGAGGCATACAGAAGGAAATTTCGCTGCATCGTTTCAAGCACAACGACATGGCGGATCTGCGCAAGGTTCTCGAGAAGATTCCTCCTGCCGGTGGCATATTGATCATCCTGGATGGAGTATTCAGCATGGAGGGCGACATAGCCCTGCTGCCTGAAATACGTGCGCTTGCAGACGAGTTCAAGGCCCGGGTCTATCTCGACGAGGCACACGCGCTTGGAGTGCTCGGCGCGACTGGACGTGGCACTGTCGAGCACTTCAATGGAAGGGCCAAGCCCGACATCATGATGTGTACGTTCTCGAAGGCACTTGCCTCGATCGGGGGATTCGTCGCCGGCAGCGCCCGTGTCATCGACTATATCAGGCATTTTGCCAGACCGCTCATATTCAGCGCCAGCATGCCTCCCGCTGCTATCGGGGCCGCCCTCGAGGCCCTGCACATCATCGGGCAGGAGCCGCAGCGCGTCCATCGCCTTCAGACGATAGCGAAGAAGATGCTCGACGGCTTCGGCGGCATGGGATTTGATGTAGGGACGGCAGAAACGCCGATTGTCCCGCTGCACATAGGTGACAACCAGAAAACGTTCCTGTTCTGGAAGGCTCTGTTTGAACGTGGTGTCTACGTGAATCCGGTGATAGCTCCCGCCGTTCCGCCCAATGGTGCACTCATTCGTACCTCGTACATGGCAGTCCACACCGATGAGGAACTCGATGCGATACTGAACATTTCAGAAGAAGAGGGCAAGCGACTCGGCATCATCTGATAGGTTCGTACCGAACGCATAAACAGAGGCCCGGCCTTCCATACAGGAAGGCCGGGCCTCATGCAACAGTCCCTGTCTGGTCCTATTTGCCGCTTCCCGAGCTGGCTCCCGCCGCGGAGTATTTGCGTAGCTTCGTCAGCAGGTCCTTGGCCTTCTGCTTGACTGGCGTAATGTAGTTGCCATCAGCGATGCGGAGTATGGCACGGATCGCAGCTGGATCCTTGATGCCGTTATTCTTGTCAGCCAACGCCTCAAGGGCAACCAGGCTCTCGAAGGCAAGGCTGTTGTCAGGAAGCAGAATATCGTAGCGATTGATGATGAAGGCTATGGTTTGCGTCACATCATCACCATCCATGAGCCCAATCTTGCCGATGGAACGGATTGCAGCAGCTATGACCATTGGCTCATTGTCCGCGAGCGCCACCTTAAGGAGGATATCCTTTGACTCAGGCGTCTTGAACTCCCCGAGCAACAGGCATGCCTCGCGGCGAATATCCGGAAAATTGTTGAGCGCACGCCCCACGCCACCAGAACGAACGACCGTGAAGGTGCTCTCGCCGGCAAGGTATTCAAGCGATTTCCTGACTTCCGGGCTGGTTCGCCCCTCGTCAACAGACTGCCGTATATACTGCAAGGCGACAAGTTTCATGTCCTTGCTGTCCGCATAGGCTTGTTCGCGAATGATCATCGTCTCGAGGGGATCCTGCAGATATGATTCCTCTACGGTTCGTTCGCCGCCGGTCGAAGTTGTCGTGGACTGGCTCCATACCGGTGATGACACGAGCGCGACTATCACGACGAACGCTCCTAGATGACGATTCATGATTACCTCCAAATTGCGATCTTCCATGTATCGCCGATTTTTTCAAGGTTGTAAAGTACCAAGCGCTCACCCTTGGCTGTGACAGTAATGGCTCGAATGCGCGTTGCCTGCATGAATTCTATGTCGTCGACCCTATCGTGTTGCCTTGATGGATATACAACGTACATAAAATAGTCCTTCAGGGTATGCAGGACGATGCCCTGGCGCTTCAGCACCGGCGAGTCCGAAATCTGCGCGAGTGTCTCAGCCGATGAGTAGCGTTCACGATAGGCGTCGGTCAGTACCTGTGACCATGCATCGTAATCCTTGGCCTGTATGATCGAATTGAGGCTACTTATCAGCGCTCGTATGTCGACAAAGGTGGTCTGTTTGAGTTCGACGCTTACCGAGGCCGGATCAAATTCCTCGGATGCCGGGGGCACCTCGGTTGTCTCGGCAATCGCTACCGGCGCGGTGGCGATCTCCATCTGCTGCTGGTCTGGCTGCGTCGAAACGCAGGAGATGATCCCTGCGAAGCAAATGAACAGTGCAAGCGCTCCTGGACGCCGGTACATACGAACTCGTTGCATGCCACTATAGTAAACCCTTGTCCGGCTCTTGTCAAAATGACTTGGCATCGCGTTTTTTATTGATGGCAACGATCTTTTGAAGTATGATAACCCCATTATATGAACCAGGTGACCTTTGAAACCGCGAATATCGCAAAACTGCACCACATGGAATATGAGACTATGCCCGAGGTGGTTGTCTCTGCCCCTGGAATCGTGCGCCTTCTCGGAGAACACACCACCGATGCCGACGGTCTGGTCCTGGCGTTTCCATTCAATCGGCGTGTTACCATAGCCTTTTCGAGCCGACACGACTCATCCATACGATTCTTCGCCGCCGACCTGAACGAGCGGAAGCGCACGAACCTTTCCAATCTCAAATTCAAGCGCGAGGATCGCTGGGCCAACTACATCAAGGCTGAAATCGCTTCAATAGCAGAGCGCGTCAACGTCAGAGGCTTCAATATCACGGTTTCTGGTGATATTCCACAGGGATTGGGCCTTGGCTCCGCGACCGCGCTCCAGTGTGCGGCAGCCTGGGCCGTCGCCCTGGTCTCTGGCCACGAACCGGTCGCAGAGAGCCTCGCCAGATCGATGGTCGAGACAGACAAGAGCTACTTCGAGCGCAGCTCCAAGTCAGCCGACTACCTGGCTACGCTCGCCGCAAGACCTGCTTCGTTCTCGTATATCGATGCACTGAAGGGAACCGCCGAATCGATTCCATCGGTTCTGGGTGATGTCCAGTTGATCCTGACCGATTCAAGAGTGCCTCGTCCACCGCTGGACAGCGAGTTGCGGCAACGCTCGAACGATTGCGCGATGGGACTGTCGATCATGGTTGGTGGCGGCTCTCGGCGTCTTCGTGACTATACAATTGAAGAACTCGACGAGTTCATGGGTATCATGCCCGAGCGGGTCCGCCGTCATTGCGCGTTCATCGTCGACGAGGCACAACGTGTGCGGGAAGCGCGTGAGGCGGCATTGCATGCCGACATGGCCTCATTTGCGAAGGCTATGAACAAGTCACAGGCTGGCCTGCGCAATAACTATGAAATTTCATGCCCCGAGATCGATTGGCTGGTCAAGCGCGCACTGGAGATCGATGGGATACTGGCCAGCAGGATGATTGGCAAGGGATTCGGAGGATGCACGCTGACGATCGCACAGGCGGGGGCTGCGGATGAGTACCGTTCGCGGCTGGAGGAATATGAGAGGATATTCGGCTTCAAACCAAGCGCCTTGGATATTTCGGTCGGCGCTGGTATGATCGCCGAATAGCCGCTCCCTACGGGTAGCGCCAGGAGCGTCGATGAAGATTTTGCTGACAAACGATGACGGATATGCAAGCGATGGAATCAAGGCGCTGGCGCATTCCCTTGGCGCAGACCATGAGGTCTGGACACTTGCGCCTGATTCAGAACGTTCAGGCATGAGTCATGCCATGTCACTCCGCCATCCAATCAAGATCAGAAAGATTGCGGAACATGAGTATGCATGTTCCGGATCGCCTGCAGACTGCGTCATTCTGGCCGGGCACGGAGTCATACCATTCAAACCCGATATTGTCATATCAGGCATCAACAGGGGGCCGAACCTCGGCACGGACCTGGTCTATTCAGGAACCGCCGCGGCTGCCAGGCAGGCATCGATTATCGGCATGCCGGGCATAGCCGTTTCTCTGGCTACCTATGTCGGACCGTTCGATTACGCGGCGCTCGCCAGGCTGGTCGCTGAGCGACTCGATTTTTTCCTGAACCTGTGGTCGCCCGATGTCTTCATCAACCTCAACGCTCCTCCAGCGATGGATGATCACAACTATACCGTGGTCGACGCGTTTCCAAGCAGGCGCATCTATCGTGATACTCTGAAATTTTTTGACGGTCCCGACGACTACTCGTATTGTTTCTTCATGGACGGCCATGTCGATACCAGTGAGGAGCCAGGAAGCGACGATGACATGGTCAACAAGGGCTTCGCGACGGTTACCAGGGTGCTTACATATCCTTGCTCGGCCCAAGGGCAACAGCCCATCGCGAGCAGTGCGATCCCATGAAACCAGCCGCATCGGAAGGCGCCAGGGCCATAACCGAAGCATCTGCGGCATATCGTGCCGGAGCGTACGAGGCGGCTATAGCCGTGCTCGCGGGTGCAACGGTCGACGAGAGTGACTATCTGGATCTGGCCTACCTTCTGGGCTTGTGCTACGCTCGGCTCGAGCGCCATGACGAAGCGTTGCTGTATCTGGAACAGGTCGTCACGGCGGGAGGCACGGACAGCCGCGCGGCGCAATGCCGGCTCGCATTGGCTTACATCTATTCCGTGACAGGACGCGCGCGGCTCGCCGAGTATGAGTTGCTGAAGCTTGTGGACGCTTCGTATGAAACCGCCCGGGTGCGCGCCGCTTTGGGTCATGCAAGCTGGAAGCAAGGGCGACTGGAAGACGGCATCCGCTGGTATCGGCAAGCCCTTGATCTCGATGAGAACAACCTGACTGCATTGAATGGATACGGCTATCTACTGGCATGCGCCGAGAAGGATCTCGAAACGGCACTTACTTGTTGCCGCAGGGCCCTCGATGGTGCACCCGGCAATGCTGCCTATGCCGATTCGCTCGGTTGGGCCTGCTTCAAGCTGGGGCGAATGGAAGAAGCCGGCCGTTACCTCTATGAAGCCGCCGAGGTTCTGCCCGATAATGAAGAATGCCGCGAGCACGTCAAGGCTTTTGAAAAGGCGGTTCTTGGATCATGAAACGACAGATACTGGCGATAGTGCTCTTTGTACTGACCATGAACGCCAGCGCTCAGTTCGCATACCGCATGCAGTCGCCGCTGGCGGCAGAATCGTTCCGGACCGGAGTCGAAGCATATGGCAAGGGCCGTTATGCCGAGGCATTGTCCCTCTTTGAGCGTGCGCTGGCAACAGACAAGAGTGACCCGCTTTGCCTCTACTGGCTTGGAAAATCATACTACAGGCTCGGCATAACCGGAATCGCCTTTGCGCGATGGACCGACGCGCTGGGCATAGCAGGTCCATCACCTTTCGTGGAAAGCCGGCTGGAACTCGCCGGTGCCGAGAGCAACCCTGCCGGCCTGCCGGCCCCGGATCGATATGTTCGAGTCTCTGAGCTCTCCGGAAACAAAGGCAAGACACTGTTGTTTTCACGGCCATCATGGGTTGAACCGATGCCCGATGGCTCCATCTACCTGGTCTCCCATGGCACCAATGCGATTCTGCATCTTGATGCGAATGCGAGAATTCTCAGGACCATCAACGCTGGCTCAGGTGGTTTTGACAGGCCATTTGCATGCGCTGTCCTTTCCGATGGCACCCTGTTCGTAACCGAATTTGAGGCAGACAGGGTAGCTCGTGTTTCACCGGAAGGCCGTGTGCTTGGGTATCTCGGTGATGCCACTGGCACCGGAAGGCTGTCCGGACCGCAGTACATAACCGCCGATGCCGATGATTTTGTCTATGTTGTCGATGTTGGTTTCGCCAGGGTCGTCAAATATGCGAGTACGGGAGCGCTGGTCCTGGCATTTGGATCGCGCAACGCCGCCTTCAATGGCCTCACGATGCCTACGGGCATAGCTGTCATACGGGACCGGGTCTTCGTCGCCGATTCCGCACAGAAGAGCATATTCGTCTTTGATACGTACGGAAATTACATGGCAACAGTCGACACTGTGGCGCTGGAACGGCCTGAGGGGATGCGTGCTACGGCTGACGGCCGGCTCCTCTTGGCAGACAGCTCGAGGGTGCTGCTCATCGATCCAGATACAGGGGCCGCGCAGACGATCTATCGATCCGAACGCAGGAATGGCCGAATCGTATCGGCGGCCTTCGATACGAATGGCGAGCTATTGGCGGCTGATTTCGATGCGTCTGAACTTGCATATCTGTCGGACCCTGTGACCCGCTTCTCGGGCCTTTCTGTCGAGGTCACGCGTGTCGATTCTTCGGCGTTCCCCCGAGTCGTACTCGACGTACGCGTGCAGGACAGGTACGGGCGCCCGATGACCGGGCTCGGTATCAGCAACTTCTATGTATCGGAAGGCATCACCACCAAGGAACGACGCATCGAAGGAGAGAAGCCCGTTGACTACCTGAAGTCATCAATTCAGCCAGCACCCGACTTTGCCCTCGATGGATCGCTCGATGCCTCGGCCCGTATCGACATGGTGATGATGCTGGAAGGCTCGCCAACAGTATCCGCGATGCGTCTGGAGGCGAGGGACGCCATCACGGCACTATATTCATCGCTCGGAGGCGAGGCCTCGGCCCAGATCGTGGTCGCAGGCAAGAATGCCCAGCCACCTGTAAGCGGTGGCATCGCTCCGATCTCCAAGGCGGTTCTCGGCTTTGAGCCTACGGACGGCTGGCGCTTTGATTCGGGACTGCGCCTCGCCGCTGCGGCACTCTTCAACAGCTCCGGGCGCAGGGCATTGGTTCACATCGGCACTGGATCGGTCAATGAATCGGCACTCGACGGACCGTCGCTGTCCGAGCTCGCCTCGATCCTGGTCAATAATGGCATAACTTTCTATGCGGTGATCATAGGAAGATCCAGCCCGTCCGAGTTGCTCAGCCTGCTGGCTGCCAAGACAGGTGGCGCCATTTACCGTGCGGACAGACCTGAAGGAGTGTCTGTCATCGCTCGGCAAATCCGCGCCAGACCGACGGGAATGTATCGCCTGTCATATCGCTCTACCGCCGACGATGGCTTCGGCAAGTCCTACATTCCGTTCAATGTGGAAGTGTATTTGCGCGATCGTTCCGGAAAAGAAGAGAGTGGATTCTTCGCGCCGCTTCGCTAGGTACCGAGCTTGACTCGTTCGTGTCATTTCTGTATAGTGGGCGACGTTCCACGCCATCTTAGCTCAGTTGGCAGAGCGCGTGACTTGTAATCTCGAGGTCCCCGGTTCGATTCCGGGAGATGGCTCAAA
>Ga0209467_1002158_pt1 | contig 14604 bp, 17 predicted proteins | sample Higcelwee11metaG_FD_187175 | JGI IMG/M metagenome (GOLD analysis project Ga0209467, IMG submission 187175) | Freshwater pond sediment microbial communities from the University of Edinburgh, under environmental carbon perturbations - High... | ecosystem: Environmental > Aquatic > Freshwater >...
GCTATCAACCGGGTAGAGTTTGACTTTGTGTCGCTGCACCAGTTCCATGAAAAGATGGCCAGCAGTAACCAGTGTTTCCTTGTTTGCAAGCGCAACATCGATTCCGGCACGTATTGCGGCAGCTGTTGGCACCAGCCCTGCCGCTCCCACAATGGCTGCTACCACCATCTGGGTGCCGGAAGCCGTGGCAGCTGCACAGAGACCTTCGGTTCCACCCAGTAGTTCCACTCCCTGTCCTGGTATCAGCTCTCTCAAACGGGTTATGTCAGCAGGATCTGCCACAGCAGCCAATTTGGGACTGAACTGTCGAATCTGGCGTGCCAGCAGTTCGAGATTTTTTGCACCGGTAAGGGCGATAATACGGAATTTATCAGGATGAGCGGCGACAATTTCAAGGGTACTGACCCCGATGGAACCGGTTGACCCGAGGATGGAAAGAGACTTCATGTGTCAGAACCTCCCGAAGAGGTAAACGGCGTAGTAGTAGGTTACAGGGGCTGCAAAGAGGATGCTGTCCAGTCGATCCAGCACACCTCCATGACCGGGAAAGATGCTGCCGGAGTCTTTGACTCCAAAGCTGCGTTTAAGCAAAGATTCAAACAGATCACCAACTTGACCGATTACACCGATTACTAATGCCGTAATAATAACATCAGCATACCCCAACTGGTTGAAAAAGAAATATTGGGCGAGAAGAGCGCCGATCAGACTTCCGGCCAATCCTCCCAGAGCACCTTCAATACTCTTCTTGGGGCTGACCGCCTCATATAACCGGTGTTTGCCAAAGGCGCTGCCAACATAGTAGGCCGTCGCATCATTGGTCATCACAATCAGCATAATCAAAAGTAACCAACTGCTGCCTTGCGGTAGCAGGCGGATCATCATTAGATGGATGAGTAAAAACGGAATATAAATAAATGCGGTGATAACCAGTGAAAGCTCACTGGCAACGGTATTGATAGTACGTAGGCGAAACAAAAAATGAAAACAAACCAGAAGAAAAGCTACGGCTATAGCCATGATAACCGGGAGGCTGTTACCAAGGAGAGGGGTTGCTACGGTCAGTGCTCCCAGTACAGAAAAAGCAAGTAACTCAGTCCTTCGCTCAGGCAAGGACATGGCAAAGAACTCTTGCATGGCCACCAGACAGAGAGCTGAAAGCAGCAGGCAGAACATCCAGGGTGCGCCTTTGATGACAATCAGGAGCACCAGTGGCAACAGGATCAGTGCGGTCAGCAGACGTTGTATGGTTAGCTCCTTTGGGTTAGCTGCGCGCTGGTCTTGCCGAAACGGCGTTCGCGGGCCTGATAGTCCGCCAGTGCCATGTGCAGGGTGTTTATGGTTAAGTCAGGCCAGTTAATATCGGTAAAGTACAGTTCTGCGTATGCCAGTTGCCAGAGTAGAAAGTTGCTGATCCGCATCTCGCCACTGGTGCGAATCAAGAGATCTGGATCAGGAAGCCCGGCTGTATCAAGATGTTGGTTAAAGAGAGATTCTGTAATCTGTTCGGGCTGTAGCTGACCATCTTTAACCTTATGTGCAATCCGGGTTGCAGCCTGAACAATTTCTTGCCGTCCACCATAGGACAGAGCCAGTGTTAAGACCATACCGGTATTGGTCGCCGTCTGCTGCAAGGCATCCTCAAGTATTGCATTAATTTCTATCGGCAGATCCGCACGATTGCCAATTACATTGAAGCGGATGTTGTTCTTCAGCATGCGGCGCAGTTCATTACGGATATATTTTTTGAGCAACGCCATCAGAGCCCGTACTTCAAGTTTCGGTCGTGACCAGTTCTCTGATGAAAAGGCAAACAAGGTCAGATAGCCGATCCCCAGACTGGAAGCCTGATCCACCACCATCTGAACTGTTTCGGCACCCCGCTGGTGACCGACAATCCGTTTCAGCATGCGCTGCTGTGCCCAGCGGCCATTACCATCCATAATGATGGCAAGATGTCTGGGCATTTTGGCAAGGTCCAGCTCACCCATGTCAGACTTCCATAACTTCCTTCTCTTTGTGGGAGAGGATCTCGTCCAGTTTGGCAATCAGATTGTCTGTTACTGTCTGAACTTCTTTCTCGGCTTTTTTTAGGTCATCTTCAGTAATGGCTTTGTCTTTTTCCAGTTTTTTCAGATCATCAATGGTCTTGCGCCGGATGTTTCTGACGGCAACCTTATGCTCCTCATCCATCTTTTTCAGCCCTTTAACGATCTCTTTACGACGCTCTTCAGTTAATTGCGGCAGATTCAGGCGGATCTGCTTGCCGTCATTACCGGGGGTCAGTCCCAGGTTGGCGTTAAGGATAGCCTTTTCAATCGGGCCGATCATCTTTGATTCCCATGGAGTGATGCTGATACAGCGTGGCTCCGGTACAGCCAGAGTGGCTACCTGCGACAGGGTGGAAGGATTGCCATAATAATCGACCTTTACCTCGTCCAATAACGATGTGCTGGCGCGACCGGTACGAACACGCTGAAACTCTTTGCGAAGATCCTCAGCTGTTTTTTCCATGTGTGACTTCATCTCTGCAATGACGGTTTTGTACATGGTCATTCTCCTTGTACGATAGTGCCAATGGCTTCACCGCTGATAACTTTCTTGATGTTACCGGGTGTGGTCAGATCAAATACAATAATAGGTAAATCATTGTCCATACAAAGCGAAGTAGCAGTGGCATCCATGACCTGCAACCCTTTCTGCAATACTTCAATATAGGATAGTTCAGTATACTTGGTTGCGGTAGGATCTTTCTTCGGGTCTGCCGAGTAAACACCATCAACCTTGGTCCCTTTTAAAATTACCTCGGCCCCAATCTCCATGGCCCGCAGACTGGCAGCAGTGTCAGTGGTAAAGTAAGGATTACCGGTACCTGCTCCAAATATTACGACACGGCCTTTTTCCAGATGGCGCATGGCTCTGCGTCGGATATAGGGCTCTGCGACTTCCTGCATGGCTATCGCAGACTGCACCCTGGTTGAGACCCCAACCTTTTCAAGGGCATCCTGCATAGCCAATGAGTTGATCACCGTTGCAAGCATTCCCATGTAATCGGCGCTGGCCCGGTCCATACCTTTGGAAGAGGCAGCCAGACCGCGAAAGATATTTCCACCGCCAATCACCAGAGCAAGCTCAATGCCGGTATCCACTACTTCGCGAATCTCGGCAGCAATGCTGTTAATGGTAGATGGTTCAATGCCATACCCCTGATCTCCGGCCAGTGACTCTCCGGAAAGCTTCAGTAGCACTCGCTTGAAAGACTTGCGTGACATAGAATCTCCTGATACGAAAACGCCGGCCATGAAGGCCGGCGCGTTCAGTCTTATTTCAGCATTATTTAAGTCCGGCAGCTGCCGCCACCTCGGCGGCAAAATCCGATTCCTTCTTTTCAAGTCCTTCACCAAGCACAAACTTGGTGAACCGTTTCAGGCTAATCACGCAGCCCAGTTGTTTGGCACTTGCATCCAGATACTGCTGTATTGTCTTATCGGTGTCTTTGACATACACCTGCTCCAACAGACAGATCTCGCCGTAAAACTTGTTAACCTGGCCACCGATGATCTTTTCAATAATGTTATCTGGCTTACCGGTTTCCCGGGCCTTGGCACGATAAATCTCTTTCTCACGCTCCAGCACATCAGCACAAACATCTTCACGGCAGAGGAACTGGGGCGATGCAGCAGCAGTGTGCATGGCAACATCCTTCAGGACGGTTGCAAAGGCTTCGCTGCTGCAGACAGCAGTATTGTCGCAGCTTGCTTCTACCAGTACACCGATTTTGCCACCAGCGTGGATGTAGGTGCCAACCGCACCGTTTTCTGCATTATAGCAGACAAAACGCCGGATCTGCATATTCTCGCCAATTACCGAAATTGCCTCATTCAGTAGTGTCTGAACAGTCTTGGAAGCATCACCGACAAACGGTTGCGCCATTAGTTCTTCAATAGTAGCTGGGTTTTTCTGGAGCACGTGATCGGCCACTTGCTTGACAAAATCCTGGAATTTGTCATTTTTGGCAACAAAGTCGGTTTCACTGTTGATTTCTACCAGCACACCTGTGCTGCCATCGGCTGTGACTGCAGCGGCAACCATACCTTCGGTTGCTGCGCGACCGGCTTTTTTGGAAGCAGCAGCCAAACCTTTCTTGCGCAGGTAATCAACAGCCTGCTCCATCTCGCCACCTACCTCTTCCAGGGCCTTCTTGCAGTCCAGCATCCCGGCTCCGGTGGCTTTTCTCAATTCATTGATCTGTGCAGCGGAAATAGCCATCTTTTCATATCCTCCGAACCACATCAGCGTGGTCATCTGTAATCTTTTAATGGTGTTAATTGTTTCTTGGCAGATTAGTCAGCAGAAGCTTCGCAGGCAACCTCATCAGTCATGGCTGCTTCCAGATCATCCGAACCTTCAGCATCACTCTGCAGTGAGGTGTTACGGGCTTCGTTACCTTCCAGCACGGCATCGGCAATCTTTGAAGAAAGCAGGCGAATGGCACGGATCGCGTCATCGTTACCAGGGATAACATAGTCAATCATGTCCGGGTCACAGTTGGTATCAACAACGGCTACAACCGGAATTCCAAGTTTCTTTGCTTCCTGAACCGCTATTTCCTCGTTTTTGGGGTCAATAACAAACATCAGGCCCGGCAGTTTGGTCATGTTTTTGATGCCACCCAATACTTTTTCAAGTTTTTCACGCTCTTTATCCATCTTCAGCGCTTCCTTCTTGGTATAAGCCTCAATGGTGCCGTCTTCAAACATCGCGTCAATCTTCTTCAGGCGCTCTATGCTCTGCTTTACTGTTGAGAAGTTAGTCAGCATGCCACCCAGCCAGCGCTGATTAACATAATACTGCCCACAACGGGTAGCTTCTTCAGCAACCGAATCCTGAGCCTGCTTCTTGGTGCCAACGAACAGCACGGCATTGCCTTGCTCAGCGGATTCCTTGACATAATTGTAAGCGGATTTGAAGTAGCGGACAGTTTTCTGCAGGTCGATGATGTAGATACCATTCCGTGCCCCGAAAATGTAGGGCTTCATCTTGGGGTTCCAACGCTTGGTCTGGTGACCGAAGTGAACACCGGCCTCCAGCAGTTCTTTCATGCTGATACTTGACATACGTATTTCTCCTTTGGTTTGTCCTCCGCCCCGTTTGAATCCCTGCACGTCACAAGGGACACCGCCGGTTTACTTAAAGGGCGTGTGAATTGAAAAGCGTTATTTTTTATCACAAAGCCTGTAACAGAATCAAGGTGAAAAACTGATGATGCTAAATAATGAGATATATCTGGTTACATGCAGCTGCAAAAACTTTCAATGAAAGAAAATCTGCAGTGAAACGTTCGATCTCTTTAAATTCATCTATGAATTCGGTAACTGTTAGTGTAGTTATTCCCCTTTATCTATATTACTAATAGATATACTTAAAATAGGGGTGAAATCATATGGAGTCGGCTGAAATTAAAAATGTATTATCAGGAAAACAAAAACGTCATTTAAGGGGATTGGGGCACGGACTTAAACCGATTATTTTAATAGGAAAAAAAGAAGTTGATCAAGCTCTGGTGACTGAAACTGATGCTGCCTTGGCCCACCATGAACTTGTCAAGGTCAAGGTGTTGGAAAACTGCCCGCTTGATCGCCACGAAGCAGCAGAAGCTCTGTCAGAAGCAACTGGTTCCGAGATTGCCCAGGTTCTGGGCAAGACCTTCCTGTTGTACCGGGCCGCTGAAAAGCAAGTGATTGTGCTGCCCTCGAATCAGGAATAATCCTGCAGGTATGGCTAGTGGCGCTACTGGACAAATACTGAGGGTTAACCTGACAACTGGTCGTTGTTATCAGGAAACCCTTTCTTCAGAAACCATGCATGGCTGGTTGGGGGGACGAGGTATTGGGACTGCCCTGCTGCGGGAGTTCTCTGGTTGTGATCCTTTTGATTCAGATTCTCCGCTCGTGTTCAGTGTTGGTCCGCTCTGCAATACCCCCATTCCGCTTTCAACACGCTGTACTCTTACTGGACATTCTCCGCTTACCAACACAATCTTCAGCTGCTCCAGTGGTGGTCCCTTTGCCTGGCACCTGAAACGTACCGGTTTTTCAGCACTGGTGCTGCAAGGAGTCAGTGCTGGTCCTTGTCTGCTTGAGATTACTCCTGACGGAGCAACCCTGGTACCCTGTTCCGATCTATGGGGGCTTGATGTCAGGACAACCGTGCTGCGTCTGGCTGGGGAGAACGGAGTAGCGGTCATTGGGCCTGCCGGCGAAAACAGTGTGCGGTATGCCTCAATTGAAACCAAAGGGGGCGAGTCGTTTGGCCGCGGTGGGCTTGGTGCGGTCATGGGGCACAAAGGGGTAAAGGCTATCACGATACGTGGTGATGCCGAGACGTTAATAGCCAACCAGCCAGCCTTCGACAAGGCGTTTAACGATCTGATGCGGCTTTTCAAGGCTTCACCTTTTTTGTACGGCCCTTTTGGTATCAGCGATCAGGGTACGGTTGCCCTGGTGGATCTGCTGCTTCAACGCGGCATGTTGCCTGGCACGAACTTTACCAGTTTTTCTGGCAAAGCCACAAACTGGAATGCAGCAGCTCTTCGAAATCAGTTTAGCTCACAGGCAGACGGTTGTCATGATTGCCTGGTGGCCTGTAAAAGGCTGTTGGCTGATGGTCTATCTCTGCCTGGTTATGATGAACTGGCAACCTTTGGTGGATTATGCGGCCTGGACGAGCTTGGTACGATAACTGCGATCAGTAATCAGTGCTGTGAACTCGGGCTTGACCCGGTCTCAACCGGTGCCACCCTTGCGGTTTGGTCCGAAATCACCGGTCAGAGTCTATCCCGGATTTCCCTTGATAAGCTTCTTACAGACATTTCAAAACGTACAGGGCAGGGGGACTTGCTTTCATTTGGAGCGAATAAACTGGCAAACCAGTTGGGGCAACCTGATAAGGCCATGACTGTCAAAGGTTTGGAGCTTCCCCCCTACGATCCCCGTGCCTCCACCGGTTTGGCGCTGGGGTATGCAACCGCTCCCCATGGTGGTAGCCACCTGACCGCCTGGCCGATTGCATCAGAAATCCTGCGTAAGCCAGTGCCTACTGACCGCTTTTCTTTTGATGGCAAGGCACGGATTATTGCCATGTTTGAGGATGCCAATGCAGCGGTTGATACACTTGCACTCTGTCGTTTTTCTGCTGCAGCTGTTGAACTTGAAGAGATGGCTGCTTTACTGGCTGCTGTGACCGGTGAAAGCTATGGTCCGGCTGACCTGATGCAAATTGGTCGCAGGATTGTTGCCAGTGAGCAGGATTTTAATCGTAGCAATGGTTTTACTGTTACTGACGATTGTCTGCCAACCCGTTTTTTTGCGGAATCAGCCAACGGGCTGGCTCCCCTTGATCAACAGCGGTTTCAACAGGAACTGGCAGCATACCATCGGATCAGAAGGGCTCAGGTTAATGACCGGTCAAAGTAACCAGACCGTTGGCTCCATAGGTGAAGGGCTTGCGGCGGTCCATCTGCTGCGAAACGGTTATCATATTCTTGAGCGGAATTTCAGGAGCAAAGGCGGTGAAGTTGATATTGTGGCAAAAGGCAAGGATGGCTGTATCGTCTTTGTGGAGGTTAAGACCCGCCGGAATCTGGCTTACGGATTACCGCAACTGGCTGTAACCACACGCAAGCAACGTCAGATAGCCAAAGGGGCGCTCTCCTGGTTGTCTCGCAACCAGCTGCATGACCACGCTGCCCGGTTTGACGTGATTGCTGTTTTGCTGCATGATGGCGCGATGCATGAGCTTGAACATATTGTGAATGCCTTTGATTTAGCCTATTGAGGGAGGTTTGAAATGGATTTCTGTGTAGCGCTAGTGCAAATAAAGCCGAAACTTGGCCGGGTTGCAGATAATCTGGCTCTGATTCAGGAACAGGTTGAACAGGCGATTTTGCAGCAGGCCGATCTTGCAGTGTTGCCTGAACTGGCCTTAACAGGCTATTTTCTGAAGGATCTGGTGCCTGAGGTTGCATTGACGGTATATAGTCCAGAAATCGTTGCCCTTCAGGAGTTATCCAAAAAAATCAGTATTGCGGTTGGCTTTGTGGAGGTAACAAAGGATTATCAGTTTTATAACAGTGCCGCATGGTTTGAAGATGGCGAACTGAAACACCTGCACCGCAAGGTATATCTGCCCACCTATGGCCTGTTTGATGAACAACGGTATCTTGGACATGGTGACCGTTTTCGGGCCTTTGATACGAAGTTTGGGCGAATGGGATTGCTGGTGTGTGAGGATATGTGGCACCTTTCAGCACCGTATCTGCTGGCTATGGATGGCGCAACCACACTGGTCTGTCTCTCCAGTAGCCCTGGACGTGGTGTTGATGATGATGAGCTGGGTACGGCAGTTGCCTGGCGTAATCTGACCACCTCTGCGGCTCGTTTCCTTACCTGTCGGGTGATTTATGTTAATCGGGCCGGGTTTGAGGATGGTGTGAATTTTTGGGGGGGCTCCCATGTTGTGGCACCTTCAGGAAAGATTGTTGCTACAGCGCCGGAATTTGAACCTTCATTAACCTTGGTAACCCTGACGGAGACAGAACTGCGGCGGGAGAGAATCACCTCTCCACTTGTGAGGGATGAAAATCTCTGTATCACCTTGCAAGAGCTGAACAGAATCAGTCGGGAAAGGAGTTGCTGATGTCGCCTTTGCATATCAATACCAAGCTGGTGCGTCGTATACTGGTCGGGTTTCTACGGGATGAAATCTGGAAGGTTGGTGCGAAAAAGGCGGTACTTGGCCTGTCCGGTGGCATTGATTCCGCCTTGGTCTGTCATCTGGCAGCCGAGGCGTTGGGGCCTGAAAACGTGCATGCCATCTGCATGCCTTACAAAACCAGTAATCCAGAAAGTGAGGCCCATGCCCGTTTGGTGGCCGAGGCCAGTGGCGTACAGTTCAGCATTGTTCCGATAACCCCGATGGTTGATGCTTACTTTGATCAGTTTTCTGGTGCAGACAACATGCGGCGGGGTAATAAGATGGCCCGTGAACGGATGACCATTCTGTTTGATCATTCTGCCCTCTATGGGGCTCTGGTACTGGGTACCAGCAATAAGACCGAACTGCTGTTGGGTTACGGTACTCTCTACGGTGATATGGCTTCAGCATTAAATCCTATTGGAGACCTGTACAAGAGCCAAGTTTGGCAGCTTTCTGAAGAGGTAGGGGTCCCCAGACCGGTAATTGACAAAAAACCATCTGCAGATCTCTGGGCAGGGCAGACCGATGAGGAGGAGCTGGGTTTCACCTACCGTGCAGTGGATGAGTTGCTTTACGGGATGATTGATCAGCGGGCCGGTTCTGAAGAGCTGGTTGCTGCAGGTTTTCAACAGGAGTTTATCACTAGTATTTATGCAAAAGTTCAGAATTCGCATTTTAAAAGACGCCTGCCAGTGATTGCCAAGGTGTCAGGCCGTACCATCGACCGTGATTTCCGTTACTCCCGCGACTGGGGGAAGTAGGTACAGCCTATGCCGATTCATGTCTTTGATGCTATCAGCCCTACGATCAGTGCCCTGTTGGGCGGCGCTTCTGTTGATTTTTCTTCAGGAAATGAAGAGGTCAGGACAGGGGAGGGACGATTACAGCAGACAGTTATTATTGAAGGCAAGCCCTACAGTTTTTCTGCGGTACGTGGTGGGCTGCCGTTTACAAAAACCGAGGTGCAATTTTGTCAGGAACTTTTGACAGCCTTTTCCGGCCTCTATAGCGGTTTCAAACTTGAGGGGTATGCAGCCCACTTTCGAACTGCACTACTGGCTTCCATTATGGATATTACGGTTGCCCGTTTTCTGCGGGGCGATCGTAACAAAGGGTTTTGGCCGATTCAGCAACTGCTCCAGCTATTAAAGAATCTTTCCTATCAGCGCTATGAAGGCAAGCCGGCTACCACAGGTTTTCTGGTACACAGAACGACTGAGCCTGCCTTACGCAAAACGTTAAAAGACCGTCTGCATACGTTAATACCGTTACAGCCCCATCAGAGCATTTCTCCTACCTTTTTGGATAATCCGCTTGCCTATCGTTTTATTGATGGCAACAATCTGTTTTTTATTGCCACTATTCAGATGCAGGTAGTTGGAGTGCTTCGCACATCCGGGACAACATTCCAGACTGATATTGAGCGGCTGACTCAGCGGGAACTTTTCTCGCTGGTTCGGCGTAGCGGCAGTGGGGCATTTGCCATCACCGTAAATGAGGCCTCAGAAATTGAGGTTCTGATCAGTCCGGCCAAGCTGTTGATTCGGCGTAAGGGGGTCTGGGTGATCTTTGACCCGGATATCTTCCGGTCTTTCCTGGCGGATAGTATTGATAACGCGGCGATTGATGACCTTCTCTGGACTATCTACGCAGTTTCAAAACAGCGCCATGGTACTGTTATCCTGATCCACTCCGGTACTTCCCGCCATCTGGCAACGCTTAAAAAAGGTTCGGTTGGTGGAGATGACCCGATCGGCAGGCTGCTGATCAGTCAGGTCAGGGGACAGACCATTGCAGAGCTGAAACAAACCGGTATTCTCTTGCGTATTTTATCGTCTGACGGCATGACCGTGCTTGATAACCGTGGTAAATTGCTGGAGGCCGGCTTTATCATTGACACCTCCCATGCCCGTGAAATGGTCACTGGAGGAGGACGAACTACGGCAGCCATTGCAGCCTCATTCTTTGGCAAGGTGATTAAGGTTTCCCAGGATGGTCCGATTGAGTTGTATCAGGACGGAAATCTTGTGTACCGGTTCGGGTAGGGAGGAATCTATGCAAGTTGTTGATGATGGTCGTTGTTTTATTTGTGGTCAGGATAATCCGGTCGGTTTTAAGGCTACATTCATCATTGATCCAGAAAAAAGGCGGGCAGAAACAACGGTACGGATTGCCGAACATTTTCAGGGGTGGCAGGGGATTACCCACGGCGGTATCATTTCTGCACTTTTGGATGAAATCTGTGCCCAAGCCTGTATGGGCAGCGGACTGCAGGTGGTAACCAGCGAGATAAAGCTCCGTTATCGTGTACCGGTTCCTACAGGATCAATCATTACCGTAATTGGAGAGGTAACTGGCGAACGTCGCAGGTTAGTAACGGTAAAAGGATATGCCGAACTGGAGGGACAACTGGTAGCTGAGGCGGACGTAATTATGTTTAGAGTTGATAGATAGAAAATTACACGTATGGTAACAAATAATTATTGACCTGTAGACCCATTTGTCGTATATATCAAAGACTTTTTAACGATGTTGAATCAACTGCATTACAAGCTATATTCAGTAACAGTTTTTGTGGGGCTGTAGCTCAGTTGGGAGAGCGCTTGAATGGCATTCAAGAGGTCGACAGTTCGATCCTGTTCAGCTCCACCATAAAAACAAGGGGTTAGCCAAACGGCGAACCCCTTTATTTGTAGATAATTATCTGCATTTATCGACGCTTTTTTGTAGATAAATCCTCACCTGTCTCACAATCCGTCCGGGCGCATCTGGTTGCAGACCCTTTGGCCGGGCAGAGCTTGTCAGGCAACCCGCTCTTGATGCAATATTTCATGGTGACACTCTGATATAAACTCCATCCTTAAGAATACAATATGCATCCCCCAGAATAGTCTGTGCCAAAGCAACAGCCAGATCAGGCCGCCAGTATTGGCACTTGTCACGGGGCACTCCCTCAGACGCAATCTGACAATTATATACCTCGTCAATATCATGGCTACAGGGGTAGTGTCTCAGTTTGAATTTCAGTCAGCAAGTTCTGCAATATCTTCCAGTGACCAAAGTTTGCTTGTCACCCCTGCTTCCATAGCGGGGGTGCATTTCAGTGTTTTGTGAATCCGTGCAAAGTTGTAGTGCATAAAATGAAGGGCAACAGCATGTTCAAGGTTTTCGATCTTCTTGCTGAAGCCGTTGCTCAATCTGGTGAAACGCCGCATGCTCATGCGCATAGTTAGATTTTGCCGCTCTACGTAGCTTGTTGAAATATGCTTTACTTCTGGCTCTCCAGTGATATGTACCAACTCAGCGCCAGTACAAACAGCAGGACTGTAACGCCGTTCATCTTCTTGTGTACCCTTACCGTAGATCTTTACCAACATTGCATAATCAATTTCAGATCCGAAAGCATTTTCAACAGCATTAAGATATACCTTGTGGCCGTCTGTTGTAAGCTGCACACGCTTATTAAGCCGTGCGGCAAGGTCTAACATAAAGGCGTTGCCGTATTCGGCATTACGCTTGCCTACCATGAAAGACGGGACAAGCTTGGTATCAGCGCAAAGCGCCGTCCAGGTATATACGTCACCTATCCCATATTCTCCTTTACGTTCTTGTGGCACGTTCTTTTCCTTGGAGTAACAGAAAGACCATATTTCATCGCACTGGATGCGCGCGCAGGGCAGTTTGATCAGCTTTTCGTGCTGGTATTGAGAGCAAGCTGTACCGACATCAACGAGCAGTTTAGTTACGGTGTTAATAGAGCAATCAGCCATGCGAGAGGTGGCACGCATACTGTTACCTTCAACCAGCATACCAAGTATCTGTGCGCGTTTTGCTGTGTTGAGTTTGTTCATGACACCCTCCCGCTTGGCTTTATAATGACATTATGCTTGAGCGGTAAAGCAATTGCAAGCATAAAACATATTGTCCAAAAATATGCTTGCAAATATATTTTGAGTAGTGATAGATTTGCAAGCATAAAATTGATTGGAGGTTGCAAGCATGGAGAAGCAAGTAACTGGAAAAGCTATAGGTGCTAAGGCTAGATCCGACAAATTAAGCGCAGAAGAGAGAAAAGTTATTGCAAAAAAAGCCGCTGCCGCCAGATGGAACAATCAAGACATATCTGACATTCCTAAAGTAACGCATCGTGGAGAACTAAATATTGATGGAACGATTATACCATGCGCGGTATTGGAAAACGGCAAGAGGGTTTTAAGTGAGTTTGGGATTACTATGGCCCTTCTTGGCACCAGAAGCGGGGCATCTAAGAGGCTAAAAAAGAAACATGAAGAGGCTGGGGCCCCAATGCCGCTATTTTTAGCTCCAAACATATTAAAACCTTTTATTTCCGATGAGTTGATTAATGGGCCCCTTTCAGTAATTTCATATGTAGATGGCAACAAAATTTCTTATGGGTATGACGCCAACCTATTGCCTGCTGTTTGCGACATATGGTTGCAGGCGAGGGCGGATGGAGCGCTTCAAAATCAACAATTGGACAAGGCCCAAAAAGCCGAAGTATTGATGAGAAGTTTAGCTAAAGTGGGTGTAGTTGCACTTGTAGATGAGGCTACCGGTTATCAAGCAGAACGCGCTAGAGATGCTTTACAAGAGCTACTGTCGATATACTTATCAGAAGAAAAATTGAAGTGGGCTAAAACGTTTCCAGATGAATTTTACAAACAAGTTTTTAGACTACAAGGATGGAATTATAACCCTGTGGATACCAAAAGGCCAAAGATAGTTGGAAAACTCACTAACGAGGTAGTTTACAAAAAATTACCCCCCGGTGTACTTGATAAGCTAAGAGAACTCAATCCAGTAAAAAACAAAAAAACATGGAGAAGATCGTCAGCTCATTTTCAATACTTATCTGAAGAGGTGGGGCAACAAGACCTTAGAGATCATTTTTTGCAAATAATGCCCCTTATGAGAGCTTCTAAAACATGGAAGGGATTTGTAAAGCTGCTCGACATTGCTATACCTGATCCAATAACAAAGATCGAAGGATTTCAAGAAGAGCTTGACTTTTGCGAGTAAAAATTATTTCTTCCACCGAGCTTGAGCCGCCTTCTTAGCAATTTCCTTGCGCTGCTCAGGAGTGAGCTTTTCAGCCCTAGCCTTGCCACCTTTCAACCCACCGAGCCGCCCTAATTCCTGAGCGGCTTTATTCTTTTCCGGCTGATCGTTTGGAGTGGTAGTAGGCTCTTCGTTGGTGGCCTCGTCAAGTATCAGGGCAGCAAGTTGGTTTATGTCGCGTGGTCGTTTTTTCATGTTTTGAGCGTAGCATAACCGCTCAAGCATTTCAACAGGGCCTATATTTCAAACTGAGACACTACCGCTACAGGAAATCGGAACTTGAGCGTTATTAGCAAAGCAGGCTTTCATGTTCCCCCCAATGCAGTTTGCAGTAAAAGAAATGTTTACAGGCGGTTGTGTCTCGCTTTGGCGTAAACGGGCAGGTATCAAAACAGTTGATCTGGTCAGGGCGGTATTCTACACATCTAAGCGTATCCATCGGGTAGACCGGGCAGGAGACATCTGCCTGTAAACAGCTGGTACAAAGCGTTTTACTTACCATCGGTAACTCACTTCCAGCGCTCCAAGCGCCTCACTGGTGCCTTTGGCCGGCACGGTCCGGGCCTCTGCTGTAGCTGATAGATGGATGTTGGCCACACGTAATACATCCTGTCGAACAAATAGCACTGCCTGCTGATCGCCACTGCTGGCTATGCCGTAGCGCAAGCCCACGGCACCGCTACGCAGAAAAGCAAACAAAGGCCGTGGTTTGGCCTTGATCAGGATGGTGCTGTTGCCGGTTTCTGTATTCATAATGGTTACCGCTGT
>Ga0209467_1002162_pt1 | contig 14580 bp, 15 predicted proteins | sample Higcelwee11metaG_FD_187175 | JGI IMG/M metagenome (GOLD analysis project Ga0209467, IMG submission 187175) | Freshwater pond sediment microbial communities from the University of Edinburgh, under environmental carbon perturbations - High... | ecosystem: Environmental > Aquatic > Freshwater >...
AACGTATTGAAATCTGGTTCCAACAGAGAAATCATCTTCCCAGGTTATACCGTCTTTTGTGTACTCAATTACAAAACCGGCAAGACTGTTTTTAAGTCCTGAACCGGTGAACCGAAAGTCAACCTCTATAAAGTCACGATACGCAAAGACCGTAACATTTTCAACAGGGTCAGGCGTGTCTGTAGGCGCACCTTCCTGAATTTCTGCAACTCCAGTGGCCGCTTGGTTTGCAGTCTGTTCCACGATTTCCAGGGTCGAAAGCTCTCTTTCTGTGGTCGTATAACTTGAACTTGCAACAGCAATCTGGCTTGTTTTTGGAACGCGATTTGGAATTAACAACACATTGACTGTGTTTGTAAGATAGTCAAAATCTGGAGATGTTGACAAAACCAAACAATCACGAATTCCTGCAAATTCACGAGAAGTTGAGTTCAAATCATCTTCCTGTAGTGTGCAGGTCAGCACATCCAAAACTTCAATGTCAAGATCGTAAAGAACAACCTCACAAGTCATTGGAACAACTGATAGGTTCGTTGACTCCATATAAGCCCTGGCTTTTGCATCGGCTTCGTTTGTCAGGAAAGTTTCGAGTTCGTATTGTTCATCAGTTGAATATTCCCTCAAGACATCATTTTTATATGTGATGTCAACCAACGAAAGGAAAGTGTCGTCGTAGTAGTTTTTGTTGTAACTTACTTTTACACTGGAGTAAACACCAGTCCTGTCAGAAACAAGCTTGAGTTCACTTGCATTTTTGATTCTGCTCGACGTGTAAACTTTTGGATTTGCAGTTCTTGTGAAGCTCTTAGCCTTCGCGGTGATACGACCCATTTTATCAAAATAGGTCCTGAAGTCCATACCACAGGAAATTGAAATCTTGTAAATTAAATCCCATATGTCGATGTCGTCATCAACCATAAAGCCTATTTCTTTTTGTATACTTGCGTTTCTAAGCTCTGCTTCAAATTGTGTTTTGTTAAAATTTGAGTCTGTATACACCTTGCCAACAAAAGTTCTGAAAAGGTGCTTTATTACGAATTCAGGATAACAATGTCCGTCTTCAACAAAACCAATTGGATTTACCAGTTTTAGTCTGTTGGTAGACCCGCTTGTAAGTCTACCGTTTTTGACATAAAGTAGACCGTTTTCATAGTCCACACCAGTGACTATTGCAGATTTGAACACATCACCAGATTCTACATAGGCTGTTCCGTAGTTCGTACAGCCGGTTGGCAGTTTATAAACAGCTACTATTGATTTACTGGTTGGATTGAGGTTTGTGTTGATACATTTCACTTCAATAGCACCAACTTGTCCATATAAAACTGGGATTACACTACCAATCATGCCATCATCAATGAACGGGAAGTCTGATTTGCTAAAACTTGTTACAGGTATCTTCATTTTATCCTCTTGTCTTGTAGATTTAGAGTCATTTCTTTCATACCGATCGACACGTTTTCAACTTTGAAGGTACCAACAGGATTTTCGGAGTCGTCATAAATCTTAAAATCATTACCATAAACAGATTCTGAAATCAAGAAGTCTAATATACCCGTGTCTCTAACAGAACCTGGTTCACGTTCCGAAAGGTTGGACAAAACCGCAGAACCTGTCATTCCGGTAGGTTTATCAAGGCCGACAGTATCAACAGTTTGTTCGATGTCTGGAATGCTCTTCAGTACAGGAGCGTATTTATAGTCTCCTATGTAGATCACATCAACACCAGTGGTAACACCAAAGGCATAACCGTAATTGAAAACCGAAACAACCGGACTTGCGTTAAGTTCTGTATGTATGTAAATAAGTTCATTCGCCCTATCAAACCAGAAAGACCCAGGCTGTAGTTCCATATCTTCATAACTTAACTGTGCAGAATATTCATTAACAAAATCCCTGGATACAAGCACAATTTTTCTTCTCGGACCAGTCTGCGTTACGACATCACCAAGAGTGTCACCCCATTCTTCGACAAAAACATGTCGGCCAGTCATACCAACATAAATAAACGGAGCAACCGGGGCAAGCGAACAGGTAAAGTCTGTTTTTCTGGTCAGTTCAGCAAGCATTAAACGCCTACCACCAATCCAGCGGTTACCGAATTGGCCGCAAGAAGGGCAAGCTGATAATCGCTATCTCCGAACGGACAGTCAGGCGCAACACGATAGCTGACATCAACCGTGAACGGTCCACGATTGTCAGTGGCTCCATACTCCTTGTACTGAAGTTTTATTTCCATCGATCCGCTTGCGATTAACGATTCAACGCTAATGTCGGCTTCATAGAGTGGTACGTCTGTCCAGCTATCAAGAACCGTACTTCCGTTTATTACTCGAAGTTGAGATTCATAATAATCATCTGCGTTAACAACCTTCAGGTGAAATTCTTTTATATAAGCCGGAAGCCTCTGATTATCTGTGAATGTCAGAACAGCAACGTCTTTATATCCTGAATTATCATAAGGGCTTACTCCCTTCACGACCTGAAGCGTTCGCTGAAATCCGGCCACAAGATTGGTTCCAGGTTTTCGCACCTTGACCTGTCGAGTTTCATCAACAAGGTAAAGATTTTCGTCAACGTCGTACCATCCGTTATATTCAGGATTCCAAGCCACTCCAGTGAAAACGTCAACATAGCTCGGACTTGCAGTATCACCTGAAACAGTGAATTTCACTACACCTGTGTCAACTCCAGAAATGGTTGTATCGGCGTCGGTATAAAACATCGAACCGCCAATGTTGAACATCGAACCTTTGGTAATGAAGCCAGTTGACATCCGGCTTTTTACTTCGCGCTGGATTAACAGTTTGTTGAGCCAGTCCGTAGCCTCTGGCCACCATGTTGCCGGTGTAGACCCAGGTGCAGTTGCTTTGAGTATTGACATTTATCTGGCCTCCTTGACCGTCACATCAAAAGTATATTTCCTTCCGCTTTTCTTTGGTTTGCCAAGCACTGCAGAGCAGTAAAGCGGATTGTACATTCCGGTTGTGTTCTCGAACGGGTCTACCCATATAGGCCTTGAGTTTAGTGAGAAGATTTCATAAATCTCATTATACTTGTCCACACTTTCCATATAAAATGAAAACGGAGTGGTGATCAACCAGGCTTTCTTGTTCATCAGTGACTGCCCATCTGTTGACGCTCCCCTGAAGGAAGGGTCGATGAAGTCTTTTATAACGTCGGCAATCGGGTTCGGCATTAAATAGGAAAGTCCTGCGGAGAACGTACCAATATAAGCAGGTGTTGCCGCCTCAATGTCAATTTTGAAGTACTTCACCCCAACCACTTTAGTGAAATAACCACCAAGTCTTGACAGTGAAATAGTCTTCGTTGCAAGCAGAACATCTGCGGCAGAGTAAAGCCTTACCGAAAGACTTGTTGCATTCGTGAAACCAAAGTATATGCAGTCTATGTCTTTTGCTACTGGAAGTGTAACAGTCACAGTGTCTGTGTTTCCCGTGCTTCTGAAAATTTCCTTCATAAACTGACGTGCAAGGTTTTCGGGTGGATAATTCGTATCCTCGTGCAACGAAGAAAAAGTACCTATTAAAGTTACGTCTGTTGGTAATATTCTCATACTTTGTTGCTCCTAAATTCCCTGGCCATCACACTAGCAAGTACTTTCTTGTCAAGAATTATGTTTATGGGTTGACTTGATCCAGCCATTCCGTCGCGGAATTGTTGCAAGATTTCTTTTACAGTCGAGAAGTCTTCGGCAGTGTTTACAACTTCGTTGCTGTTTGCACTTATTAGCATCTTGTCACCAGTGTAGGACCGGCCACCAATAACACCACCATCTTCAAATTTACCTGCATATCCCTTTACAACACCGGCCAGTGTATAGACACCAGCGGCTTTTGCAAGCGTTCCTGCAGAAGAAGCCCAACCAATCGGGTTGAAAAATCCATGAAGTGCAATGTCTCTGGCGGCATAAGCGGCCATTTGTGCGGCTATTCCTTCAATTACTGTTGCAATTGCCAGAAGTCCAGCCTTTGCGAAGGTCTTCCAGCCAAGTGTACCTTCGGCCAAGGCCTGGCCTATGAGATCAAAACTTTCAGCCGCTTTTTTGAGTCCGTTCTCGGTAATATCTCTCCATGCTATCTTAAATCCACTGGCAACTTCAGCATTTTTGGCTTCAAGTGCGTCGAGTATGTAAAGCATTTTGGTCAACTCAAGACCGCCCATTGACGCTGAATCCGAGAACGAATAACCAGCCTCAAGCAGTGCTTCTATTTGTGCGTTTGCCGCTTTTGCAAGCTCGTCCCTGGCTTCGGCTTCGTTATATATTCCGGCGTTTGTCTTCTCGTTGATCATCTCAACGGATTTCAGGTACTTTTCTTGTGCTTCTTTTCTAGCATCAGCCTGTTCATCAACTACTTTTGCCTTTTCCTTCTCGACCACTACTTCTTCTTTTACGCTCTTTACAATTCTCTGTTGGAATTCATAAGTGCCAGGTATGTAAGAAAGTCTGATTCTTTCGGCGTCGTTAATGTCCTTCAGGACCCGAAGTTGATCTTTTGTTTCCTTAGTTACTTTTTCAGAATTCAAGCCAATTGCATAAACCTGATCAACAGTGACTCCCATGTCGTCGGCAATCATCTGTGTCTGTGTTCTCATTTCTTCAAAAGAAGCACTACCACGAGAAGAACGAGCCAGCACTTCCTGTATGTCGTTTATCTTCTGGCCTGCAACACCTGCAAGCTCACCAACGTTTCCAAATTGGTCGGCCACTTCCTCAAGCATTCTTTGGTTGTTGGCTTCACCAAGTTTCTGGAGTCCAAGATAGAGAGCGGCGACACCAAGTAGTGCAAAAGTGATGGGGTTTGCAGAAAGTGCGGTAAGCGCAATCTTCATTTTGTCGATCGCGTCGATGGTCTTGGAAATCCCCAAAACAAGAGGACCAACACCAGCGGCCAGTGCGCCTATGGCAATTATGCTGGTCTTTTGTTCTGCAGTTAGGTCACCAAATCCTTCCATTAAGCGGCGAACAGCCTTGACGACCTCAAGTGCAACGGGAAGAAGCTCTTTTCCAAGCTCTGCGGCTTCGTTTTTGAACATAGCCACGGTGATACGGGTTGAGTTTGCAAGATCATCAGAAGTCCTAACAAAGTCACCCTGGAAACGGTTGGTCTGTTCCATGATGATTGCAAGTCGTGCCTGGGTCTTCGCGTAAGTACTAAGTTCCTGACCAGCTTCAACCAGACCCAGGGCCATAGCTTTAGCTCGTACGGCTGTCTCGGTAAGTGTTACTGCATATCGTCTAATAGGTTCAGACTCGCCACGAATGGCTGACTGCAGAGCAATCATTGAGTCTTTTACATCAGTGTTGAAAATAGAGGCCATGTCGGCGGCTCTTTTTGTAAGTTCGATGGTACTTAAAGCGGCTTCGTCGGCGGCAATACCTGCGTTTTGTAGACCTGCACCAATAACAGCCGCTGACTGGTAGAATTCAGCCGCTGAAAGTCCGGCCTGTGTTGCGGCAGTCTCTCCCCAGTCGGTTATGATTTTTGCAGATTTGCCGAACACAACATTGGCCGCGTTCATGGCTTCGCCTGTATCACTGGCAAATTTGATCATAGCACCAGCGGCAACAATTAGCGGTGCTGTGACGTAAGTGGACATGTTTTTACCAAACTTCGAAAGATTCTCCGTTCGTTTGGCGGTCTTGGCCATGCGTTCTGCAAGGTTGTCCATCTTGGAAATGGCACCGTTGATATCGCTGTTTAGCTGGTCAATTTTGAGTCTTATTGAACTATATATCGTTCCAGCGTCTATTCCGCTCATTTGCCAGACGCCTTTTTGTATTCTTCAAGTGCAATGAAAGCTTGTGTATCGATATCACGTTTATTGAATTCCGACAGCACACCACTGCAGTAATCTGATGGCCTACCACCAGACCTGCTTTGAAGCACTGCACAATTGAGCAGGATGTCTTTCGTTACAAGCTTGATTTCGGTTCTGTTAACACCAAGCACATATTCGGAAATGGCTGATGTAAAATCGTTTGGCAGAATCAAGTCAAATAAGATTCTTGTTGCGGACAGGGAACGTTCAAGATCACTTCTTTGTGGGCCTATCGGCATAGTGATCAGTTCTTTTTGAATCTCAAGGTACTTGGCCCTGGACTCTTTTGAAAGTTCGTTCTCGCCTATCATCGACATGAGAGTTTTAAATGTCGGCGTGACAAGTGCTACTTTTACAATATCGTTCTGCAACGACAGGGAAGAGGCAATTCCTCTCCAGTCCTTGACTGGTTGTTGTTCTGTGGTTTCGTCTCTGATTAATGAAAAAGCACCAATGGCTTGTATCTGAAGATCAGAAAGCTCCCGTACCTTTACAAATACGGGAACCTTCTTCCAAGGAACGGAAATGAGGGTGTATTCAGCTTTTTTAAATCCGTTGATCATAGTGCTCTTCCTCATTTCCTTAGCTCCTTATTCAGCGTCGAATTTTGCGGTTGACCAGTCTTCAAGGTCGATCACTTCAGTGATGATCGCACCCTCTTCAACTTTGGCGGCAGTGCGATAGTTCACACCAACCAAGTTGTAGTTGCGAACCCCAAAACCTGCGGCCTTTGCATTCTCTCCGAGAGAACCCTTAACAGACCGGAAAATCTTGTGTTCCCACGAGACGATCTGATCTTCAAGGTTTGAACCCGAAGCATAATAGGGGTTGAAGGTTTCGATCTCAAACACCACCTTGCTGGTTCCGGAGGTCGGAGACGTGTAGGTTTTGCCGTCAGCGGAAAGGGTTCCACTTTCGACGAGTTCTGCAATCTCGAAATCCTCGGCGGTATCAACCAGCGTTCCGTCCCAGCCCTTGACATAGCCGTCGATGATGACTTCGGTGTCTTTGCCGTTTGCGTCGGTTACGGTGATGGTTTCGTCTTCCTTCATCCTGGGCGTGTTGTTGAAGGTCTGGATAGTGTCAGACTTGATTGCCTTCAGTCCCTTACCCTGGCCAATCATAGCCAGTTTCGCACCAGTTCCGTAGACCTGAACGTACGCACCAGTGGTGGAGTTCACCATTTTCAGGCGTCCAGTAGTGGAATCCTTTGAGAAGGTCCAGCCGGTAATACTTGCGGCGGTTAGTGCGGTGACCAGTTCATCAACGGTTACTGCAGAATCGTCTGCGGCGGCGGTGAGGTCAATGGTTTCATTAACCACTGCATTTTCACCAACCTTGAAAATGAACGGAACTGCAGTAATAGTTGCAGTCAAACTCGAAAAATCGAAAGGCCCTGCGCCTCCGATTACGTTGTTATATTCGGCGCGTGTGAGGTCGTCATTTAACGCCCGAACCCTGGTCCGCGACAGTCCGTAACTGTATCGCGCTCCCGATGATCTTTGTGACATTTAAGTCTCCTTAAAAACTCATTGTCGGCATTAAAAATAACGCCTCCATAGAAATAGTTGAATCGTCAGAAACGACTACAACGTCCGTATATCCTCTTAGTCTCGATAACTGGTTAAAATTCCCGTTACGAGATGTAAAAGTAGCTTCAGACAACTTGCCAATTAACCATCTCATATAATCTTCAAGTTCGATCTGCTGATCTTTTTTGAAATGAGGTATAACACGAATTCCGCGTCCACCTTCAGCACTTTCACCTTTTACAACAACATATGGTACAGTCGGAATCGTTCCTGCACCAAACTGCACAACAGACTTGATTTTTCCGGTTTTTATTAGAGATACTATTTTGTCTATCATGCCCAAATCTCCTTCAAGTCTCTAATAAAGTCGTTTCTAAAGTATTCAACGGTCGGCCTCAATGCTTCGTTCTGTCGATCGTTTGCAAGCTCAAGATAAATACCATATTCGACAGCGTGTGCAATAAAAAAGCCGAAAGCATCAGTCTCGTTAATGTCACCAGAAAACACTGCATTGTAAGCAGTATTGGTCTGGTTATTCCAAAATTTGTCGGCAATCTGGTCTTCCCTGAACTTCTGCAAGACCTTTGCCGCATAGAACCTGCAGAGCGCAATTGACATTACTTCCCTGCGTGTATAAATCGAACGAATATTAGCTTTTACTTCGGCAAGTCCTTCAATTGCCATGCTTCACTATAGCCGCAACACTGGCACAGATCACACCGGCAATATCCAGGGCCTCCGCTGGTGATTTCATGAACTTCTGGCCATCAATAATAATCAACACTTCTTCGTTCGGTTTACGAACTACTGGAAGGTCTGCGGCACTTCGTGGTACTGTCATACTTCCTCTGTAACTGTAACAATGTAATCTTTCGTACTCAAATCTTCGGCATAAACCGTAAAAGTAACAGGTCCATCCGAAAAATCCTGTGCACCCTGGGGTGAAAACATCACACCATTGTGTTCTATGACCAGTTCAAGGCTTGAAAGGTCTGTGCCTGCTTCCACTACCTGCGAAATTGAAGTACCTGTGATAATGGCATCTTCTGTACCAAATGAACAGGCCGTAATATTTTTATCTGCAGAAAGTACAGTTTTAGTCAGTGGTGTTCTTTTCCCATAGGTCATTCCCTGGGTCTTGAGTTGATCAACCGGACCCGTACGCCATCCTTCGCCATTGAATACAAAGGTAATACCTTCGGTGATAACACTATCATAAGTGAGTTCTGCAAACATTGAAAAAGAAGTACCAAGCCCAACAGGACTTGGCGAATTCGATGGAACACTTGATTGTTCGTGTGTGAGTCTTAAGAGTTCAGCCTTTATTGTTGGTGTGGCGTCCCTGTTTTCAACCAAAACACCATTCCCGTTGTCCTTGGTGGGATATGAATACCACCTTACAAAAGCAACATTATGAAGGATGGTACTTTTAAAGCCATTTCTGACCTGCTCAACTATCGGGTTCAAAGCATACCACCAACGAGATTTTTCTTGGTTGAGGCATATCGACCAGTGCTTACACCTTCAGTGGCTTCAGCCTCTTCTTCGAAGTCCTTGATCATAGACTTGTAAAAGCTGTAGATGTCCATAAGTTTTTGGTATTCAAAATTCTCGCTACCGTTGGAATGCTTGGCAAGGGGAAGTTTTTTACCAATGTCGATCAACAGTTCTTTCACTATCTTTACAGTGGCGCGATCTTTGCCATAAAGGTCTATCAGACTTGAAATTCTGGAATCTGACATCCCAACATCAACCCTGGCCCAGGCAGAGTTCAAGAATTCTTGGTACTCGGAAAGCTCTGTAACAAAATAGAGAGTCTGTGCCACTGGGGTGGTGGGCAGTGCTTCAACATCTGCAACTTCAATTATGTCGATATAACCCACGGGGTCTTTTATCGAAAGTCTCATTTCTTTGATCTGTGCAAAAGTTGCCATTTTTAGTCCTCCACCACGTGACCGCGAATCACTATCCAGAATCTTGCTAGTGCTCGAAGGTCGTCCTGTACTAATACTTCAAAACCGGCACAATCTTCGCCACCAATTCTACGTGTCACGCCGTCGCCTTGTTGTGAATTAAAGTTCCGCTTAACATTCAACCCGTAAACACCTGCAGGTGCTTTGTCGGAATACGGGTTTTCGGTATCACAATGTCTACGGAAACAACCATTATCAACAGCCGTGAATATGTGTTCAACTTCTCCGTCAACGGTGCGGAAAATCGTACCATTGGTAAGTGCGGCAATACCACCAAATTTGCCATCATCCATTGCAACGTCATCCAACATATTGATAGATAAAATGTTGATATCCCATAGAACTCCAACAGGAGGACATGCGGTAAAAGAAACCGGAGTGGTAGACCCATCAACATTTGCATCAGGTGAAACCCTGGCAACATTTGAAGTTATCGGGAACGCAAAAGTCATGGGGTTCGTGACAGTCAACACGTTTGTGGCTACGTTTATAACTCGTGACTGGTAAAAATGTGTTGCACCATCATCAATTTCGATCATGTTACCAATCACAAATCCATGCCCAGCGTTGAGCGTAATAGTTCTTGAATTCAAAGTCAAGGCTGATGCTAAAACAGCCGTTCCAAGTTTCCGAGTTAGAAACCTGTCTACAATATTTGATGTCTGGTCTTGCAGGTAAATATCTTGTGTGAAGAGCGCACCAATACCAGATTCTTCGACGGTGAGCAGGGCTTCGTCACCTGTGTTTGCACAAATGGCCCAAAATGAATGGGTCCCAGGTTTTGGCGAAAGTATGATTGGATTGGAAATCTTTTTGGCTTCTGTTACTTTGGCGGCCAACGGTTTTGATAATGAAGCTATAACACGAACATCAACAAAGCCCTTGGCACCATCTTTTTGTTCGTCAAGCCAGACAGAAACATTCTTTCCAGGGTTGGAGATTTGTTTCCAGTCTAAAGCATCAATGGTTATCTGCATTATCACACCTTAAAGAGAGAAGCCGGACCCCTGTTTATTGAGGTCCGGCCAATTCGGATTAGCTCGGCAGAGCTACCTTCACAACATAACCATGACCGGTGGTGGTTCCAGCGGCCTGGCCCAGGAATTCCTTCTCGTACTGTGCCTGCGAGAAGTAACCAACCTGGCCGTCGCGGACCAAGGTGAACAGATCACCACGGCCAACTTCGTAGGTCAGTGCGCGTTTGGTCAATACCCATTTCGGAGCACCATGCTGACCGGCAACGAAAACGAACGCGGTGTTGGCCGAGATTCCACCGTAGGTGTATTTCCGGCTTCCAACGGTAATCACGTCCCCACGATAAGGAACGATGTTCACGATTTCGTTGAGGGCAGTATAATTTGCGGCTTTGCCCTTGGAGTTGTCAAGCTGACCATTGATCACACGGTTGATACGGCGTTCGTCGCCGTAAGCACATGCAATGGTAATGCGAGACGCATCAATTTCAAGGCCGGTCTGCGGGTCTTTCAGCTTCCGGAGGGCTTCGATCGCGTTGTTGAGCGTGATGTAAAGCTTCTCGTCTGCAGTGGCTCCACCGGTGTCAGCGGCGACGCTCTGGAGGCTGTCGTAACTGGCCGCAATCATCGTACCCAGGAGCAGGTCGTTTCGTTTTGCGGTGTGAGCGCGAACGTAAGCGTCCATGACCTTCATGGTCGAGAAAATGTCGGAATTGTACAGTGCGTCTTCCAGGGTTCGGGCATCACCCAAAGCGTAGAGCTTCTGGGTAACCGAAGCAGTGGAGCCGGTGGTATGACCCATCATGGCTACCTGCTGTCCGCGTCCGTCGTTCTCTTCGAATGCACCAACGAAGGGCAGGAATTCGTCGAGAGCGGCTGTCCGAGAAATGTTCGGGTTCACGATTTCCTGTGCCAAGATCGGGGTGAGGTCGGCGGCCTCAATACGACGGCGTGACATGTCCAAGCGGAACATGTTGATCAGGTCGTAGTACTCGGCAGGAAACTGGGCGGCGTTGAACTTGCGGGTGTCCAGCTTGGACTTCAGCGTGTTCATCTTGGACTCGATTTCGGTCCAGAGTTTGTCGAAGTTGGGCGAAGCTTCCCAACGGGGTGATTCCGGAGTGGCAATCACGAGTCCGTTGTACTTCTCGACACCACCACCGAACTGGCTCTCACTGGCACGTTCACGGGGTTTGTCGAAATAAAGACCCGAATTGATCTTCATTCCGCTTTTCAGGTTCCGTTCCGCAACATCCTGCGGGTAAATAATCAGATTTCTGTCCATGTTTTTACCTCTCCTTAAACCGCTACGTCAGTCCACTTTCCAGTGGATGCAACGTATTTCAGGGTGTCGTTGTCGGTAACTCCAGCAACGTCCACATCAGCAAGACCGGCGAAGGTAACGTCAGCGAGACTTTCCGCATAGCGGAGCTTCTCGATACGGAATACATTGTCGGAATTCTTGATTACGGTTGTGAAACCAATCTTGTAATAATCCGTGGCAGGAGCGGCGGCGAACGCACCCGTAGTCGGGTTGTAATAAACCGCATCTCCTACGGCGGCGGCCACAGAAGCAGACGAAACAAGGTCGATTTCTTTTCCACCCTCAACGTCGATCGAAAGGTTTTCGCCTGATACGGCGTCATTGAGACAGACACCAAACCATTTTCCGAAAACACCAATGTCACCCTGCGCCCAAGTAGCGGCGGCAACTACCACCAAAACTTTGGAGAAGGCTTCTTTGATAACAGTAGCAACAGCGTTTGCCATGTTTTTATCTCCTTACAGAACGACTGCAGAACCGTTGAAGGTCTGGGCGTTCGCTTTGATGGCACCAAGGTTGATATTTACCTCGGAGTTCATATCGGCGGCTTCGTTCGACAGCCGTTTCATGATGGGGTCGTCTTTGAGGGTTACTAGAGCTGAATTCAGCTTTTCACCCGTCAGGCCCTGGGTCATGCGGTCTGCATAATTGAAGCGGTCGTTTGCGGTCTGGTCTTCGTTGAGCTTCGGGCCTGCAACGTCGGAAATGGCCTTTTCACGGGCGGCTTCCGAATTGGCTTTGGCGACTACCGAAAGTTCTTCAACCTTCGCCAGTACGTCACCGCCATCCAGTTTGGTGGAAATCGAGTTGAATTTGGCAAGGGCTTCAACGTCCTCGTTGGTTTTCAACTGATTTTCGAGTCCCATTGCCTTCGCGCAATCAGCCAGTGTGATACCGTTGTTTGCTTTGAGCGTGGCAAGGTTGGCAAGAATTTCTTCTTTTTCCATGGTTTTCCTCGTGTTCTTTTTCTTGTCGAGAGTATCAAGAAGTTCAGAAGCTATATCCGACAATTCCTGGAAATCTGATTGCGCGGCACGGGACGCAATAGCGCGTAACGCGGAGCGATAGACTTTATCATTCTTGCCATAAGGATACTTGAATCTCTCCTTGGTGTTCTCGTCTTTTGATTCATCTATTGCTAGATGAAATTTTGCATATTCAGTCCAATTATCATCACCGAGAATTTCGTTTCCGTCATCCCCAGTGAAAGCCCATTTTGAAACGCTGTCGATCTTACCAGCGGCGATCAACTTTTTGGCGTTGGCCAAGCCAGAATCGTTGACCTTCTGGCCGTCAGCGTTCGTTTTCATGTCCATAGCACCCTGGCCAAAGTCTACACAATCGTTGCGTTCGCCAGAAAGCGATTCTACACACATTCGATTGTATCCACCATCTGCAGTAGGTTCGATCACGTCCTTGGTAACAGATACTATTGAGTAATCAACCATTCCGGCCATGTTCGCTTTGATGAACACCGAATTATCTCCAGATTCACCAACCGGAAGGATGTAATTCTTCAGAAACACGGTTCCCGTACCATCACCACGTGCATTGATTTTTGCACCAATCAGTACAAGGTCCGTGGGTCCACGTGCACCATATTGCATGTTATGGCCCTTCGAACTGCCAGGAATTGGAGCACGTGCGATTTTGGAAACGTAGCTCTTCCAGAAATCTTCGGTGTAAGTCCATCCGTTTGCTTTCGTAGGATATTCTATAGCCTGAATTTTATGATAGGGTTTGGGGTCGTCCTTGCGAAAGAGAGCAATGGACTCGGCAGGTGATAAATCAGGAATCGAATCTGCGTCCACATTAAGGACCGAATCAGCCTCTGATCTAAAATTAAAACGCCTTGTTTTAGCCACTTTTGGAAACCTCTCTTTATTTACAATTATACCACAGGTGAAACAATCACACAAGTATTGACTATACAGCTTTCAAGTACTTGTTGTTGTACCACACATCCACATAACGGTTCTGTGCTGTGACGTTTCCGTTTCCCCATTCACGCAAGTCTTTTATAAACTGGTCATGATCGCGAAGCACTGGCCTTATTTGACAGCCGCAATTCGGGTGAGGGTAATCTGGAATATTCTCTTGTGTAAAAGTCTGCTCGGCCAATTCAAGACAGTGTTCGCAGTGTACAAGTCCAGGACCTAGTACCCATGTATATTGACCACTCGCACCAACATTCATTTCACCGGCTAAGAACGAAGCTGTTTGCAGACTTGCTTGCATTTCGGACCTGACAAGCCTTACTGCTCTCCAGTCTATTTCTTTTGGAAGTCGTGATTTCCATTCTGCAGTGTCAATATCGAGACCTGCCCAACGTTGAGCCAATGCAAGCCTACCATCTGCGGTGTAAATTTGAATGTCACGAACAAGTTTGGCGGGGTCACGTCCTGATGCTATACCACGTGCCAATATTTCTTTAATAGACTTTTCCCAATCACCCTTTGCACTCCATACGCGATCTGAAAATGTATACCCGTCTTTGTAAATTCTTGAAACCATAGATTCTGCGGCCAAGTGATTAACACCTGAAGCCATGTTCAAGACTCCCTGACTTGAAATACCTGAAACACCAGCTTTTGCAATTGATTGGGTAATGAATTCAGCATCAATTGACGTATAAAGCCCAACACTTGATTCTACAAGACTGGACGCTGAATTTGTGATCTGTTTTGAAAGTTCTGCTGTTGCGCTGTTGAGTTCAACTAATACTTGTTGCCAATGAGTGATCGTCAGTTCAGAAAGGCCCCTTGAGACAGCATCAATAATTATAGGTTCTATGTCTTTGGCCGCCTGTGTATACGCTTTACGCAGTTTCTTTTGTGCGGCGATCGAGAGTTTTGAAGCTTCAGTTCTGGCTTCAGCATAAAATGAATTGTATTCAGCTTTTGTCATATGTACTTCGCCCAGGATTTCGCACA
>Ga0209467_1002164_pt1 | contig 14569 bp, 12 predicted proteins | sample Higcelwee11metaG_FD_187175 | JGI IMG/M metagenome (GOLD analysis project Ga0209467, IMG submission 187175) | Freshwater pond sediment microbial communities from the University of Edinburgh, under environmental carbon perturbations - High... | ecosystem: Environmental > Aquatic > Freshwater >...
GGGCTGCGTTCTGCTCAAAAAAGATGATCAGGGGTACACGGTACCGACGCAAAGTGATCTGCGGGAACACCTTCAGGGCGAAGCGAGTTTTCTTTTCACGCTTGATTCGGCGCGATGCTTCCTGGTGAACGACGTCGGCGGGATCAATGCGGCCGATACAGATCTCTACGAATACAAGCAGATCAGCTATTCTCGGGCATGGACAAGAAAGGAGCTCGCGTGGATATGCGCGGTGGGGCACGATCTGCGGCAATGGCTCGACAATAACCGATTCTGCGGAAAGTGCGGTTCTCCCACCCGCATGAAAGCCGGCGAAAGGGCGATAGAGTGCCTCCCGTGCGGCAATACGGTGTACCCGAAGATATCACCCGCAGTCATCACCGCGATCACACATAAAGACAAGATACTGCTGGCGCATAACGCGAACTTCCCGGCAGGCAGGTTCTCACTCATCGCCGGCTACGCGGACATCGGCGAGGCGCTCGAAGAGTGTGTGAGGCGCGAAGCCCGTGAAGAGGTCGGCGTCGAGGTGACGAACATCAGGTATTACAAGAGCCAGCCCTGGCCGTACTCGGGATCGATGATGATCGGTTTCTTCGCCGAAGCGCTTTCTACGGGCGATGGCGATCCCGAAATCCGCGTCGACGGCAAAGAGATCGCCGAAGCGCACTGGTACACTGCGGACAATCTGCCTGACGTTCCGCCAAACCGCAGCATCGCAGGCGAGATGATAGAACTGTTTACAAGTTCAAAACAAGGGGATATCTTTTGACCTCGCTTCTCACTCAAAAGGCGGAACTTCTGTCACAAATGACACACAACAGGAGGCTGCCATGACCGGCAGTGCAACCATACGCGATCTTCTCGGGAAACAGCAGCGCCGCGGCATTTATATCACCTACATCATCCGCAGCATCTTTCTTTGCGGGCTTATCGTTCCGACGCTGTTCAGCTCTGTTTCAGCAATCGAATCGCTCATTGAGAGTTCACTGATCGGCGTATCGCTTATTGTCTCCCTGTACGCGATCATCCGGATACACAGGGGAAGACCAACGGGGCATCTCGGCGAGACGGGCGCGGTAATTGACTCGCTTCTTCTGTGCCTGCTCGTCTTCTCATGGTATTTCACACTGAGCAGCCCGCCGCCCGAACGTGCGTTCATCACGAAAAATCTTATCACTGTCACGTCGATGTTCTTTATCGTAATCAACGCCTTCTCGATCAACAAGTGCAATCCCCTTCTTGTAGGCTCGGCTGCGGTAGTGATTCATTGTGCCGTTCTGGTATTTGCCGCCGCAGATCCGGATACACGTTACAGTAATACCCTGCTTGATATCACCCGTGCCGACACCGTCATACTCAATCTTTTCATATCGAGAATTCTTGCTCTTGCACTTTTTACGGCGATCGTCTTCTACCTCACCGACTGTTTTACGAAAATGGTTTACCAGGGAGCGCAGCTCGAAGGACGCAACTCACAGCTCGGCAGATACTTCTCGCCGACGATCATGGCAAGAATATCCCGCGAATCTGACGACTTCTTCAGACCCGGAGGTCAGATGACATATGCGGCGGTACTCTTCGCCGACATCCGCGGTTTCACCGCCATGAGCGAGTCATATAGTTCCGATGACATCTTCTTTATCCTTTCCGGTTATCATAATATATTCGTCGATGCGATATTCCGCAACCACGGCACAGTCGACAAGTTCATGGGCGACGGCATCATGGCGACATTCGGCATACCCGGATCTTCAGCGGACAGTATGACGGACGCGGTGATAAGCGGTATCGAAGCGCTTCACTCTCTTGCCGCGCTGAATGAAAAGCTGCGAGAGCGCGGCCTTACCCCCATCCGCGCCGGTATCGGCATCCATTACGGTCCGGTCATCGCGGGAAACATCGGCACCGAACGGCGTCTGGAGTACACCGTCATCGGCGATACAGTGAACACCGCAAGCCGTATCGAGTCCGCATGCAAAAGCACGGGAAAGGAATTTCTGATCTCTGATATTGTCTATACTGCGGTGAAAGAGCGCTTCACCTGCGAGTCTGTGGGAAGGATCGAACTGAAAGGTAAAAAAGAGCCGATTGAACTCTTCAGTGTGATTGCGTGATGCGCGGCAAACCGGTTTAATGCATCGTGCCTTACGGTTGAGGGCACAGAAAAAGAACAGCCGCACGAACTTCAAATGAGGGGGATTATGAATACAAGATCATTTATCGCTGCAACGCTTATTGCGCTGTGCATCCCGATGACAGCGGCGGAGGCGCCGAAAAGGTTTTATCAGAAGGGGACATCGCTGTATGTGTACGCGATTGACGGGCTTAACCTTCGCGAAAAACCGGACGCGTCATCGGACAAGATCATCACGATCGCCTACGGCGAAAAGGTTGTTGTCGAGGCACTGACACAGAACACCTACCGCTCATCCAATATTGACGGTTACTGGGTGCAGGTGAACTGCCGCGATAAAAAGGGATACCTCTTTGACGGATTTCTCTGCGCCCTGCCCGCCCCTGATCGCGCGGGTGACGGGGGAACAATAGAATATGCGCAGCGAAAACTCGGCAAGAGGGGAGAGCCGAAGGCGGGGAAGAACGGCTCCACCATTCAAGGCTACAATTACGATGTTGAGATCAGCTCTGAAAAAAGCGAGATCTCGTACGAGCTGATTCTTACCGTAAAAAACATCCGCATGAGCGAAGCGTTTCTGCTGGGGCGGGCGCTGGCAATATCGCAGGACTGGTGGTTCACCGAAAAGGATGAGTTTCCGGCGGCAGACAGGCAGTACAAAGAGACATACAAATCGACGAAGGGTGAAATCTCTTACGATCTTCTGGTGGAGACAACTGTAGAAAAAAGCGCCGGGGCCCTATCGGCCGTCAATATCAGAAAGGATTGTGACGGCTACCTACGGCTGCTTTCATTAAAGCAGAAGGGAGATTCTGTCGTGATCACCTTTACCGTTGTCGACTAAAGGTTCTGTACCGCCGATACCCTGGTATGCAACGGGGACAAAGGCATCATATCGCATTGAGACGCCTGAATACCCGCGGCGGCATCCCGGCAGATGAAACCGCCTCCCCCTTTCAGGCGGCACCCGCCGCTTCACGCGCAGGCGTATCCTCCGCGCTTTTGCGTATGCCGCCGTACAGCAGAACGGCGCAAAGCACGCACACGAGCAAATCGGTGAGCGGGTACGACAGAAAAAGTCCGTTCAGTCCCCAGAAGTGCGTCAGCGTCAGAATGGGCACAAGAACAAACAGCGAGCGGAAGAGATTGACGGCAAGCGCCTGTGCGGACTTACCCGTCGCAAGAAAGTAACTCGAACCCACAAACTGCACACCCATCAATGGAAACGCAGCCAATACCAGCACCAGTCCCTTTGATCCGAGAGCGATAAGGCTTGTGTCACCCGAAGTGAAAAGGCCGGAAAGCCCTTCGCGGAAGACTACGGCGAAGAGGGCCTCAGCGACACACACGCAGGTGGTGAATGCCAACGCGGCAAATACCGTCTTGCGTACGCGAAGGTGAAACTTCGCCCCGTGGTTGTAGCCGATAATCGGCTGAATGCCGGTACTGGTCCCCTGCAGCGGCATGATAAGCAGAAAATAGACACTGAACACCGCGCCCGCTACCGCAAGGCCGAGATCTCCGGCTATGCCGCGGATGATATTGTTGGTGACTAAAGAGAGAGTCGCGCCGATAAACTGCAGAAAGAAGGGGGCCATACCGATTGAAAGCATGCGCGCCGCGTAGTGCCGGTCGATTCGAAGATCCGAAACGCGCAGCGGAAGGATGGTCTTTCTGCCCAGAAAGTGGATACCCAGCCAGGGGGTAAGCGCGAGCTGCGAGAGTACATTCGCAAGAGCGATCCCCGCCATCCCCATCGGAATAACGAAGAGAAACACCGGCATCAGCAGCGTATTGAGAACAAAACTCACGACGTTGGTCATCAGAGCCTTTCCCGGCTGCCCCTCTGCGCGGATGGCGCTGTTCAGTGTTGTGTTCCAGAATGAGAAGATTGTACTTGCCAGAAAAATTCTGATAAAGGTAACACCGTACGCGAGTGACTCGCCTCTTCCGCCGAAAACAAGAATCAACGGCTCCGCGAAGAGCTCGCCGATTACAATGATGGCAGCCCCGAAGATAAATCCCAGACTGAGCGCGCTTCCGAGTATCCGCGACGCCTCTTTCTGCTGCTTTTTGCCCAGCGTGATGGATATCAACACAGAGGAGCCGGTTCCCACCAGCATGACGCAGGCAAGAATAATCATGAAGATCGAGTTAGCGACTGTAAAGCCCGCCATTGCCCCGCGCCCCAGAAATTTGCCCACAAACATTGTACCGACGATACGGTTCAAGCCGTAGATTACCATACCGGCAATCGCGGGGGCCGAATAGCGGATGATGAGCTTCATGACCCTCTCCTCGCCCAGATGTCTGATCTTTTCCATTATTTCTCCTCTTGTTTAATTTCGATTAGGGTGACAAAAAACTTCACGTGACTGCGGATCTCCGCGGTGATATGTGAAGTCTGTTTCTGCTCGCAGATATTGTGTACATACTCTTCGATAAAGAGAAAATGCGGATACTCATAGAGGCGAGCCAGCGCGGCCGCATCGCTTTTGATTATCATACCCAGACGCATCATGACGGTAAAGGCCTCGGTGATGTAGGCGATAACCATCTTGCGGTGCGCTTCCCATGCCTCGGCAGCGCGGCCGTTGTCAAATTTCTCACGTGTCAGGACAAAATAGGTCCAGGCCGTTGCGGGATCCTCAAGCCGCTTCTGAAACAGGGTGAACCCCTTTAACAGAAAGCTGCGCACATCCCAGCGCTTGAATATATACTCGAACTCGGTGACATCAGGTATCGATGACGTGAAGGCGATGCGGAAGCGTGTGATGATTGTTTCAAGTATCTCATCTTTACTGCTGAAGTGGCTGTAGATCGACGCATCCTTGATGCCGACTTCGCGTGCGATATCGCGCACCGAAACCGCATGAAACCCCGCCTTCGCGAAGAGCTTGAGGGATGCGTGAAGTATACGCCCCTTGGGCGTCGTAAGATCAAGAAGCGTCTCGTTTATCATGTCACATGTTTTCATGCGGGCAAACTAGCTAGCGATCGCTAGGCAGTCAATACAAAAAATAATGACCGGTCGCATACCGGCGAAAAACAGTTACCGCGTCGCCGGGGTGAGAGGTGAAATTTCGGCACTGAAGGCATAGACACTTTCACGCAACATCCCCCTTCTTACCCTCTCAGCCCTTTGAGAATCCCGATATCACGCCCGTAATTATTCTTCTCAAAGCTCTTGAGAAGCACCCGCTCGCCGGTGATCTCTCTGAATATCTTCGCTACTCCCGTATCATCCAGGAACTCTCCTTCACACAGGTGCAGGTGCAGATCACCGGTGCGGTCGTTGCTGTGCGCATACAAAGTTGACAGATAGGGTTTTATCTGCTGATACCACAGATAGAGGTCAATCTTTGAGAACAGCAGCGCGTGCCCCAGGTCGAAGGCAATACCGAGATTCGGAGAGCCCACCTCCCCGACGATGCGAAGCAGCGGCTCAGGGGTAAACTCGTATACGTTGGCTATACTGATGCGCATATCGGGGTGAGCTGCGCTCATCTCTTTCCAGAAGCCGATCGCGTTCGTATAGAACCACGACTCGTAATAGAGCTTCTCGTTGAGAAAGGGCAGAAAGTTAGAGAGAAAAATTATCTCGACGGCATCATAGCGTTCGGCGAATTCAATTGATTCATTGACCTTTTTCTGCACCACGCGCCGCACGGCCCTCTCGGGGGTGCCTGTATTCAAATCGATAAAGGCGCCGTCCACAACAACCTCTTTGCCGGTGGTTTGCACTTGCGGCAGCGAGCGCAGTTCGTTATCCTCAAGAAAGTCCGGTATGAGGGGGTTGATGATGTTGATGATGCCGACTTCTGGTGAAATATCCTGCGCGGGACTGAGAATATCGTATTCGATGCCTATCTTCATGTCAGATCCTCTCTTTAAATATGAAAAGGGTATAGCACCTTTCGATAAATCAGGAAGGGCCACTTTCGCATTATTACAGCCGGACCACCGACGTGCGCGGCAGATACCGCCGCAACACGGGGGATGCATCTGTCCGCAAGCCCCTGCGCGAAACTCAGCATTTTTTTATTGAAACATTCCCCCCCGTTATAAAGCATGCAATTTAAGAGGAATCCCGCTATGCGCCGGCACCGCTTCACCCGATTGTTTCAGATACTTCTGCTTGTGCTGCCCCTTCTCGCGTTTTCGTGCGAAGACACGCACCGGCCCGTCTACTTAAGCTGGCATGATTTTCGCGAAAGCTTTAAAGTCGGGAAAGCGCGCAAGATGATCACCAAGGGAAAGATCTATGCGACGCAAAGCGCAATCTTCGTCTCCGAGCCCAACATCGGCATCCATGTCATCGACAACAGCGATCCCGCCGCCCCCGTCAAGGTCTGTTTTCTGTCGATACCGGGCAACCTCGACTGTACGGGCAAGGATAACTGCCTCTACGCCGACAGCTTTACCGACCTGCTGGTACTGGATATCAGTGACCTGCACAACATCACGCTGATCAAGCGCATCAAGGATGTCTTTCCTTACAACGAATTTCAGGCCGCGCCTGACGATGAGAATTTTATCTACTACGGCGCTGTCGACGAAGAGAGGGGGGTGATCATCGGATGGATAAAAGAGTGATAGCGCTCATATTGCCGCTGATAGCGGCGCTCTACGCGCTGCACTCCTGCTCGGGTGTCACCGGCAAGAGCGGCTCAATGTCGCGCTTCGCCGTCGCCGGCGATCGCTTTTACGCGGTTGCGGACAATAAGCTGCAGGTATTCAACATCGAAAACGCCGCCGATCCCGAACCGGTCGGAACAGTCGACATCGATAGTGGCGCCGAAACGCTCTACTATTACAAAGACAACACCATGCTTATCGGCGGCACCGACGGCATGTATATCTACTCGCTTAAGAATCCCGACAAACCCGAGTACATTTCAGAGTATGAGCACCTCGCCGCCTGTGATCCGGTGGTGGCAGACGGTGATATCGCCTATTTCACTTTGCGCGACGGCACCGGCTGCAGAAATTCGCTCAACGAACTCAACATCCTTGATATCTCCGATATCTACAAGCCGAAGCTTCTCAAACGCTACGAGATGGACAACCCGCACGGCCTTGGCATCGACGGCACGCTGCTGTTTGTCGCCGATAACGACAGCGGACTTAAGGTATTCAATATTATCGCACCCGGCAGTGTCGAGCTTCGCGAAACTATAGCCGTCAAAGGGGCATATGACGTCATCGCATTTGAGGGCTACCTGCTGCTGGTCGCTGACGGGGGTCTCTACGGCTATCGCACAACGGGTGAAAAGCTCGAAGCGGTCAGCGAACTTCATTGAGCGTTATGGGGGGAAACGTGAAATTGCGGCTTATCATCATCCTGCTGTGCATTCTGCCCCTTCCTCTTTGCGGCGGCGAATTCGCGCCGGTGAACTGGAACATCTTCAGGTGCACCCTCTACACCGGCCTTGTGCCGGGCTACGGAAGCTACGAGGCGAACCTCGAAAACACGATAGATGCGCAGAAGGGGGATGTCGGTTATCTTACCTCGACTGAGGATATGCAGTACTACAGGACGGAGGATGTGCCGGGGCCGAGGCGCTACGGAATGCTCAAGGCTGTCGCGGGGGGGATGGTCGGACTGGGAATCAACGGCAGATTATCCGGGTGGAGCTACCCCTTCAACACCTCTTATTACGTCTTCGGCGCCGGTATCGAGGTATCGGGAAGCTACCGGCGCACCCGCACTACCGATATCTTCTGCGCAGACTACAGCCTCTTACTGCGGGCCTACCTTCCCTTCTGGCTCAAGATTTCGTTTGGAAAACTCTACGCGGACAAGCCCATTGCCTACATCACCGAAATGAAGCTTGACGCAAAAAACCGCAGGGTGGCTGCCGAGCGCAAACACGCGAAGGTAATGGATATGCGCGGAAGCGGTGCTGTCATCTTCTTTCCGCTTCCCCCCGAAGATCTGAGCACCTATATCGAATGGGAGTTTGATGAGTTCTACGTCGGTGAGAAGCTGCGTGTCAGCGGCAGTTCGTTCAATGTCGGCATCGTGAAAAAGTTTTTCGACTACTAGAGCGAAGATATTAATGCACCATAAGGCTATAAACCTCCCGGGAGCCGCAGGGCTGGCACTTCAGAAGGGGGCGAGGACAAATCAGAGTATTGCGCCCGCAATGATTCCCTCTTTTTTTTAACACAACCTGAAATTGTTTTATCATTTATTTGCACATGAAGTGTTACACCAGAAGTAAATTTATATTAAACAGCGGGGGTATTGCCGTGTCCAATGGATTTGTCCATAAAACGCTCACCAATATTGTCGTTACTCTGTCTGCCGCACTTATACTATCATGCTCCTTAACGGGCAATTTCTCGAAGTACAGTGAATACAAGCAGCACCGCGACCAGGTCGCTCAGATCAACTTCTTCTCGATGTATGATCCGGCAGAGGTCTCGTTAAAGAAGATGATCGGCGATGAAATGGTGCCGATGAATCTTTTCAAAGTTACCATCGGCAAGCGCGTTTTTTACCCTGTATGGATGGGCACCAGCCCGATTATCGTAGATGCAGGCTACCAGGAAATAAGAATCGTTACCGAGTGCCGATCAATTGTGGTCCCATTTGAAACGACAAAAGCGCAGATAATCAGCATGAACTTCGAGGCGAATAAAACATACACGATCGAACTGCTGCAGAAATCAGTACCCGCATTGTCGTATAGTGCCACAGTGAAAGAGGTTAAAAACGGCCTGGGGCAAAATCTGTAGTTAACCCTTCTTTCGTTTACACCCCCCAATGATAACGCATAACGGGCCAAAGCAAAAGTTTATCCGTCATGCCGCGGTGAACCGGCGCAGATAAGCGGATGAATAAATACAACATAGTTATAAGGAGGCCTTATGGGCCGGCGCGTACTTTTTCTGCCATTGGTAATTATACTGTCTTTTGCGACTTACTGTTCCAAAGGATACAATGTTAACTATTGGGAACAGCAGAGCGATCTGCTGCTGGCAAGCGCCCCTCCTGCCCGCGTACAGGTTTTTACCGGCGTCAACGTCATACCGATGGATACCGAAGAAGCGGTCATTCTCGAAAACTGTAACGTCTATATCACCGATGCGAAGATCAGCAGGATCGTCCCCGCAAGCGGCGACACCATCGCGCAGGATGTCGCGGTAATTGACGCTTCAGGCAGGTACCTTATACCCGGCCTCGCCGATATGCACCTGCACCTGGGCACGAAAAACGACCTGCTGCCGCTCATTGCCAATGGAGTAACGACGGTGCGCAACATGTCGGGTTTCAGTTTCGCGAAGATTCTTTCGCTGATTATTCCCTACGACGCGAACGACACGCTGAAGATAAAGAGGCGCATCGAGCAGGGCTCTATGATCGGGCCTCGAATGTTCACCTCGGGGGCTATACTCGAAAGCAGCAAGGGTAACTCGTGGCCCTGGCCGATAGCGAAATTCATCGATACGCCCGAGGCGGCGAAAAAAGAGGTCGCGAGCGAAAAGAAAAAGGGATACGATTTCATTAAATTGTACCACTCGCTTGATCCTGAAATATACAGGCTTCTGATTGCCGAAGCGCACGCGCAGGGGCTGAAGGCCTCCGGACACATCCCCCGGGGAGAGGGCTTCAAATTCACACAGCTTCTCGAAGGACCCGATAGAATTGACTGCGTCGAACACCTCAGAGGCTATATTGACCCCTTCGAAGGCATCATACTCTCTCAGGACGAACTCGCCGGGTGCATACAGCTCAGCGCGCAAAACCGCATCTGGAACTGTCCGACGCTCGTGGTCAACACGCGGTGGATAGCCCCCGAACAGGCGGGCGCCTTCTATTCAGAAGAGGGGATGCGCTTTTCTTCGCCCAGGCTTGCCCCCTTCTGGCACGCAAGCGAGAAGAGATGGAAACGGCATATAACGTCGACGCCCGGCCTGAAGTATTCGGGCGAGTATGCGCAAAGCTATTTCGAAGTCACCCGCCGGCTCTACGAAAGCGGCGCGCCGCTTCTGCTCGGCACAGACGCCCCCTTTCTCTACTGCTACCCGGGTTTCGCCGTGCACGAAGAGCTTCGCCTTCTGGTAAAAGCGGGACTCACACCCTATGCTGCCCTGCGCTGTGCGACCTATAATCCCGCGGTGTATCTTTCAAAAAGCGATGAATTCGGATCAGTACGGCCGGATATGCGGGCTGATCTTATTTTAACGGACAAAAACCCGCTCGAAGACATCACGTCGCTCAAAGAGTTTTCAGGCATCATGGTCAACGGGCGCTACTTCGAAAAGAGCCGCCTCGATACTTTAATGGAAGGATTGGCCCGACACGGCCGGTGAGCGGGACTGTGTGCGCCATTGCCTTACACCACTGTATCAGCACTAACGTGCGCAAGCGATGCCGATCGCACGACTATACCGCCTCGAGATGAAAAATACCGGAGATCTCCATGCAACGAACAAAACTCGTTTTGCCGCTTCTTCTGCTTCAGGCACTTTTGCTGTTTATCGCGTCGCCCCTTTTTGCCGAAGGGGCGTACACACAATCAGTATATGACTTCCCCCTTGTCGATGCGCCCGGCAACTTTACCGACGGGATACGCTGCCCCACCATGCGACAGTCGGCAAATTTGACGAAGAACCTCTACGGTACGATGAACGAAGCATTTCTGTTGACGCCCGAATCTTATCGTCTGGGTGTGCAGGCAGCGTACGTGTTCGCCGATTTGTCACTCTTCTCATCGCTGCCGGGGGGATTCGGATGGGTTCACGAAGAGGGGCATCGCGCAATTCTGTCACAATACGGCATGGGCAGCTACGACGAGGTCAACGACCTTCACCTCTCTTCAGAGATCGTTTCGGTCAGCCACGTGAAGGACCGCGATCTCGAGCGCCTCAAAGATAAACATCCCGCCGACATGGTGCGCCTCAGCGCCGCGGGTATCGAGAACGAATACCATATGATCCGCCTCTCGCGCGAAGATCACTTCTTCTCAGGCAAGAGCCCCGACTTCGCGCGCCTCACCTGGTTCAGCTCTATACTGAATTCATCATACTATCTCTACATGTGCAACACAAGCGAGTCCGACAGGATCACCGAAGATTTCAACGGGAAAGAGCGCACGCAGAAGGAGCGTGACTTTACCGGCATGGACTTTACCGCCTGGGTCTACGATCTGTACCGTCCCGACGAACCCTATAGCAGGCGGGGCAAACACCCGCTGGGCAGCGGCTACGACCGCTACATCAAGAGAAGCGACCTTACTGCCGGCGAGAAGTCCTGCCTGCGGCGCCAGGCATGGCTGTCGCTGCTCAACTTTGTATCGCCGCAGCTGTACTCGTTTGAGTCATTCGATATAGAGACGAAAGGGGGAAAGTCCCGTTTCAATTTCGCCTTCGCGCACTACCTTACCAGCTTCGGCAGCTCTTCAGAGTTTCATCTGATGAGCGCCTTTGAGCGCTATAACCTCGTCTCATCTGCGCGCCTCTATCAGAGCGAAAAGCTCAATCTGCCCGGCGCGCAGCTTTCACTGTACCGATACAAGTTTGACAATCTGCCCATTCTCTTTGACGCAAGCTGCGCGCTTTGGCTGCAGCCGAAGGATCAGATGTTTCATGAGGGGCAGGCACTACCGGGCATCGCATCAGAGATCAAGTGCGTCTACCCGATCAATGATTTCTTTGAAGTCTACACCTCGCTTCGCGCCAAGAGCGAAGGCTGGGTAGAAGGCGAAGAGTCACTCGCCCCCATGGCCGGCATGCGCGCGGGCGTGCAGATGCTGCTGTAAGAAACTGTGCTTTTGCAAAAGCAATCCAAAACCCTTTAACTTTTCTTTGGGCGGCCAAAGAAAAGTTACAAAAGAAATGCCGCCGCTCGCCGCGGGGCGTGCCCGCATAACTTTCGCGCCGCCTGCAGGCGGGCTGCGAAAGATGCGGGAATATGTGTGCCGCTGCGCGTCACGGATTTGATGGATTTAGCTGTAAGACAAGTTAACCGCATTTATATAAACTCACATCCATTTCTGGTTTACTATCAATGGATGTGAGGTCCTTATGTAAGTGGAAAATAATTGCTAAGACAGTAAAAGAACTTGAGGGATGACTATGAAACCTGCGCTGTTTGTGATTGATCTGCAGAAGGCTTATTACCGCGACGGGGCGAAAAGCTCGATGCAGAGCGCCTGCGAAAAGATCAACGCGATCATCCCCTGCTTTCGCGCAAAAGGGCTTCCGGTAGTATGGATACAGCACATCGACGAGAGTGACGGGGCGATTCCCGGTACGGAGGGGTTTGAGTTTATCGATGCATTGGAACCGGGCACAGAAGACTACCACATCGTGAAAAAGTACGGCAACAGCTTCAACAAGACGAAGTGTTTCGATATAATAAGCGCTAATGCCATCGACACGATAGTGATCACCGGCTACTGCGCCGAGTACTGCGTCCTGTCAACCTACCGGGGCGCCGAAGATCTCGATCTCAAACCGCTGATTCTGCGCCACGCGATAAGCAGCGAGAATCAGGATCACCTGCGAATGGTAGAGAGTATCTGCAATCAGATTGATCTTGAGAGACTGAAAGAGATGCTGGGCGGGATGTAGCTTATAAATAATCAAAAGCTGCAACCGTACAAGTCCCGCTACCTGTACTTCACCACCAATACATTCGCTTGTACAGAACTCCCCGTAACTGTAACATTGTTGCCGAAATCAAAAGTTTTGATTCCGGATGCATATCCTGCTGCAAACAGATTGCCTTCGTTATCCAGCCATATTGAATTGAAAATTGCCAAAGATTGAGCGGTGGAAAGCATTGTACTAATTGCCTGACCATCGGAGTTATATTTTACCACAAGACTGCTTTTGTATGCTGACGGACTGGAGGCAGTGATGCCGTTACCGAAATCAAAGGCGGTTACATCACTTGGAATCGATCCCGCAACAAAAATATTACCGCTGTTGTCGACCTTCAGTGAATTGAAATCTACTGTAGCAGATACAGAAGCTACAGACTTCACCCAAAGTGTTTTTCCGTCAGTATCGTGTTTTACCAGCACGGGGTTTTCAAAATCATAAGTTGGTGTGACAACAATACCGTTGCCGAAATCACACGAAACAGCGGTTGCCTGGCCGGATTTTCCGTATATATAACCCGTAGTATAGACATTTCCGCTGCTGTCAACGGCAACGCAATTGTATCCAGAAGTCACCGCCCCTGATGTAAGGCTTTTTGCCCAGATGGGTTCACCGTCTTTGGTAAATTTTGTCAGCAAAAGACTAAATCTATATGAACCGGTACCTTGACCTGTAATATTATTTGGATTTGTTCCTTTCACAGATACAGTGTTACTGAAATTGATTGTATTAATTCCTGCAATTATTCCGGCAGCGTAGATATTGCCATCCTTATCAAGACATAATGAATTGAACTGTGTAGCGTCCAGTGTGTTAATATTGGCACTTGTTACCGATTTCATCCAGTACACTGATCCATCAGATTTTAATTTTATGATAAACGCGTCCTGGAGCGTTTGACCGTCTGGCTTGGTGTAAAGATAGTTATTTAGACTTCCGATAATAACTGATTGGTAGGGATTGCTTATATACCCGGCGGCGTACACGTTGTCTTCAGAATCTGCGCATATTGAGTATATGTATGATTCAGATTGAGTACTATATTCCTCTATAACACACCTTGCCCACTGTGCGATTCCATCGGAATTATATTTAACTATAAAGAAATTCTTACCATCTGCATATACCTTTACGTTATTTCCAAAATCATAATCCCCGTATGAATTAAGATGCCCCGCTGCATAGACATTTCCCTTCGTATCTGTACACACAGCTGAAAAAGATGAGGGATTATTTGCGTTGACCCCCCTTGCCCATTGTGCTTCACCTGCAGAATTATACTTAACCAACATCCCATTTGCCTGGTATTTACAGGTGATTATGCTATTGTTCCCGAAGTCATACTGTAAAGGACTTCCGGTGCTGCCCGGGCCGCTCGCATAACCAACCGCATACACATTGCCGTTATTATCAGAACAAACCGCGTTGAAAATTGTTTGCTTTGTTCCTGAGACAACACTCCTTGCCCAGACCGCTCCCGCAATTGGCGGATTGTTTCCTCCAGCAGTTGTTCCACTTGAAGAAATTCCAAAGCCGCTTGTACCCGCACTATTCTTCGCCTTCAGCCAGATGTAATAGGTTGTACTATTGTTAAGACCGGTAACCGTATGGGATGTTGCGGCAATATCACCGCCGCTCTGTACTGCGCTTGATGAATTATTTGTTGTGCTGTACCATACCTGATAAGAGGTTGCGCCGCTTACTGCTGACCAACTCAATGAGAGTGAGGATTCAGAAATAGTCACAGTTGCCATACCCGGTGCTGCTGGTGCTGTTATTGATGTATGAGGTGTGCCGCTTGAAGAACTTCCAAAG
>Ga0209467_1002165_pt1 | contig 14555 bp, 12 predicted proteins | sample Higcelwee11metaG_FD_187175 | JGI IMG/M metagenome (GOLD analysis project Ga0209467, IMG submission 187175) | Freshwater pond sediment microbial communities from the University of Edinburgh, under environmental carbon perturbations - High... | ecosystem: Environmental > Aquatic > Freshwater >...
TATTCATGACCAGAATAAGTGTTGATGACATACCAAGCGGCATCGAAACTAGGTTCGAATGGTGAAAGTTTAAATAAAAACTCTTTTTTGATAGTTTTATTAGAAGTTTTTGGCATAATTTAATTAATTTAATTTACTAAGAAAGGAAAACCCGATAGTAAAAAGGTAATCGAAACCCCCTAAAATCAGGGAAGTTATGATTGAGATTGATATTACCACAATTGTGAGTTGAATTAAAGTATCTTTTTTGGGCCAAGTGATGTTTTTAAATTCAGCTATAACCTCGCGTAAAAATTTAGTAACTTTTTGCATGAGTTATTATAACAGTTGAATGGGGATATTTAATAATAAAATTTAATAAATTTTCATTACAGAATTTTTTGCGTCTGGTGAATGTGCGTAGCACGTTCAAGGCCACAAAAAATTGTAATTTCAAATTTAAAGTTAAATTTTATTGTTTGAAAAATAGTTCACCGCAGAATAATTGTAAGTTTTAATTTTGATGTATTTTGCATCATTGACCAGTGCTAGTGGTAGTGTGTATGATGATTGTCATCCACTATAAATGGTGGTTTCTGTAAAACAGAATTTATAATTTAAATTACAAAAAAATGTTGTGTCCATATTGTGGTTTTGATGAATCAAACGTTTTGGAAAGTCGTGAAGCTGAAGATGGAAGAGTGACTAGACGACGACGAGAGTGTTTAAAGTGTAAAAAAAGATTCACTACTTATGAAAGAGTTGGTAATATTGATTTAAAAATAATTAAAAAAACTGGTAAGGTTGAAGATTATTCTCGAGAAAAGTTAAAAAAATGTTTTGACAAAGCTTGTTGGAAGGTAAATGAAGAAGATAAAAATCAATTAATAGATGAAATTGAGATGAAACTATTAAATTGGCCAAGTGTGGAAATTCCTTCAAAAGAAATTGGATTAATGGTTATGGAAAAGCTTAAAGATTTGGATCAATTAGCTTATATTCGATTTGCAACCGTTTATTTAGATTTAAACGATATAAATGATTTTGAAAAATTAGTTAATGATTTTAAAAAAATAAAAATTAAAAATTAAAAAAAATGACAGATATAAATCGCCAAAATATTAATAGTAGTAGTGTTAACGAATTACAAGAACCATCACTTTCAACCAATGCTAAATACATTGCTGAAACTAGATACTCCCAAAAAGGTGAAGATGGTAAACCATTAGAAAAAGTCAAAGATATTTTTTGGCGCGTTTCTAGTAGTGTGGCTAAGGGTGATGCGGTTTTTGGAGCTAATGAAACTGAAATAGAGGCACAAGCTAATTCTTTCTATAAATTAATGGCAGAACAAAAATTTTTGCCAAATACTCCATGTTTAGTAAATGCTGGTAAAGCTAAACAACAATTGTCAGCTTGTTTTGTTTTACCAATTGAAGATTCAATGGAATCAATTTTGGAGACCATGTCAAATATGGCTTTGATTCATAAATCTGGTGGTGGAACTGGTTTTTCTTTTTCAAAACTAAGACCAAGTGGTGATTATATTAAATCGAGTGGTGGTACAACTGTGGGTCCTGTCAGTTTTATGCAAGCTTACAATGATGTAACTGCTCAAATTAAACAAGGTGGAGTTAGACGTGGAGCTAATATGGGAATGCTTTCAATCGATCATCCAGATGTTTTAAGGTTTGCCGTCGTTAAATTAGATGAATGGAGTTTAACTAATTTTAATATTTCTTTAGCAGTGACAGCTAAATTCATGGATAGAATTGAACCAGATAAAAAGTTTTTAACTGATGATTCTATTCCTGAAGAAGTAGTTGAAGAAATTAGATTGGCAGAACAAGGTAGAGATGCTGATAAAAGATTAAGAGAAATTGAAGTTGGGGTTAAAAAACTTTATGATTGGGCAATTGCTACTAAAGAAGGAGAAGGATACGAATTAATAAATCCTCGAACAGGACAGATATCAATGAAATTAAATGCGGCAAAAGTGTTTAATTTAATTACTAGATTAGCTTGGCAATTTGGTGATCCAGGTTTGGTTTTTATTGACAGAATGAATGAACCTAGTTCAAATCCAGTTCCAAGTATGGGAAGAATTGAAGCAACTAATCCATGTGGTGAACAACCATTATTACCTTATGATGCTTGTAATTTAGGTAGTGCTAATTTGTCTAAGTTTGTTTTAGAAAATAGAACTGATTTAGATTGGGAAGCTTTGAAACAAACTATTAAGACTGGAGTTCATTTCTTAGATAATGTGGTGGAAATAAACCAGTTCCCAGTTCAAAAAATTAGAGATATGGTTAGTAGTACCAGAAGAATTGGAGTTGGAATTATGGGTTTTGCTGATGCTTTATTTAAAATGGGAATTAAATATGATTCAGATAAAGGAATTGAATGGGCAGAAAAAATAATGAAATTTGTGACAGAATCAGCTAGAGAAGCTACTTGTGAGTTAGCGGTGACTAGAGGAGTTTTTCCTAAATGGGATGAAAGTGTTTTTGCTAATACTGATTACAAACCACGAAATATGGCCTTAACCACAATTGCTCCAACTGGAACAATTAGTATGTTAGCTGATACTAGTTCTGGAATTGAACCAGTTTTTTCATTGGGTTATCAAAAAAATACAATTGAAGGAAAAACTCTTTATAATGTTAATCAAATTTTGGTTGATGAATTAAAAAGAAGAGACATTTATTCTGAAGAATTAATTCAAAAGATAGTTCAAAACGGGGGAACATTAAAAGGAATTAATGAAATTCCTCAAGATTTAAAAGACGTGTTTATTACCGCTTTGGAAATTGATCCAGAATGGCATATTAAAGTTCAAGCAGCTTTCCAAAAATATACTGACAATGCGGTTTCAAAAACTATTAATTTACCAGAAGATTCAGTGGTGGAAGATGTTAGAAAGGCTTATTTGCTAGCTTATTCTTTAGGAACTAAAGGAACAACTATTTATAGAACTGGGTCAAGGTCTTTTGAACCAATGTCGAGTGTTAAAGCTAAAACTGAAGAAAAGAAAGAAATAATAGAAGTTATAAAGAAAAAAGCAACTCCAGTCATGGCTAGAGGAGTTAGACTTAAGAAAAAATGTGATTTAGGAAGTGTTTATACTTCAATCTTTTATGAAGCTGGTGATGGTCCAGTGGAAGTATTTGTGACTTTAGGTAAAAGTGGTGGATTTATGGCTGGATCAGCAGAAATGACGGGAAGATTGGCTTCTTTATGTCTAAAATATGGAGCTAGTTTAGAGGAAATTGCTGAAGAAATGGTAGGAATTTCTTGTGGTCAAAAATATGGTTTAGGAACCAGCACTGTATTAAGTATGTATGATGCAGTTGGTAAATCACTTTTGGAAATTTCTCGAGGTGAACAGTTGAATATGTTTGCTTCAGAAAAAACAGAAATTGACACTAGTGCTTTAGAAACTATTAGAACTAAAGCGGCTGATTTGGAAAGTAAAGTAATGTCTTGTCCAGATTGTGGTAGTCCACTTCGAGCTGAAGAAGGTTGTTTTAAATGTACTAATGAGTTTTGTGGTTACTCTAAATGTAGTTAAAAAAATGATAACGACTAAAACTGGTGACAAAGGACAAACAAATTGCGGAAACCAACGAGTCAATAAAAATGACTTGTTGGTGGAAGTAGTTGGTGAAATTGATGAATTACAAGCAGTTTTAGAGTTGGCTAAAATGGATGAAAAATTTATTGATGATTTAACTGGAATAATGGGAGAGTTAGGATTTGAAGTTATTTTTGATAAATATAAAACCAGAATAGAAGAAATTGAAAAAGAAATAAACGAAAAAGATTTTAATTTACAAAAATTTTTGAAATTTAAAGATGAAGAAGCATTGAAATTAAACTGGGCAAGAACAATTTGTAGAAGAATAGAAAGAAGAGTCGTGTCTTTATCTAAAAAACAGAAAGTTAATGAAGATATTTTAGTTTATTTCAATAGACTTTCTGATTATTTATTTTTAAAAGCAATTATAAAAGAAAATTAATTATTAATGGGGAATTGGGTGTAAATCCTAAGCTGTGCCGCAACCGTAAGGTATCCTTTGCTCTATGAGCTACGGAATACCAAGTCGGATAACCAAAACTTTCGAGCATCCCGATGAATCGGGACTAGGTTGTAAACAATCTAGAAAGTAAAAATATGAGTAAAGAAGATAACAAATTTTATGATATTAATAAAAATTCACTAGGTGAAATTGCTGGGGCATTTTTAGAAGAAGGAATTTTTACAGATTTAAGAAAAAGAATTAATACTTCAGATCTTTATCCAGAAAGTAGTATTGAGAAAAGTGGTTGGGAATATAATGAACATTCCGAAGAAGAAAAAGAAGCAACTATTAATGTTTTTGATTTAGGTAAAAAAGGATATAATCTTGTCGTTTGGATAAGTCCTGAAGATGGTGGAATATATAAGGAAGGAAGATTAAATATAGAATTTCCTGTTTTTGGAGAAAATGAATGGGCAATCTATGGAAAACACGTTCCTTTGCTTTGTGATAAAAATGAATCATTTGAATTGGCTAAAAGATTACTAGAAAATAATGGAAGCTCAATAGAAAAAATTGATGATATTGATAACGTAAGAAGACAACCAATTGGTTTTAAAATTGAAGAAATTGATAATTGGATAGAAGAATGTAAAAAATTAATGCCTGAGTTCATGGAAATTTGGAATTTTATAGAATCAGGAGAAGATGTAGAAAATAAAATAAAAATGAAAAAAGATGTGTTTTTTGCAATGGAAATGGCAGACGGTGACAATTATTTGTTTGAAAGTATTATGGCAAGAATGGGAAATAATATTAACGATGAAGGAGGACATGGAAGTTCGTGGGGTAATCAAGAAAATAATGGAATGGGAATAATTGTTTCAGTAGATTCTAATGGTGAAATTTCTTATAGTTTAGGAAACACTGAAGGATTAAATTATTGTAAAAAATGTGGTTGTTATTATTCTGGTGAAAAATGTCCAATGTGTAAATGATATTTTTTGATATATATAATGATGTTTTTTGATATTTTAAATAATATTTTTAATTTTTTTATAAATGTTGTAGAGACGCCCCGACGGGACGTCTCTACAAAATATTACCGTAAAATTTAAACCTAAAAAGTTTTGACTTAGTTTGGAATAGTTGATTAAAAAGAATTAATAGTTTAACCTCTGTCATGGCTAAACAAGATAAATTAACAGTAAAATTATTAAGTTATACCGCTGATCCAGAACAAAATATTGTGGCCGCGATTCGACAATGTTATTCATCGGTTGGAGCCGAAGAGCTTAAAGAAAAAACCACTGAAGAAGTTAAAAAAAGATTGATTAAACAGGTAATAGAATCAGGACATACTTCAACTTTAGAACATGCTTCATTCACTTTTGCAATTGATGGAGTCAGCCGAGTTACAGAAATTCATTTAATCAGACATAGAATTGCTTCTTTTTCGATTCAATCTGGAAGATATGTTAAAAGAAACGATGCTGGATATAGAGTTCCACCAGCAATTAGAGGTTTGGAAGATAAAAAACTTTACGAAAAATATTTGCAACATTTAGATAATTCACAAGAACTTTATAATGAATTAATTGAGGCTGGAGTTAAAGCAGAAGATGCAAGGTATGCTCAACCACAATCAGTCCAAGTAAAAATAGTGATGACGATGAATGCTCGAGAATTGTTGCATTTTTTCAGTGTCCGATCTTGTGTTAGAGCTCAATGGGAGATAAGAGAAGTGGCTCAACAAATGCTGAAATTAGTTAAAGAAATTGCCCCAAATCTTTTTGAAAATGCTGGAGCACCTTGTGTATCTCAAAAAATTTGTGATCAAGGAAAACTTTCTTGTGGGTTATGGAAAACAATTAAGGGAGCAACATTAAAAGAAGAAATTTAAATGAATAAAGGAAAATTTATTGTAATTGAAGGAATTGATGGTTCAGGAAAAGGAACACAGACTGAATTGTTAATTGAAAGACTGAAAAAAGAAAACAAGGAAGTAATAGTCGATGATTATCCTCATTATGAAACTAGTTTTTGGGGAAAACACGTAGGAAGGATGCTGACGGGTGAATTTGGAGAGCTTTTTAGTATCAGTCCTTATATGGCAGCCTTGCCTTATATTTTGGATGAAGCTGATGGAAGTAAAAAAATAATTGGTCCAGCTTTAAATGAAGGGAAAACAGTCATTTCTAATCGTTTTTTTACGTCTAACGTTCATCAAATTGCAAAAAAACCAGAAAATGAAAGAGAAGAATTTGCTAATTGGTTATGGGAAGCTGGTTATAATCAAACCGGAATTATTAAACCAGATTTGGTGTTAGTTTTATTGGTTGATCCATTAATTTGTCGAGAAAATATTTTGAAAAAGGCCGAAAGAAATTACGCTAAAGGTCAAGTAATGGATCAGGCGGAAGAAAATTTTAATCATCAAATGGAAACGGCTAAGGAATATAAAAAGATGGCTCAAAAAGAACCAGAGATATGGGTATTAATAGATTGTTGTCGAGAAGGAAAATTAATGTCCAGAGAAGAAATAAACGAAAAAATTTGGGAAGAAATTAACAAAAGGGGAATATTATGAATGGAATTCAGTTAATTGCAGGGACATCGCATCCAGATTTGGCCCAAAAAATTTCAAAAAAACTAGAAATTCCATTAACCCCAACAATCATCAAAAAATTTGCTAACGGAGAAATTTATGTGAGACTGGGAAAGAAAGTAAGAGGAGATGATATTTTTATAATTCAAACAATGACAAATCCAGTTAACGATTGTTTAATGGAATTATTGATTTTAGTTGATGCTTTAAAAAGATCGTCAGCCCGAAGAATCAATGTGATTTGTCCTCAGATGTGTTATTCCAGACAAGATAGAAGAACTCAATCACATGAGCCAATTACAGCTAAATTAGTGGCTAATTTAATTACTAAAGCGGGAGTAGATAGAATAGTAACGGTCGATTTACATGCCGATCAAATTCAAGGTTTTTATGATATTCCAGTTGACCATTTAGTTGGTTATCCTTTAATTGCTAAATATTTAGTGAAACAAAAATATAAAGATATTGTCATTGTGTCACCAGATATGGGAGGGGTTAAAAGAGCTAATAAATTAGCTGATTTATTAGGAACCCCAATTGCAATTATTGATAAAATTCGTCGACAACATAATCAATGTGAAGTGGCTCATGTAGTTGGAGAAGTAGAAGGGAAAACAGCCATTATTATTGACGATATGATTGATACTGGTGGTTCAATTTGTGCGGCGGCGGAAGTGGTCAAAAAATACGGAGCTAAAGAAGTAATTATTTGTGCTACTCATGCTTTATTGAATGGTAATGCAATTCAAAACTTAGAAAAATGTTCGGCTTCTAAAATAATTTTTTTAGATACCATTCCAATTGCTAAAGAAAAAAGAATTAAAAAAATGAAAATAATTTCATTAGCCCCACTGTTAAGTAAAATTATTCATAGAATCCATATGGAAAGATCTTTAGGAGAACTTTTTAAATGGGAAGAACAGAGTAAATTGTTGTAAAATGATTTTATGATATAGAGCAAGGTTTTTAATTAGTTTTAATTTATAAGTTTGTAAAGGTATTTTTATGATAGATAAACAAATTAGAGATTTAATTAAAAAAGAAGAATTAAGACAAGCAGAAATGATTGATTTAATTCCTAGTGAAAATTTTGCTTCAGATGAAGTTTTAATGGCTTTAGGTAGCTGTTTAACTAATAAATATTCCGAAGGTTATCCTGGTAAAAGATATTATCAAGGTAATAAATTTATTGATGAAATTGAAAATTTAGCCATTGAAAGGGGTAAAAAAGTTTTAGGAGTGGAGCATTTAAATGTGCAACCATACTCTGGAAGTCCAGCTAATAGTGCCGTGGAAATGGCTTTGTTGGAACAAGGGGATAAAATTTGTGGTTTAAAACTTTCCGCTGGTGGACATTTAACTCATGGTCATCCAAAAGTAACTTTTTCAGGAAAATTTTATAACAGTGTTCAATACGATGTAGAAGTTGACGGCCGAATTGATTATGACAAATTACAAGCTTTGGTTTTGGCAGAAAAACCAAAAATGATAATTGCTGGAACTACTGCTTATCCATATATTTTAGATTTTAAAAGATTTGGAGAAATTGCTGATAGTGTTGGGGCCTGGTTAGTAGCGGATATTTCTCACATCGTAGGATTGATTGTTGGTGGAGTTCATCCAAGTCCTGTAAATTATTGTCATGTACTTACTTCAACCACTCACAAGAGCTTAAGAGGTCCACGAGGAGCAATTATTGGAGTAACTAAGAAAGGATTAGAAAAAGATCCAGAACTAGCTAAAAGAATTGATAGAGCGGTTTTCCCAGGAATGCAGGGTGGTCCTCATCAAAATAATATTGCCGCTTTGGCAGTAGCTTTCGCTGAGGCTGATACTCCAGAATTTAAAGACTATTCAATTCAAGTAATTAAAAACGCAAAGGCGTTAGCTGATTCTTTAAGAAAAAATGGAATTAAAGTTTATGGAACTGAAAATCATTTAATGGTGGTGGAGGTTGGATTAGAAAAAGGAAAAGATGCTGCTGTTAAATTAGAAGAAGAGGGAATAATCGTTAATGCTAACACTGTGCCTCATGAGCAAGGTAGTCCTTTTAGACCATCGGGAATCAGAGTTGGAAGTCCAGCTATGACTACTAGAGGGTGGAAAGAAAAGGATTTTGAAGAGTTAGGCAATAAAATTGCCAAGATTATAAAAGAGATTTAAATAAAAAATAGCAAATAATTTTTTATTACGAATTTTTTATGTCTGGTGAATGTGTTACCACGTTCAAGGCCATAAAAAATTGTAATCGCAAAATTTTATTTGCTATTTTTGGTTATATTATTTTTTCTTTTTGAATATCCAGATACCGGTCGGAATAAGAAGAAGAAAACCAAAGAATTCCAATAGTTGAGGCCAAAATAGAATATAGACCTGCCTGCCGGTAGGCAAGGTCGTAGATGGAAGTTGCCAACCGTTAGCCCAATTGTTGACTAAAACATGGTCTTTTAAAAAGACTGGTTTAAGACCATTAAAGGAAAAGGCGAGCCAACCAGAATTATAGTTTTGAGAGAAAATTAAAGTTTGATCTTGAGAATTGGTAGAAATTTTTGTTTTATAAAGAAATGATGAGAGTTGGGTTTCTTTAGGATAAATAACTGATTCAGAATTAGTTGGGATTTCCTGAGTTTTTGTTTTTTGGTAAGTGTCAAAATCAATAGTATTAACAGTAATTGATTCAAGTTGATTATGAGTTTGATAATTTCCAAGAGAAATATTATCAAGGCTAATAGTGTACCCAGAAAAATTATCCATAGGAGGAATTAGATAATAATCCCAAGTGAAATCTTTATTTTTACCGAGTTCTTCATAAACCATACATAAATTGTTATAAATATTTTTAATACAAATTCTAAGAGGTAGTCCAGTAATATTTTTCGATTTAAAACCAATTTTTAAACCAATATTATGATTAATATCGCTAAGACTAATATAACTACCGACGTTTTTATTTAAACTGGAATAATCAACAACATTAGATTTAGTTTTATCAGTATCTATTTGGTTTGGATTTAGGGTAATTAAATTTTGACCAAAAAGATTTCTGTCAAAAACTCGTTCTCGTTTATCAATTAATTGACGATAAGGATAAATAATACTAGTTTGATTAGGAATAGTTTTATAATCTTGACTATCAAAATAGGCTTGATCATAGAAATTCCATTGATAACTAGAAGTGACATTATTAAGTTGTTTAATTCTGAAAAAAGTGGAATTGCGATTAATTTTATAAAAATAAATATTATCAAAATTCTTTAAAAGAGTTATTTTACCTTCTTGTTCGAACTGATTTAAAATATCTTTAATTTCACCACTAAAAACTATTTGTTGTTGATTTTTACTACTGCTAGTGACCGAGGTGGTATCCCAAAGAATATAATCTAAGTTATATTTCTCGATGGTTTGGAAAAAATTGGTAGTGTTTTTGGAATAGAGAGTATAAAAAAGTTCACGATAAGCTTCTTCATTTTGAGTGCTCCAACGGTCAAAATCTCGGTCGAGAATATTTTGTTTTAAACCAAACCAAATAAATCCAGAACCTTGATAGCCCCAATTGTAATATTGCCAGCCAGAAAAACTATTAAGAGGCAGAGGGAGAACGGTTCCAGTTGGTAGACTTTGAGAATATTTCCAAAATTCAAAATAAGAATTTGGAATATTAATTTTTAAATTGGGATGGATTAATTGACCTTGGAAATAAGGAAAACAAATAGTAATTAAACCAATAATAAAACTTAGAGAAAAAATAATTAAATAAGTTTTTTTGGCTAAGAAATCGAAAATTAAACTGATGGCAAAAGCTAAATAAATAGCGACTCCAAGAATAAATAAAATAGAAACTTTAGTAAAAATAAATCTAAAAGCTTCTTCAAAAAGAGAAATTTTAGTAATTAAATCAAAAAACCAACTAAATGGTGGGGTATGGTTAGCTAATAAAATAAAAGGAATTATAAAAGTAGGGGAGAGAGAAATTAAAATTTTATGTTTTTTAACAAAAGCCATAATTAAACCAAAAATGGCAATGGTAAAAATAATAAAACCAATTATTTGAACAGGTAAATTTAAATGTTGATCCCAAACATCGGTTAAATTATCGAATTTTTGAGTTTGAGGATTATAAATTTGCCAGTTAAAATAAAAACCTTTAACTAAAGCAACATCATTAAGATAACCAGTGGCCCGATTTTGAAGACGATATTCTTGAGAAAACAAACGATTAACTTTGGCGTCTTGAGTAACAGAACTGTCGTTTTTAATAAAATAAATGTTTGGAAGTAACCAAAAAGAGTTTAAAACTAGAGTAAAGACGATTAAAGTAATGATTTTTTTAAAACAAAGGAGATTTTTATGAAAAATAAAATAGACAAAAAGAAAAGCTAAATAAACACCAAAGAAGGCATACCAAAGGTGAGCAGCATAGGCTTGAGGAGTAGCCAAAAGAGTGAAAAGTGAAAAGTTTATCAAATAAAAAGTTTTTGGTTTTTGAAGATATTTTAAAGTGAAGAGAATAATAAAAGGTAAAAAAGCATATTGGGTAGTAAACATTTCAAAAGGGACAATAAATTGTTGAAGAGTAGAAAGATTAAAAATATAAAATAGGGCTGATAAAAAAGCGATAGTTTGAAAATGTTTGTGATGGGAAAATAAATACTTTATTAAATAGTAGATACCTAAAGGGCCAACGATAAAACATAAAAATATATAGGCATAGCGAAGAAAATTGAGCTTAAAAAATGGACTGATGACAAAAAGAAAAATAACTCGAGGCAAGTCAGCCATGTGAGAATGGCCAGCGACAGCTCCGAGTCCTTGTTCTTGGCGCCAGACTCCAGAAAATAAACGAGAAAAATTTAGGGAAAAGTTAAATTCAGGATGGATTGTATCCCAACCACTAAGGAAAGTACCAGGAGTGTAATTCAAAAAACAGATTAAAACACAGATGGAAACAAGAATTAAAGGATAAAGATATTTTTTAAAGCGATTCACTAGTTAAATAATACTATAAATTTAGGTTAATATAGTATTGTATGAAGAAATATTGGTGGTTGTTGTTAATAATAGCTTTTCATTTGGTCTTTAATTTAATTTATTTAAATTTAAATAAAACTCCACCGGCTTGGGATCAGGCGGCTCATCTTAAAAGTGCGGTGGTTTGGAATAAGGCATTATTAGGAAAAACAGATTTATCTTTTAAGGCATTGGTTAATCAATCATGGGGATATCCACCATTAATATTTATTTTGGGAGGAATATGGTCGGTTTTTTATGGAATTGGAGTGGTTCAAATAACTTTTTTAAACACTTTGTTTTTAATTTCAGGAATAATTGGGATACATTTATTAACTAAAGAGTTAACTAAAAATGATTTATCAGCTAATTTAGCTGCCTTTGTTTTTTCATTTTTCCCAGTTATTTTTGATATTTCTCGAAGTTTTTCCCTAGATTTACCTTTAACTGTTTTTGTAATTTTTGGGTTTTGGACATTTTTAAAATCTAAATATTTATCAGATTTTAAATATAGTTCTTTGTTTGTGTTGTTTGTAATTTTATCGTCGTTAACAAAATTAAATGGATTTTTATATTTTGTTCCAATTGGACTTTTTTGGTTAGGTTATTCAATTAAATATAAACAAATAGAGAATTTTAAAAAATTAATGGTGATGGCAGTGGCTTATTTGTTTGGAGTAGGGTGGTGGTGGATAGTTAATTGGCAAAACATTTATTCATATTTAACTGGTTTGGCTGGAAGTGGGGAGCCATTGACCGATCCAATGAATTTATTAAGTTCAACTACTTGGTTTTATTATTTTAAATTATTCTCATCTCAACAAATTGGAATTATTTTAACGATAGTTTTTTTAATAAGTTTATTTTTATTTGGAAAAAAGTTATCTAAAGAGAAAAGATGGTTAATTGGGTTATTTTTGATAGTAAATTATTTAATGTTTACGATTATTAAAAATAAAGATTATCGATTTACAATGCCAATGTTACCAATGGTGGCAGTGATAATTGGAATAGGTCTGGAAAGAATAAGTGGTTTTAATAAAACATTTTTTAAAATTTTAATGGGATTTTTAAGTTTGTTTTTAGTATTTAACTATTTTTGTAATTCTTTTGAGTGGCCAATTAAAAAAGAATATAAATTAAGTTTAAAAATGCCTGTAGTAGGATGGGTAGATTTTGTAAATATAAGTGAATATCCAGTTAAAAGTGCAAAAATAACGGCTTGGCCTCAAAAACAAATAATTAAGGATATTAGTAATGACACTAAAGTATTAGTTTTGATAAATAGAGAAGAAATAAATGATAATAATTTATGGTTATACAAAGAATTAGCCAGTAAAACAATGAATTTTGAGTCAGTGGGAACTAAAAGTAGATTTGAAAGCGAGGAAGAAATTAAAACATTAGTCGATAGTGTCGATTATATGTTGGTGCCGGATAAAAGTTATGACTCAGCGCCTTTTTATGTGATTAATTTAGAAGCTAATAATCAAACAATAGATTATATTTTAAATAGAAAAGAGGAATGGGAATTGGTTAATACTTATAAAATATTTAATGGAAAGGATTTGTTTTTGTTTAGAAAAATGTAGTCCAGATGTGAGAAGAGCCGGCGGTTGTAGAATTTTGATCGTGAGATCAATTTTCATACAAACCTACCGGCTCTTTCAAGTTTGTTTTGTTATTTGATATACATGAAATTAATCATGCGACGGGAAGTGTAATGCTTAAGGCATCGATCTTTGCAGTAATCAGGTTTGGGGTATTAGTACCGAGCTTGTCGAAACCTACAAACAAACGAACGGTGGTAAAACCATTGTCGAGTTTGTTGTTGACAAGTTTGGCAACATCGTTGGCAGTTGCGCCTTCAATTGTGTAACACCCCCACTCAGTCCAGATATAACTGTCTTCAGTTAAGTAAATAACGTCAGCAGTATTATCTTTAGAGTCGTAAATTGGTATTTTCTGGGAATTGTTATCGTTCTCGAAGATTGCTACGTCACCGGAGATTAAAGTTCCTGCAGGAGCAAGAAACCAGCTTTTTGAGGGCTGGTCGATGCCGACAGACGTCTGTGCGACGGTTTCCGAAGGTACAACAACGGTTTCCGAAGGTACAACAACGGTTTCCGAAGGTACAACAACGGTTTCCGAAGGTACAACAACGGTTTCCGAAGGTACAACAACGGTTTCCGAAGGTACAACAACGGTTTCCGAAGGTACAACAACGGTTTCCGAAGGTACAACAACGGTTTCCGAAGGAATTGTAGCGGCGGTGGTTTCATTTATTCCTAACCCCCATTTGTATAACGGAACAACTCCTCCACGAAAACCGGCTGCTATGAGCGGGATACCTACAAGCAAAAAAATCACCAAACCAACAATAATAGCTATTACCTTAATCTTTTTCATTTCTTTTCCCTCCATTTACTATTTTTTTCTTGAACTCTTTTCGATTGTTCCTAAAGAATAAACTAATTCCTTGGAACAGGCCGTAACGCGATCTTCCACAGAACCAGCAAAAAGCCGCTTCTGTGTTCTTTGTACCTGCTCCACAATGGGAACAGATATTTTTAGGATTGTTAGTTGCCATAAGCAACCTCCTCCCTTTTTTACGTCGAAACTTCTAACCAATTTCCTTTTAACTAAAAATGGAACAAATCCTATTTTTTTAGTTAGGACATTGATTCAAGAAAGTTTCTTTAATGGTGGATGAAAATATTCAAAACAAACATACCTTTACGGTAAGTCTGGTACCTGAAAACTAAAAATTAGTTTGCAAATATCAGACTTACCAAAAGTAATAGATGGAAAGAAAAATCTTACCGACTTTCAAATAACAAACAACTTGTTAAGGAACTGAGGGTGAAGAGGGAAACTGACGCTAAAGTCTGCTTCCGTTCGCGCTCGTTTGTAATAATCGTAATGATTATTATGAGTGG
>Ga0209467_1002166_pt1 | contig 14542 bp, 9 predicted proteins | sample Higcelwee11metaG_FD_187175 | JGI IMG/M metagenome (GOLD analysis project Ga0209467, IMG submission 187175) | Freshwater pond sediment microbial communities from the University of Edinburgh, under environmental carbon perturbations - High... | ecosystem: Environmental > Aquatic > Freshwater > Pond...
TAGCAGTGGTGGAACGTGCCGAGATGGATGGAGAGATTAATCCCATTGAAGGGCAGCAGCTGGAGGTGGTTTTGCAGGATGGTTCTTCCATGCCGGTGCTGATCACCGAGGTTACGGAAACCACCGTGACTCTGGATGCCAACCACCCGCTGGCCGGGCAGGATCTGACCTTTTCCATCAAGCTGGTGGAGATCGTGTAATTGTTGAACTGCACCATGGATGTTAAAAGGGCTGTCCGATCTCCGGGCAGCCCTTCCTTTTTTCTGCTATGTTCAACGCCAGCTTCTGCTACTTGCTGGCAGCTATGGTGGACCCAACCGGCTCGACCCCAAAATCCTTACCGTCTTTAGGCGGATTGATAATGACTACGGTAAACGGAATTGTCTTGCCCGGCTGCACTTCCAGATTAACAAGTGAGTCGCCGAACTGATTGTTCATGGCAGCATCAATCTTTTCAGCGGTCATGGATGACAGCTGTTCCTGACTCAGCGGATTACCGGCATAGGCGGTCTTGTTGGCAAGGGTCTGATTGTTGGCTCCGTACACCATTCCTTTAACTTGCAGGGCAGCTCTGGCTTTTTTGTGATTATTCAGGGCCTCACCGGTTATCACCAGTAATTCGCCTGCAGCAGCTTTGGGAACAAAATAGGCCTTCACATTCTGAACCGTAATCTTGCCTTCATCAACTGGCACAGGTGCTTTGCCGAGCATTGAAACAGCAAGGTAGCCGAGTGCCCCTACAACCAGCACCGCAATGACACCGACAACAAGTGAAATTGTAGAGCTTTGACGGCGCCGGGATGTAATTGGCAAGGGAGGTGCTTCCTCAGCCGGGGAAGGTGCTTCGAAAGTGATATCAGGTATTGCAGCCGTTGCATCATGATGGGCTGACGGTTCTTCAACCGGAGCAAACAGACTGCCAGCCGCTGCCGGTTCTGAAGTAGCAACCATAACTGCAGAAGTGTCACCACTAAAATCCATTTCACCCAGGCTGAATGCATCTGCCTCTGGAACCGTAGAGGCTGCTGTCACTGGCGTTGTCAAACCAAAATCCACACCGGAGAAATCAAAACTGTCATTCTGGGATGCTGCCGACGGAGGCGGAGGTTCATCAAAACTGAAGTCTTGATTACCAGAACTGGTTTTGTGGCTGACGGCAGCAGCAAAATCACTGAAATCAGTGCTGTCAATGTCTTGCGCAGGTACTGCAGCGGTTCCCGTTGCATCACCAAAATCAAAACTACCCAGGTCTACATCATCAGTAGGTGGTACTGATGACGTTTGCTGGTCATCACCAAAATCAAACTCAACTTTTTGGGCTGTGGCGTCAGTACTGCTTGTAATGGCATCACCAAAATCAAAGACTGCGTCTGAAGCAGGCGCTGCTGGCTGCACGAGGGCAGTACCAAAATCAAGACTGAAATCAGGAGCCGGTTCAGACACTTTTTTAGGTGGCATGACCATGGTCATTTCACCAAAATCCACATCGGACAGGGAAGCTGCTGCGGGAGCAGCATCTCCAAAAGCGACATCTCCAAAGTCAAAACCGCCATCTGCTGTTGCATCAGTCTGTCCCAGATCAAAGGAACTGTCTGGCACTTCAGCTGCCTGTACCGGTGCTGTGCCAAAATCAAAGGTAACCGTTGGTTCCGGAGTTGCTGCCACAACACCTTGTACCGGTGTTGCGGGATCGCTCACACGGACGGTGTCTTCCTGGGAGTTAAAGGCTGCAGCGGCTGTTTCAGCCGGAGCCACGTCCTTACGCACGGTAAAGACGTGACGGCATTTGGCACAGCGAACCTTTACCCCACGGTCAGAAACCTTCTCATCATTAAGCTTGAATTTAGTCCGGCACTGTTCACATTGAATAATCATCGCCAGCTCCCTGTCGGAGGGTTATCTCAAGATTGCTCTGAACGTCTGAAAAATCAGCGTATTGTGTAGCAGAATGGCGGCAAGGTGTCAATTTCTTATCCATTGACGCCACGTTGTAACGGTCTGCAATGTTGCTGTACCGGGCAACCCTGGCATACTGTTCCCGACTGTCCGTTACAGCCTTCTGAAATGCCTAAATGACAGAGTGAGAAGTCATATTTAACCGGATCATTCGGATCAAACTGTCTGAGTGCAGTGGTTATCTCTGATGCCATCCGCCAATCCGGGTTACGACGGCAGGTTAACCCCAACATCTGGCCAATCCGCTCAATATGCCGATCCACCGGAATGATCAGCTGGCTCGGGCGTATCAGCTTCCAGATCCCCAGATCAATTCCGTCTGCAGGACGGACCACCCAACGAAGGAACATGCATAGTCGCTTACAGGCACTACCTCCTGCCGGTGATGGAAATAAGAAGCTGAAGCTACTCTTCCGGGGCAGACCAGATCTGCCAAAGATCGGTTGATAATCCAGACCTAGCACCGCAGTACAAAAACCGTTCAAGCCTTGCTCCACAGTTGTGGCATTTGCTGCATGAAACTGACTGAAGAAACCTTCAATGCTGCTCTGCTGTTGCCGCATTAACCTGATAGCCCAGAACAGCGCTGCCAGATCAGCTTCATTATTGAAGCGATGTTTAAAACCGTTGCAGAGCTGCCTCTGCTTTTTCGGGTCAAAACTATCGATAAACCTTGCTGGAGCAGTGTCTCCCATGATGCTGAAGATGCGGGTCAGGTTGCCTTTGATCACCTTGACTGAACCGTAGGCAAATACTGCTGCAATCAGCGCTGCAATCTCCTGATCAGCCGGATCAGTATATCGGTGACAATAGGAGAGCGGGTCATTGGCCAGATGTTCTTGTGAACGTCTGTCATACAGCGCGTCAAGCGTTGTTTTGAGCCTGCTGCTAACCGGCACTACACCTCGGCCTCACGCAGGAACAGGGCGGCATCCTCCGGTGAAGTCGGGTTGATGAAGAAACCGGTTCCCCACTCAAACCCGGCAATGGAGGTCAGGCGTGGCACCAGCTCAATATGCCAATGGTAGTCATATTCCAGTGAGGTCCACATGGCTGGTTTACCCGGTCGCTTGTGCATTGGCGGACAGGTGTGCAGGATAAAGTTGTAGGGAGCATCCTTCAGCACCAGTTTGACCCGCATCAACATATCCTTTAATGCCACTGCCAGTTCTGCCAGATGTGCATCATTCATCAAGGCAAAATCGTGGCTATGCCGTTTGGGGTAAAGCCGTAGTTCAAACGGAAAGCTGGCAGCATAGGGGGCCAAGGTGACAAAATTGGAAAACTCGCGCACGACGCGGGTACCCTGCTCCAGTTCAAAACTGATCAGATCACAGAACAGACAGCGTTCCTTGTCAGCATAGTGGGTGCGGCAAACCTTCAGTTCGGTAGTGGCCACCGGCGGCAGCATCGGTACGGCGATCAGCTGGCTGTGGGAATGGGCCAGCGAAGCCCCGGCCCGTGCACCGTGATTCTTGAACAGGATCATATAACGGAACCGGAAATCCCGGCGCAGGTCCAGCAGGCGGGTCCGCCAGGTGATCAGTACATCGGTCAATTCAGTCGGGGTCAGATCAGCCATGGATTTCTTGTGATCCGGCGTCTCAATGATTACCTCATGGGCGCCGATGCCGTTCATGACATCGTAGGGTCCATGGCCGCGACTTTCAAGCTCTCCCTCAATCCTTAGCGCCGGATATTTGTTGGGGATCACCCGCACCTTCCAGTTGGGGGTGTTGGGCATGCCGTTGGAGCGGATAGCAAAAATCTCCGGTGGGGTTTTATCTTCATTGCCGTAACAGAACGGACAGGAGGTAATTGGTAGCGGTTCCGGCTCAGCCTGAAAATCCCGTGGACGGCGTCCTCGTTCAGTGGCAATGATAACCCAGTGCAGTTTCAGCGGATCCCAGCGTAGTTCAGACATGTATTCCCCCAAGGGGCAATGGGCCAGGGGCCAGGGGCAAGAAAACCAGCTTCTTGACCCTTGGCCACTGACCTTTGGCCCTGATTTTTATATCAACCAGTCATTAGCCTCTAAATCAGGCCCTTCATAATTAAGCATTAATGGTGCATCACTGGGCCAACGGCCAATCTCTTCACTGTCACGGGTCAGGGTCATACTGGCAAACAGTTTGGATTTAGGCGTCAGTTTTATCCCCTCCAGCGGAACAGACAGTTCACAGGTCCGGTCAATGGCCCAGTGACAGCAGTCGTTGGTGGGAATCCAGCCACCCTGTTCCCGAACTAACAGCAGCCCTTCCCGGCCTGTACGGCACATCGGCAGCCGATACTCCCGGTCTGCAATCAACTGTAACGCCAGAATGTCGTTTTCCTTTAACAGGCGGGACAGTTCCTGAATGCCGTCAATGCGGAAGAAAAGACGTTCCCGGTTGTAGCCCCAGTAGAACCCTTGCAGAAGCCGGTCGGAGGAATGCATGGCAGACCCCTGACGAGTCAGATCAAACAGACCGGCGGCCAGCCATTCGAAGTAATCCCCGACCCGGCCATTGATCTCCGGTTCAATAAATCCGGCTGGTTCCCGCACCAGGCCAGCCGGGCTCTTTTTCTTGATCGGCTCCAGCAGCTCCCGTGGCGGGCTTATCCCCAACAGGGTGTAGACGTTGGTCAGATGCTGGCGGAACAGACGATCAAAACGGTCACTGTGGGGGGAGAAATGATCGTCGCCAAACCACCAGAACCAATCGCTTCCCTCGGCAGCATAGAGCGAGGTACAAAGCATGCGGGCCACAGCATCACCGTCCATACCGCCTGCTGCCAGTTGCCGTGCAGCCTCAGGCTGGTGTTCAACAATGGCTTTACGCGCAGCTGCCACCAGATCCCAAGCCAGGTTCTCCTCAGGGTGTCCGATCCAGATCCCGTAATTTGCGTTTATCCAGGAGCCTGGGTGAATCCGGTGCAAACGGCCTTCAAAACTTGATTTGTCAAGCACATCGCTGCAGGTGGTCAGATTCAGATCCGGGGCTTCGGCCAGAGTCGCATAGAGACCTGAAAGGAAATCATAGGCGTTGTCAGGATAAAACTCCCAGGCGTTTTCCCCATCCAGAATCACCGGAATCACCTTGCCTTCGCTGCCGATCAGACGACCGATATGTCGCAGACGCCCGCTAAAATCAGCCACAGCCCGACGGGCATCCCACTGGCTGTAGGTAAAGCCGATCAGGTCGGAAAGCTGGTGGTCACGGAAAAAGATGCCCAGATCGCCACTGTTGGTGGCAAATCGCCAAGGGTGGTAGAGTCTTTCATGATTCTGTCCCAGGCCGCCATCCAGTGAACGGGCCAGCACCTCTTCATCGGTTGCAACCCAGGAAAGTCCGCATTCGGCAATCAGGCGTAACACCTCGTCGCTGACCGACCCTTCTGAAGGCCACATGCCACGCGGTGTGATACCAAAGATCTCTTTGAAGTAACGCAGGCCATGGCAGATATGGGCACGGGCATCTTCAGGGTGACGCAACCGCTCGTTGGGCAGTGTGACTTTCGGCATCGCTTCCCGCGCCAGATGGGTATCACATAAAAGTGGCAAGATCGGATGGTAATACGGAGTAACCGAGAGTTCAATCCGTCCTTCTTCATGCAGCCGTTTATAGAGTGGTACGATCTCGTTTAACAGCTTGCGCTGGGTGGCAAACAGCAGCGCCCGGTCCTCGGCGGTATAGCCCTGGCCCTTGGCCAACAGTTCCTGAAAGACAGGAAAACGTCGGCGGGCCGCCTCTCCGGTCCAGGCCAGAAAAAAACAGACCTGCAGATCCTGCAGATCCTGGTGACTGAAATGTCGTTCCCGCTCCCGTACGGCACCTGGCTTGCCCTCGCCAGCCATGTAGAGCAACTCAAGGTAACGGCGGTGCGGCTCAATCATCCGCTGTCGGTTGGCGGAGAAGAAGTTTTCCAGCAGAAAGATCCGGTCCTCTTGCGACATATCTGCCGGATTCATCTGTCCCTTTATCAGAAAGGGATCTACCGCAGTACCGGCTGCATAATCCAGTAATTGTTCAACCAGCGATGGCACAAGATTGAAGACCGCCCGTGCGCCGGGCGTATCTTCAACAATGGCTGGCATGTCATAGTAATCCTTGATGGCATGCAGATAGGTCCAGGGCAGGGCATACTCTCCCTTGACCGGATCCTTGTAAAAAGGCTGGTGCATATGCCAGATGAATACGACGTCAATCGGAATGGTCATGGTTGGCTACTCCAGCTCTTTTTTCCACTTTTCAACCTTGGTCCGGTATTCGTCCAGTAGCTTGCCAGCCGCTTTATCATCCTTTGCCTCGGCAAAGATATGTACAAATGAGCTGTACTGGTCCGGCAGTACCAGTGCCCAGTCGTTATCAAACTGGACCTTGATGCCGTCAATAAAGGATGCTTCCTGCTCCAGAGAGTCTTCGCTCATCTTGCGCATGATCCCCCCCTTCATCTCAAAGGGACAGGGGATGCTCGTCTGCAGGAAGGCACGGGCAGGCGCCTCTTCCAGAATACGGGAGAAAGGGATGCCGACAATCGCTCCCAGTTCAACCAGTTTGGCAACGGTGTACATACCGTCAAAGGCAGCCTGGAAACGGGGGAAGGCAAAGCGGCCATCCGGGGACGCTGCCAGGATTACCTCGGATGAAGAAGCTGCCTCCAGCATGGCCCGGTCACTGCTCTTGGTTCTGGTGACGCTGCATTTTTTCTTGAGCGCCATCTGTTCGATGTTTGATGGTGCCTGTACCGGCACCGCAATGGTGCCTCGCTGATCAGTCTTGAGTTGCAGCGCAACCACCAGTGTTAAAAGCTTAATACCATCGTAGATGGTGCCGGTTTCATCCAGCAGCGTAACTGACTCAACCGCAGGCTCAAGCCAGAAACCGGCCTGCGCCCCCAGTGAGCTGACAATGGCGGAGAGCTGCCTGAGCCCTTCCTGTTTCGGCTTGGGAACGCAGCCGCCACGGCCATCATCCACATAGGCGTTCAGGGCGATCACGTTGCAACCCAGCTCATTCAGCAGCATCGGCAGCACCTGGCTGGCGGGAGAGTAATTGAAGTCCACCACCACGGTCCAGGCGGCCTTGCGGCAGATCTCCACATTCAGTGCCCGCAGGTAGCCTTCACGATAAAAATCTATGGCCTGGGGGATATCAATCAAGGCACCCGGTTCTGTGTGGTGGGCACGCCGGAAGTTCTCTTTAAAGAAGATCCGCTCCAGGTTTTTGGCCATGTTGCTGGAAAAATCCAGGCCATCGCCATCCAGAAAGATAATCTCCATTGAGGCTGGATCTTCACTGGATTGACGGAAGTGGAAACCACCCACCTCGCCAAAGGTCTTCAGCTTGTAGCGGATCAGCGGCAGCGAGGTCATGGTCATGTCCCGCACATTGACCCCGGCTGACAGCAAACCACCCACAAAGCAGCGCTTGAGCATGCGGGAAGAACGGTTGGCATCCCTGCCGCCCAGTACATAGCTCCCTTTGGGCAGGGTGGTTCCATAGGCGCAGCCCAGCTTGGCAACAAACTCCGGGGTCAGTTCCACATTGGAGAGTCCCTTGATGATCGCCCCTTCAAAGAGTGATTTCTTCCATTTTTCACCCCAGATCAGGTTGGCAGTTACGGTGGAGCCTGCCTCAATCATCTTGCGTGGCCAGATCTTTACATCGGCCTTGATCCTGACATCATCACCTATGGAGGTGTCATCAGCAACGATCACCCCTTCATCCAGCACCGCATTCTGTCCCACTCGCACATTGGCACAGATCACGCTGTCGGTGATCTTTGCACCCTTCTTGACATAGGCGTTGTCCCAGAGCACACAACGGTTCAGCTTGACCCCCGGCTCAATGGTGCAGTTGCGGCCGATTACAGAATCCTTGATCTGGACTTCACCCCTGATCTGGGAGTTATCCCCGATGACAACCGTGCCGGACAGACCCGTAGCATCCTCAAGGGTTATGTCAGCGCCAACCCGCAGATCCTTGCCCACAAAATCCTGCTTTTCTTCATCGATCTTGAGATTTACCTTGCCTTTGAAGATATCGTGGTAGGCCTCACGGTAGGAATCGGTATTGCCGATGTCCCGCCAGTAGCCCTTGGCCGAGAAACCGAACAGCGGGTCATTGTTCTGTAGCATCAACGGGAACAGATCCTGGGAAAAATCGAAGTTTTCTCCCTTTGGAATATAGTTGAAGATCGTTGGTTCCAGTACATAGATACCGGTATTAATAGTGTCGGAAATCACCTCGCCCCAGCCCGGTTTTTCCAGAAACTGCGTAATCCGCTTCGCTTTGTCCGTAATGACCACGCCAAACTGCAGCGGGTCCTTGACCGAGGTCAGGGTAATCGTAGCCATCGCCTTGTTATCTGTATGAAAATCAATCACCTTCTTCAGGTTGAAGTCAGTCAACAGGTCACCTGAGATGACCAGAAAAGGCTCATCCAGATACTTCTCCGCCGCCTTGACCGCACCGGCGGTGCCCATATCTTCAATCGGGGTGACATAGGTTATCTTGACCCCGAAGTCAGAGCCGTCGCGGAAAAATTTCTTGATTACTTCAGGCTGATGATACAGCAGCATCACCAGATCAGTGATGTCATGCTTTTTAAGCAGTTCAACGATATGCAGCATGATCGGCCGGTTAAAAAGCGGAATCATCGGTTTTGGCATGCTGCTGGTGAGGGGTTGGATGCGGGTGCCGAAGCCGCCGGCCATAATCACTGCTTTCATGAATGTGTCCTCCTTTTTTTACATACCAGCTGCGTGGCGTTGGGCCTTCTTTGACAGTACCCGTTTGATCTCTTCCTTCAGCTCGGTCAGGTCACCGGATTTAACCACATAGCTATCTGCCAGCCAGGCAGAAAAATCGTCCTTGTAGCAGGAAAAGGCCGAGCAGAGAATCACCGGCATATCGTGGCGTTCCTTGACAATCTTCTGCAACAGTTCAATTCCACTTTCATTCTTCAGCTTGATATCCAGCACCGCCAGATCAAAATTCTGCTGTCCCAGTTTCTCGGTAGCCTCTGCGATAGTTGCTGCGGTCTCAACTACATACCCCTCGTCAGCCAGTTCTTCGCTGTAAAGTAACCGGATATTTGCTTCGTCATCAACGACCAGTAGCTTGTTCATGTCTTTTCCTCCTTGCAGGTTGGAAGTTTAATGGTATAGGTCACGCCCCCCTCGGGTGGAGCCACCACCACAAGCGGAATATTCTGTTTGTCCAGCATGCTGCGGCTTAACGCCATATTCAGGCCTGAGCCCATCTCGCGGGTCTCGGTAAAGGGGGTCAGCAACGCCTCAAGTTCATCTTCTGAAAGGGTCCGGTCTCGATCGACAATCCGAACAACCACATAGTCTCCCTCTGGTTTTGTGCTGATTGTAATGAAACCGTTCTGGAGACCGTCAATGGTGCTGAGTAAAATGTTGCGGATACAGTAGGTGGTCTGTTTAAAGTCAATGTAAACCGGTGGGAGCCGGTCCCCGGCATGGAAGTGACAGGTATAGTCCTGCGCTATTACCCGTTCCTGGATATCCCGCAGGGATGTTTCTACCAGCTGATTCGGGTCCCAGAAATCACAGGTGGGGAACAGGGCATCGGAGTAGGTCAGAATCTCTCCCAGTACCTGTTCCAGCTGATGGGCTTCGGTAACAATTGATTCAATGAAACTGCGCTTTGGATCGGTTGCCGGCGTACTTTTCATAATACTGCGGGCAAAACCGCCAATCACCATCAGGGGGTTACGAATGGAATGGGCGATACTGGAGGTAATCCGCCCGACCAGTGCCATCTTCTCCATTCTGACCAACTGTTCCTGCTGCTCCTGCAGCCGGTGGTTGGCCTGCTTCAGTTTATCCACCTCTTCCTGAACCCGTTCATACAGAGAGGCCCGTTCAATGGCAAAGGCAACCGGAAAGGAAAAGTTCTCAATTGACTTCATATCCTGTTCGTTAATGGGGCGGTGGGTGATGAAGTTGTCGGTGATAATCACCCCGACACGGCGATTACGGGCGATCAGTGGCAGTACCAGAAAGGAATCAACGCCGAGCATTCGTGCAAACTCTCCATCCTGATCCTGACGATAGAGGGCATCGGTGATCAGAAGCGGTCTTTGCTCTTTCAGTGCCTGAATAACAATATGCTCTTCATTATCCAGCGGGATTGACAGGCGCTCCAGAATATCATGGAACTTGTCCCGTTCAGCATTCAGCTTGTCCCTTCGAAAGGCCTGGGAAAGCCCCTGCAGATCCTGGTCGCCGGATTCAATCTCCTGCCAGGTTCGACCAGCCTCTTCAGCAGAACGGGGACCGATGGCCAGATGCCCCCTCAGAATGTGGCGTTCCTTGTCGGCAAGCAGCAGGAAGGCCCGATTCATGCCGAACCCCTTGCCAGCGGTTATGGCGGTTAAAGCAATGGACAAAACTTCATCAAGATCTACGGAACTCTGCAGCACGGAACCCAATTCATGCAGAAAGCGGACCTCAAGGGTTTTTGTATCAAGAAAGCTGGCCAGGGACTGGATCTGGCTCTTCTGGCGACGGTAATCAGCATGCAGGATAGAAAAAACCGGGGCCAATGGATGGCCGCTGTCCCGAAAACGGACGATGTCCCGTTTGAAGTTATCGCACTCACAACATTTTTCAAGAATGCGACGGCTACGTGAGACAAGGAGATCTTCGTCACCTTCACTGATATTAGGGCAATACCCCATGACAATATCGTCACGATCCCAGCAGCATTCCCATTCTATAGACCTATTGATCTCCATTCGGCAAGCTCCGATGCCAAGCATACCACGGGATACGTCAGGGTCAAGGGGCTGGAAAAGCAGATTTTCCGGCCCCTGACGTTACTTTATCTTCCAGGACGTTCCCTGTGGTGTGTCCAGCAGTTGAATATTTTGGGCCAACAACATATCGCGAATCTCGTCACTCCGTTTGAAGTCTTTGTTTTTACGTGCTTCAGACCGTTCTGCAAGTAGCCGCTCAATCTCATCGGGGCTGATTGTCAGGTGTTGTGCCTTTTCTGCCTCCCGTGCAGCCAGCCAACCGGACGGCTTGGTCTGGAATAAACCCAGGACGGTGCTGATCTCTGCAACCGCAGACCGCAGGCGCTCAAGTAGTGAACGGGCGCCGTCATAGCTGCCGCCCCCCTCAGCCAGAAAACGGTTGAGGGTTCTCACCGTATCAAAGAGCACCCCCAAGGCCTGGGCGGTATTAAAGTCATCATCCATCGCCTCCCTGAACCGGGGCATCAGGGCAGTAACCTTTTCTTCTAGCTCTGGAGTTGATGCGGCGGGCTGCGCCGTTGCACCAGAGGGGGCGGCCAGAGCTTGATCCAGTGCAGCCAGAGCCTCGTAGATTCTGCTCAGTCCGGCCTGGGCCTCCCGCAGGTTTTGATCGGAGTAATCCAGAGGAGAACGATAATGGGCCTGCAGGATAAAAAAACGCAGCGTCTCAGGATCAAACAGCTCAAGCACGTCACGGATGGTGAAAAAATTACCCAGCGACTTGCTCATCTTCTCGCTATTGATATTCACAAACCCGTTATGCAGCCAGTAGTTGACAAACTGGCAGCCGTTTGCCCCTTCAGACTGGGCAATCTCGTTTTCATGGTGAGGAAACACCAGGTCCTTGCCACCGCCATGAATATCAAACGAAGGCCCCAGAAAGCGCATGCTCATGGCTGAACATTCGATATGCCAGCCGGGACGTCCGGTTCCCCAGGGAGATTGCCAGAACGGTTCGCCCGGTTTGGATCCCTTCCAGAGCGCAAAATCCATCGGGTTCCGCTTGCGCTCATCCACATCAACCCTGGCACCTGCCAGCATGTCGTCAAGATTGCGGCCAGACAGCTTCAGATAGGCGGGAAAGGTCTCCACCGCAAAATAGACATCACCATCAACGGCATAGGCATGACCGTTGTCAACCAGACGCTGAATGATGTTGATAATATCCTCAATATGATCGGTAGCCTTGGGCTCAATGGTGGGGCGCAGCATCCCCAGCCGGTCCATATCCTCATCAAAGGTGGCGATATAGCGGTCGGCTATGGTGCGGTAATCAGTACCCTCCTGATTGGCGCGGTTGATGATCTTGTCATCAATATCAGTATAGTTGCGGACATAGGTTACATCGTAGCCACTAAAGCGCAGATAGCGGTAAATCATGTCAAAGACGATGCCGGCCCGGGCGTGGCCGATATGGCAGAAATCGTAGACCGTAACGCCACAGACATACATGCCTGCCTTGCCTGGAACGCGGGGAACAAACAGTTCTTTCTCACCGGTAAGGGTGTTGTAGAGACGCAGAGACATTGGAAACTCCAGAGGCAAAGGACAAGGGGCAAGGGGCAGGGAAAACAGCACAACCCTTGACCCCTGACCCTTGACCCTGATTTTTTGGCCACTTTGTCATGATTTGGTACTGAAGGCAAGAGCTCAGCACTTGCGGCGTAGCGCTGCTAAGTGTTAAAGTGCCTGTCCGGGAGGACGACTAGATGAAGATGCTGCAGTATGAAGATCAATTGCGATTGCTGGACCGCGGTGAGCCGGGGGAGATCCTTGAGCTATTACTCAAGCTTTCTCAAAAGGCGTCCCATGATCTTCAGTTTTTCAATTATTACAAAGAAGTGCCGATATCTTCTGCGACAGAGGTGCTCTACGTTTTTGGGGACACCCTTATCTGTCGTTCAAATCCGACCCAAACCCGTGCCCTCAAGGCCAGCCGTTATACGATTATTCGTTCAAAACAGTTGAACCATGCAATTTATGCCTCAACCGATTACTGTGCTGAAACTGACGAAATAACCCTGTCTGATTTTGCCTATGTTGATGTTCTGCCTGATCGGCGCAACACCCTGCGGGTAAAAATTGGTGGACTGTTTCAGGTTCCGGTTGAGGCAGGAACCGCCTGCTTTACCGCCAAACTGAAAGATCTTTCCCTGGGTGGTTGCGCCATTGAGGTTCCAGACAAGGAGTTGCTTGGAACCTTTACCTATTTTTACCTTAACTTTTCTTTTGATTTAAAAAGCAGGGTAGAACCGCAAAAATTAAGAATCCTGGCTCGCTTGCTACGTTTCGAAAGCGACAGCAAACCATGGCGTTGTATCCTGTTGTTTGAACATGACCGTCGCAGTGAAGACCTGATCGGTATGTACATTGCGCAACGCCAGGCAGAAATCCTCCGCGAGCTGAAAGATTAAAGAGCCGATAGAGTAGCCTGTGCCTGTTTGATTCGGGCCACCGTCTCATCAATCCCCAACGCCTTGATAATCTCCCCTATACCGGGTGCCTGGGTGCTGCCGGAAAGGGCCACCCGCACCGGCTGACCTACCTGGGGCATCTTCCAGCTGTTTTCGCTGCATATTTCCTTGAACAGCAGATCAAACTCCGCTGCCGTAGAAGCGGTTGTTACTGATACTTTCGCAATCACTGCAGTAAAGACGGCTGCCAGATGTGCTTTTTCAAACTTGACCAGGGCAGCCTCATCGTAGGTTTGCGGAGCCTGATAATAAAACAGGGCTCGATCTGCCATCTCTTCCAGGGTTTGGGCCCGCTCTTGCAGGGTGCTGATCACTCCTGCAAGATCTGGTACCGATGTATCAGTCACGCCACGACTTGTCAGGTGGGGTTGTAACAGTTCTGCCAGACGGGCTGGATCACCACTCTTGATGTAATGGGCATTCAGCCAGTTCAGCTTGTCCGGGTTGAAGACGGAGGGTGAACGCCCCACATTGGCGATATCAAACTTCTGCACCATCTCCTCACGGCTGAAGATCTCATCGTCGCCGTTACTCCAGCCAAGCCGCACCAGATAGTTATTAAGAGCCTCCGGCAGGTAGCCCATATCACGGTAAGCCATCACACTGGTGGCACCGTGGCGCTTGGAAAGACGCGCCTTATCACTGCCCAGGATCATCGGTACATGGGCAAAGATCGGCACCGGATAGCCCAATGCCTCGTAAAGCTGGATCTGGCGCGGGGTGTTGTTGACATGGTCATCGCCCCGGATGACGTGGGAGATCCGCATCAGGGCATCGTCGATCACCACGCAGAAGTTGTAGGTGGGGGTGCCGTCAGTACGGCTGATGATCAGATCATCCAGTTCAGCATTGGGGAAGGCTATCCGCCCCTTGATCAGATCATCAAAGGCGGTCTCCCCCTCCTCTGGCGCACGAAAGCGTATCACATGGGGCTGATCCAGCAGCTGGTCCTGACGATTGCGACAGGTGCCATCGTACTTGGGCTTGCGCCCCTCAGCCATGGCAGCTTCACGCTTTGCATCCAGCTCCTCAGGCTTGCACCAGCAACGGTAGGCCTTGCCCTCATCCAGCAGTTTCTGTACATGCTGCTTGTAGAGCGGAAAGTTATCGGTTTGATAAAAGGGGCCTTCGTCACAATCCAGCCCAAGCCACTCCATCCCCTGCAGGATGGCATCCACCGACTGTTGGGTTGAACGCTCGGTGTCGGTATCCTCAATCCTTAAGATAAAGGTGCCGCCAAAATGGCGGGCATAGAGCCAGTTAAACAGGGCGGTGCGGGCGCCGCCAACATGCAGATAACCGGTGGGGGAAGGGGCAAAGCGGACACGTAAATCGGACAT
>Ga0209467_1002167_pt1 | contig 14532 bp, 12 predicted proteins | sample Higcelwee11metaG_FD_187175 | JGI IMG/M metagenome (GOLD analysis project Ga0209467, IMG submission 187175) | Freshwater pond sediment microbial communities from the University of Edinburgh, under environmental carbon perturbations - High... | ecosystem: Environmental > Aquatic > Freshwater >...
AGTACGGTAAACATATTGAGCGGAATGCCGATCGCCTGCAAAATCAAACCCGAGTAAAAATCCACATTCGGATACAGTTTTCGCTCGATAAAATAATCATCATGCAAAGCGAGTTCCGCTATCTCCTGGGCAATCACAAGCAACTCATCATTTTGCCCGTGCTTCGCGAGTAGCTTCTGCGCCGCTGCTTCCAACACTTTGGAGCGCGGATCAAAATTCTTGTAAACGCGGTGTCCAAAACCCATGAGCTTCGTCCCGGTCTGTTTGGATTTCACCTTTTCAATAAATTCTTTGGGAGTGTAATCTGCATTTTTAATGTGGGTGAGCATCTCGATCACCGCCTGATTCGCGCCGCCGTGGAGCCTTCCCCATAAAGCGCACACTCCCGCAGAGCAGCTTGCGTACAAATTAGCACCGCTGGAAGCCACCAGACGAACCGTACTCGTGGAGCAATTCTGTTCATGATCCACATGCAGAATCAAAAACATGTTGAGCGCATGTAAAATCTCAGGATCCGCCTCATACGGGCGATTCGGCAATGCAAACATCATATGAAGAAAATTTTCCGCATACAATTTCTTGGGGTCCGGATAAATCATCGGGTGCCCCACACTCATCTTATAAGCAGCGGCAGCAAGCGTACGGACCTGCGATATCAATCGCGCCGCAGACGCATCAAACTTAGTAGCATCATCGCTGTTCATCTCCACCTGATAACAGCCAAGAGCATTCACCATTGCCGAGAGCATGGCCATCGGATGTGCATTATTAGGGAAACCTTCATAGTGATGACGAAAACCTTCATGGAGAATTTCGTATTCCGTCAGCAAATCCGAGAATCGGGTATATTCTGCAACTGAAGGCAAATGTCCATAGATAACCAGAAAGGCGGTTTCCACAAACGAGCTTTTTTCCGCAAGTTGTTCAATCGGGTACCCGCGGTATCGCAAAATACCTTTATCGCCGTCAATGTAAGTAATAGCAGACTTGCAACTGCCCGTATTTCCAAACGAGTCATCCAAGGTGATATAACCCGTTTTGGCTCGCAACTGAGAAATATCAATCGCCTTTTCCTGTTCGGAACCCACAATCACAGGGCAATCCAGAGAAACTCCATCCAATTCTATACGGGCCATAGGCAAACTCCAAAAGAGAAAAAACAATCTAGTGATCTATATCGACACTCTAACGCAATGAGAAAATGTTATACGTACATTTAAAAGATAATACCCCTGTCAAGGGCACAACCCTTTTGTTTTTAACGCACCAAACAAAAAGCCCCCGCCACAGGCGAGGACTCTTTGAATTCTTTCGATTCTATCGAAGATTACTTGGACAGACGACCCTTGATGATCTTGATCTGTTCCGAGAGTTCCTTCGGAAGCTTGGCACCGAACTTAGAATAGTGATTCTTTTCCACATCCTCAAGTTCCTTGATCCAGCCTTCCTTATCGACAGAAAGAAGTTCCTTCATGTCCTCAAGAGAAACGTCAGAAGGACGGTCGATGGCATCCACGGTCGGCATAAAGCCAATCGGGGTTTCTTCAAACTTGCCCTTATTGTCGCAACGTTCGCAGACCCACTTGAGCACGCGGGAGTTCTCACCGTAACCCGGCCAGAGCCACTTGCCTTCCTTAGTCTTGCGGAACCAGTTCACGAAGAACAACTTCGGCATCTTATCCGGATGAGCGGCACCCATCTCGATCCAATGCTTGAAGTAGTCACCCATGTGGTAGCCACAGAACGGAAGCATCGCAAACGGGTCACGACGCACCTGACCAACCTGGTCAGAAATCACAGCAGCAGTCACTTCGGAACCCACGATAGAGCCCATGAACACACCGTGATTCCAGCTCATCGCCTGATGAATCAAAGGAATGGTGCTCGGACGACGGCCACCGAACAAGATTGCGTCGACAGGAACGCCCTTCGGGTCTTCCCATTCTGGAGCGATCGCTGGGCAGTTTTTGGCAGGAGCTGTGAAACGTGAATTCGGATGAGCGGCTTCCTTGCCTTTTTCGGACTTGCCATTCGCAGGGAGGTTCCACTTGTTGCCCTTCCAGTCAATGAGTTCGCCCTTCGGAGGATTGTCCATCCCTTCCCACCACACGGTACCATCGGCTTCGAGAGCAACGTTCGTATAGATGGTATTCTTTTCAGCAGAATGCATCGCATTCGCATTGGTCTGATAGTTGGTACCAGGAGCGACACCAAAGAAACCTGCTTCCGGGTTGATCGCATAAAGACGACCGTCCTTACCAGGTTTCATCCATGCAATATCATCACCGATGGTTTCGACTTTCCAACCGGGGATGGTCGGAACGAGCATGGCGAGGTTTGTCTTACCGCAAGCACTTGGGAAAGCGGCGCAAACATATTTCACAACGCCTTCTGGGGAAGTGATCTTCAAAATGAGCATGTGTTCTGCGAGCCAGCCTTCCTTGCGAGCCACCGAAGAGGCAATACGGAGAGCGAGGCACTTCTTACCGAGAAGGGCATTTCCACCATAACCCGAACCGTAGGACCAAATGGTACGTTCTTCTGGGAAGTGAGAAATGTATTTCTTTTCAATCGGAGCGCAAGGCCACACACTGCCATCCTTTTCGCCCGCCTTGAGAGGCTTGCCAACGGAATGTAAGCAAGGGATAAATTCACCGTTCTCACCGAGAACTTCGAGAACCTTAGTGCCTACGCGGGTCATGATCATCATGTTGAGCACAACATAAATGGAATCGGTGAGTTCCACACCAATTTTCGCAATGTCTGAACCTACAGGGCCCATGGAGAACGGGATTACATACAAAGTACGGCCAGCCATACAACCGTTATAGAGAGCGGTCATTTCAGCCTTCAAAGCAGCGGGATCCATCCAGTTATTCGTAGGACCCGCATCGTCCTGAGATTTGGAGGCGATGTAAGTACGGTTTTCTACGCGGGCCACATCAGACGCGTCAGAGCGGAAAAGGTAACAACCAGGAAGCTTGTCCTGGTTCAACTTGGTAGCGAGGCCAGAAGCAACCACTTCGGCGAGCAATTTATCATACTGAGCCTGGGAACCGTCGCAAAGCACAACATTTTCGGGCTTCACCATGGTCTTGACTTCCTCAATCCAGGCATTCAACTTGGCGTTTTTCGTCAGGGACATTTCATCTCCTATTAGATGGGTTTGATCTTTTTTTTCGAACTCTTTCGAACGCATAAAAAGTAGCAAATCTATGCATTAAAAAAGACCTATCCTCGAGCAAAAAAAGCAAAAAATATGGAATAATTCCTCCATTTAAGAATTAGCCCCTTCTGAGAAAAAAGGAAGGCCTATTCTTATCCTATTACCAATAAATAAGATAGATTAAGCCCAATAGGATTTTTTGACATTAGTATGTGGAAATTTTGAGGTGATATGAGCTGGTCTTATCGAGAACACAATAAAAACACACTTTGTATGATTATGGCAGGCGGACAAGGAAGTCGTCTGCAACCCCTCACCCGCGACCGGGCGAAACCTGCAGTTCACTTTGGTGGAACTTACCGGATTATTGATTTTGTGTTAAATAATTTCATTAACAGCGGTATTTTCAAAATTAAGGTGCTCACTCAATTCAAATCGGATTCTCTCAACAAGCATATTTCTGCCGCTTGGAATTTGAATGCAAGTCTGGATCAGTATGTGGATCTTGTTCCCGCCCAAATGCGCACCGGGGGCGATTGGTACAAAGGAACGGCTGATGCCATTTTCCAGAACATTAATTTAATTACTGATGAACGCCCCGATCTGGTGGCGATTTTCGGTGGTGATCACATCTATAAAATGGATGTGAACCAAATGATCAATTTTCACTTGAGCCGTGCCGCGCTCCTCACCATTGCCGCTATTCCCGTCCCCATAGAAGAGGCTAGCGAGTTTGGTATTATCGAGGTGGATTCTGACAATCGCATGATCGGTTTCGAGGAAAAGCCCAGAGAGCCAAAGCAAATGCCGGATCGTCCGGGTTGGTGCCTCGCTAGCATGGGAAATTACATTTTTACCAGTAAATTTTTGGTGCGAGAACTGTTGAAATCGTCTGGCGGTGGTGCCACTGATTTCGGCAAGCATATTATTCCTTCGCTTTACCCGGAATACCCTGTTTACGTTTATGATTTCAACACCAATATTGTCCGCGGCGAGCAAGCCCGTACCAAAGGCTACTGGCGCGATGTCGGTACCTTGGATGCGTTGTTCGAAGCGAACATGGATATTTGTGCCGAAAACCCGGCGTTTGACTTGTACAATAACTACTGGCCAATCCGTACTTACAACTGGAACCAACCCCCCGCGCGATTTTTCGCTGGCGGTGAGGGCATCAGCTCCCAAGGGGCGGCCATTGATTCTGTCGTTTCCGCAGGTTGCGTCATTGGCGGAGGCACTGTAGTCAAAAGTGTACTCAGTCCGGCCGTCTCTATTCAGAAGGATGCTTTTGTGGAGGAATCCATTCTGTTCCCCGATGTCACCATTGGCCCAGGGGCGAAAGTCCGCCGTGCGATCATCGAAAAAGGATTGCACATTCCCGCTGGTTTTGAAATAGGCTACAACCTGGAGCGTGATCGCGCCCTTTTTCACGTCACCGAATCCGGTATTGTGGTACTCGCCAAAGACACGATTATCAAGGCGTAAGAGGGTTTCGCATTTTCAAATAAAGAGTTCCGGTCAACGCCGGAGCTTTTTTATTACCCTTTAAATTGCCGTTCAAACGTTACCTCAGTCTCTTTTTTCCCATTCAGATTCACCAAATGATCCGGAGAAAAATGCATTTCCTCGGCGACCGCACTTTCCAAAAATGCCCCGATACGTTCAAAAAATATTTCGGGCGTTTCACTCGTAAGCAAGGATTGGCGGAACGTCGTATTCTGAGGTGAAAGTCCTTTGCAGAGACGCGCGGCAAGCTGCTTCAATCGCCCGAGCGACCCCATGGGAGGCATCCCATCTTCCATCATGTAGTGGTAATATTTCTGAAAAACGAGGACCGCTTCACTTACCGAAATTCCCGCCGCTGGTTTCCCTTCCCACGCATCAGCGATCTTTCCGAAAAGCCATGGGTTGTGCATGGCTCCGCGCCCAATGCTTACGCCCGCAATGGGGTACCTTTGCAACTTTTCGAAAGCGGTTTCCACACTCACCACATCGCCGTTTCCCACCACAGGAATTTTTGCCAGGCGCGCGACTTCACCGATGATATCCCAATCCGCAAAACCATTGTAGCCCTGCACGCGCGTCCGCCCGTGAACCGTGAGGAGTTCCACGCCTTCTTCTTCTGCAATGTGAAGCGTCTCAAAAACGTTGATAGAATTTTCGTCCCAGCCGATACGACACTTGAGTGTCATCGGGACCTGAATGGATTTTTTCACTTCCCGCAAAATCAAAGCTAACCGCGGTAAGTCTTTTAAGAGGCCAGCGCCCCCGCCTTTCCCCGCCACCTTGGGCACCGGGCAGCCCGCATTAATTTCAATAAAATTGGGGTTTAAGCTCTCTATTTCACGCGCGGCTCTCCCCATCCGCAAAGGATCGCGTCCGAAAATCTGAATTCCAAATGGACGTTCTTCCGGATAAAACAGAAGTTCTTTGTGATTCTTTATAGCAAAGTCAGAACTACCATCGGTAGACACAAATTCAGAAACCAGAAGTCCTATTCGGTTATGCGAAAGTTCTCGACAAAGCCTTCTAAAAGGAGGATCCGTAACTCCGGCCATTGGGCTCAGAATTGTATTGGGGAAAACCTCCAGATCACGGAGGCGAAAAGATGTCTTTGGGGGTGTTTTCTGAAGTTTCAACAATTTTTCACCATCTACTCACAATTATCCACTACTTATTCCCAATTTTTCCTCGGAAAAATTCAGGATTTGCAATTACAAAAGTAGATTTTCAAATTGAAGTTCTTATATTTCAACTGTGCCAAATGTTACCAAGCAAGACTTAATCCAGGATATCGCTCGTTCAACGGGTTTTATTCGCAATGATATTAAAGTTGTCATTGAACAGTTTTTGACGCTCGTGGGTGAAACACTGACTCAGGGTCACGCGATTGAAATCCGCGGCTTTGGGACGTTCGTCTGCAAAGAGCGCAAAGCGCGCCCCGCACGCAATCCCCGCACGGGTGAAGAAGTGAGACTTGAAGAACGCATTGTCCCTACCTTTAAGTTTTCTTCCGATATTAAAGAGCGCATCATGTCTGCGGAACTCTCTCGGAGTGGTACCGTCGAAATTCCAGAAGAGTCTCTGGAAGACGCACTCAAAAACGGGTCTCGTTAACGAATCAATTTTATTCCGCTTCTCGTATGGAGTAAACTCGGAATCCCTTTTCGTGGGCAATCGTATCGCATTGCAAATGAAAATCCGTCGCAAATCGTTTGTAATCTAAAAATTCATTGGCCACTAGGCGGATTTCGCCTCCAGCATTAAGTAATCTTTTAGCTCCTTGCAACCAAAGAGCCCCCATCGCAATTCGAGTGCGGCCTTCTAAATGGAACGGCGGATTCGTAAGAATCACATCAAATTTTTCATTGATACCGTCCCCAATAAAACTGGCTCCGTGTTCTACCTCTGGATATTTGGCAAGCGCGGCCTTTGAATGCGCGATCGCAAGGAACTGATGATCTGTAGCGAATACGGATTTGGCACCTGCTTCTGCGGCAAACGCTGCAATAACTCCCGATCCAGAACCTAAATCACAAACGGTCTTATTCTTTAAGTCCCCCGAATGGGCGAGCAGAAGAGACGTTCCTTTATCAGAAGCTCCACCACCAAAAATACCCGCATAGTTTGACACCGGAGGAATTTTCCCCGCAATATCGCCCGCGCGCACCACAATCCAGCGAGAATGGCAACCAATGGATTCCACCCGAACCTCGGCCAATGGAGAGAGCCTATTTTCGACATTGCGAATGCCATCGTCCTTACTCCCCAGCAAATGAATTTCTGCATCCGGCGGAAGGCCTTCAGCGAGAGAACGCACCCAAGCCATATTCAAATCCATCTCTTTCCAAGTACGAATGAAGACGCGATCCACCTCGCGCCAATTCTCAGGAAAAGCCTCGCCTGGGTTCCAAACCTCTGTGCATACAGGCATTGCCGATCGCACCGAATTACGTTCCACAAAATAGGCGTCTTCCACATAAATTAAAGCGACTTGACAGGGCTTTTTTGTTTTTGCAAAATCACTATTTGCTAAAAGAGAAAGATAGGCTCCGCCACCAAAATGCACAAACAAAGGATTATTACAAGCAGGCATTCCCATCCGGAACAGCAATTCCGAAGGGCCATCACGCAAGGGACTGGTATTGAGTACCCAAGCATCGTCAAAAGAATACCCGCGACAATCGCCTTGGGTCACTAAGGGTTCTAAAAGTTCGTGCATTCTGGGAATCCTTCGTACATTAAAAAGCTAGGAGAGCGAAGCTATTTCCGCTTCTGTCAATGCACGCCATTCACCCGGTGCCAATTTCGGGTCGAGCAGGACCTCACCAATAGAGATACGATGCAAGGTTTCCACATGGTTCCCTACAGCAGCGAACATGCGGCGCACTTGATGATAAAGCCCTTCTCCAATGGCAATCTCCACTTGACGCTCTCCAAGAACCTTAAGCTCACGAGCGATGACCGGGCGTTTTTCATTCTTCAGCATCACGCCCGATGTTAATTCTGCTTTTTGTTCCTTTTCAAAAGGACGCGCTAAAGTAGCCACATAACGCTTCAGGGTTCCTTTTTTAGGACTTTCCACACGGTGAATAAAGTCGCCTTGATTAGAAAGCAAAAGTAAACCCGAAGAATCCACATCCAAGCGACCCACACTACGAATTTCCATCCCCTGCCAATGTGCGGGCACCAGAGAGAAGACGGAGTCATGATGCTGGGGGTTATGGCTGCATTCAATCCCTAATGGCTTATGGAGCATCACATATAATTTCATCTGAGTCGCGATGTCTTCTCCATTCACCCGAATCGTTTCTGGGGTCACTGGGAGCTCCTGAAACGGGTCTTCCAAAACAACACCCGCAATTTCCACCAAACCCATACGCACAAGTCCGCGAGATTCCTTGCGAGAACCGAATCCCAATTGGGATAAAAGACGTTCAACAGTCAAAACAGGCATTAGTTCTCCGCAGTCATAAAATTGACAATCCAACGACGCCAAAAGATCAGGCGGAAAGCACCTGGATTTGAAAGCATCTGTTTCTTATTCTTCCAGTACATTAAAAAAATTCGTACCGCATAAACAATCGTTTTGCATACAGCCACCAAAATTCGACCCCATGTGATGTACAAAACAAGGGTGCCTTCTATTCGAGGCTTTTTATTGTGGCACCAATCCATACGAAAATCCCAATTCTTAAACAATTTCACATTGGACGTTAATATACCAAAGGCCCCCTGTAAAACGCCCATCTGATTATATTCCAATTGAATACCTTCGACCACCGTGTGTTCAAATCGTATACGAAACACACGGTAATAAGATTTCATCAATCGCCACAAAAAAGAAATCACCTTGGCATCAAAATGAGGTTCCAGAAGGATGGTTAAGAATTCTCGTTCACTTAACTTTTTCTTCTGCTTCTTTGTGCAAATTTTTTTTTCTTGTTGGGTTTTAGCATGACCCGTAAATTCACTATTTTCTTCCCTTGCGTTTTTATCTTCTTTCTCGCTATTGGCGGGGCATCGTTCTTTGTCTATATCAAGGGTCTCTATGCTCAAAGATTCTTTATCCTCTGTAGATGCACTAACACATTCATCATCCACATCGTCTTCATCTTCATCTTCACCTTCGCCTTCTGCATCAAGAATATTTTCAGATTCTTTAAGTTCTGCATCCTCTGTAAAATCTTTCATACTCAATATTTTTTTGTGGAAAAGACAAATTTTCCAAAAAGTTTCCCCTTGAGAGCAAGCAAAAGACAACCGGATGGGTATCGGGCAAAAAAGGAGTAGGGCGAGAACAATCAACCCTACTATTATTAGGATTTCTGGGAGCATTACTCCGTTTGATCTGCCTTTTTGCGAATAATTTCTACAAGTTCCGCAAAAGTTTTGGTTTCCAAAATTTTCCCAAATTGTTCTTTATAATTGCGCGCTGTAGAAAGATCATCAATGATCAAATCCCAAGCTTTCCACTGACCATTTACCAAATTCATACGGTACTCAATTACCGTTTCCTTTCCTTTATACCAAACATGAGATACCAAACGGCAGTCATCCGTCTTTTTCATTTTGGGTTCTTCATAACGAGTGCTATCGGAACGGTACATTTCCAATTTCTTCGCACTGGAATTGCGTACCATGCGTTGGAATTCGGACGTGAACGTTTTACGAGATTCATCATTCAAGTCTTTCCATGTTTTTGTTGGCAAAGATTTTTCTGCCAAAAGCGAAAAATCAAAAACATCACTTAAAAGGGTTTTAATCCGATCCTTTTCTTTCGCCGACAAGTTCGACTTCTTGATCAATGTTTGAAGGTCTTTATCTTTTTTCTGAATGACCTGGACAGGACTTTCTACAGCAAAAGCCAGAGAACAAGTGATAGCCAGCAAACAGATAACTAATTTAAGTTTCATTTGTTTTCTCCATAGAGATTGTGATACTGGGCGAGTGATAATCCCATACGACTCATCAACTCCGCAAAAGCAATGTTGTATTTACAAACCGCAAAATAATAATCCTTCTGCAAATTCACATTTTGTTTGTATGCAGAAACCAATTTTCCGGTTTCACTCGGGTCTAAATCGTACTGGATAGCAGCACCCTTTAATATAGCCTCAGAAGCCCGAAGGCTTGCTCGTAGGCTTTCCACTTTTTCTTTTTGCGCCGATACTTTGATATACTGTTCTTCTACACGCAAGCAAATGCCATCTGCTGCGTAATTGTCTTTCAGCTTCAGAGCTCGATATTCAGAACGGGCCACTTTGTAAGATTCCCAACTGTCCCAAAAATTGAGTTTGTAACGCATACCAAAGCCAACCGTTCCCGCAATTTTATTGACCGCATCTTGAGAAAACGCATCTTTTTGAATGGCTTGGCGGTTGCCCGCCCATGATTTCACATAAGTGAACTCACCCATGAGAAAAAATTCGGGACTCAGTTTCGCTTCGGCAAGATCCATTTGATAGCCACGAGCCTCCATGCCCGCCGCAAGACGCTTCAAATCTGGATGATATTGAATCGTGATTTGTTTGGCTTCTTCCAAAGAAGGAAAAAAATCATTACGCATGGAGAGTACTGTATCAATCGGGATAAAGGTATCGCCCGCTTCCAAATTCAAAGCAAACCGAATAGCCAAGTTCACCTGACTTATTCCGGTCCGAGCATCAATTAAGCCTTCATCAATCGTATGCATATTGGCTTTTATGTCCAACAAATCCATTTGTGAAACTTTGGGATCATCTTCATCTAAAGCATCTTCCAACTTCTCGTAGGCCTTATCGACTTGAATCTTCGCATCTTGAGCAATTTTCAACATCTCTTGGGCCAAAAGATAATTGTAGTAGTAAGTTTGTAGTTCTACGCCTTTTTCATTCTCAATACCGACAACACTCATCTCCTGTTGGCGTAAATCTGCTTCTGCCGCTTTCTTTCCCACCTCATATTGTCCATAATTCAACGGTTGAACCGCTTTTACTTCTGTGCCAAAAAAAGGACCCATTTTACTAAAATCCCATGTATCGACAGTGTCGCCCCAATCATCAACAGTTTCCTCAAGTCCAGGAGCAGGGCCCACCATCATGGAAATTTCAAACTTGGATAAAATTGCACTTGATTTGATAGCACTAATTTTATTTTTCTTTGCATCAGTCGAAAAACGTGTTTCAGCGAGGGTGGGGTCTTTTAATAGTCCCTCAGAAACGAACCCAGCACAATCGTACCGAAGTTCGGCGGCGAAAGTACAAAAGACACACAATAATGGGAGTATTCTAAAAACCATTTGCTTGAATTTAGAAAAAGCAGACCCTTATAATCAACCACTTGTCAGTTTATATGCCATCTTTACTTCTGCGATTTAGCTCATTAACCAATTTTTCATACTTGGCAAGCACAGATTCATAATACCGAGTGGGAGCCGCTTCGTTGTTTTTAAGCTTGGAGTCTAAAGCTCCCGGTCCCACATTGTATGCAATAATGGCCTTTTTAAGGTCCCCATACCGCCCAATAAGTCGCATCAAATAAGCAGAGCCAATCGCAATATTCACTTCCGGGCGCATGAGGTCCCCTTCATCCCCCACCTGTATTCCAAAACGGCGGCCTAATCTCTTCGCGGTTTCGAGTTTCAACTGCATTAATCCGTAAGCTCCAGATTCTGCTCCAGAACGTCCTCGGCCTCGCGCATTAGGATTGCCATGACTTTCCTGAGAAACAATGGCCAAAATCAACAAGGGATCAAAATTATAATTTCTAGAAATCATCCAAATTTGTTCAGTAAGCTGAGACCGTTCTCGCTCTGCAATTTTTCGCCCCGAAAGATATTCCAACGCCTGATCTATACGCCAGTAATCCAACGTCCACCGATGAAAGTGTTGAAGCTGTGCAATTTCTGTCCTTAATTGCACGTCATCCTTTGCTTCTTGCTCTAATTGTTCCTGTTGTTGAAACCAATAAACCAGAAAAGAGCTCATCAAAATGAGCCCTAAAAGACAAAGAAGCACGAGAGAAATTAGCGATAATCGAGGCTTAATTTCCACGACGACGACTCTCCAGCATTTCCAAATAGGTGACCCAATCACTGATATTTTCAAATGACCGAGAGGTTGCAGAATCCGCCACTAAACCTAAATGGCGTAAAGGACCAATCATAGAACGAAGTTCATCTATTTCCTGCACCATTTGATGTTTCTGATTTTCAAGTTCCATACGCTGCGCTTTTTGTTCACGAATTTCTTCACTCTGGTTTTGGATAATAGAGAACAGCGTTAAAAACCAACCCACTAACAAAATCAAAAGAAAAACAGAAATACCGGGACTCAAACGCAATCCTGTTTGTTTACTGTAAGTGGCACCCACTAATTTCAATTGTTTTAAAAGTCCTGAACGACGATAGGCATCTCGGCTCGGATAAATTTCGAAAATATTTGCAAACTTTGAAAAATACGCTATGTTTTCTGCGTTATCAAAAAGCAAAACAAGCGTCCCCTCTTTTTTCTTTATTCGATTCAACACATTTAAAAATAACTGCAAATATTCATCATCCACAAATCGAACTTTTTCTAAATCGAGAAACCAAAACTTACCTGGCCCCCCAATCAACATTTCAATTTTTTCTCGCACTGCAGCTAACTGCATAAATCCAAGGGTACCTTGCAATCGAATATAAACATCATCACCGGATTCTTCTATGAAAATATCAATTAAGTCCGCTTTCATAGGAATATCCCTCTCTTGGAGAGTTTCATTCGCAAATTGAAGGCTTCGGTTCCTTGAGGCTTTAATTCCATATTCCAAAAGAAAAAGAGCCGAATTCCTTGCACAAGATTCGGAGCCGCCGAACGCAATGTACTTAAAACAGGACTCACCATAACATGAGCTTCCCGCGGCAAATCAATGCAGATCGCATAAGAAAGCAATCCATCTTTTAATACAAACGATTTCACATTTGAATATAAAGTAGACGTCGTGAAATCAATGGATATTTTCGCTCCATTAATCTTAATGGCAGAGGTTTTCTTATCAAACATACGCATACCCAAATCCAATTCCGTTCCAAAATAGCCATTCACTTCAGAGAACGTTGTATTGACCAAGGTATAGGATAAATCTAAAAACGGTTTTCCCCACTTCACCGAAAAAACTTTATCTACATGAAAAACATGTTTATTTTCAGCGATCGTCGCCACTTGTTCAGAGCGCAACAGCACATCCACTTGTGCTTCCAAACGATTAATTTGATAATCATAAGGGGATTTCAACTGCCCCGCATGATCGTTCAATGCTGATTCAAAACTTCCAACATCATTCAACGATGGATCCAATAAATGATCCAGAAACGCAAAAGAAATATCCCCATCTTGACGCAAAGCATTCACCAAATTCAGCGAAGACGGCTTGTAAATCAAAGACCGTAGAGCACCACCACGCTGTTGTTCTAGCAAAAAAGCCATTTGAGAATTATTCACTAAAATCTGTCGATGGCCTTCCATCAAATAATCTGCGACTTCAATACTTTGACCCGTAAGGCCTGTCTGCCTAACAATTTTTTTCTCCGCCTCAATAACCTCTCGGTTCCCCTTCCAACGAACCCCAGGACTTTGAACCCCTTCATTACCAGGAAGGTCGGAATAATACTCAGGAGCCATCACAGGTAGTAAAATATTCTGAATATCTTCTAATACCGACCCCTGAAGCGTTGCTTCTGCGTGACGATACGCAGCGAGTAACGATTTGTGTAAAAAATCAGCTTCTGGTCGTCGAATCAAAAGTTCTCGGCAACTGTGAGAAGCCGTAGGTAGACCTACATTAGAGCCTACAGCACTCATCAAATTGATTTTACCTTCTGAAAACTGCTGTTCAAAAATATGAGAAATAGTCCACGATTGAATTTCTTGCTTGAGGATAATTTCGGTTAAATCCGTAAAAAAATGCGAGAGCAATTCGGGATTAGAAATAGGGACAGATACAGCGGCGACCCAATGTTTTTCAGTTTCCGGCAAAGAATCAAATTTTGCACAAGCGGTAGCTCCCCCTTGCGAAATTGCCTCACTCAAATCAGTAGCGACAGAAAGTAATCGCATCACAGAGCCACAATCCTCTGTTGTATACCAGCCTGAAACACGGGTAGAACGACCCAAAGCCTCTTGCAAGCTTTCTTCCCCAACCAATGTGTATTCATAACCTTTCTTAGCAAGGGTCTCTGTCATTCCAATTTCCCAAGCCATAGAAGAATTAAAATAGCCCGAAGGTTCAACTGAAAAATTTTTTGAAACAAGATCACGGTATTTTTGCAATTGAATTTCTTGTAACTGTGTTGGAAACAAAGGAAGCATCGCATCGTAAAAACCACCGCCCATCATTTCAAGATGACCATCACGAACGCGTTCCCTCATCCATGCGGCTTCCTGTGGACTGTACTTCAACAAAACTTCTATGAGACGTCCCGGCAAAAATAAAGAAACTCGAGAATTTGTGGCTTCTAGAAACTGCTTGAATAAAAGGGCAAAACGAATCATCTCTTCATTAGGAGATATCCCCAACGGAGAAAAAGGCTCTTTCACAAACAACAACAATGCTAGTTTCAATCGTGGCATATAAGTTGAAAAAATAGCTCTTTCTTTTCAAAAAAACGATTTTTAGACAATCAGCATGCTACAGATCGCAGCAAAATCACTCTATATCAAAATAATAGGAGAGTTCACAGTCTGTGGAAGTTTTATGGAAGGGAGATGCAATGAAAACATTTAAAGTCAAGACCACCCCAAAGCGGGGTGGCTTGAAAAAGCCCTATAAGGGCTTGGAACAGCCTGCGCCTTAATGACGCGGGCTTTCTCTTTGTTCAAGCCTAAGTGGATTGATTACTTGCTACCCTT
>Ga0209467_1002171_pt1 | contig 14520 bp, 14 predicted proteins | sample Higcelwee11metaG_FD_187175 | JGI IMG/M metagenome (GOLD analysis project Ga0209467, IMG submission 187175) | Freshwater pond sediment microbial communities from the University of Edinburgh, under environmental carbon perturbations - High... | ecosystem: Environmental > Aquatic > Freshwater >...
TTATTATCAGTCCATAAAAGACTATTTTATTTGTGAAGATAAAACCGAGTATTGTTAGTAGGAAAAGCTTGATATAAGTTATAGGCTTATCTGTGGCTGACACAGCTTCTTTTGCACTATCTGTGTTTATATCTATATCGAGAGCTTTTATCTCTTCTTTTGCTTTTTCCTTTGATTCAATTATTTTCACAGAAGTATCATCACGAAAAGAATCTACCTTATCTACAATATCAGACACGGGGGTAGAAACTGATTCCGGTATAACATCCCCTATTTTTGAACCTGCCTTATCTAATTCATTCTTAATAACGTCAGAACTGGTAGCAGGCTCACCATTCACTTTACTTATACTTACAGGAACAAAAACCTTGTTTTCTTCTGTTTTATTATTTTCTAAGATTATGATTTCTTTCTTTCCATTAGAAGTAATACTCGATGAAATAATTTTAGCTGAAATAGTATGATCACCTGAAGTTACCTTCCATGAAATGTTTACTTCTTTTAATTGATTAGGCTGTACTGTAACATCCCGAGAGCCTAGTATTACATTCTTATCATAGAATTCCACTTTAGCTTGAAGATTTTCCTTGCCCCCATTCCACACAACAGTATGGATAAAGACCGTCTCACCTTCAGAAAGATTATCTTTGGAATACCAAATCTGCCCAGGAATAAATCCAGTATTAGCAAATGTATAAATTAATGGTAATAAAAACCCAGCAATTAAAACAATAAAGAAGAAATATCTTTTCATTTTTATTTAAGAGTAAATACAGCTTTAACTGTCATCATAATATTCTTCTCTATTTTAGAAGTGTCGTATGAACCATAATCAGAAACGTCATTGGAATTTGCAGACATAACTTGGACCACCCCAGATGAAGCACTCTTCAACTGACCTATCGACTTACCGCTAGCCTCTGCGAGACTTCCTGCTCTGGCTTTTGCATCCTTCACTGCGTCTGCTAGCATTGCAATCCTCTCTTCTGGAAGCTTTGTATAAGTATATTCAAGAGATTGGGTTGAGAAGATGACATCCTTCTCTATTAATGGATTTATATTCTTTGAAACTTCTGTAATACTAGCGACATCACTCGAATTTATCTCTACTGTTTGCCTTAACGTATAAGTCTTCTCTTGACCTTGAGCGTTATCCCAGTTTTGGTCCATGAAAACTGGAGAAATATTGATCTGTTCTGTTGCTATATTTTTACTTTTCAAAAAATCTTGAACTACAACTAAATCTTTAGCCATATCAGTATAACCTTGCTTTAGACTACTGACCTTCACTATACGACTAAAGCTTCCCACCCATTTTACATGATCACTAGTAACTTGCTTGGTGGTGCTACCAGTAGAAGTAAGAGTATTATCAAGTGAACGAACTTGATAAAAAGCAAACACAGCTATAACCGTACTTATAATAATTGCCAATCCTAATATAAATTTTGTGTTAAGCCACAAAAGAGCTTTATTATTGTTTTCCATAGTTACTATTATAGCACATAAGTGAAGCAGAAAATATGCAAATTATGAGTCGCGTAGGGCCCCTCTGGGGTAAAGCGCGAATAATTTGCATATTTTCTGCTTCGTTTATTACTTTAATAAGAAATCAGCAACCTTCACTGCTTCTCCTGCGCCCATAGTTATAATAATATTCTTCTCATTCATATCTGAAAGTTTAGTTTCCAGATATTGTTCTAAATCTTCAAATGAATCAAAAGCTTTTGAATTATTAGTAATTTTGTTTATCTCATCTGAGAGTATTTTACTAGAAATAGTTCCATCATCTTCTTCACGAGCATAGTAAATAGGAAGAATGAGAACTTCATCGGCATCAGTAAAACTCTTAGCGAAATCATCTAGTAGAAGTTTCGTGCGGGAAAAAAGGTGAGGCTGGAATACAACTGTAACTTTCCATCCTGCATTATCATCAGACAAACCATAATCCCTAGGATAAAGCTCACGAAAGCCCGCAAGAGTCGCCATAACTTCTGTAGGATGATGAGCATAGTCATCATAGACTAAAGCCCCACTCTTGAGCTTACCTTTGAATTCAAATCTTTTCCAAGTACCAGGGAATTCTCCGACGTATTGTTCTGCTTTTTCTTTTGAAATATCTAAAATACTAGCTACAGCAACAGCACAAGCTGCGTCTTTCTTGTTGTGCACTCCTGGAATTTTTAATTTCAAATCTTTATTAAAATAATTATTCCAATTTATTACTTTTGCATTTATATCTTTTATCACATCCATAACATGTGAATCATCTGGATTACAAATTACAAATCCATCACTTGGAACTTTCAAAGCCATTTCTCTAAATGCACTTTTAATATCTTCTATATCTTTATAGTAATCAAGATGATCATTATCTATATTTGTAATTACTAAAATTTTCGGATTTATATTTAAGAATGAGCGACGATACTCACAAGCTTCAACTACAAAGTATCTACTCTTACCTGCAATGAAATTACTTTTCCCTTGCCCGTCGGTACGATTAGGGTCACCAACAAGTAAACTCCCCACTATTACAGTCGGGTCATCTCCATTATTACGAAGAATCTGGGCTATCATTGCGGTTGTGGTCGTCTTACCATGAGTTCCAGAAACTGCGATAGTGTATTTATCACGACTTATAATATCGAGCATTTGTGGATAAGAGCGAACAGGAATTTTTGTCTGCTCTTTTATTTTCCTAGCTAATTCAGGATCATATTTATCTATCGCAATAGTGTAAACTATCAAATCTGCATCATCTGGTATGTTCTCATAAGACTGTCCAATCCTTATATTTGCTCCGACTTTCTTAAGCTCACTCACAACTTCCCCATCCTGCATATCCTGCCCTGTCACAACCTTTCCCTCATGGAGCATCATTCGAGCCACAGCCGAAATACCAATCCCCCCAATTCCGATAAAGTGAACATTTTTAATTGTGTTTAAATCTAAGTTAATCATAAAATTTACTTGCGATTTTTTTATTATAATAATTTCTAAAAAATTTATAGATCAGACCACGAAATCCTGATTTTATAATTGTATTCAAATACCCACCTACTTTATATCTTCTCTCACTTGGTATTATAAAGCATTTATTCATAAATATATAGCTTGCGCCGAGAACTCTTGATCTTTCTCCAATATCAGAATCTTCACCTCTTTTCATTTCTTCATTAAATCCTTTCAATTTCTCAAATAAATTTCGCTTAATAAAGAAATTGCCACCTATATTCTTCTTACTATACCTATTTGAAAGCCATGATATATACTTGCCCAATATTGTGTTACTTTCATTAACCCACTTAGCACAACCAATATCATACACCTCAGACATTTTCAATATCTCATATAAATAATTATCTGAAACAATAGTATCCGCATCAAGAAAAACTAATAGATCACCAGAAGATTTACTAACACCAAAGTTTCTAGATTTTGCTACATTTTTAAAATCAACCTCAAAAACTAAATCTGTATATTTTCTTGCAATATCTTTTGTTTTATCATTACAAGAATCACAAACTATAACAAGCTCAAACTGAGCTTTATTCTTAAATAAGGAATCTAAGGTTTTCTCAATATATTCCTCTTCATTATGAGCAGGTATTATGACAGAAATTTTTTGCATTTATTTACTTGGTTTTATTAAAATCTCTTGTTCTATCTTTTGAAATCTTTCTACTTCTTTTCCATCTACAACGACACTTCCTAAAAACATTTCCTTTGGGCGAATCCAAGTCGCTCCATCTTCCAAATGCATATAAACTACCATTGGCTCTAAACTCTCACTGTGAAGCCCCTCACTTAGAACCTTCACCTTTGTCCCCTTATAATGCTTATATACTGCTCCAATTTCTAAATTTTTCATAAATTATTCTAGTAAATTTTTAATATCTAACTTTCTAGGTTCTTTAATAATTATAATCTTTTTATTTTTAGCTTCTTTTAATAAAATAAATATTTTTTTCTTTTCTGTTTTATTCCAACTACAAATCCATTTTAAAATAGACCATCTAAATTTAGTTTTAGATTTATCAGGTATTCCATATCTTTTTTCTATTTTTAAATTAACTCTAATTATCCTTTTAAAATAACTATATAGTTGAAATATAGTAGAAGTATCTATAAATATAATCAAATCTGACCATTGTATCCTATTTGGAAGAACACTCACATAATTACCTTCAATAATACCAATATCTTTTAATAAAAATTCTTTACAGATATTTTCCCATTCATTTTTTTCTTTTCTTTTCCATTTAGAATCATAAAACATACAATCAAGATGATAAATAGGATATCCTGTATGTAAACCAATTCTATTTGCTAAGGTAGATTTTCCAGAACCTCCTCCACCTAAAATTATTATTCTTTTGTATTTAAATCCCTTTTCCATTATTTCAATTTCTTAATTATCTTCATAAATAAATCATTCCTCTCATATTCATTATTAAACATTCCAAATGATGCAAAGGCTGGAGAGAAAAGAATCGTGTCACCCTTTTTTGCAAGTTTTAATGCAGATTTTACTATATCATTCAAATCTTTCCCCTCTAAACTCTCAACTTTAATCTTTAATCTTTTCAACTGTTCTGTTCCTGTCCCTGGAATCATTACCACAGCTTTACAACTTTTATTTATAGCTTTCAAAAAATTATCAAGTGGAAGATTCTTCGTTGCTCCACCGCAAATCAAAATGATATTTCTGGAAGTCGGACTTCCAGATTTAAGGAAGTCCGACTTCCTAATATTTGAAAGTGCTTCAAGACCAGCTATTGTAGCTTCGGGAGTTGTCGCGTTATTATCATTATAAATTTTAATACCTTTATATATTTTTAAAAGCTCCATTCTACCTTCTAATCCTTTGAAGTTTGCTATTACTTTTTTTATTTTAATTTCTGGAATTCCTAAAACTTCTGCTACTTTCACAGCACAAGCAAGATTCTCTCTATGGTGAATTCCTGGAACATTAAACTTCCAATTTGAAATATCCTTAGAATTAACAACTATAAGTTTTCCTTTAGCCCTAAACGCTTTATTAAAAGCGTCGGGCGATCCAACTTTGTTGGATTTAGCCTCATTCTTTTTTATAAACTTTTTCATCCCGGGACGAATTATAAGAACATCATCTTTTTTCTGATTCTTAAAAATATTTGCCTTATCATTAAAATACTTTTCCATACTATCTTTATAGTAATTCATATGGTCCGGCATAAAAGAAGTGAAAACAGAAATATGAGGGGAAATTCCTGCATCACCAAATCCTTGCAACTGCCAAGAATCCAATTCACAAACTAAAACATCTGATTTTGCAAATGATTTACCAAAATCACTCTGGGAGCTCATTCGCGCAGTGTCCATTAAAGCGCGACTTTTCACTTTCTTAAGTAATGGAAGAGTCGCAAGTCCTCGAAGATTCCCCCCTGCATAAATATTCTTCTTTAATAATTTCTCATTATTTTTAAGAATTTCATATATAAGAGTTGTGGTCATACTTTTACCTCTAGTACCTGTCACTCCTATTATCATTACTTCGGGTGCGGACTTTGCAAAAAGTGAGACATCCATTTCAATAGGAATATTATTCTTCCTCGCTTCTTTTATATAAATAGAATCAAGAGGCACCCCTGCGGCTTTCACTATCATGTCTCTACCTTTGAAATCTTCTAATCTATGTTCTCCTAATACAAATTTAATATTTGAAAATTTCCCTAAGGCTTTCAAAGAAGTAGCAAGTTGCTCCTTCGTCTTCAAATCAGTCACTATCAAATCCGCCCCACATTCTGCTAAGAATTTGGTATAGCCTAGTCCTCTCCCTAAAATTCCAAGCCCCATGACTGTAATCTTCTTACCCTTAAATTGTTGTTTGTAATTTTGCATTCCTAGTATTTTATTTCAAATTCTTTTTTAATTCCTCCATATCATCAAAATGAGTTTTGATTCCATTTACTTCTTGGTAGTTCTCATGACCCTTACCAGCTATTAAGATGTAATCACCTGGCTCGGCTAACAGGCAAGCTTTCTCTATGGCCATATGCCTATCTATTATTATTTCCACCTTATCAAGGCCTGGAAGTGGCAGACCTTTTTCCATATCATTTAGTATATCTTCAGGCTTTTCAGTACGAGGATTATCAGAAGTGAGAATGAGAACATCACTCATGTCAAAACCAATCTTAGCCATTATGGGGCGCTTGCTCTTATCTCTATCTCCACCACAACCCACAACTGAAATTAATTTACCATTACCTTTCATTTCGTTTGCAGTTTTTAAAACATTCTCCAGCGCATCTGGAGTATGAGCATAATCCACTATACCAATTACACCACCTTCACTTTTTATATATTGGAATCGCCCAGCGACTGGTTCTAAACTTTTAATTAATTCTTTAACTTTGTCTCTAAATTCTTTCATAAAAGAATCGGGTGATCCGACCTTGTCAGATTTAGCCTTATCTTCTCCAAGTAAAACAGCCACAGAATAAACTCCCAGTATGTTATAAGCATTGAATTCCCCTATGAGTTTCGTCTCTAGTCTCTCGCTGAAGTCTGCTTTCTTTTTCAAACTTAAAGTATACTTATGCGCCTTTGTAGTAGATAGCATATAAAGTCCCCTCTCATCATCAATATTAGAAACAACAAACCCCGTAGCTGGAATCATGTCGAAGAATCCTTTCTTTGCATCACAATAATTATCAAAAGTTTTATGATAATCTAAATGATCAAGTGTAAGATTGGTGAAGACTCCTCCCACAAAAGAAAGTCCATCTATCCTCTTCTCACAAACTGAATGAGAGGAAACTTCCATAAAGCAATACTCACAACCATCATCCACCATCTCTGCTAAAAGTTCATTTAGAGTTACCGGATCAGGAGTAGTACGACTTGCTTCTGTTGATTTATCATTTACCTTATTTACTACTGTACCTATCATTCCAGCCTTGTGACCTAAATCTCGGAAAAGTTGATGGAGAAGTGTCGCAGTTGTCGTCTTACCGTTGGTACCCGTCACTCCGACTAGCTTCATCTTCCTAGATGGATTGCCATAAAAGTTACTCGATATAATACCGAGAGCGTTATGAGTATCCAAAACTTTTACATAAGTAACACCATTTTTAAATTCTTCAATATCATTTTCGTGCACTATAGTCCTCGCACCCTTCTCTATAACTTCATTTATAAAAATATGCCCATCTATGACATTCCCAGTGATCGCAACAAACAAAGAATGTGGCTCTATAATTCTAGAATCTAGTGACACAGAAGAAACAGGGCTATCTACATTTCCATGAATGCTCTCTACTGATATTCCTTCTAGTAAGTTAGATAAAATTTTCATATTTGATTTTGCGAAATCACGTCGCAAGACCGTCCTTTAGGCGCGACGCTGAGCCAATTATTATATTCTTCTATCACCTTCTTACAAACTTCTTCTAATGGAATTTTCTCTGTATCTATTACCAAGTTAAAATTATCTGGACCGGTATGATTATCTATTCCATATAAATCTTTATATCTTTTTCTCTCACTTTCTAATCTAGAATTTATTTTCTCTTTTATACTTTCTGGAGTATCAAAACTCCCTCCAGTCTCCTTGTGACGATTTGGATTAAAATTCTTATCATTAAGTATTCTCTCTGAAGCAACAACTGGATCAAGCTCGAGAAAAACTTTGAACGAATCCGGAATAAAATGAAAGCCCAATCGAGAATCGAGAACAATATTCTCCATTTGACCTATCTTAATATTATGATCATCTAATTCTTTATCTATTGATTCATCTGTTTCAGCAAGCTTGCTTAGGCTAGCAAGAGACATGCCCTTCTCGTTTGCGAGAGTCCTCATCAAATCTCCAGTGGAATAATGTGTATAATCTAGAAGCTCTGCAACTCTTTTCGCTGTAGAAGATTTACCACTTCCAAGCTTGCCTGCAATAGTAATAATGTGTTTTTTATCCATATTTTCATTCTAACATAAAAGATGGTCAAATAAAAACCCTTGTGGTATAGTATTTTCATGCGAATTTTAGCAATAGAAACCTCTTGTGATGATACCGGGATAGCAATTCTAGAAGTTACAGAAACTGCCTCCGCTAAAACTACGGAGGGCAAGACAAAATTTAAAACACTTGCAAGTGAAGTTTCATCTCAGATAGATATCCATAAAGAATATGGGGGTGTTTTCCCTGCTTTAGCAAAAAGAGAACATATCAAGAATCTGCCACTCGTTTTAGAAAAAGTACTCAAAGAAGCAGGAATGCAAAAGATGTATTCTACCTCACCTTTAGTAAGGGGGAGGACAGGTGGGGGTAAAAAGATAGATGCAATTGCAGTGACCACAGGCCCAGGACTAGAACCAGCTCTTTGGACAGGAATAGTATTTGCTAAAGAATTAAATGAAAAATATAAAATTCCAATAGTTCCGGTAAATCATATGGAGGGACATATCTTCTCTATCTTCCCTAATGATAAAAAAACTTTTGTAGTGGAAAATAAAAAAGAAAATTTCCCAATGCTTTCTCTTCTCGTGTCTGGTGGACACACAGAACTTGTACTTATGAAAGATAATCCCTCCTCTTCGGCGGGTAAAATGAAATATAAAAAGATAGGGCAAACTCGCGATGATGCAGCGGGTGAAGCCTTTGATAAAGTTGCCCGAATGCTCGGACTTTCTTACCCAGGGGGGCCAGAGATTTCAAGATTGGCTAGTGAAGAACGTATTTGCATTTCCTCCTCCCCTGCCAAGGGGAGGATTGAGGAGGGGTCAGACCCCTTCGCCTTTCAGGCACTTCCCCTTGGCAGGGGAAGAAAAATCGAAGCTTCGCCACTTAGATCTCTCCCTCGACCTATGATTTATTCTAAAGATTATGATTTCTCTTTCTCTGGCCTTAAGACTGCAGTGCTTTATCTAATTAGAGATTTGAAAGAAAAGAATCCAAACATACTAGAAGATATAAAAGTTAAACAGCAAATAGCTTGTGAATTTGAAAATGCAGTAGTTGAGACTCTAGTGCATAAAACTATTAAAGCAATAAATCAATATAAAATAAAAACTCTGATAGTAGGAGGTGGAGTTTCTGCAAATTCTTACTTGCAAGAGGAAATGGTAAAGAAAATTAAAAAAGAGAAATTAAAAGTGAAAGTTCATTTTCCAAACAGAAAACTTTCTGGAGATAATGCAATTATGATAGCTATAGCTGGATACTTCCAATATAAAAATAAAAAGTTTGTAAAAACAGGTAAAAGTCTAAAACTTAAGGCGGATGGAAATATGAGTTTGTAAAATAAAAGACTATTATAATTTCATAAATATTTTTTGAATAAAATTCAAAAAAGTGTTATATTTTATATATGACAGAACCAAATATAGACCCTAAATTCTTAAAACCTTATAACCCAGAAGAAACTGAAGATAGAATATATAAATTATGGGAAGAATCAGGATTTTTTAACCCTGATGTTTGTATAGAAAAAGGTATGACTGATGTAAATGCAGAACCTTTCTCCATAGTACTTCCACCTCCAAATGTTACAGGGACACTCCACATAGGTCACGCGGCAATGCTTACCATTGAAGATGTAATGGTTCGTTTTGCTCGTATGCAAGGCAAAAAAACTCTTTGGCTCCCTGGTACAGACCATGCAGCTATCGCAACTCAATCTAAGGTTGAGAAAATGATTGAGAAAGAAGAAGGAAAAAGAAAAGGAGATTTAGGGAGAGAAGAATTTTTGAAAAGAGTAAATAAGTTTGCCCAAGAAAGTCATGACACTATAGTTTCCCAAATGAAAAAAATGGGAACTTCTGTGGACTGGTCTCGTGAAGCTTTTACATTGGATGACAAAAGGAATTTCGCAGTCCGAACAGCATTTAAGAAAATGTATGATGACGGTCTCATATATCGTGGCCACCGCATAGTAAACTGGGACCCAAAAGGCCAGACCGTTATCTCTGATGATGAAATAGTTTATGAAGAAAGAAAGGCAAAGATGTATACATTCAAGTATAGCAAAGACTTCCCTATCTCTATCTCTACCACCCGTCCTGAAACAAAGCTTGGAGATACAGCTGTGGCTGTGCACCCAGAAGACCCCCGCTACAAAGAATTTGTCGGTAAAACTTATACCATAGAAAATTTCTGCGGAGAAAAATTAGAAATAAGAATAATAGCAGATGAAGCTGTAGAGAAAGATTTCGGAACAGGTGCTCTTGGAGTTACTCCTGCACATAGTCAGATAGATGCTGATATGGCCATGAGGCACAAACTCCCTACTAAGCAAGTCATAAATGAATTTGCTAAAATGACCGCAGGTGATGAATCAGTCCTAGGAAAGAAAACAACCGAGGCTAGAAATACAATTGTTGAATGGTTACGAACAGAAGGTCTCTTAGAGAAAGAAGAGGATGTAAATCAAAATGTTTCTACCGCGGAGAGAACTGGTGGAATCATCGAGCCTCTTCCCAAACTTCAATGGTTCATCAATGTAAATAAACCAATCAAAGATAGAGAAAATAAAAGTCTCAAGGAACTTATGCTTGATGCTGTACGAAGTGAAAAAGTAAATATCATTCCAGATAGATTTGAAAGAGTTTACTATAACTGGATAGAGAATCTGCGTGACTGGTGTATTTCCCGTCAGATCTGGTACGGGCATAGAATCCCTGTTTGGTATAAGGGTGAAGAAATTTATTGTGGGATAGAAGCACCTAGTGAAGATGGATGGATTCAAGATGAAGATACTCTCGATACTTGGTTCTCTTCAGGACTTTGGACATTCTCAACACTTGGATGGCCTGACCTTAATGCTTCTGATTTGAAAACTTATCACCCTACCAATGTTCTCGAAACTGGATATGACATCCTTTTCTTCTGGGTGGCTCGTATGATACTTATGAGTACTTACCTACTTGGAGAAGTCCCATTCAAAACCGTCTACATGCATGGACTTGTGAGAGATGCTCAGGGTAGAAAGATGAGTAAGTCTCTCGGAAACATTATCGACCCACTCGATGTATCAAAGAAGTACGGAGCTGATGCTGTCCGCATGTCACTCATTATTGGTACTGGTCCAGGTAATGATACTAAAATGTCTGAGGATAAAATAAGGGCTTATAAAAACTATGCTAACAAACTTTGGAATATTTCAAGATTCGTTCTTTCATCTTGCGACGGAGTGATATTGGATAAAAATTTTGATAAATATAATGAAAAAGATTTAGAACTTACCAAAGAAATAGATGAGACCATTCTAGATATCACAAGAGATATGGAAGCTTATCGTTTCTATATGGCTGGAGAGAAAATCTATGCTTATACATGGTCACGATTTGCAGATGTAATAATAGAAGAAAGTAAGGTAATTATATTAAATGGAGTAGATGATGATAAATCATCAAGACAACAATTCCTTCTCCATACATTAGAGAAAATACTAAAAATCCTTCACCCCTTCATGCCTTTTGTTACTGAAGAAATCTGGAGTATGTTCCCTACTTCTGACAAAAAATTACTCATAGTAGAAAAATGGCCAACAATATAAATAAATGGATAATTTACTATCAAACCCTAAGACACTAATATTTGCAATAATTGGAGGAATACTGCCGGCAATTATTTGGCTTTGGTTTTGGCTCAAACAAGAAGATAGTGAAGAACCAGAACCAGCAGGTTTAATAACCTTATCGTTCATCATAGGAGGAATACTCGTGATAATAGCAATAGGTCTAGAGAAGTATTCTCTACATTTCATGAATGGTGAGACAACCAGAATAATAGTTTGGGCTAGTATAGAAGAAGTACTGAAATTAATGGGTGTATCTCTCTTACTTTTTGGAAACAAAATAATAAGAAAACCCATAGACTACCCTATGTACTTCATAGCTGTAGCATTAGGCTTCGCAGCTGTAGAGAATTTCCTTTATCTTATAGACCCACTAAACACACAAGGAACAGCTGTGGGTATGCTCACAGGTAATCTTAGGTTCCTCGGGTCTACCCTACTCCATGCCATAGCAAGTGGAATGATAGGAAGCGCTCTAGGACTTGCATTCTATTTACAGAAAAGAAAATTACGATATTTATTTGGTGGAATTATATTTGCAATAGTATTGCATAGTATCTTTAATTTCTTTATAATGAAAGGAAGTGGCGAAAATTTTCTTTCTGTTTTTGGATTCTTATGGGTCGTCACGATTATTAATATTCTTATTTTTGAAAAATTAAAGCGTATGGGGAATAAAAATATAATTCCACAAACCATTTAATTAAATTTATATATGTTAAAAAAGAGATCATTTTTAGAAAGATTAAGTGGTAGTATACGTATGAAGGATGAAGAAGAAGAGATAGAAGAATCATCCAGCCTTGTTAAAAGAATCACACTAGATGAAAAGAAAAAGTCATTCAGAAATTCAGATGAAAATAGTGACGAAGGTTCAAAATGGGAAGAGGAGCAAGAGGCAGAACTTACTGTCGATTTATATCAAACACCTAGCGATATCATAGTACAAACAATGGTAGCTGGAGTTCTCCCTGAAAACTTATCCATAACTATCACTCGTGATATGATAAGTATAAAAGGTAAAAGAGAGGAAAATCAATCAGTAAGTGAAGAGAATTATTTTGTTCAAGAACTTTACTGGGGAGCATTCTCTAGAACCATTTCCCTTCCAGAAGAAGTTGACCCCGAGGAAGCAGAAGCAATAGAAAAACACGGACTCCTTATCATCAGACTTCCAAAGCTTGATAAAAATAGAGAGACAAAACTTAAAATTAAATCAATATAATAAATTCCCCACATGTCCGACATGTGGGGAATTTATATTTGGTGTGATTATATGTTTCCGCTAGTTTTGTTTCTGCTTGAATAATTTCAGGTATTGGTTCAGATTCTAGTTCACTCGGAGAGTAGGTAACGACTCAGATACTGGTATTTGAGCCGTTTGGGGTTCTGGGACTTCCAGAGGTGGAAGAATAGACTCAATTTGAGGTTCTGATTCAGGAGTTATTGGGTCGGTGGTTATTTCATCAGGCATGGGTTAAGTATAGCAAATAAGGCTTATTTTGTAAGGCAAAAATGCTTGACATTTAACCTAAAAAGGAGTATAATATAAAGATGAGGTTAGTGGTTCTTTGAAAGAATGATTTTGAATAATATTTATTGATTTATCTTAACTCTCTATTATTTAGAGGGCAAAGATAAATCAATAAATACTAAATTAAAAACAATTAAATTCAAGATCATGAAAAAATTATTAAATTCACCATTGGTACATAACAGGTTGGTTTTTCTGTTAGGTATATCTATAACTATCGGATTAGGAATTTATATTTTAAACCCTAATTCATACCATAATTGGACTATCGAAAAGAAACAATCTTACGAGCTTAATCTTTTAGTAAAGAAACTCGCAGAAAATCCAAAGGTTTTTGAAAAGCTTGAAATCTATGGTGAAAAAAATGATAATAGAAAAGTTAAGGTTACAATTTATGATTTAAAAAATTGGTCATCATTTAATTCTCTTTGTATAAGCTTTCCTAATGGTTACTGCGATGAACCTGGAACATTTTTGATTCATTTTAGTAATTACGAAGGTAGACTTCATTTCTTTTCTAAAATTTCATGGGTTCATGAAGCAGGGTCTGGAGTTCTATTACCGGATTATTTGAAAAAAATAGAGCCTACTATTTTATCAAAAGAAAATCTCGATAAGTTTGCTTTACGAACGATTATATATGCGAGAAAATCAATTTGAATAAAATAATTTGAATTTATTAAATAAAACAGACAAATTCTAAATTTAGAGTTTGTCTGTTTTTTGTTTAAGTTTTTTATATTGATAATTTGTTATAATTTCATTTTAAAAATATAAATTAGGTTAGTATACAAAAATAAGATGGTATTGATATTTTTAATAATCTTATAAATAATGTATAATACATATATGGAAAGATTTCCAAAAACAAACCAAGAAAATAAAGTTGAGAAACCTAAAATAAAAATGGGTGTTGATTTTGTATTCGAGCAAAAACCAGAACTTATGCAAATTGGCACAAAAGAGAAATATTTAGAATATTTAAATACAATTTTTCCAGATAGTAAAATAAAAGATATTGTTTATCATGGTGGTGAAGGATCTATAAATGAATTTGTAAATCCTAATGATAGAACAAATTATAAAGCAAATAATATAGGTACCGATTCAGGTAAAAATAAAGTTGGTATATATTTTACTTCAGATTTGTCCATGGCAAAACAATACAGCAAGGGCGTTAATAAAGACAATCGTGAAATATATTCAGTTATTTTAAATTCTAATCAACCCAAAATAACAAAAGTTTTTTTCGCCCTGGATTTTAAAAAAATGATAAATAAAGATTTTTTAAATCCACAAAGAATTACTAATAATGATTTGTTAAATTTAAAAAAAGAAGGATATGATTCAGTTGTTTGGATGAATTATGAATATATAGTATTTGATGATAAACAAATTCATAAACTAGGTTCTGAAAAAGAT
>Ga0209467_1002172_pt1 | contig 14520 bp, 13 predicted proteins | sample Higcelwee11metaG_FD_187175 | JGI IMG/M metagenome (GOLD analysis project Ga0209467, IMG submission 187175) | Freshwater pond sediment microbial communities from the University of Edinburgh, under environmental carbon perturbations - High... | ecosystem: Environmental > Aquatic > Freshwater >...
AAGGTGTTGATGATAATGTACCTTTTGAACGAAGTATCTTAGGAATAGCGCCATGGAAACGTATGATTGTGATGTTAGCGGGAATCTTCATGAATTTCGTATTAGCATTCATAATATTCGTAGGTATTTATGCTTATCAAGGATATGCGGTTGAAGCACCTAAGCCGATTATTGCGGGTACGATTGAGAATTCACCAGCTGAAGCTGCAGGCTTCTTAGCTAATGATGAAATTAAGAAGATTACGTTCTCTGATGGGACTATGGTTACACCAAAAGATTTCTATGAAATCATTACTTATATACAAATGTATACCGATGAGACAACTTTCTTAGTCAATCGTGATGGAGTAGAATTGAGTATCTCAGTGACGCCTGAATTGATTGTGGATGAAAATCGTTATTATTTAGGAATTGAAATGCCGAGTGCTACTCGTGTTGAGATTAATTTCTTACAAGCCTTTAAATACGGGGCACTAGAGGTTGGTAATACTGTTAATAGTATGGTGTTTACCTTAACGCGTTTAGTCCGTGGTATCGGTTTAAATGCGATTAGTGGGCCGATTGGTATTTATCAAGTTACGGCAACTCAAGCTTCTTATGGTTTATTAAATATCTTATATTTAATGGGTTTATTATCGATTAATGTCGCAATATTCAATCTATTACCACTTCCTATCTTAGATGGTGGACGTGTTGTATTAACTGTTTATGAGATGATTTTTAAGAAACCAATGAGTAAAAAAGTTGAACAAGCTCTCATGGTTTTATCGATTGGAATGTTGTTGTTACTTATGGCGTTTGTGACACTACAAGATATCTTAAGACTAATTTAAACTAAATGTGTTAAAATATACCCGTATGAAACGATTCTATAACTACAAGACAACTTTACTATTTATCAGCTTAGCTATGAGTTTATCCATACTATTCGGTTTTTCTATGGTTCGTAATGTTTCAGTAGAAACACCGATAAGAATAGTAGATTTTACGAGTATGACGCAGGACCAACTACTAGCATGGTCACAAGAAAACGATATTAAAATCGTTACTGAAGAAGTCTATGATGATACGGTTGAACTTGGTAAAGTCCTATCACAGAATGTGATTGTAGGAGAACGTTTATTTGCAGGATCATCGGTAAAAGTAACATTATCTAAAGGACCTAATCCAGATGTCATGGTTACACTTATTGATTTTACAGGTAAAGATATTGGAGAAATCCAACAATTTATCGAGAATAATAAATTATTAGCAGCGACAATAGGTTTTGAAAAGAGTACAGAAGTAGGTTCAGCTTACTTCATACGCTTAGAGACAACATCAACTTCAGTCAAACGTGGACAAGCTATAAAGTTCTTTATCTCTACAGGTAGTAAAGATGAACTAACAACGATACTCGTTCCTGACTTTACAGAATATACTCGTACTCAGATTTCAACCTGGGGCACAACCAATAACATTAAAACGAACTTTATCGATGAATTTAATAATGATTTAGCTTCTGGTAAAGTAATCAGTCAATCACAAGCTGCGAATACACAAGTCTATGATGGAAGTAGTATTACCGTTAAATTATCACTTGGAGCAGGCGTAGTGCTTGAAAACATGGTGGGTAAGAGTAAATCTACCATCGACAAGTTTATCAATGACAATGGCCTTAAAGTGAATTATAGCTATACTTATTCATCAACACAGAATAAAGATTTAGGAATATCCATGAGTCCATCCGCATCTACTAAAGTAGGCAATGGATCAACCGTGAATATTACTTTATCACTCGGTAAGATTAGTGTTACAGACTTTAAAGGTAAGACACTTGCACAACTACAAGCATGGGTTGCGGAAGTTAATAAACAAGGTGCTAACCTAAAACTAACATCAACTCAAGGTTATAGTGATACTGTGAATACTGGTTTAATTATGACTCAAACACCATCCAGTGGAGATGTTAATCCTGGATCAGAAATAAAAGCTTCTATCTCTAAAGGTAAGGGAATAGTGGTGAGTGCCTTTGTAGGGACTACTAACAAAACCCAAGAAGGATTAAAAATAACTACGACGAATTCATATCATGCAAGTATCCCTAGTGGTCAAGTTATTAGCCAAGTACCATCTTCTGGTACTGTAGTAGATTCAAATAGTACAGTAACTTTAGTAATATCATTAGGTAAAGTACAAGTAGGATCATATACTTCGCTATCTTCATTAGAAAGTTGGAAGAATACTGTTAATGCACTAGGTGGCAATATTAGTATTTCTAAGATTGAAGAATGGAATGCATTGAGTATTGGTACATTAATATCACATTCAAGCGGTGGATTGTTAGTGAACCCAGGTACAACAATAACAGCAGTAATTTCTAAAGGACCAAGTGCTACAGTATTAGATTATGTTGGTCAAGATGAGCCTTCTTCAGGTAGTGGAGTAACTATCAGTGTTATTTCAAGAGACTTCAGTAGTTCAGTTCCTTCAGGTAAAGTTATTTCTCAAAATAAAACACCAGGTATCTATGCAAGTGGTGTTGTTGTTGGTATACGCGTTTCAAAAGGCTCAATGCCTAGTATTTCAGTCTATGATTTCTCAAATCTAAATAGTTATCCTAGTGATCAAATTGGAGCTCAGATCTCAAGTAAATGCGCAGGTATGAGTGCTGAGGCTGGTGGAACAATATATTGTAATATTGATAGAAATACATTCAGAGAAGGTGCAACAGGAAAAGTTTATTCGCAATCCCCGAGTCCTGGCTCTCCTATATCAGCTGGTGGGACTATTACAATTTATATTGGTAAATAACAAATAAGTGATAAAAAAAGTCGATGACATAAGTTATCGACTTTTACTTTTATTTTGTATAACTACTTTGTAGTAATAACCAAATCATAATTTCTACGTTCAGCATTCATCTTTAATGTAAATGTTTTAGTGCTATTTTCTTTGATAATATCACCATTAAATGCAAAGTCTCGAATTTCAACTATATCTTCAATCGTATTTGATTTTATATATAGAAGTATTTTATAGGTACCACTTGGGATTAAACTAATATCGATACTTTGATTATTAAACCACGAAGATTTGTAATCGTAAGGGGATAGTGAAGGATCGAAATCACCTGTAATTGCTTCTAATTCATAAATGAATGGAAGTACAGTGTTATCATCCTTATTTATGAAAATAAGTTTGAATAGTTTTGAATCTGCATCACCCATATTAGCATTATTTATATAACCTAGACCCTTCAAAGATAAGATATTATCGTCATTAACAATGAAATCATAGAATCTAGCAACAGACATGTATTCAGACGGTAGTTTTGGCGTAATAGTCAATGCGGGCATGTTCGAAGTAATAATTACTTGATGTTCCATTGTATTCCAACTATCTAAGATGGTCTTATAAAGTTTACTTCCAACTATTACTGTTTCTGGTATTTTTGGAGTTAAGGTTGGATCTCTCAATATAGTTGTTCCTGTAGTATCACCATATTTTGTAATCAATCTAAACCCAAAGCTTCCATCAGGGATTGTAGATAAGTCTATTTGTCCTTCGAAATTTACAGTTTTATATGTTAAACCATTGTAGTTATTGAAATCAGCTTCCAATGGAGTCATTGGGAATAAATACTTGGTTGCACTATTAGTTAATGAGTAAACTTCAATTGTATGTGTTGTTGATGCAAGTGTAATCATTGAAGTATTATCTAGTATACCTTTACCTTTAATAGTAATTATATTATCTGAAACCCAATTAAATGTTTCGATATTAGCTAACAATATATCCGTATCACTTAAAATCGTGACTGGGTTTAATGGAGTATTCACTAGTTTAACTTGAGTATTTGAAATATAAGCTACACTATTCTCGAAACTATAAGGAACTAGACTTGTATTCGATGAAGTAATAAAACTTCCATTAGAAATAGGGTTCGAAGTATAAATCTGATAATTGTTATTCATTACATTATTCAAGATAACAGGGTAGTTCTTTGCACGAGTATTAATTGTGGTCAATGTTGTGGATAGGTTTCGGTTAGAATAAATAGTTCTATCCTCTTCACTTAATATAGCGAGTTGATAATAATCTAGGTCTTTTGATCCAAGAGCTTTATCAATTCTATAGGCATGACCAGCAATTTTAACATTCCAATATGGATCAGATGCATACTTAGTATTAATACCTACACCTTTATTTCCAAGATTTGAGGAATAGAATCGATTATTATTAAAGTAATCTAGATAAAAGCGCATTTGAATTCCCATATGTCGCTCTACACCTTCTTGAACTGACGCATAGGTTGCGGCATTACTTGTGTTTGAGTCATATGCTCCATAACCAAAAAGATTTAACTTAGTTACTGCAATTGAACTTCTTCCAAAGGCACTTTCATGAATCGCAAATGCATAGAACAATAATGCATTCATACCATAAGTATTTTGTGAGTTTACGAAAACATCACCTTGATTCGTCATTACACTAGAAGCAGGGTCAATACTATTTGAAGTAAAATAATTATTTAAAAATGTGTTAAGTTCTGTCCCAGTATAGTTGCTTTTTGATCTAAAGTTTAAGTAAGCATAATAAGTATAGAATTCTCCAATTTCAGAACCGTTTAAAACAGGGTTCTTCATATCTAAATCTGTATAGAAGTGTATTCCATTTGGGCTATAGTATTCACCTGTCGTCAACCAACTAGGTGCTTTTGAGTAAATTAGACTACCACCAGTTGTTGCTCGATCAATATAAATACGTATTTCACCATTTACAACAGTATAATTAACAGGTTCAGGAATTATCCCAGGATTTCGTCCAGGTCTATGATAAAAAACTAAAGGTTGAGTTTCACTTACTCTTATATAATATGGAGTTAAAATACTATTCTCAACATAGATAAATGGTACTATATCAATCATTTTTAAAGGTACATACCCAAATTGACCATTTAATTGAATATAAGCAACAAGATTGTTAGGGTTGAATACGCCACTACTCTGGTTACTAACGTTCGTTTCATAATAGACTAAAGGTTCACTATTATCAGTATAATTTACAGCTGAGTTTAATGTAACTAATGAGTGAATGTTTAAGGTAGATTGTAGAGCATATGTTTCATTTTGTGTGTATGCCATAGCACGTGACGCCGCTACTATTCTTAATGGAGAATAAAAGTCACTTACATCTGTTTTAAGATATCGAATTACTACATCTTTGTTACCTAGCGTCACTAGTTCATTCATTTTATCTATTGCAGAACCATATTGGCTTTCAGTATAACAGCCTTTTGAATCATACATAATTTGACCGTTAGAAAGACTTAAAACATCTACAGTAAAACTATTTGTATTAACATCACATGAAAAAACATCGTAGCTTGTTGGCGCTGCGTTAATTACAATTGAGAACAATGGTAGGATTACAATTGAAAATAAAGTTGTAATTATAAATCTTTTCATTTTAATTTCCGATCAATTGGGAAAAACTCACACTTTCACCATTGCTAAGCTCTAAAATAAGTGTCAAGTCAGATTTAGGGAGGGTCATGATATTCGTTCCATCAGACTGCACTAGAAAGAATAAAACTCCTTGCGCTGTATCATCTAACGTTTCAGTTAGTAAATTGACTTCATAGAACAATTGAATATTTGAGTCTAAGGTGTTAACTACTTGATCTGTTGGGTAAAGTATCTTAGCTGAATTTATTTTATATAAAATTTCAGAGTTAGAATTGTTTATTGTTAGTTTTACCCCTAAGACTTTTGAATTAGATGGAAAATCTACAGTTGTTTCTTTATTATTAGCATCAAGAGTATAGAAATTACTCTGAATATAATAATCCATAAAAACAAATTCTGCACTTAGATCATCAGTTGCAGATACAGTATTGTCTTCAATTTTTAAAGTACTTGAATCAATCCATTTACTGCTATCAGATAAATCAAATTCCATTTCAGAGTAAGGTTTTACAAGACTAGATATTGTCAACTTACTTAGGTTTTTGGAGCGAACAGGGATAAATACAGTAAAGTCTTTTTGAAGTTCACTATCCGATCCATATATTGAAAAGACTAATCCACTATTACTTGGCTTGTAATTTGCTTCTTGAAGTTGGGATAAGTATGAATCGATATCATTTAGGAATATATTTTCACTGGTTTTTAGTTTTGATAAAGGTATATTGTATGCATAATTAGCGTTTAATCGAATAGTTGCAATTAATACATTAAAATCTAAGTCCTCGAACTTAAAGTATTCGTAATCAACAATCGAGAATTCGAAAGATTCTTCTGTATTCACTATCGGTGGTTCATCATCATTAGGTGTATTTGACACAAGATTCCATAAGAAAATTCCAATCACAATCATGGTGATAAGAGTTGCTAATACGAGGAGTCCTTGTAATACTTTTATAAATGTTTTTCGTGTGTTTTTCATCATTGGTATTTTATCATAATTGCACTCACTATGCACATAGTTGGAACTTTTGGATACAGATTGAAATTGCTTATTACTGTACATTACATGCATAAAAACATACACTCAAATTAAGGAGATTAGAACACAATGAACAATTTAACACTCAATACGGGTATCACAATCCCTATTATTGGAATAGGTACAAATACATTTGGTAAAGAGAATAAGGATTTTATGGGGGCTATAAACAACGATACTTCTGAACTAGAATCTGCTTTAAATATGGGCTATACATTGATTGATACTGCAATTGCTTATCGTAATGAAAGTGTAGTGGCATTAGCGATTAAACGATCAGGTTTAAAGCGTGAATCACTCTTTATTACCTCGAAGATACCAGGTAAACCAGAATATACGGATACCGATGAATTAGTTGAAAAAGCGATATTATCGAGTTTAAAAGAGTTGGATACGGATTATATTGATTTATACCTTATTCATCATCCATGGGATGATAAAGATGGGATTGTACGAGTATGGAAAGTCCTCGAACGATATGTAGAAAAAGGGGTATTAAAGGCTATTGGAGTGTCTAACTTCAATGTCGAACAATTAACCCATCTATTGGCTAATTGTACGCTTAAACCTGCTGTAAATCAGATTGAATCACATCCTGGATCTTGGAATGATGATATTGTGGATTTCTGTCGTATAAACAACATCAATGTAGAGGCATGGAGTCCATTAAAACGTATTCCTGAAACATCACTTGAAACATTGAAGAAGATTGGACTAAAATACGGAAAGACTTGGGCACAGATTGTATTACGTTATCAAATTGAACGTAATGTGATTGTTATTCCTAAATCACATAGTACAGAACGTCAAAAAGAAAACCTAGATATCTTAGAATTTAATCTAAGTGATGAAGATAAAGCATTAATCAAGACATTATAAAGGGAGAATCATCTCCCTTTTTTCTAGAATAAACATGTCTGAATGGATTGATCCACCCACGATAATTCTATCTGTTTTAAATTCCTAAAATCATTTAACATCGCATTTCCATTCTCTAAGTATTGATTTACATACTTCTCAGGAATAAACAAAGGAACACGTGAATGCAGGGTAGAGAAAGAAGTATGAACTTCATCAGTGATAATACTGAAGTTATTCTCTTCATCATAAATACCTGCCATATACAAAGGTTTATGACTGGATTCTTTAACCAGAAACTTCCGTTTATCCTTATCCCATTCATAGAAACCATCTGCCTTAATCACACATCGTCTTTCTTTGATGTGCTCTTTAAAGAAAGGGGAAGACTGAACTGTTTCACTCCGTGCATTAATCACAACACCCTTAGTATCCCATTTCGTATGACCCCAACGCGCTACCATCGGTTTTAAATCCTTCTTCAACACAATGGTCTTTTGAGAAGGATAAACCACATTAAGTGCTAAATCACTGGTATCTTGAAGCTCTAATTCATTCAACCAAGCTTCAATTTCATCATCTTTTTCTTGTTTAAATAGATATCTTCCACACATATTAGAACTCCTTTTTTTCAATAAACCATCGATCATCTTCTAAATAAAGATATCGACTTTGACCTTGAATAAAACAAGTATAACGAATCCCCGTTCCACCGGATATCGTAGAAGCAGCACGCGTTATCTGACTAATCTTATCAATACTATACTTTATTCCATTATGCCATAAAATAGCTAAAGGTTTGAGTTTACCATCTTTACTATTCAACACAATCACGTCAACATAGGTTTTCATCCATCATCACCCCTTAAAATAAGATTCAGGGAAAATAACATGTTCCTGTTTGGGATTAAACCCACTCAAAACCGTATCTTCCAACATCAACAAACGCTGCACAGAATTAAAGCCATAACGCTCACGTATATGCTCAATCGTTGTCTCTAACGATAAACTCTTCTGTTTCTTTGCGGGATCTTCAAACAGATTCAACTGCTCTGCTTGTTTCTCAACCACTAAATCCGTCGCCTTAATCCCAATACTTCTCAGTGAAGTACTAAAATCTACATTTTTAACAAATAAATCCAAGGCAATATTCGCAATTGTATCACTTAAATTCGTAGCCTCATGCATTTTATATTGACGCGTAAAGCCCTGTAGATTCACATCTCGTACCCCAATCGCAACTGTAAATGCCATTAAATGCGCTTCCTTCAAACGTGCCGCTACGCTCTCAGCTAAGATATACGCAATAATCCGTACATCCCGCATTGTCTTTAAATCCTTTGGGGCAGTCGTACTATTCCCAATCGATTTAACTTGAGGTTCATAATGATGAACTAAGACAGGACTTGTATCCTCACCACTCGCAAAACGATGTAAATAATCACCCCATTTACCCAAACGACGTTTTAGGACTTGTTGATCAAAATTCGCACAATCCCCAATTGTATAAATGCCAAGGGTATGAAGTTTCTCAGTTGTTGCACGACCCACATACAATAAATCTTCAACTGGTAAAGGATACACAATATCCTTCATATTCTCACGTGTTATCTCAGTCGTCGCATTCGGTTTCTTATAATCAGAGCCTAACTTCGCAAAGACTTTATTGAAACTAACCCCAATCGAAGCTGTAATCCCAGTCTCTCTTTGAATTCTTTCCCGTAGACTATCCGCCAATTCATGCGGAGTTTGTTTGAATAGGTGAATACTATGCGTCAAATCCAACCAAACCTCATCGATCCCAAACGATTCAATCTGATCGGTATAATCTTCATAAATGGTTTTCACTAATCGTGAGAAACGTAAATACAAGGAAAAATTAGGCTTAACAATCACAAGGTTCGGACATTTCTGCATCGCTTGCCATAAAGCTTCACCAGTCTTAACACCCGTCTTTTTCGCTAATTGATTCTTCGCTAGGATAATCCCATGACGTTTCTCAATATCACCGCCAACCGCTAATGGGACATTACGATACTCAGGATGATGTAAGCATTCTACAGACGCATAAAAGTTATTTAAATCGCAATGAAATATGATTCGTTCCATGGTTTTCCTCCTTAATCTTAGTTTACTTGAATTATATTCAAGTTACAAGTTTTACTTGAAAATAATTCAAGTATCTTTTATACTGTGAGTAAGAACATGGACTTCAAGAGTAAAATAAAAACCTATCGTAAAGATCGAGGACTATCCCAACAAGACTTAGCGGATCACTTCGGTTATAAATCCTTTACAACCATACAGAAATGGGAAGATGGATCATCCACTCCACCCGCTAAAACAATTAAGCTCATAGCTGAGTTTTTTGGTGTAAGTTTAGAAGATTTACTGACCGAGAGTGAAAAGATTGCGATTCCTATATTAGGAACAGTGCGAGGGGGATCCCTACGTTTAGCCCAAGATGAATGGTTAGGACAAGAATTAGTACCTGTTGAAGAGAGTTTAGGTGGAGAGTATTTCTATCTAGAGGTTATTGGGGATTCGATGATGAATGCAAGAATCTTTCCAGGTGATTTAGTGTATGTAAAAAGACAACCTGTTGTGACATCGGGTACGATTGCTGTTGTATTAGTTGGGGATGAGGCAACTCTTAAGAGAGTCTATTATAAGGATAATGGTATTGTCTTACATCCTGAGAATCCTAAGTATGAAGATATGGTATTTAGTGAAGAGGATATCGAACAGAAAAACATCCAAGTTATTGGAGAAGTCATCCATAGTAAAATACGGTTTAAGTAAAGAGGGAAACCTCTTTTTTGTTATGCAAGGTTAATTTTCTAATGAATTAATTGCGTTTTCAACAATCTGAATAGTCAGAATAAGTTCTTCGAAACTAGGATATGTGTCAAAGAACATACTTGTCATAGAAATGTAATCTTGTTTGAGTGCACTTAATATAGCATCAGTGGGAACTAATTTAAAATGGCCAGGATTTGCTAATTCTAAATGATAGTCATTTCTAGAATAAAATTGTTCATTGAATCGCAAAACATCTTGTCTAAGTAGGACATCATCCATTGCTTCCTGAAAGTAAGGGGATTTATACAACATTGCGATATCATAATAATGTCTTGCATATCGTGCAGGAAATCGTGAATCTAATCGATAATTTGTTTTATGTAAAATAATAACCTTCTCCCAGAAGGTTCGCTTTGCTTGAGTACTTGTAACAGTGAAGTTTGAATCTTCGAACATCGAAGGAGCATACTTTACAACATATGTTTGGATATTTATTTTCTCAACAGGAGACCAAGCAGATAAAGCTCCTATCTCAATACGGATTTCATTTAAAATAGATGAATCATCAAATAGTTTTGGATAACTAAAACACAGAGTATCTTCACCATCCATATAGAATATAAAAGATTCATTAATTAGTTCTTGGAAGTCAGATTCAAACCTTGGTTTGATGACGGACTTCAGAAAATTGTTAGATTTATTAATAATATCGATTTTCAATCGATTAAGTTGGTTTTGACTTCGTTTAATATAGGGCTCCATAGATTTGAACCCAAGAAGCCTCCAATCAAGAACTAAATCAATATCTTCAGAGAAACGACTAATTATCTTGTAGCATTTCGATAGACTCGTACCACCTTTGAATGCTAATGAATTTTTCCATGGCGAATCATTAAATAGATAATCAAGTACAAAACAAACCCAATAATCTTTTTCAATAATACCTTCACTTAAATTCATTTTTTCAGCTGTAACAATAATCATATCTCTTCGATCTTCTGCTGTGATTGTTTTAAAGTGTTTCATAATTACTGTGTACTATGAGTTTATTTGAAAATTCAGAAATCCAACGAGTAGATTTTGAAGCTAAATCTTTCAATTCAGTTAATTCAGACTCAGTAAATCTCGTAGAAAAACGAAAAGTATTAATATCATTGATATAATTCTTGCCCAGGGTTCTAAACGCTTGGAAAGCAATTGCGACTTTTCGATGCTTAGTCATAATTTCATTAATTCTAAAACTATGCTTAAATTCAATACTACGATTGTTGAAACTGTATTTTTTATTTGGGCCAGATGAAACATAAACTAGTTTATTTGAAACTTGAGTAGATAAACCTAGAGTGTTTAATGCGATCTCACCGGTCGGGATAATTGTCCAATTGTTATTGCGTGCAATAGTTTCTGCAGTTTCCATTAATGATGGATAGATAAACGAGTTTAATTTACTGTTAAACTTAGGTTTTTGATAGATGCCTCGACTATATTTAATTAGTAACTTTTGTTCAATTAAGCGATTTATATAAACATGTATTGCAGGAGTATTTTCAATTGTATGAAAATCAGACGAAATAAAAATTTTTCCATCTGGAGCGGAATTTATGATTGACTTAATTTTTTCGAATTTGCTTGATGTTGATTTCATATGTTATTAAAAGTATATACGAAATATAACATTATTTCAAGTAATTAGAAATAATAAGAAAACCTCTTTTTAATTAAAAAGCGAACCATGTGTTCGCTTTATAGTGCTTCTATTAATTCCTTTACATCTTGATTTACTACACCACCGTGATAACAAATCAATCTCTCAATATCATAGTTCAAGAATTTCTTCATTGATTTATAGGCATTATCATTATCTAAGGTATACCGAGGATTAGCGGTTTCTAGTTTGCCATTTTCTACAACTAAGGCATCACCTGTAATCATGGTTTTAGTTGGTTTATGATACACCGAGATATGACCAGGCATATGTCCTGGAGTTGATACAATCGTAACACCACCACACCATGGATATTCTTTATCAAACTCAAGCGCTTCATCGATTTGAACCGGAGTAAGAGATTCAATCTTCTTGTGAAAAGCCATTGCTTGTTCACGTTGATTATCTTGAAGTTTAGGGAAGAGTGTTTCAGCTTGAACCAATCGTAATGAACGTTTAGATCCATTGATATAATCAGCTTCAATTTGAGAGGCATAGACTTTAACATTAGGATACTTCTCTTTAAGTTCAGCTAAAGAACCATAGTGATCATAATCATGGTGGGTAATGATTATCTTCGTGAGTTGTTTAAGGGATAATCCATTCCATTTAAGGGCTTCTTGGATTAAATCAATGGAATTTGGATTCCCACAATCCACTAGAATCAAGTCATTATCATCCCATATAACCGATACATTTAAGATATTCGGTAATTCAGTTTTAGAGTAATTAAGCGCTAGATTCGTACAATGTGTCATCATTATCTCCTTTATTTATAGCTTAAAAGCAATTGGATAAATTCATTAAACTTATAGAATGTACTTGGTCTGTATTCAGTGCCCTGTAAGTGAATCGAATCTTTAAAATAACCTGGACAATCGATATCAATTTGCCAAACAGTCCCATTATCTTCTTTCCAGAATTCTAATGCGCTTTGTTTAAGGGCTTCTTTGATTTCTGTAAGATAGGGTATTTCTTTTTCTACATATTTAGCGTGAAGGGTTAAATGATCGATTTCAAAGTAAATGGTTATTAACATATCCTTCGTGCTATACGTCAAAGCTTTAATATGATTTATAAACTCATCTGTACATTCCACGTCAAAACGTGTATCACACACTGTACAATAGTGTGCTTGCATAAGCCCTTGAATGGCACAACCTCCATGTAGTATTTCACCTTTTTCAATTCGTGAAATCATTTCATCATGAGGTGTACCATATTCTACGGGTAAAATGGAGTTTGATCCGCAATTGACACATTCAGTTTTTAACATAGTTTTTGATAAGTGTAATGAGTGTATCGATATCTTCACGAGTGATCCAATAATGGGTCACAAATCGATAACCATTATAATTTGGATTTATTTTAACATGATGTTCAGCTAAATACGTTTCAAATGCTTTAAAATCAAAGCTTGGATCAACTGTATTAAAGAAAACCATATTAATGTGAATGTCTTGTAGATTGACGGTAAATAGTCCTGTATTGATAAGCTCTTGACCTAAATACAATGCATTCTGATGATCAATATCTAAGCGCTTTGTCATATCTTTTAAGGCAATTAGACCTGCCGCAGCTAATATTCCAGCTTGACGCATGCCACCGCCTAAGAGTTTACGATTCTTACGAGCACGTTCTATAAATTCACGTGATCCTGCGATCATAGAACCAATCGGCGCACATAAACCTTTGGATAGACAAAACATAACAGAATCACAGTATTGAGTTAATTCTTTAGCTTCACAGTTTAAGTATGTGGCCGCATTGAATAAACGTGCACCATCAAGATGGACTTTAATATTACGTTCATGCGCAATATCATAGTTTTCTTTCATTAAGTGTAAGGGCATAACTTTACCATTAGATAAAGCATTTTCCATACTTAATACCGTTGTTTGAGGTTCATGAATATCGTTAGAGCGAATCGCTTTAAGAAAATCACTTGGTAAAATAAAGTCATCTGGATGAGAGATTGTTCTGAGATTGGCTTGGGATAAAACCGCAACTGATCCAACTTCATGTATCACAATATGATTATTCGCGCCAGTCACAATTTCATCACCACGTTTGGTATGTGTCATAAGGCATAGTTGATTGCCCATCGTTCCACTTGGCACAAATAGTGCAGCTTCTTTACCGACAAGTTCTGCCGCATAGTTCTCAAGTTCAATGATTGTAGGATCATCTTGATAGACATCATCACCGACTTCCGCAATTGACATTGCGTGTCGCATTTCATTAGTTGGGAGTGTAACAGTATCGCTTCTTAAATCAATTGTTTTCATAATTCAACCTCTTTTTATTGATTATACACCATGCATAAATGGCTTTACTTTATTTTTTCGTAAAATTTGGTACAATTGTTAGGTTAAAAGGAAATATAACATGTTAGAACTATTGACCCATAAATTGTTTTTAAGTAGTATCACAATTCTAATTAGTTTAGTTGTGACGATCTATCTAGTCCGTAAATATAAGTTAAGCCAGTACCAAGTCTTAATCTATATTCTACTCGTCTTATTCTGGTCTGCGATTAATTTAATCCGTGCGTATCGTAAAGCGTATGCTGGAGGAGCACTTGATGCAGGTGGTTTAGCCATGGATGGGATTATGGCTGCGAATATTGCGGCTGCCTATGGTTTAATCTCCATCTTTGTCAGATT
>Ga0209467_1002173_pt1 | contig 14519 bp, 8 predicted proteins | sample Higcelwee11metaG_FD_187175 | JGI IMG/M metagenome (GOLD analysis project Ga0209467, IMG submission 187175) | Freshwater pond sediment microbial communities from the University of Edinburgh, under environmental carbon perturbations - High... | ecosystem: Environmental > Aquatic > Freshwater > Pond...
CCAGAACTGACAACGTCATCATCTCAAAAAAGGTGGCTGACATGCTTGGACTTAAGCTGGGCGAATCCTTCTCGATGTTCTTTGTCCAGGATCCTCCACGAATGCGCAAATTCACCATCCGGGGAATCTATGAGACCAGCCTCGAGGAGTTCGACAAGACCTATCTTTTCTGCGATATAGACCACATACGGAGCCTCAACGGCTGGGAAGAGGAACAGGTGAGCGGGTTCGAGGTCCTCTTAAACGACTTCGAGGCGCTTGACCCAATGACGGATGTCGTTCGCGATGCAATTGGCTATAAGGTGTCCGGAGAGGAGGAACAGCTCAAGGTAACCAACATCAGGGGGAGATACCCGCAGATTTTCGACTGGCTCGGATTCCAGGACACAAACGTAATAATCATCCTTATACTGATGATCCTCGTCGCAGGCTTTAACATGATCTCCGGACTCCTGATACTGATCCTTGAAAAGACCAACATGATAGGCGTGCTGAAAGCCATGGGCTCAGGGAACAAGCTCATCCGCAACATCTTCCTGTATCAGGCTGCTTGGCTCACGGCCAAGGGCCTCCTCTGGGGAAACGTTATAGGACTGGGTCTTGCACTTATCCAGATGAAGACCGGAATCATCTCACTTGACCCCTCTTCATACTACCTGAAAAGCGTTCCTGTCAACCTTGATCCGCTTCATATAATCCTTCTGAACGCCGGAACGATGATCGCAATCATTCTCATGCTGCTGATACCATCTCAGCTCATCGCCAGGATAACTCCCGTTAAAGCGATCAGATATAACTGATATTCAGCATGTTACTAGCTTAATATTATTAAGCGAAGCCTCTTTTAACGCAAATGTCATTTTTATCAGGCTATATTTATTTTTTCAACCGGCCTCTTATAAATCATTCATAATTTAAAGTCGCCGGAGGCAATTGCAGCTCAGGGTAATAGTTGCGCAAACTTTCTTTATTCGGGCACTTCCATAATTCGTAGCTTGTGCTTAAATTGCAATGACAATGTCCTGCCCTATGACCAGAATCAACCCGAGGAAGAATTACGACCAGACAAGAGAGGAGATCGGTTATGTCAGCCGTAAAGAGGCGACGCTTAATGATTATAAGCGGATAGGGTTCAAATCAGGCCTCGAGGTGCATCAGCAGCTCAGGACGAAGAGCAAGCTCTTCTGTCGCTGCCCGGCAGGGATTTTTCACGGACACGACGAATACGATGCAGAGGTCGTCCGCCATATGAGGCCCACCCTCAGCGAGTTAGGCGTCTATGACGGCACTGCGCTGATGGAGTTCCGTACCCGAAAGGAGATCACCTACCGGCTTAATAACCAGACTGCCTGCACCTACGAGGTTGATGATACTCCCCCGTTCCCAATAGACCGGGAGGCACTGGAGATTGCAATAAGCATTGCCCTTGCGGCTAAAATGAATATTGTTGGCGAGGTACATATAACCAGGAAACAATATCTCGACGGCAGCATACCAACAGGCTTCCAGCGCTCGGCCATCATCAGCGTTGAGGGTGACCTGCAACTCAAAAACAAGAAGGTGAGGCTGATACAGCTGAGCCTCGAGGAGGACTCGTGCCGCGAGGTCTCCGACATCGGCCATAAGAGAATATACAAGACTGACCGCCTCGGCATGCCGCTGATAGAGACGGTGACCTACCCTGACTGCCTCACTCCTGATGAGCTGGCAGAAGCAGGCGAATACATCAGGTTCCTTAACCGTAGCACCGGATTGGTGCGCACCGGTATGGGAGCAGCACGTGAGGATGTAAATGTAAGCTGCGAAGGAGGCAACAGGGTGGAGATCAAGGGTGTGGCGCACATCAAATGGATCCCGGAACTGTCTCACAACGAGTCGTTCAGACAATATGCCCTGCTCAACATCCGGAGCAAGCTGCAGAAGTTGATAGCCGACCCCGCCGCATGGTCTGTAAAAACCAGGGAGATAACAGAAAGTGACTCGCGGTTCCATTTTGCACCGGTACGTGCGGCCCTCGACCGCGGAGAGAAGGTGATGGCCCTCAACCTGCCGGGCTGCAGGGGCATCCTCTCGCACTTCACGCAGCCGGAACATATTTTCGCCGACGAGCTGAGCGACAGACTGAAGGTCATTGCCTGCATCGAGAAACCCAATATGATACACTCGGAAGAGATCGCAGAAAATAACTTCAACAGCCTCTTTGCGGAGGTGGCCATATGGCTCTCGGCAGCGCCTGATGACGCCCAGCTGATACTATGGGGTCCCGAGGCAGACATCCCGACTGCCCTCGAGACTATCGACGAGCGTATCCGCCTGGCACTGGAAGAGGTGCCCAATGAGACCCGCAAGGCTTTTGAGGACGGAACAACGATGTTCGAGAGAGTCCTGCCGGGACGTGACCGAATGTATCCTGATACTGACTCCCAGCCAATACCCGTGACGACTGAGATGCTCGACAGGCTGGCGAAGAATCAACCGGTTGACATCGCTCTGCGGTTCCGTCAGATGAAGGATTGGGGCATTCCCGAGGATACATGGCATTACCTGCTGAGCAAAAACCTTGTGGTTGTGGTGGAAAGGATATGCAATGAACTGGGGTTTGACCATCGCGAAATAGGTACAATTATCGGTCACCGCTTCCGCAGTCTTGAGGGACGCGGACGTGTGGCCGGTGGATTCAGTTATGAGAGGCTGTATGACCTCTTCGCCTTCCTCAAGAGAGAGAAGCTGCTGCCACCGGTAGCGCGACACATGCTTCCAGGTGCTGTCTCATCCGCTGAACCCGATTTTAAAAAGATACTGGAGGCGACCGGTTACGCACCGGCATCAATGCCAGAGATCAGATCCGAGGTAAAAGAGCTGGGGAAAAAGTTTGCAGAGATAAGTTACAACGGCAACAGTGCGGCATCGGTCAACTGGGTGATGGGCCAGATACATTTCAAGGCGATAGGCACCCTGAGGCTGGGCGAGGTTAGAAAAGAGGTGTCTGAAATTCTGGAAGTTAGATAGATAAAGCTATGGCGGAAGATTTTTTTCAGGGTTATAAGGGTGAAGCTCTGGCAGTACTTAAAAAGTACAATGTCAGGGTATGGGGCCTGGCTGAGATAGAGACAACACGGGGCCTCTTCAGGGGGACGGTGTTGCCAAGGGCTGAGAACAATGACGACCTCCATATCGTGATAAAGATCGAGAGCGGTTACAATGTAGGGATCGATATCACAACCGTCACCAGCATGACCGAGACAGGTTATAAAAAAGCCAATTACCAGATTCCCGAGAAAGCCTTTCCCTACTCTGACGACAAGCCCACGGTTAAGCTTCTGGGTACCGGTGGTACAATCGCCTCACGTCTTGACTACAGGACAGGAGCTGTGATACCTGCGTTCTCGCCCGGCGAGCTCTATGGCGCTGTTCCTGAGCTGGCCGATGTATGCAACATCCATACGGAGAAACTCTTCGGTGTCTTCAGTGAGAATATGGGCCCCGACCAGTACATGACCCTCGCAAGGGCTATCGGCAAGGAGATCGAAGGCGGGATTGACGGAATAGTTATTGGTCACGGAACTGATACTCTGCATCATACAGCCGCCGCACTCTCATTCATGGTACAGAACCCGCCGGTACCGATCATTCTTGTGGGCTCCCAGCGGTCATCTGACAGGCCATCGTCTGATGCCGCGCTTAACCTGATACATGCCACCACGGCAGCAGGCCACGGTGACATTGCCGAGGTGATGGTCTGCATGTTCGGCCCGACAAGCGACGAATACGGGTTCCTGCACCGCGGTACGAGGGTGCGCAAGATGCACAGCTCCTACCGTTCGACCTTCAGAACCATAGGCGACATACCGGTGGCGACGGTCAGGCGCGGGGAGGTGAAACCGATGAAACCCGGCTACAATCCGCGCCGCAAGGACAGGAATGTTACAATAATGCCCTACTTCAATGAGAATGTGACGATGATATACTTCTATCCGCACATGAAGGTTGAGATGTTCCACTCACTCATCGACATGGGATACAAGGGAATAATCATTGTAGGTACAGGTCTGGGCCACGTGAACAGGGAACTCTATCCTGCGATTGAACGGGCACAGAAGGAGAATGTGGCTGTCTATATGACGCTGCAGACCATCTGGGGTTACGTGCATATGTTTGTTTATGAGACGGGACGCGATATGATGGCAAAAGGGGTTATTCCGCTGGGAAACATGCTTCCGGAGGTAGCCTGGGCCAAGCTGGGCTGGGCGCTGGGTCAGACCGATGACCTCGACGAGGTAAGGAAGATAATGCTGACGCCGGTAAATGATGAGATAACTGAGCGCGAGCCGTACAACGGATACCTGGTCTACCAGGGCGGCGTACCGGAGGTGGAGGAGTTCATCCGCAGGGTCCACAAATAACAGGAAAGTCGAAAGTTCGTAAAGTCTAAAGTCTGAGGTCTGAAGTCTGTCGCTTCTCTTGGTCCTGCGGTCCTGCGGTCTAACCTATTAATTCTTAACTCTTAATTCTTAATTCTTAATTCTTAATTCTTAATTCTTAATACCTCACTACTGCCTACTGCCTTATTTGATATTCTTATAATGCTCGTACCGCTCCAGAATGTCAGCAACATACGCATTCACGGCAACTCCCTGCTTTAACCTGCCGTTCCTGACGACGGGATCACCGTAGAAGACAGGATCAGATTTCCGCTCAAGGAACAGGGAGACATTGTCTTCCCACTTGCCCGCATCGAGACCGTTCTTCTCGGCCAGTTTGATTGCATCAAGAACATGACCGTGACCGGCGTTGTATGAGGCAAGAATGAACTTGATCCTCTCATCGGGATCCGTCACCCAGTCGTCAAAGAGCTTATCAAGCATCCTGATATAACTGATTCCTGCATGTATGTTATTCTCAACCGACCCTGTCACGTCAAATCCAAAAAACTTCCCGGTCTCAGGCATCACCTGCATCAGTCCGTAGGCACCTACAGGTGATGTCACTGACGGGTTGAACCTCGACTCCTGGTATATAAGCGCCGCAACAAGACGCCAGTCCCAGCCGATGCTGTCACTGTAGTTTCTGATTATATCATCAAAGGGTGATACCTTGCCAGTATAGGTTGCGAAATACTCTGATGAGGCCATGGATGCCGGTCTGGCACCGCTGAAGTATTTCCTCTCCAGCCTGGCATACTCACGCGTTGTCTTGAATCCTGTGATCCAGTCATTCAGCTCTGCCAGAAGAGCATCAGTGCCGTCCTTGCGAACGCTCCATGCTATGTTCTGCGGGAAGCTGACGGGGGTGGCCAGATCAAGTTCAGAGTAGATAGAACCAATAATGTTCGACATATAGTCGTCACATACGGTATACTCTATCTCCCCGCGCGCTACCTGGCGTGCCAGCTCCTCGGCGTCATAAGGCACCTCGATAATACCTATATCAATACCTGATTCGCGCTCCAGACTGTAGAGCCGCTGTGCATATGAAGAGCCTTTTTGTACGTAGACAGTCTTGTCTGCCAGGTCAAGTTGGTTCCTGACCATATTGCTTTCAATCACATCCGCAGTCATCCGGTTCCATCCGCCGGGCTTGCGCTGCACCAGCACCTCAGTAGCCTGCATGAGTGGCTCCGTGAAGCGCATCATCTCCTTGCGGCCTGCGCTGATCGATAACCCAATAGCTACAAGATCAGTTTCACCGTCCTGAAGATACTCCAGGGCCTCATCAATGTCGTTACTAGTAACAACCTCAAGCTCAAGCTCAAGATGGTCAGCAAATTTTTTGAGTAACTCAAAATGAAATCCCATCGGCTCTCCCTTATAAATGAAGTAGCTCGTTTGGCTGATATTCGTGACCGCCCTGATCTTGCCATCTGCAAGGATTGCATCAAGATCACGTGGTGCAGAAACAGTGTAAACATTTCTGCTCTCCTTCTCACAGGAGATTACTGAAAGAAAAATAATAAACAAGAACGAAATGAATTTCCTCAATATCTGATAACTTAGTCCGACAATCAAACAATCCTACACAGGAATTGTTTTCGCTGCAAAGATAATCAATTCTTTTTAATCGTAGAAAGTCCAGGCCAGTCCGTACCGTATCATCCTGATATTCAGTGGATAACCAGGAACCAGGAAGTACTCATAGCCCATCATTCCGGAGTTCAGATGATCGGCCATAATAAAAAATCTTGTTCGCTTGACTTTCAGATTTAGGAACACATTGATAAACGGATAGTTACCAATCTCCGTTTCTGTCTGACTAAAATAACTACCCGTGGCGGGCATATAATTCATTGCGAAATACGGGGTGTGAATCATCGCTTCGGCTCCAAGCTGAAAGCTCAGCTCCCCCGCAGTAACTCTGAACTTGAAGACATGGTCAAAGAAAAACGCACTCCGTGCTGTGAGCAGTGGAAGGCTCAGCACATCGGTGTTGCTGCTTTGCTGAAAAAGCACTGTGTTATCAAGGTGTAACTTCCAGATACTGAAGTCTTTCCTTGCAGATATTGAGAGTATGGATAATCCCCCCTGGTGCTGGGCCGGAATGGCCTTATCCATGTAGGTAAAATTATCAACAATGGCATAGTTGAACCGGAGATCCATGTTTCGTTCAGGCCAGGCCAGCGATGAACCGGCAGTGAACCTTAACTCTTTCCCGTGATCAAACTGCCACGAGAAGTTATTTGACCCCCATGAATAGTACCAGAAGGATGGCGTATAGCTTGCAAATGAGCCTGTTGCATCCCAGGTTATCATACCCTTCCGTGCCGTGGAAAACTCCTTGAAGACGCGCCCGTCAACGATGAAATCGCCCGCCCTGTAACCCTGAAACCAAAGGTCTCCGGAGGCAGTCCACCCGAATTTGGTGCCGATATTGTTGAAAACTTTTCCGGTCAGGACAAGCGAATTCATGTTCCTTTTGACCGTATCCTGTCGCGTCAGGCTGTCTCCCGGGACCACCTGTCCGAAATTCCTGAGCTCACTCCTCACCCCGGCACCGGCACCGATCCTGAACCGGCCGGTACTGCCTGCGGCAAAGTCTGCCCTGATTGTGTTCGACAGTAAACCCTGGAAAAGTGAATCCACTGTAGCATCACTGTCAATCATCACTGTATCGTACAGGATTGACAGCGGGTAATTGTCGAGGTACCTGCGCTTAGTCCATTCATACGACCCTATATAAGAGAAAGTTACAGGACCAGACCTGAGCATGTCTCCGGTAACAGTATCGCGCTTCCCTCCCGGAGAGTACCGCTGCACCAGCATTATGTAGCGGTTCTTGAGTCGATTCTGAGCCTTGTTGAGATCATTAAGCTTAAACGGCATGTTTTCAGGAGAGTACTGGCTCAGGTCATCATTGCTGATCAGACCGCCACTGGCCTCCGACTCATGGTTGTTGGTGCCTGCTGAGAAATAGGCAGTATAAACATTGCCGTTATATGATCCGTGGAGCAGGAAGTTCTTGTCGACTGCCTTCTGCAGGTTGTACTGGCCGATGCTGTAGACCACATCATAAATGAGTCCGAAATTCAGGAACCTGTTGATGTTCTGCGAATGCCTTATCCGGAAGGTCTGCTCCGACTTGCTCCGGGCACCGGCGTTAGTCCATACCATCTCTGTAAAAGGAACGGTGGTATTGACAAAACGGGTATTGAAAGGAGTGTGCATAAAAGGCAGGTAATAAGAATAGATAAACCTGTCAGGCTTCCATTCTCGGTCAAAGAAATTAATCGGGTAGACCGGCAGACCGTAGTTGCCCGTATATGCGTTGAAGTCAGACAGTTTGTCTGTAATACGGTGGCGGTGAAACAGAGAGAAGGCTGTGTCAAGCGGAAGGCTGATTTCTGTCGTATAGTCTTCCGAAAGGGTCCATTGCCTTGAGCCTCTTACACGGATGGTGTCAGGGAGGCGTGATGGCATGCCCTGCTGCTGCATCCTCATCCGTGAAGCTGCCGGGATACTGTCAGCAAATCCCGCCGGAATGCTGTCAGCGAGTCCTTTAGGTATGGAATCAGGGGTTCTTGCTGGCAGGCCGCCGGGTCGTGGCTGCCTCTGGGGAAGGGTGTCAGGCTCCTGTGCAAAAAGCGACAGGGGGAGGAGAAGCAGGATTATATATGCCAGCCAGGTGCGCATCAGCGGCAAATTTACTTAAAAAGTGACACCGGTCGCTGCTATTGTGCCGGTCAACATTAAAAAGTGACTGGTAGGCATAGGTAGGTCTATAATCGACTTTTAGCCGTAGGCTATTCAGTTTTGTAGAAAAGGTCTGTGAGAATGGAGTTTGGCTGTAGGCCATTCAGTATTGTAGAAGGAAGCATATTAATAAAACCTGCCGTGCAGCTTATAACATAATAAAAGGACCGGCCAGAAGAATCTGACCGGCCCGGTGAACAACAACCATATAATGGCAAAAAACAGAATCAGTCTACATTGTCATTCAGATACGCATTGTTTTCCCTGATAACCGGCTGGTTATCCTCATCGAGGCTCAGGGTGAACTTCGACACCTTGCTGCCGGCGGCTTTGTTGGCATTATGAATGGCGATCTTCTTGCGGACGTATGCCGGCACCTCTTCAAAGTCCTCGATGTTTTCACTCATCGACTGGGTGGAGAGGCCTTCGTTCCTGATAACATTCTGCATATGTCTCAGCTTGCGGAGCGTACCCTCGTTCCTGTCGGCTGGCGGCGGGGCGGGGCGGGCAGGAGCTGGAGAGATGTTTATGTCTCCGTCAATCTCAAAGTCTATCACTCCCTGGTTGATGCCGGAGGAGGGGGGGAGGGTACCGCGGTCAGTAGTGCGCGACGGGCGGACGATATACTGCGAGTCTACGTCACCAGCGCCCTCGTTGAGAGAGGGTTGCTGCGGTGCGTTAAGGCTTACGACCTCCTTCCGCTTGTCGGGCTTGTACCCGTCAAGATCAGCACTGGCCTCGAAGCCGGTGGCAACAACGGTGACACTGATGGAATCGCCGAGCTCCTCCTCTGTGGAGAGCCCCCTGATGATCAGGGCATCATCCGATATGGCCGAATAGACGAAATCAGTCAGCTCGCCAAGCTCATCCATTGTGATCTCGTTGGCCCCTGTGCCCGACTTGATGTTAAGCAGTATGCTCCGGGCGCCGGTGATGTCATTTGAGCTGAGCAGAGGAGACATCAGTGCTGACTCGATGGCTTTGGTGGCGCGGTCTTCACCCGCAGCCGTGCCAATACCCATCAGCGCCACGCCTGAGTCCCTCATCACCGTGTCAACATCAGCAAAGTCAACATTGATGTAACCGGTACATGTTATGATCTCCGCAATGCCTTTGACAGCGTTGGCAAGAACATCATCAGCGCGGGAAAAGGCGGCAGAGACACCTTCATCACCGTAAATCTCCCTCAGCCGTTCATTATTTATTACAATGAGTGAGTCAACCTTATCTTTCAGTTCATTGATACCGGTGATAGCCAGCTTAATACGCTGATTAAGCTCAGACCTGAAAGGTATTGTGACAACGGCAACTGTAAGGTATCCGGCATCCCGGCAGGCCTTGGCTATGACGGGTGTGGCGCCGGTACCGGTACCTCCTCCCATGCCTGCAGTGATGAAGACCATCTTTGTGTTGCCCGATAATGCATTCATGACATCATCGATGTTCTCTATGGCAGACGCCCGGCCTCTCTCTGGCTGACTGCCGGCGCCGAGGCCCTCGGTGGTGGCCTCTCCTATCTGCACCCTTACAGGCACTGGGCTTTTTGTGAGAGCCTGCTGATCAGTGTTGCAGACAATGAAGTTCACATCCTTGATGCCCTTGCGGAACATGTGGTTGACAGCATTGCTGCCGCCCCCCCCGATGCCGAGCACCTTTATAATCGATGACCGCTCTACTGGCAGGTCAAAACTCATCAAATCATCTGACATGGCTTCATTCTTTATTTCACCAGGTTATCGTCCATTTTCTCATCTGTGGCATCGATAATGTCGACCCAGAGCTTTTTAATTCTGTCAGTGAACCGTGCACCCGGGCCCCTCTGAACATCCGGCTCCTGAGTATCTTCAGTCACCATCTCCGGTTCCTTAACAGTCTCCTTCGCGGGCTGAGGCTGATGCTGTGGTTGCGGCGGCGGGGTATGCTGTGCCACCGGCTCCGGCTTCCTCTCGCCGAAACTGACTACAACCTTGTTCACATCAATATACTCAAGACCTTTAAGGATAAGCCCCACGCTGGTGGCATACATCGGCTGGTTGATCTCATCCTTGCCCTTGCCGGAGAGGTGCACGTTGGGATGGCCTATGCGGACATCCATTGCCGTCTTGTACTTGACAAGCTGGGGCAGGTTCTTCAGCATGGCCCCGCCGCCGGTGATGACTACTCCTGCCGTAAGCTTCTCGGCGAAGCCTGAGTTCTGTATCTCGAAGTTGACGGCGTCAAGTATCTCCTCCATCCGGCTCTGTATGATGTAAGCGAGGTTCTTGAACGATATCTCCTTGGGCTCGCGGCCTGCAATGCCGGGAATGGATACAACCTTGTTCTCCGGCGCGATGTCGCCGATTGCATATCCGAACTTGACCTTCAGGTCCTCTGCCTGCTTCTGGAGTATGGAGCAACCCTCCCTGATATCGGCGGTGACCATGTTGCCTCCGAAGGGGATGACGGCAGTGTGCCTGATGACGCTGTCATAATAGATGGCGACATCGGTGGTGCCTCCTCCTATATCAACCAGCACCACACCTGCCTCCTTCTCCTCATCGGTAAGCACAGCCTCCGACGATGCCAGCGGCTCAAGAACGAGGCTCATCAGGTTCATGCCGGCCTTGTTTATGCACCGCTCGGTGTTACGCGCCGATGAGATCTGCCCGATCACAATGTGGAAATTGGCCTCCAGCCTCTTTCCGCAGATGCCTACGGGATTGTTGATCCCTGATTCGTTGTCGACGATGTAAGTCTGAGGGATGACATGGATGATCTCCTCTCCCACGTCGATTGGAAGCTTGAACATGTCAGCCGTCAGGCGACGGATGTCGTTGATGTCGATCTCCGTCTCATGTGAATCGCGGGTAATGTAACCGCGGGCCATCTTGCTCTTGATATGCCTCCCGGCAATACCGACAAAGACATCCGTGAGGACGATGCCCGTTCTTACCTCGAGGTCATCTACGGTGGTTCTGATGGCTTTCACCGTCTCTTCAATGTTCAGCACCACACCTCGTTTGACCCCTGTTGAGGGTGTGTTGCTCAGGCCGAGGATCTCGATGCCCCCGTTGCCGTCACTACGCCCGACAATTGCCACGATCTTCGTCGTGCCGATGTCGATGGCTGCTACTAACTGATCTTTACTGTTCATGTTCTGCATATATGGTTGTTCAACTTTATCTTCTCTGGCAGACCACCTGCCCTTTGTATTCGATGTTCACCACCCTGTACCTGTCCCAGCCTGCCAACGGCATGGCCTCGCGGTAAAAGACAAGGAGGTTGTCAAGTTTCTCTTCGTAATCATCTGTCCGGCCCAGCCTGACGGTGTGGTTGCCGACATGGGGCACCAGCGTCACCCTGCCGTCGCGCGACATGCTCAGCTGGTCTATCATCTCATTCCAGACACTGTGTCCGCGGATATATTTTACAAGCTCAAAGGCACTCACCAGGTTTTCGGTCTTTTCAGAATCATGGATATTCATTCCCGTCATCTGATCAGCATTGAAAACCATGTCGATCTCAAGGATGTGAAGATTTGGTGTGTAGAGGTTGTGACGACGCATGATCACACCCTCCCTGTCAATGAAGAAATCTCCGCCGTAGGAAGCAACCACCCGCATCACAGGCTCGCGCTGGTCAGCATAGACATGAAGCTTCCTGTCTTCTGACATATAGACCTCGGCCACCTTAAGCTCCGTGAAAGACTTAACCCTTTTTTCCAGGTCCGAGAGAGGGATCTCACTGATTTTTGCTCCCGTGACACGGATGCCGGTAGCCCTGAGGGCGTTCATGATGTCATCTTCAGTGACAAAGCGGTGTTTTGAGGAGTCGGCGATTGTTATAACCACCCCTTCGCACAGGGCTTCACTGCCCCACTTACTGATAAACAGCGGAGTCAGGAACAGTGCTGTTCCCAACAAAAGGGTCGCTATTTTCATCAGCAGGTTCATGCGTCGCGTTCCTTCAGCATATCAGTAATCGGTTCAATAAAGCGGTCAATGTCTCCTGCCCCTATTGTAAGAAGCATTCCCTTCTTCACCCCTGCCAGGGCGCGAAGCAGCTCCTCCCTGGTGACAACCCGCACGCTTTTGTTTCTCATCAGCTGCGCAATCATGTCGGACGAGACACCCGCGATGGGGTTCTCCCTGGCGGGATAGAGTGTCAGCAGCAGCACCTCATCAAGCCTGTCGAGAGCCTCGGCGAATCCTTCGGCGAAGTCGCGGGTTCTTGTATAGAGGTGTGGCTGGAAGATGCCGGTAACATACCTCCCGGGCCAGAAGTCGCGCACAGCGCTGACAAGTGCGTTGATCTCCTGCGGATGATGGGCATAGTCATCAACATATGTTATCTCCCTGCCGGTATACCTGACGTCGAACCTGCGTCGCACGCCGAGGTAAGTCCCGAGTCCCCTGCGTATATCGTCGGCACTGACGCCTGCGCACCATGCCGCTGCGGCTGCCGCGGTGGCATTTATTATATTGACCATGCCGGGTAACGGCAGCCGGATATCCTTCACAGGATCACCCGGGGTCATTATGTCGAACCTGTATCGTCCCTCCTCCTTCTCAATGGCCACAGCCCTGAAGGAGGCCTGCTCACCTGTGCCGTAGCTGTAGATGGTTGCATCATCAGGCAGCGACAGGGAGGAGATAATGTTTTCATGCAGTATCAGCGTGCCTCCGTTGCGGATCCTGTGGCAGAACTGCCCGTAGGCTTCAACCATCGCCTCCGGGGTACCGTAGATATCAAGATGGTCCGGGTCAATGGCCGTCACCACTGAGATCAGCGGTGAGAGATGAAGGAACGAACGGTCAAACTCGTCAGCCTCCATTACCGTAAAACGACTCTCAGCAAGCAACAGGTTGGTGTCGTAGTTTTTTGCTATGCCCCCCAGGAAAGCGGAGCAGTTGATTGAGGATGTTGTAAGGATGTGGGCAATCATCGTGCTCACCGTCGTTTTGCCGTGGGTGCCGGCAACGGCGATGGCATCGGTGTCACGCGAGATCAGCCCGAGCACCTCAGCCCTCTTGTAAATACTGTATCCGTTGTCCCTGAAAAAATTCAGCAGCATGCTTTCCTTAGGGATGGCTGGCGTATAAACGATAAGAACCTTATCATTTTCAGCAGGATCGGAGAAGAGCGTCGGGAGGGTGGCAGTGTTATCATCATAGGCGATGTTGCATCCCTCATCGGTGAGTCGTTCGGTAAGAACTGTCTCGGTGCGGTCATAGCCGCAGACTGTATACCCCAACGACAGGAAATAGCGCGCCAGGGCGCTCATCCCGATGCCTCCTATGCCAAGAAAATATATCCCTTCTATGTTTGTCAGTCCCCTCATCTCTTTGCCAGTTTTAATACTTCGCGGGCTATAACGTCAGCGGCATCTTTTATAGCCATTTTGCTTATGTTCTCTGAAAGTGTTTGTCGCTTTGCGCTGTCATTCAACAGATTGAGTGCCGCATTGATAAGCTCGGCCTGTGCGTCGGCGTCTCTCACGAGGATGGCGGCGCCGCGGTTGACAAGAGCCATGGCGTTATGTGTCTGGTGATCCTCGGCCACGTTGGGTGACGGCACCAGGATGACCGGTTTACCGACGAGGGCCAGTTCGGAGATTGTGCCGGCGCCGGCACGGGAGATGATTACATCGGCGGCGGCATAGGCCAGGTCCATGCGGCTTATGAAGCCTGTGACCACGCTGTGGGTCACAGCCTTCTCCTCCGCCAGCGCGCGCATCCGGTCATAATAGTGACTGCCCGTCTGCCATATCATCTGCACACCGGATGCCTCCACCTGGACTATGCCGCCGCCGACAGCGCTGTTCACCGTGCCGGCGCCGAGCGACCCGCCCAGCACAAGTATAACCGGCATGCCCGGCTTCAGACCGAAATGCTCTAACGCCTCCGCCCTCAGAGACTCCAGGTTGTCATAGGCCTGCCTGACAGGATTACCCGTCAGGATGATCTTCGCCTTCGGGAAATATTTTTCCATCCCCTCATACGCCACACATATCTTCTCAGCCTTCTTTGCCAGCAGTTTGTTCGTCACACCGGCATAGCTGTTCTGCTCCTGTATCACCGTGGGTATGCCTCTCCGCTGCGCCTGCTTCAGCACCGGACCCGAGGCATATCCTCCGACACCCACCACCACATCAGGACGGAATCTCTTAACAATCTTACCCGCCTTAAGCATGCTCCGGAAGAGCTTCCACGCAACATGAATGTTCCTGATGCTGGCGCCGCGTACCATGCCTGCCACCGGCAGTCCGGTGATCTCGTAGCCGGCCTCGGGGACCTTCTGCATCTCCATTCTGCCGTCAGCGCCCACAAACAGTATCTCTGACGGGGGCTCCGCACG
>Ga0209467_1002174_pt1 | contig 14514 bp, 9 predicted proteins | sample Higcelwee11metaG_FD_187175 | JGI IMG/M metagenome (GOLD analysis project Ga0209467, IMG submission 187175) | Freshwater pond sediment microbial communities from the University of Edinburgh, under environmental carbon perturbations - High... | ecosystem: Environmental > Aquatic > Freshwater > Pond...
CGCGGTGACCACGAGGCCCTCGATGGTGACGTTCTCCCCTTCGCCGACGGTGCCCTGCTGCACGTCCTGAACGGTGGTGAGCGGCGGCGGGCAGACCGAGTCGGGGTTGAACTGCGTGGGGCACACGTCGCAGACGTCGCCTTTGCCGTCGCCGTCGGTGTCGGTCTGGTCGTCGTCCTCAAAGGGGCAGACGTCGAGGCCGTTCACCGTGCCGTCGCCGTCGAGGTCGTCGGGGATCGGGCTCTCGTCGCAGGCGTCGCCGACGCCGTCGCTGTCAAGGTCGGGCTGGGCGCCATCATCCATGGTGCGCGGCGGATTAAACACGGTCGGGCAGTTGTCGATGTCGTTGTTGAGGCCGTCGCCGTCGCCGTCTTCGCCGCTGGGCTCGCCGGTGAACTCGCCGGAGCGCGCCGGGAGGCAGGTGGGCTCGTCTTCAGGCACAGAATCACAGAAGAAGGCCGGGTAGGCAGAGGACATCAACGAGGCGAGGCTCTCATAGGTGCGGCCCACCTCGCTCTGGGCGCAGATCGACATGCTCTCGCCGCAGACGTCCAGGGCCTCACAAGACACGCCCATGCCCTGCATCACGGCGTCTTCGCCGTACAGCGCCTCACCGCCGCGCAGCACGAGCCGGGCGCCGGTGGCGTCGGCCTGAATCACGGCGTCGTACTCGCTGCGCGTCCGGCCATCAAACACGGCGATGTCGGCGACGAGGCCCACCTTGAGCGAGCCGAGCAGGTGCTCGCTGCCCGTGGCGATGGCGGCGTTCACCGTGGCCATCTCCCACAGCTCTTGATCGGTGAACAGCCCGCCGAGGTTGCGCAGGTTGTACTCCGCGGCGCAGGCGAGCTCGCGGTTCATGTTGATGCTGCCGGTGTACGTCCAGTCCGTGCCCAAGGCGACGACGCCGCCGAGCTTATGGAACAGGGCGACCTGGGCGGTGTGGCCGTAGAGCGCGATGTTGCTGCGCGGCGACCAGATGAGCTGGGCGCCCGACCACGCCATGTTGGTGTAGTCTTCAGTGGTGAGGCCGATGGAGTGAATGTGCGCGGTGTTGGGCTCGGTGAGGTCGATGGCGCCGTCAAACGAGCTGGACAGGCAGCGGAACTCCTCCCGGGCGCGGTCGTTGATGCCTTCAGCGACGTGGGGCAGGTACGACTCCGCGCCGTAGACCTCTAGCTCAGACTCCTTAAAGTCCCAGTCACAGTTGGACTTCTGGCTCTCGCCGGAGTCGCCCAAGGGGAAGGTCTGGTTCATCACATCGGGCAGGCTGAGGCCCTCGTTGTCGTCAGACACGTCGAGGTTTCGCACAAACCCTTCAGCGCTGCCCGAGCCGACGAGGCTCGTCGTGCCGCCCAAGAGCTGACGCAGCTCTCCCCAAGACTCGCCTTGGTCCTTGGAGTTTGACGGCGTAGACACCGAGCCGCGCCAGTCGTGGCGGTGGTCGTACCGTTTGCTCGTCGCCGCCAGCGGGTCGCCCTCGGTGTAGGTGATGTGATCGTGGGGGTTGATGAGCCCGGGGGAGATGACGCCTTCAGGGCAGTCGATCACCGTGGCCGCGGCGTCGTCGCAGTCGCAGCCGACGCAGGCGATCTCACCGTCGCTGTCGATGAGCACCGAGCCCTTGCTGATCACCCCCTGCGGCGCGAGCACCTGGCCCCGAAGCTGCACCCAGCCGTTGCTGCCGACGCTGCTCACCCCGCACACCCCGCTCGTGGGCGCGGTGAGCGTGGCCTCTTCACACTCGCTGTCGAAGGGCTCGCCGGAGTCGTCGATGTTGGTGTCGTCGGTGTCGTCGCCGCTGTCGTCGATCACCTCCGACTCCTCAACGCCCGTGTCGTCGGGGGCGGAGGAGTCGTTGGAGACATCATCAGCGCCTTTGCAGGCGGCGAAGAGGAGGATCAGGAGGGGGCTTGACATCGGGGTGGCCTCGACGGGGGAGGACTAGGATAGGCCGGAAGTGGGGGGGAGCGCCAGAGGGGGGCGTGAGAATCGTGGCGGGGTGGGGTGGGGCGCGCGCAGGCCGTGGCGCCGACTGCCCGCCCCCAACATTTTGCGCCCCCGCGCCGCCGATCCGCGATACTCTCAAGTCACTGGAGACCCTTCATGAGAATCGCGCTGATCTCGCCCAAAGGGCCGCTCTATCGCCATCGCGGCGGCATCTTCAAGAAGTCGCTGCGTTACGCGCCGCTCACGCTCACCACCCTCGCCGCGCTCGTGCCCGCTGAGCTCAACGCCGAGGTGCGCATCTACGACGAAGGTGTCGAGGTGATCCCCGAGGATCTCGACGTGGACCTCGTCGGCATGACGGTGATCACCGGCTCGGCGCGGCGCTCCGTCGAGCTGGCCAAGCCCTTCCGGGCCCGGGGCATCCCCGTCGTCTTCGGCGGCCCCCACGTCACTCTGGCGCCCGAGGATGTGCGCGCTCACGCCGACGTGCTCGTCACGGGCTACGCGGAGGAGACATGGCCCCAGCTCTTGCGCGACTTACGCGCCGGCACGCTCAAAGACCACTACGCCCAAGGCCAGAACCACAGCCTCGCCGGGATGCCCTTCCCCAAGCGCGAGATGCTGAAGCGGCACAACTACACGACGATGAACGTGTTTGAGGCCACCCGCGGCTGCATTCACGACTGCGACTTCTGCGTGGTCCCCACGGCCTGGGGGCGTAAGCCGTACCAGAAGCCGGTGGAGGACGTCATCGCCGACATTCGGCAGATGAAGGCCAAGAAGGCCCTGTTCATCGACCTCAACCTCATCGCCGACCGCCGCTACGCGAAGCGGCTGTTTGAGGCGTTCATCCCGCTCGGCATCCAGTGGTTTGGCCTCGCGACGAGCCTCGTGCAGCGCGACGTCGAGCTTTTGGATCTCATGGCCCGATCGGGTTGCACCGGCCTGCTCATCGGTCTTGAGACCTTGGATGATGACGGCCTCGACGGCAGCCGCAAAGGCTTCAACAAGCCCGACCGCTACGTCGAGCTCATCGAGATGCTGCACGCCCGGGGCATCACCTTGATGGGCACCTTCGTGTTCGGCCTCGACAGCCACGGCCCCGAGGTGTTCATGGAGACCGCGCGTTTCTGTGTCGAGACGGGCATCGACCTGCCCCGCTTCGCCATCGTCACGCCGTTCCCCGGCACGCCGCTCTTCCAGCGCCTCAGCCGCGAGGGCCGCATCCTCCACCACAACTGGGACCTCTACGACGGACAACACGTCGTCTTTAAGCCCACGCGCCTGAGCGAACAGGAGCTTCTGGAGGGCCACGAGGAGGCCTGGAAGTACGTCTACAAGCGGCGCAACATCGTGCGGCGCCTCGCGAAGTCCCGGCTGCAGATCCCGCTGTCCATCGCGTCGAACTGGGGCTACCGGTTCTACGCCAACAACCTGCACACCCACTACAACTGCGACTGGTTCATCGGCCAAGACGGCGCGCCAAACGCGAGGGCCAACGCATGAGCCGCCCGTTCCGCCTCACTCTGATTCATCCCTGCATCGGCCGCCGCCCCGGCCAGCAGTACATCAAGACCTGGCAGATGGAGCCCCTGCCGCCGGCGCTCATCGCCGCGCTCACGCCGAACGACGTCGAGGTGCGCTTCTACGACGACCGCATGGAGGAGCTGCCCTTCGACGAGCCCACGGATCTCGTCGCCATGTCGATCGAGACCTACACCGCCCGGCGCTGCTACCAGATCGCCAGCGAGTACCGCCGCCGGGGCGTGCCCGTGGTCATGGGCGGCTTTCACGCCAGCCTCATCCCTGAAGAGGTCGAGCAGTACGCCGAGTCCATCGTGCTCGGCGAGGCCGAGGCCGTCTGGCAAGAGGTCATCGACGATTACCGCGCTGGCACGCCCAAAAAGCGCTACCAAGGTGTGGGCCGCCCGGCGCTTGACGGCAGCCGCCCCGACCGCAGCATCTTCCAAGGCAAACGATACCTGCCCATCGGGCTCGTGGAGGCCGGTCGCGGCTGCCACTTCCGCTGCGAGTTCTGCGCGGTGCAGACGGTGTTCAACCGCACCCAGACCCGCCGCCCCACAGGCGACATCCTGGACGAGCTGCGCGCGCTCAAGGGCTCGAAGAAGCTGTTCTTCTTCGTAGACGACAACATCACCTCCAACCTCAAGCAGGCCAAAGAGTTCTTCCGGGCGCTCAAGCCCCTGGGCATCCGCTGGGTGAGCCAGTCGTCGATCAACGCCGCCCACGACGAGGAGTTCTTGATCCTGCTCAAAGAGAGCGGCTGCCAAGGGGTGCTCATCGGCTTTGAGAGCCTAAACCCCGAGAACCTCAAGAAGATGGACAAGGGGTTCAACACGATGAAGGGCGGCTACGAGGTGGCCTTGGCCAACCTGCGCAAGCACGGCATCCGCCTCTACGTCACCTTCGTGTTCGGCTACGACGAGGACACCGCGGCGAGCTTTGATGAGTCCGTGGAGTTCGCCCAGCGCCACGCCTTCTACATCACGGCGTTTAACCACCTCACGCCGTTTCCTGGCACGGCGCTCTACAGCCGCCTCAAAGACGAGGGGCGGCTTCTGTACGACGCCTGGTGGCTCGACCCGGCGTACAGCTACAACAAGATCCCGTTCCAGCCCAAACACATGGGCCCCGACGAGCTTCAGCGTCTCTGCGTCGACGCCCGGTCACGCTTCTACTCGCGCCGCAGCATCCTCAAGCGCAGCCTCGACCCGGTGAACCGCTCCGACTTCTTCATGTGGCGCAACTTCTACCTCATCAACGGCATGCACCGCGCTGAAGTCTCTCTGCGGGACCACTACCCCCTCGGAGACGCGGCGTGGCGCGGAGAGCTGCTCCCGGCGGCGCGCTAAGTGGTCTTCCCCACCCGCGACATCCGCTTTGAGCCCGCCCGCCCCGAGGACGAGCCCGAGCTGCGCCGCGTGATGCGGGAGACGGCGATGGACGGCACCATCCGCCTCGCCTTCGCCCGCGAGCCAAACTTCTACGCCGCCGCCGCCGTCGAGGGCCCCGCTCACCAGGCCATCGTCGCGAGGGATCCTGAAGGCCGGGTGCTCGGGCTGTGCAGCCGCTCCACACGAACTTTGTGGGTAGACAAGACGCCCACCCAGGTGGGCTACCTCAGCGCGCTGCGGCTGGAGGAGGCCTACCGGGGCCGCCGCCAGATGCTCCAGCGAGGCTTTGAAGCCGTGCGGGCCTTGGCCCAGGCCGACCCGGCGACGACGCTGCACATGACGACCATCTTTGAGGACAACGCCCCGGCGATCCGTTTTTTGGGCGCGAACTTAGAGGGTTTCCCCCGTTATCGGCGCATCGGCACCGTTCGCACCCTGGCTCTGCCGACCTGGCGCCGCCAACGTGTCCCCGCGGGCCTCGCGCTGCGGCCGGGCGTCGACGCCGACCTGCCGCAGCTCGCCGCGCTCCTTCATTCAGAGCTCCGCCGTCACCCGCTCGCCCCAGTGTGGACCGAGGCCGACCTGCGCGACCCCGCCCTCTGCCGGGGCCTGCGTCCCAGCGACTTCACCGTCGTCGAGCGTGACGGGCGCCTCGTCGGCTGCGTCGCGCTCTGGGATCAGACCGCCTACAAACAGTCCATCGTCATGGGCTACGAGGGTGGCCTCGGCACCTTCCGGGGACTCGTGAACCTCGCCGCGCCGCTGCTCAACGTGCCCCGGCTGCCGGCCCCGGGCGAGGCCGTGCCCCACGCCACGCTCTCCCACCTCGCCGCGGAGGACGACGACGAGCTCCCGCTCTCGTTGGCGCTGATCGCCACGGCGAGCAACCGGGCCATCGGCGCGGGCTACTCGTGGCTCACCCTGGGCGTCGGTGACGGTGATCCGCTGGGGGACGAGGTGAAGCGCCACTACGGCGCCATTGAGGTGCGCGCGGCCTTGTTCCTTGTGTCTTGGCCCGAGGGCCACGCCGCCGCGGACGCCGTCACCGCCCGCGTCCCCCGCCTGGAGATCGCCACCTTATGACGCCGCTACGCGCCGATGTGTTGCCCCGCGCGGCGGTCACCGCGCCAATGCGGGAGCAGATGTTCCACCTTCTCAGCGCCCACTTTGACGGGGTGGAGCGCGCGCTGTTTGACGCCGACCTCGACGAGAAGGACGAGGTGATCACGCTCTCCGACGCGGATGGCGCCCTGCGCGGCTTCTCGACCCTGCGCGCCTGGCGCCTGGAGCTCGACGGCCAGGCGCTCTGGGCCTTGTTCTCTGGGGACACCATCGTCGATCAGGCCGCCTGGGGCAGCCCGGCCTTGGCGCGGGGCTGGTTAGAGGCGGCCTTACGCCTGCGGGAGCGCGCCGGAGGAGAGCCCGTGTACTGGATGCTCATCTGCTCCGGTTTTCGCACCTATCGCTTTTTGCCGGTGTTTTTTCACCAGTTCTGGCCACGCCATGACGCGCAGACCCCGCCCGAGACCCAGCGCCTCCTCGATGAGCTGGCGCGGCGGCGCTACGGCCCACGATACCGCGGCGGTGTGGTGCGCCTGCCGGGAAACGGCGCCGTGCTCCCTGAGATCGGCGGGCTCACCCCGGCGCGGCTGCAGAACCCCCACGTCGCCTGCTTCGCCCGGCTCAACCCCGGGCACAGCCAAGGCGACGAGCTCGTGTGCCTCGCCGAGATTCACCCCGACAACTTCACCGACGCCGCCCGGCGTATGTGGGCCGGGCTGAGGGTGACCTGAGCCGCCTGGGCTCAGGCCATCTGGGCTCAGGCCATCTGGGCGAGGGGGGCGGCCTCTTGGTGCTCGCGGACCTGCTTCAACATGCCGCGCAGCACGAGGTTGCGGGTCTCCATCACGCCTTTGCCCAGGTGCGCCGCCGTGGCGATGGACGGGCGGCGGTCGGGGTTGAGCATGGCCTCCAGCGTCTTGATCGGCGTGGCGTTCGGGAGATCCCGCTTGTTCCACTGAAACACGATCGGCAAGGTCTCGGGGTCGTGGCCCAGGCGCCGAAGGTTCTCGAACAGGTTCTGGAGCGCGGTGAGGTTCGCCTCTTCCCGGCCAGGGTCAGAGTCGGCCACAAACACGACCCCATCGACGTTCTGGAGGAGCGCCTTGCGGGTGTTGTTGTAGAACGACTGCCCGGGGACGCTGTAGAGGTGCAGCTTCACCCGATACCCGCCCAGCTTGCCGACGAGCGCCGGGAAGTGGTCAAAGAAGAGCGTGCGCTCCTCGTCGGTGTCTAAGGTGAGCAGCTTGCCGCGCGCCTCTTCAGGGGTCTCGGCGTGCAGGCGCTCCATGTTGGTCGTCTTCCCCGAACGGCCGGGCCCGTAGTAGACGACCTTAAAGCACAGGGTCTGGCTCTTGGGGAGAACGTAGGGCATGGCGGCTTCCTGCCTAGGTGCCATCAGAGCGAACGTTCTGATGGACAGTAATTAATTACGGCACCGCAGGGCATCTTCGCGCCTGCGCTGCGGCGTGCTGGCCTTCTGGAGAAGGGCGTCGGGGGCTTGGATGAGACAGTGTAGCACTGATCAGGAAGCTGACAATGTTTCTACTATCTGAAACACAAAATGATGACGAACGTAAGGCTCACCCCTCGAAGAAACGCCGAAAATGACCCTTCACGAACCCTTCCTGAGCCCTTCCTGACGCGCAATACGAAAAAACTCCATGTCGTTTAGGGGAATTGTATGTGGTTTGTATATCATCTGTATATAATCAGGGCGTTAAATTTTGGCTTCTGTGATCTCTTGAGGTTGTTTGTATTGATTGCATCTGCGCCGCGCTCCAAGCGTCGGCGCCCCTGGATGCCGGGCCAAATCTACGTTAAGAGGCGGTGCAGACCCTCTCTCCTCAAGTCCCTGAGCGCCTCATGTCCAGCCTCGCCTGCATCTCCGAGATCGCCCGCTACGAGGGCCAGACCGTCAAGCTGCACGGCTGGCTCGACAACTCGACGCCTCGGGGCAAGCTCCTCTTCGTGCAGCTCCGCGACGGCACCGGCCGGATGCAGTGTGTGCTGCGCCAAGGTCAGGTAGACGACGCCCAGTTTGAGGCCGTGAAGCGCGCTGGCCAAGAGTCCTCCTTGGTGATCACCGGCAACGTGAAGGCCGATCCCCGCTCCAAGGTGGGCTTTGAGCTCGTGGTGTCCGAGGCCCATGTCCTCCAAGACGCCCACGACTACCCCATCACCCCCAAAGAGCACGGCGTGGCGTTCTTACACGACCACCGCCACCTCTGGTTACGCAGCCAGCGCCAGTTCGCCATCTTACGCATCCGGCACCTCTGCGCCAAAGCCATTCGTGACTACTTCGACAGCCGCGGCTTCGTGCTCCTCGACTCGCCGATCTTCACGCCCAACGCCTGCGAAGGCACCACCACGCTCTTTGAGACCGAGTACTTCGGTCAGAAGGCGTACTTGAGCCAGTCCGGTCAGCTCTACCAAGAGGCCGGGGCCTTCGCCTTTGGCAAGACCTACTGCTTCGGGCCCACGTTCCGCGCCGAGAAGTCCGCCACCCGGCGCCACCTCACCGAGTTCTGGATGGTCGAGCCCGAGGTGGCCTTTGCGGAGCTGGCCGACATCATGGACCTGGCCGAGGACTTCCTCTGCACCGTCGTGGCGCAGGTGGTGGCCAGCGGTCGGCCCTACCTCGAGATCTTGGAGCGTGACGTGAGCGTGCTGGAGGGCGTGCAGAAGCCCTTCCCCCGCATGACCTACGACGAGGCCTGCGTGAAGCTCGCCGCGCTCGGTGTGCCCGTAGAGCCCGAGGACGACTTCGGCGCTCCCCACGAGACGGCGCTCACCCAGCTCGAGGAGTTTGGCCGTCGCCCGATCATGGTCACCCACTTCCCCACCGCCATCAAAGCCTTCTACATGAAGGAAGACCCAACGAACCCCCTGCGGGCCCTGGGCGTTGATGTGTTGGCCCCCGAAGGGTACGGCGAGATCATCGGCGGCGGCCAGCGTGAGGACCGCGAGGACGTGCTCGTGCGCAAGATTCACGAGCACAAGCTGCCGCCGGAGGCCTTCGACTGGTTCTTGGACCTGCGGAAGTACGGCTCGGCGCCGCACGGCGGCTTCGGCCTGGGCCTTGAGCGCCTCGTCACCTGGGTGTGCGGCATCCACCACATCCGTGAGACGATCCCCTTCCCGCGCACCATCGACCGGCTGACCCCGTGATCTCGACGACGGCGGCCCGGCTGGCAGACGCCCTGGGCCTGCCGCTCGTCGGCCCCGACCGGGTGATCACCGCCGTCGCGCCCCTGGACTCCGCGGGCCCCGAGGCCCTGGCTTACGCTGAGGGCGCGGTGAGCGGCGAGGCGGGCTGTGTGATCGCCAAGGAGGCGGTCGAGGGCCGCGCGGTGATCATCGCGCCCGACCCAAAGCTCGCCTTCATCGGCGCCCTGGGCCTGCTCTTCCCCGAGGAGCGCGCCGCCGGGGTTCACCCGAGCGCCGTCGTCGCGGGCCAGCTCGGCCAAGGTGTGACCGTGGGCGCCAACGCCGTCATCGGCGCCGGCGCAGTGCTTGGAGACCGGGTGTGGATCGGTGAAGGGGTGGTCGTTGGCCCGGGCTGTGTGGTGGGCGACGACACGCGGCTCTTCCCCAAGGTGGTGCTTTACCCCGGCGTCGTCATCGGCAAACGCTGCCGCGTTCACGCCGGGGCAGTGCTCGGCGCCGATGGCTTCTCGTACCACCCCACGGCCCAAGGCCCGGTGAAGGTGCCCCAGGTGGGTGGGCTCGTGGTTGAGGACGAGGTCGAGATCGGCGCGAACACCTGCATCGACCGGGCCTTCTTGACCGAGACCCGCATCGGCCGGGGGGCCAAGCTCGATAACCTCGTGCAGATCGGCCACAACGTGCGTGTTGGCCCGGCCTGCGTGATCGCCGCCCAGGTGGGCGTCGCCGGGAGCACCACCTTTGGGGTGGGCGTGCTCGTCGGCGGTCAGGCCGGCTTCACCGAGCACCTCAGCGTGGGTGATGGCGCCCGGGTGGCCGCGGGCTCGGGCGTGATCCGCGACGTGCCCGCCCGGGAGACCTGGCTCGGCGTGCCCGCCATGCCCGCGCGCCAGGCCCGGCGGATCCTCGCCGCGCTCAAGGATCTCCCCGACCTCGCCATCGAGCGCGCCCGGCGCCTGCGCGCGGCGGCCGGCTCCAAAGACTAAACACGTTCACTGAATGTGTTTAGTGAGCCAGAGACAACAACGCCCCGGGAGGGTGGCTCCCGAGGCGTCGTTGGGTGGGCCTAAACCCGGCTCAGCGCCCGGTCTTTGACCAGTGAACGTAGTCGCCAGCGCCGTACCAGATCACGCCCATCTCTTTGCCGATGTGGTCGACCTTGTCCTCGTCCAAGGTGCCCGAGCCCTTCTTCCCGGCGGTGTACTTCTTGCCACCGATGGTGAGGCTGTCGGGCACGCCGGTGATCTTCATGTCGATGGCCTCGCCGCTCATGTGGTTCGAGGTCAACGACGCGGCGTGAACGAGGCCGAAGGAGTTCACCAGGGCTTGGGCGGCGGCCTTCGTCTTCTTGAGGTCGCCGTGGTCCCACTCGATGTTGATGCCTTTGCCTTGGCAGTACGAGTTGGCCGCGGCGGCCGTCTTGGTGCCCTTGGCGACGTGCCAGGCGAAGTGCATCAGCGTGGCGCGCTTCTCGTGGCGAAGGCCCGCGGTGATGTCGACCTTGGCGCCGCTGCCGCGCAGGCCCTCGACGAACTTCTTGGCGTTGCCGCCGAAGGTGGACTCCAGGTCCTCAAACTTCGTGGAGTTGGACCAGCCGTTCTGGTTGGCGATGCCGTACCAGCTTGAGCCAGACAAGGTCTTGTCGCCGCTGGCGGCGGCTGGGGTCTCTTTGCCCGGGGTCGCGGTGACCTCTTTGACGTGCTCCTCAGAGATCCAGGCCTCTTTGCCGCCGTGCTTGATCTGGAGCCAGCCGTTGGCCCGGCCCACGGCCGTCACCTTGTCGCCCTTGGCCAAGGTGCCGACCTTGTTGTCCTTCGTGGAGTCCGGCGCCGAGCGCACGTTGAGCTTGGCCGCGGTGACCGTGAAGGACTTGCCCGAGACCGACGCGTCGATGTTGGGGGTGGCCGCAGGGGTGGTGACCTTGGGGTCGGCCTTGGTGGTGGCGCCGGTGCCGGTGCCCGCGGCGGTGCCCTTGTCGGCGGCGACGGGCGCGGAGCCCTTCAGATCCGTCGTGGGGGTGCCACGCTCGACGGCCTCACGCATGTAGGCCGCGCGGCGGTTGAAGCGGTCCGAGGGCACGCTCGACCACTTCGTCTTGTCGTTCATCACCGCGCTGAGGCCCTTGAGGTCGTTGGCGATGATCAGCGGCTGGACGTACTTGCGGGTGGTCGGGGTGTAGTCGCCGCGGAAGCGCAGGTCGATGACCATGTCTTTGATCGCGGGGTGCAGCTTCTCCCAATCGACCTCAAAGTCTTCCTTCTTCTTGCCCTTCTTCTTGTTCTCGTCGTAGCCCGAGACCGTCTCGGCGTAGTTGCCGGAGATGCGCTCGACGTCTTTGGCCAGCCGCCCGTAGAGCAGGTCGAAGAGGATCTTCTGCTGGCCGGTGGTGATCTCCGGCGTCTTGGTGTGGTTCTCGGCCACCCACTTCTTGGCGGCCTCGCCGGTGATGCCCGCGGCGGGGGTGAACTTGGCCGTGTCCGAGGCCGAGATGCCCGCGGTGGCGAAGTCGGCGGTGATCTCTTTGGCCGACTTGTAGCCGAGATCGTACCCGCGGCCGATCGTGGCGCCTGAGGCGCCGCCGGGCCACTCCAGCACGCGGCTGTGCCACTTGCCGCCCTCGGTGCCTTCAGCGTCGAAGGTGAGCTGACCCGCGTCCACCTTGAGGTCGGGGTTGGTGGTCTTGGTGGCGAAGTTGTCGGTGTAGGGGCCGCCCTTCTTGGGCTCGGCCGCCGGAGCGGCCTTGGCGTCCGCGGCGGGCTTGGCCACCTGGGCCTTGGCGCCCGTCGCCGTGCTGGTGGCGTTGTTGTTCACCGGGCCTAGGGCGGGGGCCTGGGTCTTGGACTCGTCGGCGCCGCCAAACCAGCTTGAGAACCACGAGGTCGAGGACTTCTTCTCTGTTGAGCCAGAGGAGAACCACGAGCCCTCGTTCAGCCCGAGCTGCGCGCTCTGGGCCGAGTTGCTCTGGAGCGCGAGGCTAGACGGCTGAGCGCTCTGATCGGCCTCCGCCTGGCTCGACTGGGGGTTGTTCGGCGTGGACTTCGACTTGGGCTGGTACTCGAGCATCCCGGCTCCGATTCCGAGGGGGTAGGCCAGCAGGATAGCGCGAGTCTCGATTTTTGAGCTTGATCTCTGTCGTGTTCTCGACGCGCTACGCAAAAAAAAGACAGGGGCCCCAAGAAGGATCCTTGGGGCCCCGGCCGATAGCGGCGGGCGAGCGGCTTGGCGCTACGCCGAGCGGATCAAAGCCCCTCGAAGTTGGTGGCCTTCACCTTGATCTCGGCGATGGCGACCTCTTGGCTCTTGGCGCCAGGGTAGACCTCCAAGATCTCGACGGCGATGTCACCCCAGGCCGAGCCGGTGTAGCCGGTGACCGACGGCACGAGCGCGGCCTGCATCCCGGGCTTGTCGGGGAGCTCCGAGATCGCCTCGCGGCCGTTGGCGATCACCTTGACCTTCTTGGGGCGGGCGAAGTCTTTGGGGCCGGCCTCGATCTGCACGGAGGAGACGCCGTAGCCCGAGGCGCTCACGGTGAAGCGCGCGCCCTCGGCCGGGGCGGCCCAGAAGGTCTTGGCGTTGGCGTCCATGATGTCGGGGAACATGTGGTCGGGCAGATCCCCCGAGGCCTCGCCGAGCTCAGCCTTGGCGTCAAACTCGGTGAGGTAGATGTTGAGCTCGGAGATGCCGACGTTGGGGAAGTCGGCGCCGGGGTAGACCTCCACCACCGAGAGGCGCACACGACCCCCGAAGAGCTCGCTGCCGACGGCGAGGTCGGTGATGTCGATGGTCTGCCAGCCGGGCTTGTCCTCTAAGGTGATCTCGGCGGTGCCCGTGGTCTCGTAGCGCTCGCTGTCGGCGCAGCAGAGCACGTCGACCTTGAGTTTCTTGACCCGGGGGTGGTCGGTCCAGGTCTCATCGGACTTGGCCCAGCCGCCGACGATGGCGATCTTGTCGATCTTGCTCTTGGGCAGGTCGAGCATGATCCACTCGCCCATGTTCGGCGACTCGCCCGGCACCAACCACGCCGTGTCCATCTTGCCGTCGACGGCGGCCTGGGCGTTCCAGTAGTTCGTGCCCAGGCGGGTCTCCTTCTTGAAGGAGGAGGCGGTCGCGCCAGCGATGGCGATGGCGGGCAGCGCGAACGCGAGCGCCGCGGCGGTGAACTTGGCCTTCATGTCGGGCTCCTGATGGGCGAAGGGGGATGACAGAGTAGCACAGGGGCGGGACACCGACCCCGGGCGGCTCATTCCGGCGGGGGCGTCGTCGTGTTGTCTAAGGTGTCGGCGGGGGCCTCTCCGGCGATCTTCCAGATGGTCATCCAGCCGACGGGCAGCACCAAGAAGGCGCTGATGGTCACGGAGCTGAGCCCGACGAGCACGAGCATGCCCAGAGACTCGATGCCTTGGTTGCCTGCGCCGGAGAGCGCGGCGAAGCTGAGGATCGTCGTCATCGACGAGAGCCCGGCGGCGAAGCCGGTGGTGGAGAGCGCGCGCAGCACCCCGCCAGGGCCCTCTTCAGAGAAGCGGTGCAGCATATGAATCACGACGTCAACGCCGATGCCCAGCAGAATGGGGATGGCCACGACGTTGACCAAGCTGAGCTTCACCCCGACGAGGCTCACCATGCCCCCGGCCCACAACATGCCCGTGACGAGCACGGCGATGGAGGCCAAGGTGGGCAGCACGCGGCGGGTGTCCAAGAAGGTGCCGAGCACAACAAACAAGAACGCCAGGCCCGCGACGAGGGGCGCGTCTTGGCGCACCACGTTGTACAGCGTGCCCAAGGCGAGGTACTCCCCAGCGACCTCGACGTTGGGGAAGGTGGCTTTGACCTCCTCTTTGAGCGTGTGGACCTCACGCAGATCCCACATGTTACCCGAGGGGAAGATCATCATGCGGTGGCGGCCGTCGGCGGCGCCCAGGAGGTGCTGCAGGCCCCGAGGGAGGTCGCCCGCGGTGACGGGGTTGAGGTTTCGTGCGCCGAGCTGGTCGAGGTTCTGGCGGATCGACGCCGGCAAGAAGCCGTAGTTGGGGTGCTGGGTGAGCGCGACGATGGCGCGCAGCGTCTCTAAGCGGGCGTCTTGGTCCTCAGGGATGACGCTGCGCAGGGACATCGCCCGGCCGATGTGGGTCACCTGCTTGTCGGTGATGAGCTTCTGCACCCGGGCGTGGTCGGCGTTGAGCGAGGCCGCGTCTGGGTAAGACGCGACGATGGCGGCGTAGGAGGCGCGGGTGAGCTCTTGCTCAAGCTCGCTCAGGTCCTCATAGGCCATGCCGTCCCGGCGCAGCTCGCTGAGGTCGTACTCAAAGCCGATGCGGGGGATGAACGCCGTGAACAGCACGGTGATGATCGCCAGACCCACGAGGCCCAGAGGCGCGAGGCGGTAAGTGGGCGGGGTCTTGGGCTCGGGCAGGCGCAGGCGGCG